>JGI24770J26754_10002076_pt1 | contig 13927 bp, 9 predicted proteins | sample LakOneMetagenome_FD_26754 | JGI IMG/M metagenome (IMG submission 26754) | reverse complement strand
CCCGCCCCGCCTGTCCGCACCCGGCGGTTCGGCCAGGGACGGTTCGGCCACGGTACCCCGGTTGACAGCTCGCACCGCACGGCGACACCCTACGGTCGTGACAGAGACGGCCGACGACAAGACGACCGACGCGACGGCCAACGCTGTAGCCATCGGGCCGAATGACGGCGGCGTCCCCACCCGGCTGATGGTCCTAGGCCTCGCGCACCGCGACGGCACGGTCCTCGGCTCGGAGCTCTACCCCGTCGCCGCCGCGTGCGGGATCTCCGACGAGACCGTTCGCTCCTGCATGCGCCGCCTCATCAACGACGGTCTTTTCATCCGCGACGGCGAAGGACGCGACGCGGTGTTCCGAGCATCGAACGCCGGGAAGGCAGCGCTCGACGTCACTCAGCAGCGGCACCTGACCGCATACGCCCAAGACGCAGCAGGCCGCGGTTGGGACCGGCGCTGGCGACTGGTCGCGTTCGCCATCCCCGAGTCCCGACGGGCCGCCCGCGACGCGTTCCGAGATCACCTGCGTTCCCTCGGCGGCGCGGCCATCCAGCCCGGGCTGTACGTGTCGCCGCACCGCTGGGACTCCGACGTCGCCGACGAAGCCGAACGACTCGGCATCGGCGAGCACGTCAGCTCCCTCAGCACCGACGACCTCGATGTCGGAGGCACCACCAGCCCGCGGAGCGTCGTGGCGCGCCTGTGGCCCCTCGACGAGGTCGCTCGGCGCTACGAGCGGTTCATCGAGTCCTACCGCAAGGTGCCCGACGTGCTCGAGGGCATGCGCCGACGCCACGAACGCATCTCCGAACACGAGTTCCTGCCCGGTGCGCTGCACATCGCGATCCGCTTCAACGAGTGCTTCGAGATGGACCCGCTGCTGCCACCGGAGCTGCTCCCGCGGCCGTGGCCGGGGCGTGAGGCACGCGACGTCCTGGCTCGATGCCGCCGCATCGGGGTCCTCGCCCGGGAGGACAAGGCCGGCCCGGCGCTGTTCCGCGTCTTCGACGACGCCATTGCGCACCTGCCCTGACCCACGTCGTCACCCGAGCCCCGTCATCACCTGAACCCCGCCCCGGTCCAGCTCAGACGAGGTGGTCGACGAAGCGCTCCAACTGGCGCAGGTTCCGACACTCGAAGGTGCCGTCGCAGTGCACGCCGTACTCGCCGACGATCGAATCCCCCGTGTCCCAGTACGCCTTGGGCTCGGGGTTCAGCCAGTAGACGTGACGGGCCTTCTGGCGGATCTCCTTGATCACCCAGGACTGCGACGCGTGGTAGTTGTTGCGGGCGTCGCCCAGGATGATCACCGTCGTCTTGGGCCCGACCTCCGAACCCCACTTGTTCCAGAACACCTCGAAGGCGTGGCCGTAGTCGGAGTGGCCGTCGACCCACACCACGTCGGCTTCGGTGTTCACCCGGTGGATCGCCTGGACGATGTCCTCCTCGCCTTCGAAGAAGCGCGAGACCTCGTCGATGCCATCGATGAACACGAAGCTGCGCACGCGGGAGAACTGCCCTGCGATGGCATGCACCAGATGCAGCGTGAATCGAGCGAACGAGGCAACGGAGCCGGAGATGTCAGCGATCACGAAGATCTCCGGCTTGGCCGGTCGCGGATACTTGAACTTCGGCTCGGCCGGCACTCCGCCGTAGCTGAGCGAGTGCCGAACGGTGTTGCGGAAGTCGAGCGCACCCTTGCGGCCGTGGCGCCGCTTGCGTGCCAGGCGGACCGCCAGACGGCGCGTCAGCGGCTGCAACGCCTTGCGCAGCAACGCCATCTCGTCGCGGCTCGCGTGCATGAAGTCGATGTCTTCGGGCAGCGGCTTGCGCAGCGTCTTGGCCATGGCGTTCACGCCACGGTCAGCAACCAGGCGTCGACGGATCTCCGCCTCGATCTCCTGCTTGAGCTCGTCGATGCGCGACTCGTACTCGTCGTGTTCCAACCGCTCCTCGAGCGGGGTCAGCGACTCGGGCGCATCGACGCGGGACTGCTCCATGAGCCGCTCGAGCATCCCGTCGAGATCCAGGTTCCGCATCGTGCGGTACAGGTAGTACGTGCCGCCGACGGGCCGGCCGGGCTCCATGCCCGCGTAGCGCTGGACGGCTTGGCGCGCCATTGCGCGCATGCGGGCCTGGTCGCCTTTGAGCAGCGCCTGGTACAGCGCCTCTGCGAGCTCTTCAGGCGTCAACCCGTCGCCGTGACCGCCGGAGCCGTCGCCCTTGCCGGCACCCTCGGGCATCTCGCCGTTCAGGTCGTCACTCAGCTCGTGCTCGGCATCCGTACCATCGTCGTCGCCGATCGAGTACTCGGTGCCACGCAACGAGAAGTACACCTCGAAGACGGTCTCGAACGCTCGCCAGTGCGAGTGGTTCTTGACCAGGGTGGCAGCGAGCGCGTACTTGAACGCGTTGCGGTCATCGAGCGGGATGTGACGCACCGCCTCCATGGCGTCGAGGTTCTCGGTCAGGCTGACGGGCAAGCCGGCATTGCGCAGCTCCGCGATGAAGCCGTTTAGCAGGTCGAGGAGCGCCTCGCCTGCGAGCAGGTTCGCCGCGGCCTCATCCGCAGCGCCATGAGCGGCCGCATCCGCAGTCGGGTCAGCGATGTCGCTCACCGTGCGGGCGGTCGTCCCGCCGCCTGCGGATCGGCGGCGAGCTCTTTGGTCGCCTTGGCGATGTCGGACTGGTACTTGAGCAGGATGTTGATCGTTCCCACCGCGGTCTCCGCGTCGACGTGGTCCTTGCCGAGCAGCACCAGGGTGCGCGCCCAGTCGATCGTCTCCGACACCGACGGTGACTTCTTGAGCTCCAGCTGGCGGATCGAACGCACGATGCGAGTGATCTCGTCGGCCAACGTCTCGGTCACGCCCGGGACCTTGGTCAGCACGATCTCCTTCTCACGCTCCATGTCGGGGTAGTCGACGTGCAGGTAGAGGCAGCGACGCTTGAGCGCCTCGGAGAGCTCACGGGTGTTGTTCGACGTCAGGAACACCATCGGGATCTGCTTGGCGGTGATCGTGCCGAGCTCGGGGATGGACACCTGGTAGTCCGAGAGGATCTCGAGCAGGAGCGCCTCGGTCTCGACCTCGACGCGGTCGACCTCGTCGATCAACAGCACGACGGGGTCATCGGCGCGGATGGCCTCGAGCAGCGGACGGGTCAGCAGGAAGTCGTCGGAGAAGATGTCCTCTTCGATCTCGTCCCAACCCGCTTCAGCCTCGCCGCGTGATGCCTGGATGCGCAGCAGCTGCTTCTTGTAGTTCCACTCGTAGAGCGCCTTGGACTCGTCGAGGCCCTCGTAGCACTGGAGCCGGATGAGCCGGGCGCCGGTGATCTCGGCGACCGACTTGGCGAGCTGGGTCTTGCCCGTGCCGGCCGGGCCTTCGACCAGGATCGGCTTGCCCAAGCGGTCCGCCAGGTAGACGATGCCGGCGATCGACTCGTCGGACAGGTAGTCGACCTTGCGCAGCCGGTCCCGGATGTCATCGACGGTCTCGAAGCGCGGATCGGACTGCTCGGTGCTCATCTGCGCAGACTACCGACGCTCTTGACCGCCCGGTCAATCCCATTCTGTTCGGCGTTTCACAACGGAAATGTTGTGAAAGGACGAACAGAACGGTCCCTAGGGTGGGTCGCCATGAGCGCACAGTTGGTGGCCCGCGACCTGACCGCCGAGCACGGGCCCCGAACCCTCTTCACCGGCGTCGACGTGTTGGTGGCACCGGCCGCGGTGATCGGGCTCGTCGGGCCGAACGGTGCCGGCAAGTCCACGCTGCTGCGGATCCTGGCTGGACTCGATGCTCCCGCGGCGGGGACCGTCGAGCTGCAACCACCTGACGCCACCGTCGGCCTGCTGCCGCAGGAGACCGAGCGGGTCCCCGGGGAAACCGTGTCGGCCTTCCTGGACCGCCGAACCGGTGTCGCTGCCGCACAGGCCCGGCTCGACCGGGCCACCGAAGCGCTCGCTGCCGGCGCTGGCGACGCCGGAGACGACTACAGCGCGGCGCTCGACCGCTGGCTGGCGCTCGGCGGGGCTGACCTCGACGTGCGCATCCCCCAGGTGGCAGCCGACCTCGGCCTCGACGTCGACACCGATCAGATGATGACGACGTTGTCCGGAGGACAGGCCGCCCGGGTCGGTCTGGCCTCGCTGCTCCTCAGCCGCTTCGACGTGCTGCTGCTCGACGAGCCCACCAACGACCTGGACCTTCCCGGCCTGGAACGGCTGGAACGCTTCGTCAACGACGCGACCGCGGGCATCGTCGTGGTCAGCCACGACCGCGAGTTCCTCACCCGCACCGCCACCGCCGTGCTGGAGCTCGATCGACACCAGAACACCTGGAACCTCTACGGCGGCGGCTATGAGTCCTATCTGGCCGAACGGGCGCTCGCCCGCCAACACGCACGGGAGCGCTACGACGAGTACGCCGACACCGTCGGCTCGCTCACGGAACGGGCCCGCATGCAACGGGGTTGGGCCGACAAGGGTGCCGGCACTGCCCGCAAGGATCGTTCCGAACGCGACAAGTTCATCCGCCACCACAACGTGGCGACGTCGGAGAAGATCGCAGCGAAGGCCCGCCGGACCGACAAGGCGATCGAACGGCTCGAGGTGGTCGACGAGCCCCGCAAGGAGTGGGAGCTGCAGTTCTCCATCGCCGGGGCACCGCCGTCTGGTCAGGTCGTCGCGACCTCGTCGGCCGCAGTGGTGCGCCGCGGCGAGTTCACCCTCGGGCCGGTCACCATGCAGGTCGACCGCGGCGACCGCCTCGCGATCACCGGGCCCAACGGTGCGGGCAAGTCGACGCTCCTGGGGTTGCTGCTCGGTCGGATCGACCCAGATGAGGGCACCGCCGGGTTGGGCTCATCGGTGCGCGTCGGCGAGATCGATCAGGCCCGAGCGACCTTCGAGGGCGACCGCACGCTGCTCGACACCTTCATCGACAGCGTCGGCGCAGGATCCGACAGCGGCGGCGCGGGATCCGACATGCCGACATCAGAGGCCCGCACGCTCCTCGCCAAGTTCGGGCTCACCGGCGAGCAGGTCGCGAGTCCGACGGGTCGGTTGTCACCCGGTGAACGCACCCGCGCTGCACTCGCGCTGCTCCAGGCGAGGGGCACCAACCTGCTGGTGCTCGACGAGCCGACCAACCACCTTGATCTGCCGGCCATCGAGCAGCTCGAACAGGCGCTCGACAGCTTCGACGGCACCCTGCTGTTGGTGAGCCACGACCGTCGACTGCTGGACGCGGTCCGGGTCGACCGCTCGATCCACGTCGACAGCGGGCGAGTCACCGAGGTGTGATGCGTCGAGGTCTGACCCGAGCGCCGCTGCGCTCAGCCGATGTCGCGCACGAACGTGAGGTTGATGCCGTCTTCGGACCCGTCCCACTCGACGAAGCCGACGTGACGGTAGAACTCGATCGCTCGCTCGTTGTTCCGACTGACACCGAGGTGCACTCCCCTGCTGCCACGGTCGCCGAGCTGACCGATCAGGCGCTCGATCAGCCGGCGCCCGAAACCCAGACCCTGCGCCTCGGGCAGCAGATCGATGTGCAGGTGCGACGGGTAGCGCTCGTCCAACTCGGATTCGGCACGTGATCCGTCCGCGTGGCCCCGGTCATGGATGAGGGCGACCATCAGCTCGTCGAGGGAACCCTTGGGAGCAACACCGATCGGGAACCGGTCGCGCATCTGGGGCCAGTAGTGCTCGTCGGCAGCAGCGTGGAACGCGGCGCTGTCGAGCGCACCGAGCACGTAGCCGACCGGCGTCTGACCGTCTGATGTCTGGCCGGCCTGAGCGACCACCGAGACCAGTTCGGGTTCGAGCACCAGGTACGGCATGCACCACAACGTGCCCAACAGCTCGCCCTGGTCGAGCAGGCCGGTGGCGTCCCCACCGGCGTCGCCGGTGCGCAGACACACGTCCATGAGCGCAGGCTCATCACCGGCGCGCAGCGGTCGGATCTCGAGCTCGGTCATCGCAGGGTTCCCAGTGCAGTCGGGCCAGCCAGTTCAGTCACGTCAGCCGGGTCAACCGCGGGTCTGGCCGTTGCCCCGGACGACGTACTTGGCCGTCGTCAGCTGCGCCAGGCCCATCGGCCCGCGGGCGTGGAGCTTCTGGGTGGAGATGCCGATCTCGGCGCCGAAGCCGAACTCCTCGCCGTCGACGAACCGGGTCGACGCGTTGAGCAGCACCGCGGCGGCGTCGACCTCAGCCAGGAACCGGTCCGCTGCGGACACGTCGTTCGTGACGATCGCTTCGGAGTGACCCGACGAGTTGCGGTTCACGTGCGAGATCGCAGCGTCGAGGTCGTCGACGACCTTGACCGACAGCTTGAGGTCCAGGAACTCGGTGGCGAAGTCCTCGTCGGTGGCTTCGCCCATGCGTGACACGAGCGCGCGGGCCCGACCGTCGCCGACGAGCTCCACGTCCGCGAGCGCGACATCCAGGCGACCCAGCAGATCCGCTGCGACCTTGGCGTGGACCACGAGCGACTCCGCCGCGTTGCACACCGAGGGCCGTTGCGTCTTGGCGTTGACGATGATCGACTCGGCCATGTCCAGGTCCGCAGCTCGATCGACGTAGACGTGGCAGTTGCCGTCGCCGTCGATCACGAACGGCACCNTGGCGTGCTCTTTGATCGACGCGATGAGCGACGCTCCGCCCCTGGGGATGAGGCAGTCGATCAGGCCGACCTGCTGCATGAACTCGACGGCCGCCTCACGCGACGTGTCGTCGACGACGATGACGGAGTCCTCGGGGAGACCGGCCTTGGCCACCGCTTCGCGCAGCACCGAGGCGATGGCGAGGTTCGAGTGGATCGCGGTCGACGAGCCCCGCAGGAACGCAGCGTTGCCCGACTTGAGGCACAGACCCGCAGCGTCAGAGGTGACGTTGGGGCGGCTTTCGTAGATGATCGCCACGACGCCGAGCGGCACCCGCACCCGAGAGATGTGCAGCCCGTTCGGCCGGACCCACCCGTCGAGCACCTCACCGACGGGGTCGGCCAGACCGGCGACCTGACGAAGCCCGGACGCCATCGAGGCCACGCGTTCGGGCGTCAGGCGAAGGCGATCGACCAGGCCCGCAGCGATCCCGCCCGCTTCGGCGCCGGCCACGTCGAGGGCGTTGGCGGCGAGGATGTCGGCGGTGCGTGCAACGAGCAGGTCCGCCGCGGCGAGCAGGGCGGCGTCCTTGGCGGAGCTCGACGCGGTGGCGAGCTCTCGCGACGCGTCCTTGGAGCGGCGGGCGAGCTCGGGGATCGGGGTGACGGCCATTCCCGAAGGCTACAGATAGCCTCCAACGCCGTGGCATCTGGACCTCTCGACGCGGTGGTGAGCGCGTTCGTCGACGACGTGGGCGCCGCGCTGGACCAGGCCACCGAGACCATCGACGGGATCGACCGCGCCACGTTCGACAACGACGTGACGGTCGAAGCGCTCAACCTGACCACCGCGATGATCGACGCGGACGACCGTCACACCGACGAGGAGCTGAACGCGCTCATCGACGCCTTTGGTGCCCGCTTGACGGATTCGCAGCTGCTGCTCGCCACCCCCGAGACGCTGCGCGGCTCGTCGATCGTGGCCGGTCACCGCAAGTGGCTCGAGTCCGACTCGGAGCTGTTCGGGCTGCTCCTCGACGCTGATCGCCGCAATGGCACCCACCTGGCAGATCGCTACTACGAGCGTGCCCTCGACGTCGCCCACGTCGTCGCGAGCCTGGATGTGATCCCGGCCCGGGCGGAGCTCGAAGCGATCTCGGCGCTGCGCACCCGGCTGCTGGACGGCCTCCGCAGCCGCGAGGGACGACCGGCGCACACGACCCCACCCGACTCTGCGCTGAGCCGAACCGAGCAGGAGAACGGCGAGCAGGAGAACGGCGAGCAGGAGCCGGCGCCGCCGCCGGACCCGCCGAAGCGCCCGCTCGAAGAGCTCCTCGCCGAGCTCGACGACCTGGTCGGCCTGACCGAGGTCAAGACCCGGGTTCGGCTGGTGGCGGACTTCCTCCGGGTGCAGCAGCTGCGGGCGGATCGTGACCTGCCGACAGTCGACACATCACATCACCTGGTCTTCACCGGCAACCCGGGCACCGGCAAGACGACCGTCGCTCGGCTGCTCGCGCAGATCTATCGCACGCTCGGGGTGGTCCAGCGGGGCCAACTGGTGGAGACGGATCGCTCCGGGCTCGTCGCCGGCTACGTGGGCCAGACCGCCCCGCTCGTCACCGAGCGGTTCGACGAGGCCGACGAGGGGATGCTCTTCATCGACGAGGCCTACACGCTCGCGCGCGGCGGCGAGAACGATTTCGGCCGTGAAGCAATCGACCAGATCGTCAAGCTCATGGAAGACCGCCGAGACCGGGTGGTGCTGGTCGTGGCGGGCTACACGACCGAGATGGACCAACTGCTGTCAGCCAACCCCGGCCTGCGGTCGCGCTTCCCCACTGTGATCCACTTTCCCGACTACTCGACCGAGGAGCTGGTCGCCATCGTCGACTCGATCGGCGAACGCCAGCAGTACCGGCTGACCGGCGACGCCCGCACCAAGCTGACCACGGTGTTGGACGCAACGCCAAGGGGCCAGGGGTTCGGCAACGCCCGCCTTGCCCGCAACATGTTCGAAGCCGCGATCAACCACCACGCGGGGCGGGTCATGGCCCTGGGCCATCCGCCGACCGAAGACGAGCTCACCACGCTGGTCCCCGTCGACCTCCCCGACGCCGCTGACCCCGACGACGCGGGCACTGACGCTGGCAATGGCACTGACGCTGGCCCGGGACCGATCGAAGCGGCTGGAGCACCCGGATGAAGCGCCTCCTCGCGGTGATCGCAGCGGTGGCGATGATCGGTGCGGCCTGGTGGATCCGCACGTCGATCATCGACGGCTCCGACTCCGCCAACTCCAACGCCAGTGGCACCCTGAAGTTGACGTGCGGCACGGACCTTGCCGAGGTGTGCAACGCCCTCGCCGCCGAGGACGACTCGATCCACGTGTCGATCTTTGCCGAGGGCACGACGGCCGATGGGCTCTCCAACGACAACGCCAAGGCGCGATTCGATGCCTGGCTGACCGCCGGACCGTGGGCCCAGATCGTGAAGGACAACCGAGCCAACCGGGCCAGCAGCGGTGCTGCGGGCAGCAACCCGCTCGGCGGCACGTCCAAGGTCCTCGGCCGTTCCCCGGTGGCCTTCGTCGGCCCCAAGGACCGCATCGGCGCACTCGGCGCTCACTGCGGCGGTCCCGTCACGTGGACGTGTCTGGGCGAGGCGTCGGGCCAGTCGTGGTCCGCCATCGGCGGCAAGGCCACGTGGGGCCCGGTCAAGGCCGGCCTCGCTCCACCCGATTCGGGCGCCGGGCTCGTCGCGCTCGACCAGGCAGTGGCGAACAAGTCCCACACCACCGACTGGGGAACCGCCGAACTGGACGACGCAGATGCGTTCATGAGCCAACTCGTCCGCGCAGCAACGATCGCCGCCGATCCGCTCAACGTGCTGCTCACACAGCCCGGTTCGTTCAGCGTTGCCGCGCCGTTGCAGCAGCAGTCGGCGCTGAGCCCGAGCGCAACCGCCAACGGATCGCAGTTCGCCACCCTCTACCCTGAACCTGTGGTGACTGCAGACGTGACGCTCACCGCTGCCGCGGGCCGTGACGTGAGCGATCTGCTCGACCGCATCGGCGAGGACCGACTCGCCACGATCCTGGCCGCTCACGGTTGGCGGGGCACCGGCACCAAGAACGCGGACGGCATCGGCGATGCTCCGTCGCTGCCGCCGACATCGAAGTTGGCGTCACCGGGAGCATTGCAAGCGTTGCGGGAACAGTGGAAGCAGCAGTGGAAGAGATGAGCACCATGAGGTCCAAAGCGCATCGCCGAACGGCAGCACGTCGACCTGTGTGGGGCTCCGCCGCGCTCGCAGCACTGCTGGCGTTCGCCACCGTGGCAGCGGCGTGCTCCGGCGGCGGGAGCGAGTCGGGCTCCGGCAACGGCCGCCGCAGCGAGTGCATCCAAGTCGACGCGGCAGTGAGCTCGGAGAAGATCGAGCTGCTCGGCGACCTCGCTGCAGACTTCAACAACTCCGGCGCGCAGGTCGACGGCACCTGCATCGACGTCGCGGTGCAGAAGGTCGCCTCGGGCGTTGCGGCACAGCGACTCGCCGACGGTTGGGACACCGCGACCGACGGCCCCCGCCCTGTGATCTGGTCGCCGGCATCGAGTGCGTGGGGCCAGATCCTCAACCAGCGCCTTGCTGCCAAGGGCAAGCCGGCCATGGCGACCGACCCGGTGTCGTTCATGAACACGCCGCTCGTGATCGCCATGCCGGAGCCGATGGCGACCGCGCTCGGTTGGCCGGACAAGGCCATCGGCTGGTCCGACATCCTTGCCTTGTCGCGCTCAGCGAACGGCTGGGCCGACTACGGCCACCCCGAGTGGGGACAGTTCCGGCTCGGCAAGACCAACCCGAACTACTCCACGTCCGGACTGCACGCCCTGATCGCACAGACCTACGCGGCCACCGCAAAAACGTCGGGGCTGAGCTCCGAGGACCTTGCGAGCCCGACGGTGCAGCAGTACGGACGAGACATCGAGTCATCGGTGGTCCACTACGGCGACATCACGATGACGTTCCTGAACAACTGGTTCCGAGCGGATCGCCGGGGCACCGCCATGAACTACGCGTCGGCGGTGGCCGTGGAAGAGAAGTCCGTCATCGACTACAACGCGGGCAACCCCGACGGCGTCGTCGACCAGGGCGAGAAGCCCCGCGAGCCTCGCACCAAACTCGTCGCGATCTACCCGACCGAGGGGACGCTGTACTCCGACAACCCGCTCTACGTGTTGAAGGCCGACTGGGTGACCAGCCAGCAACGCGCCGCTGCCAAGCAGTTCCAGGACTTCGTGATGCAGCCGAAGAACCAGAAGAAGGTGCTGAAGTTCGGGTTCCGCCCGGGCAATCCTGCGGTACCGGTCGGCGCACCGATCACCAAGGACAACGGTGTCGACCCCACCCAACCGCAGACCCTGCTGGAGGTGCCCACCGGTGAGGTGATGGTGCAGCTGCTCGATACCTGGGCGCAACAGCGCAAGGGGGCTCGAGTCATGTTGGTCATCGACGTATCCGGTTCGATGGGTGACCCCGCCGATCCGTCCGATCCGAACGGTCCGACCAAGTTGGACCTCGCCAAAGAAGCCGTGATCTCCGGGCTCGACAAGTTCAAGGCCGAGGACCTGGTCGGCGTGCGCATCTTCACCAACGGCATCGGCAGCGCGGATGCCACCTATCAGGACCTTGCGCCGGTGCAGCCGATCGGCCCGAACCGTGAACGCATCAAGAACCAGGTCGACGCGCTGATGCCGCTCAACGGCACACCGCTCTACGAGGTCACCCAAGCGTCCTACGACCAGATGCTGAGCGGCTACGACCCGTCGCTGATCAACGCCGTCATCGTGCTGACCGACGGCCGCAACGACGACGGCGACGCGACCGATGACCGCAAGCAGCTCAACGCGCTGCTGAGCGACGTCAAGGACCACAACGACGGCGAGAGCTCCAAGCCGGTGCGAATCTTCACCATCGCGTACGGCGGCGACACGAACCCGGGCGAGCTCAAGCGGATCTCGGAGGCGTCGAACGCCACGGCGTACACCGCCACCGACGCCACCACGATCAACGACGTCTTCGCGGCGGTCGTCAGCAACTTCTGACCGCTCGCCGGGCTCACCGGGTCTGGAACAACGACTCTTCCTGACGATTGCTGGCGAGCTCGCACACGAGTCGGCGATGGATGCAGATACGGATCTGCTCCTTGAGCGCGGACGAATCCCAGCCGTTGAAGAAGTCGCCGTGAGCCGAGTGCACCGATCCTGACGCCAGGCGCAGGTCATGGCCCGGGCCGCTGATCGGGAAGGTGATCGACACGGTCAGCTGCGGCACCGACACCGGATGGGTCGATGGGCATGCACCGTTGCGCGAGTAGGTCATGTGGTCGCGGTGGCCGACCACATCGGCGTGCTCGCCGTCCCAGCAGTCGGGGAACGTCAACACCATCGCAAGCGGTGCCGTCGCCGGGCAGCTCGGCGGTTCGGCCAACAGGTCCGTGCGTGCGCCGCACGTCCACCCCGCAGCCTCGACCGAAGCGGCAGAGGACCCGTCGGCGAACGGGTCCCCGGCGAGCATCTTCAGCCCATCGGGGAACGCGACGACCTTCGTGGGGTCGATGCCGGGGGCGGCCCTGTAGTACGCGTGGATCCGGGTCGGAACGACGACGGTGTCGCCGTTCCACAGCGTGGGCTGCCAGTAGGCCGCGTCGTCGCCGGGTTTGTCGCAGGTGGTCCCACCGGCACGCAACGAGTCCGGGGTGCTGTGCTCCTCGGTGTTCGTCGCACCGTAGAAGTCGTGGCGGTGCGAGCGACCGACTGTTCCGGGGAACACGATCGGGTCGACCTCACCCGAGTGCGAGTAGCGGCACGCCGCGACGAACTGCCCCACCCCACCCTGCGGCCCCAGGTACCGAGTGGGAACCGCCAACGTGCCGTCGGCCCACCGCGGCGGATCCGCGAGCGGCATCGAATCGCGGGACATCCCTGACATGCCGTGCATCCCGGACACCCCTGACCCGCCAGACCCGCTCCACTGGACAGCGGCGACGGCCACCGACACCAGCACCGAGACCAAGACCACCGCAACGATCAGCCCAGAACGGCCGGCGCGGCGAACGGTGGCACCGCCTGGGGTGTCAGGGCCGTCAGCCACCGGTGGGCGCCGCCGGGAGTTGGATGGATGCCAAGTCGATCGCCATCGGCTTGGTGAACTTGAACGGCTTGGCAGTCGTCGCCCCAGCCATGCTCTCCTGCGGGCCCGGTACCGGCGTGGCCCGGTAGGCGTCGGTCGACGGCTTTGCGGCCGGCTCACCGAAGAGACCAAGCAGATCGAGCGGTGTCGCGCTCCAGTCGGTCGCCGTCGGTTCACCGCTGCACGGGGCGAGTTGTTCGACCTTGGCTGGCTGCGATGTGGTGAAGACGTTGTTGGAGAAGCAGTTGCCAAGGGTCTCTGTGGACTGGCCCGAGTTCGTCACGTCCGCCGTGCCGACCGCCAGATCCGCAACGCCGGAGCCCGACACGTCGTTGCCCTCGACCGAGATGTCGATCGGGTCCCACATCACGATGCAACCGTCGCCGATGAGCTTCACCTCGACGCACTTCTCCGGGGCGATCGTCGTCTTGGTCCCCGCCTGTGCCGCCTTCTTCGGCGCGGACTGCGAGCACGGGGTGGTCCACTCCGACTGCGCCGGGGGGACGTCATGGGCGTCGGCTTCGGGGAACGGCACCAGACCGATGCCGGTGCGTGTGTGGTTCCACACCCGGTTCTTGGTGATCGTGACCTGCACCGCGCCCGCGGGCAGGATGCCGTTGCCCTGGGCCAGCAGCGACACGTCGATGCCCGGACCGTCGGTCATGTTGTTGTCGTAGACTTGGTTGCCGGCGATCGTCGTTTGCCGGCTCGGGTAGCAGAGCTCGTACGAGCCCGAGTTGGGCACCACTCCGGCGCGGTTGTTGCGGAACACCGAGTTGACGATGTAGAGATCCCCGCCCGAGTTCGTCCCCGAGTACCCCAGTCCGTTGTGCTCGGAGACCGAGTCGCTGATGACGGCGTCGCACTTGTAGCACTCGCCGATGTAGAAGCCGGCGTCGGGGCTGCCGGCACCGTAGCTGTGGTCGAACTGCCCGTGGTACGAGTCGAACGCGTAGATCCCGTAGTCCCCGTTGCGGTACGCCGTCAGGTACGAACCCCGATAGCGCTGCGACCCGGTCCAGTAGAATCCGTTGGAGATGTAGTTGCGTGCGGTCATGTTCTCGACGACGACGCCATCGGTTCCGAACACCGCGATGCCGTTCTCCAGCTTGAACTCGCCGTCGAGGACGACC
>JGI24770J26754_10002071_pt1 | contig 13946 bp, 11 predicted proteins | sample LakOneMetagenome_FD_26754 | JGI IMG/M metagenome (IMG submission 26754) | reverse complement strand
GCGAGGCGCCCCACCTTCTCCGGGAACAGCTTCGCGAAGGTGGCCCCGAGATAGGTGCCGTAGGAGTACCCGAGGTAGTTGAGCGTGGTGTCGCCCAACGCGGCGCGCAGTAGGTCTAGATCGCGGGCGGCGCTCTCGGTGTCCACGTGCCCCAGCAGCGGCCCGGTGCCCGCCGCGCACGCGGCTCCGAAGGCTGCCGAGGAGGCTTCGAGCTCGGCGATCCAGGCGTCCGATCCGCGCGGAGCGGTCGTGAGGCCGTAGAGGTATTCGTCCATCGCCGCAGGTTCGTAGCAGGCCACGGCCGAGGACCGCCCCACCCCGCGCGGGTCGAAGCCCACGATGTCGAAACTGGACTGCAGGGTGTCGTCGGTGACGAAGCTCAGGGAGTTTTTCACGATGTCATAACCGGACGCCCCCGGACCACCGGGGTTCACCAGCAGGGATCCCACCCGGTTTCCGCCGGTAGCCACGTGTCGCACGAGCGCGAGGTCGATGTCGGCGGCCCCGGGGTCGGCGTAGTCCAGCGGAGCGATCGCCGTGGTGCACTGCATGCCGTCGCCGCAGTCGTTCCACTTCAGCACCTGGTTGTAGAACGGCTGCAGTGCCGCGTCAACGGATTCTCCGGTGGGCGCCGATGTGGACGGGGCGGGCTTCGGAACGAACGCCGACACACAGCCGCTGAGTCCGAGGGTCAGCACGAGCGCGCCGGCCACGACCGCGATCAGGCGATTTCGGTAGGTCATCGGTTTCCTTCGATTGGGCGTCACCGGCGAACGGCGGACACGAGCATGGCTTCCAGGGCAAGAGCGGGTGCAACGTTGGACTGAATGCGGGTGCGGGCCAGAGCGATTGCATCCATTGTGGCTACGGTTGCTGCAGGCGAGCTGGACATTGACGCGGCCCGCAGCTGCGCACCCAGTTCGAGGTTGATCACGGCCTGTTCCCGGCCGAGCTGCACCATCATCACATCGCGGTAGAGCGAGGCCAGATCAACGAGGATACGGTCGATTCCGTCGCGCAGGCTGCGCACAGCACGGCGTTTCTGGTCGTCTTCGAGGGCTTTCACCTGGCTGCGCAGGCCCGCCGGAACGGACTGCCCGGGCTCGACTCCGAGCGACCGCAACACGCTCTCGCGCTCGGACGCATCCCGTTCGATCGTGATGGCTTTCGCATCGTCGCCGGCGATGGCGAGCAGGCGGGCTGCGGCGTTGACCGCCATGGAGACCGAGCGGATGCCGAGGGCCGTGGTGAGGGTTTCCTCGCGGCGCAGCCGTGCCTCGGGGTTGGTGGCGAGGCGACGGGCCATGCCGATATGGCTCTGCGCGAGTCGAGCCGACAACTCGGCGATGGCAGGCTCGACACCGTCACGTTGCACGAGCAGCTCGGCCACATCGTCGATGCTGGGCACCCGCAGGCGCACCGTGCGCACGCGGGAGCGAATGGTGGGCAGCAGGTCGGCCTCGCTCGGCGCGCAAAGAATCCACACCGTGCGCTCCGGCGGTTCTTCGAGGGCCTTGAGCAGAACGTTCGATGTGCGCTCCACCATACGATCGGCGTCTTCGACCACGATCACGCGGTAACGGCCGACCGACGGTGAATACTGCGAGCGAGCGACAGCTTCCTTCACGGTGGCCATTTTGATGATGACCCCGTCGGTGGTGAGCACACTCAGGTCGGGGTGGGTGCGCGCTTCCACCTGACGGATGGCGTCGCGGTCGCCGTCCGGCGTGCCGGGGCACAGCAGCGCGGCCGCGAAGGCGAACGCGAGGTTTGACCGGCCGGAACCGGGCGGCCCGGTGATGAGCCACGCGTGCGTCATCGAGTTCCCGGACCCGGTCGAGACCGCGCTTGCAGCTCGGAAGATCTCAATGGCCTCAGCCTGTCCCGTCAGGTTTTCCCACACTGCCATCATCCAAGGCTACCTTTCACGTCCGACAACCGTTGCGGTTCAGAGCAGTGCGGCGACCCGAGCACGGATCTGCGCGGCGATTTCGTCAACGGATGCCGCCGCGTCGAGCACCAGGAACCGTGTCGGCTCGGCGTCGGCCAGAGCCAGGAACGCGGCACGCACCCGGGCGTGGAAGTCGTTCTTCTCCGCCTCGAGCCGGTCGAAACGCTTGTTGGCGGCATCGAGGCGGCTGCGGGCCTGGGTTTCATCGAGGTCGAGCAGGATGGTCAGATCCGGCAGCAGCCCCTCGGCCGCCCAGAGCGAGAGGTCCCGCACCTCCGTGGCGCCGAGCACTCGTCCGGCGCCCTGGTAGGCGACGGATGAGTCGAGGTAGCGGTCCTGCACGATCACCTCGCCGCGGGCGAGCGCCGGACGCAGCTTGGTGGCCACATGCTGGGCGCGGTCGGCCGCGTACAGCAACGCCTCGGCGCGCGGGGCGATCTCGCCGCGGTGGTGCAGCACGATCTCGCGGATCTCCACGCCGACATCCGTTCCGCCGGGCTCGCGGGAACGCACCACGGTGCGCCCCTCGCTTTCGAGCCAGTCGGTGAGCAGCTGGGCCTGGGTGGACTTGCCCGTGCCGTCGCCGCCCTCGAGGGTGATGAAGAGGCCGGTCACTCCCCCGTGCCTGTCGCCTTCGGTGCGGCCTTCTTCGCCGGAGCCTTCGCCGGAGCCTTCTTGGCGACTACCTTCGCCAGCACCGGGGCGCCGCCCGCCGCGGCCGCCTTCTTCGCGGCGTTGGCGGCGCGAGTTGCCGCCGCCTTCTTCGCCGTTGCGGCCTTCGCCGCAGCGGTGGGAGCCTTCTTCACGGCGGGCTTTTTGACGGCCGGCTTCTTCACGGCGACCTTCTTGGCCGGTGCTTTCTTGGCCCGCGGCGCGGCCGGTCCCTTGGCCCGCTTGTCGGAGAGCAGCTCGACCGCACGGTCGAAGTCGATCTCCTCCACGCTTTCAGACTTCGGGATGGTGGCGTTGGTCACGCCATCGGTCACATACGCCCCGAATCGCCCGTCCTTGATCTTGATCGCCTTGCCGCTCTCGGGGTCGGGCGCTTCGAATTCCTTGAGGGCGCTCGACGCACGACGGGCGCCGTACTTCGGCTGGGCGTACAGTTCCACGGCGCCGACGAGATCGATGTCGAAGATCTGGTCCTCGCTGGTGAGCGAACGGGTGTCGACGCCCTTCTTCAGGTACGGGCCGAACTTGCCGTTCTGGGCCGTGATCTCCGCCTCGGTCTCCGGGTCGAGTCCCACCACACGCGGCAGCGCCAGCAGGCGCAGCGCGGTGTCGAGGTCGATCGTGGCGAGGTCCATCGACTTGAAAATGGATGCCGTGCGCGGCTTGTCCGCCGGGGCGACCTTCTTGGCCGCCGCCTTGCGCTTGGGCTTGGCGACGGTCACTTCGCCGGTTTTCGGGTCAATGGTCTCGACCGGCTTCGCGGCCAGTGCCACGGCAGCGGCTTCGGCGGCGGCCACGGCGGGGTCAACGATCGGTGCCGGATCGAGCTCGGTGACGTAGGGCCCGAATCGGCCGTCCTTCGCCACGATCTCCTTGCCGTTGTCCGGGTTGACACCGATCACCCGGTCGGTGATCACGGGGGCGTCGATGAGCTCATGCGCCCTGGCCGCAGTGAGCTCGTCGGGAGCGAGCTCCGGCGGGATATTGACGCGGCGCGGCGGCGCATCCGGGGCGGCGTCGGGGTCGGCCACCTCGAGGTAGGGGCCGTACTTGCCGATGCGCAGGGTGATCTCGTCGTCGATGCGCATCGAGTTGATGGTGCGCGCGTCGATCTCGCCCATGTTGTCGATCACGTTGCGCAGTCCGCGGTGCTTCTCGCTGCCGAAGTAGAAGCTCGTCAGCCAGTCGAGGCGGTTGGCCTCGCCGCCGGCGATGCGGTCGAGGTCGTCTTCCATCTCGGCGGTGAAGTCGTATTCCACCAGGTCGCCGAAGAACTCTTCCAGCAGGCGCACCACCGAGAACGCGATCCAGTTCGGAACCAGCGACTGGCCGCGCGGGGTGACGTAGCCACGTTCGGTGATGGTGGAAATGATCGAGGCGAAGGTGGACGGGCGGCCGATGCCGAGCTCTTCGAGCTTCTTCACCAGGCTCGCCTCGGTGTAGCGGGCGGCCGGCGTGGTCTCGTGACCCTTGGCTTCGAGCTCGAGCAGCGCCAGCGTCTGACCCTCTTCGAGCGGCGGCAGCTTGGACTCGGTCGCGTCGGTGGGCGCGTTGCGCTCCTCGTCGCGGCTTTCCTCGTAGGCGAGCATGAAGCCACGGAACGTGATGACGGTTCCGCTCGCGGTGAATTCGGCCAGGGCACCGGATGCCGCGGGGTGGGTCGACGTTCCGGTCGGCCCGGCCGCGATGGTCACGGAGGCCGTGGAACCGGTGGCATCCTTCATCTGCGAAGCGACGGTGCGCTTCCAGATGAGGTCGTAGAGCTTGAAGTCGTTACCGCGCAGGCTGGACGCGAGTGAGGCGGGGGTGCGGAACGTGTCTCCGGACGGACGGATGGCCTCGTGGGCCTCCTGCGCGTTCTTGCTCTTTCCCTTGTAGGCACGCGGGGCCTCCGGCACCGTTTCGGGGCCGTACAGCGCGGCGGCCTGCTTGCGGGCGGCCGTGAGCGCCTGCTGCCCGAGCGACGGCGAGTCGGTACGCATATAGGTGATGTAGCCGTTTTCATACAGCGACTGGGCCACGCTCATGGTCTGCCGGGCGGTGAAGCGCAGCTTGCGGGCAGCCTCCTGTTGCAGCGTCGAGGTGGTGAAGGGCGCGGCGGGGCTGCGCCGGTACGGCTTGGAGGCGACCTTGGTCACCGTGATGGCAACGCCGGGTTCTTGCAGTGCCACGGTGAGGGCGAGGGCGGATGCCTCGTCGAGCGTGGCTGCCTTGACCGTGGGCTTGAGCGTGCCGGAATCGTCGAAGTCGCCACCGGTGGCGATGCGCTCACCGTTCAGGCGCACGAGCTTGGCGTCGAAGCCCTGCTCGGTGTCGGCTGTGGACGCTGCCAGTCGGGCCAGCAGGTCCCAATATCCGGCGGAGACGAACGCGAGGCGCTCGCGTTCGCGATCCACCACGAGGCGGGTGGCGGCGGACTGCACGCGACCGGCCGAGAGGCCGGGGCCCACCTTGCGCCAGAGCACGGGGGAAATCTCATACCCGTAGATGCGGTCGAGGATGCGACGGGTTTCCTGGGCGTCGACGAGGGCGGTGTCAAGGTCACGGGTGTTGTCCGTGGCCGCCAGGATGGCGTCCTTGGTGATCTCGTGAAAGACCATGCGCTTCACGGGCACCTTGGGCTGCAGCACCTGGAGCAGGTGCCATGCGATGGCCTCGCCTTCGCGGTCCTCATCAGTTGCGAGCAGGAGCTCGTCGGCATTCTTCAGCGCGCGTTTGAGTTCGCTGACGGTCTTCTTTTTGGCATCGGAGACCACGTAGTAGGGCTCGAAGCCGTTCTCCACGTCCACCGAGAACCGGCCGAGTGTGCCCTTCTTGAGCTCAGCGGGCAGATTCTTCGGCTCGATGAGGTCGCGGATGTGTCCGACCGAGGATAAAACCTCGTACCCATCGCCCAGATATGCCGCGATCGACTTCATTTTCGTCGGCGACTCGACAATGACCAGCTTCTTAGTGCCTGGCACCAGACTCCTCTTTATACGTAGTGGCCGATAGAAAGGCCAAGGCACACCATACACACTCGAATGGAGTACCCGCCTAATCAGGGGTCACGCCGTGTGCACTCGGGCGACGATCGGCTGCCACTCGGACGGCCCTCGGTTGGCCTTCGGTTTGCATGCAGGCCTTGCTAGTTGCCCGGTGCTGAGGACAATGGTGCCATGGAATCTACTCAGGGCACCTACACCGCAAAACTGACGGATGGCCCACTGGAAGGCAAGACCATCACCACCGCGTTTCTTGACACCGGAGATCCGCAGCCACGGATCGAGATCCCGGTCGAGGCGGGCAAGCGCTACCTCTACACTCGGGGAGCCGGCCTGGAATATGCGGAGTCCGCAGCCCAGACCGGAACGTTGCGCCCCACCGCGGTGGAGTACCGCTTCCTCGAAGCGGCCTTCGAGTAGATCAGCCCACCGAGGTCCCCGGGTCGCCGGGTGGCCGGGGCGGTCCCGCACGCGCCCGTGAGGACAGGTCCACCAGCAACACGTGCCGGCGAACGCTCACGGTCGCGATGAGCCCGGTCACGCTGCAGTCGGTGACGGATGCCCCGTTCAGAGTCGCCGCCTCAGCCGCCGCCGCACAGGGATAACCGGCCACGAAGCCGGAGGCGGTATCCGCCGCGGCGAGCGCCGCAGCATCAGCGGCATTCTGCACGGCTTGCTGCAGGCTCAGCACGGCCAGCAGCGGGATCACCAGCACGGTGAGCGACACGGTTGCCCCGAGAATGCCGATCCCCAGCACCGATCCGGCGCCGCCGTCCGGTCCCCGCCGGCACAGGCTCCCCGGCGGTCGTAGGCGCATCAGCGGCCACCGCCGAGGGCACAGCAGGTGGCATCGAGAGCGAGTCCCCAGGCGGAGAAAAGTTCCACGGAACTCGGGGCATGCAGCCGAGCACAGACGAAGTCACCGCGGGGTTCGACCGACAGTCCGGTTCCCGGAACCTGGGCGGCCACGAGCGCTGTCGTCTGGGCCACGCTGTCACCGCGGGACAGGGCCCGGGCCGCGTCGGCCGCGGCGTCCGTGAGGCGCACCTGTTGACCGATCACCGTCACGGCGCCGAGGCAGCACCCGAGCACAAGAATCACGGCGGGCAGCACGGTGGCGAACTCTGCGGTCACCGTTCCCACGTCACCGTTGGGGCGCTCAGCCCACCGAGAGCGCACGGCGCACCAGGTCGGTGAGGATCGAGCGCACCTCGTCGCCGCGCAGGATCACGATCAAGAGACCGGCAAACCCCACGGCGGCCATGGTGGCCACAACGTACTCGGCGGTGGCCGCACCCGCATCCGCCCCCAGCGCCGCAAGCCGGGCCGACCACCCGCGTTGCGGGTCGGGCCGGGTGGAGCTGCTGTTCGTCGCCTCGGCGGCTGAAGAGTTAAGAGGCATGGTCTGGTCTCCTTCTGCGTCGTGAAACGCGTGCATGGGTGGCGCTAGTACCACCACTGTGCCGCGCGGGAGACGCCCGCAGAACCAAGCAGATCAAAGCAGTGCAGAGGCGACCGCGGTAACCGCCGGTGGAGGACCGCTGCCGCGAGCTATTCGTTCACGAGCACCGGCACCCCGACGGCGGCCGCTACGGCCTGTCCAGCNAGCGCCGCGGGCACCGAGACGGTGAATTCGATATGTTCTTCCGGGGTCGGTGCGTGGCCGGCGTCGGTTTCAACGAGGTGGTGCACGAACCGGCCGGTGCCCAGAAGATCGCCGGTCGCGTCGTAGAAACCGGCCACCACCTCCAGCTCCAGCACCGCGCTCACGTCGCTGGTCACGCGAACGGTGCCGGTCACAGCGGTTCCGTCGAAGCCGGTGTCATCGAGTGCGAACCGATCGTCGAACGGACCGTCTGCCCGTAGCACCTGACCGGGAGCAGGACGCAGCCGGTCGAGGCCGGCCAGCTGCGGCTCATCGGTCGGTGCAACCAGGCCCGGAAAGGAGACCTGCACGGCCGCGGCGGACGACGACCCGCCGGCGGAGCGGTCCACGGGCGGGCTCAGCACGAAAATGCCGATGCCGAGCGCCGCCCCGGCCACGACCGAGCAGAGGGTGACCGCGATGCGAAAACGGGAGGTGTGAAAACCAGAGGTGTGAAAACGGGGTGTCATGGGTTCGTCCTGTCTGTGCGGGGCTCGGGGAAGGCTCTCCCCGGGCCCCGCCGGTGGCTCGGTTGCGAAACGGGCGGGCTGGTCGGCTGCTAGCTCACCAGGTTCAGAGCACGGGTGACGATTCCGAAGAGGTCCACGTTGTCGACCGTCCCCTGCAGCTGTTCAGAGCCCGGTCCGGTGGCGTACACCGGCACATCCGCACCGGTGTGATTGCCCGAGAGGTAGCTCAGCCAGAGCCCGGCATCCGCTGACCCGTCTTCAACCCCGGCCGGGTCGGTGGGAATGCGGAAGGTCGCCGGCCCGAAGTTCTTCGGGTCGGCCACACCGGCGCCGTTGACGATGCCGGTGGAACGGGCCGGGTCCTTCGCGTTGGAGCCCCGCGATGGCACGGAGTTGTTGGCCGGGTTGCCGCTGTCCGAGTTGGCGGGCGGTGCCGAGGCCTCGGCGTTCGTGAAGGTGCCCTTCTCAATGATGTTGAACCCGGCACATTCGTGATCGGCGGTCACGATCACGAGGGTGTTGCCGTCTTTCTTGGCGAAGTCTCTGGCCACGGCCACGGCGTCATCGAACGCCTTGATCTCGGCCAGGGTCTGGGCGGCATCGTTCGCGTGGGACCGTTTGTCGATCAAAGCCCCCTCGACCTGCAGGTAGAAACCCGCGGATGGCTTCTCGCTCTTCTTTCCGCGAGGATCGGTCGCTGCCTTGGCGTTGAGCAGGGCAATCGCCTTCGTCGTCATCTCGGGCAGGGTGGGTTCCTTCGCCTGAACCGACGCGGGGTTGTCCTGCTTGGCCTTCTCGATGGTGAGGTTTCCCCGGTTGAACAGGCCGAACACCTTGGACCCGGTCGCCGACGCGAGGTCGGTGGCGGTGGCGATGGTCTGCGACGCGGGTGAGCCGAGCACGGAGTATCCCTGGGCGATGAGCGCCGTTTCGTCGGCGGCGTCAAAGCGGCTGAGTCCGCCACCGAGGATAACATCGGCCGTTCCGTTGCGGGCGATCTGGTCCGCAATCGGGGTGACGCGCAGGTCGCTGGTCGGCAGGGCCGTACCGGTGATGGCCAGGTCCTGACAGGCGGCAGCCGAATAGACCGGACCCTGGCAGCCGCGGGCCAGCGCGTGACTCATCTGGCCGGCCGGGGTGGCGTCGGTGACCTCGGCCGTCGACACGTTACCGGTGCGCAGTCCGGCCTTCTTGGCCAGTTCCATCACCGTGGGCGCCAGCTGCCCCTTCGCATCCACGCCGAGAGCCGCGTTGTAGGTCTTGACCCCCGAGGACCAGGCCGTGGCCGCCGAGGCCGAATCCGTGACGGGGTTCGGGTGGAAGTCGGCCGCACCGGGCTGACCGGAGAGTTTCTCCACCGCATACGTGCTGACGTAGCCCTGGGCCGGCAGGGATTCCATGGCCAGTTCCCCGTCGGCGCCGTAGAACCGTTCACGGGCGGCCGTGACATGCGTGCGACCCATGCCGTCGCCGAGCAGGTAGATGACGTTCTGCGCCCGTCCCTCGCGCNCGTGAGCGGATGCGTCGGGAACGATGCCGCCGAGCGCGGTGGCCGTGGCGGCCGCCGTCAGGGCGGTGACCAGCGTCAGGGCGGTGAAGAATGGAATTCTTCGCTTCATCAAGGATCTCCTTGTTGGGTGGCGCGTGCTGGGCAGCTCGTGCTGTCCTGCCGCCACGTTAAGAGCCCTGAGTGATGCTCAGATAGACACGCGGTGAACATTTAGTACGACCGGAGCGTCGTCGACAGAATCGACAGCACCAACGGCACCACGCCCACGAGCATGAATGCCGGCAGCACGCACACGCCGAGCGGCAGCATCAGGGTCACCGCGAGGGCCTCGGCCCGGCGCTGGCCCGAGCTGCGCGCATCCCGGCGCAGCTGCCGGGCCTCACTCCGCAACAACTCCGCCGCCGGCACCCCGGCCCGTTCGGCGAGGCTGAACACGTTCTCCAGCGCCGCCGACTCCACCCCTTCCCCCGCACGAATACCGAATCGCTCGGTGGTCTCGTTCACGATCGCACGTGCCCGATCGAGAGAGCCGCCGCCGGCCATGGCTATCGCCGCGAGGTCGAGCACCAGGCCGGGAGCGGCATCCGCTTCCCCCGCCCGCCGCACGAGCCGCCGGCTCCATCGGTGCGCCATCAGCATCAGGCCGCCGGCCACCGTGAGGCAGATCCAGCCCGGCACGGTGAGGAACAGCATGTGCAGCGTGTTGAATCCCATCAGCGCACCCACGAGCAGGCCGCCCACCGGCAGCGCCATCACGAGCCGGGCCGTGGCGCGCGGGCCGGCCAGCGCCACCTCGAGGTCGCGGTGCAGCTGGCCGAGCTGCCGATAGGCGGCCGCGAGCTCACGCAGGCACGCGGCCAGCGGTGCTCCGGACGTGGTTGCCACGTGCCACGCCGCCGCCAGCCCCCGCCAGGCCGCGCCGGTTTGCCCGCCGCAGCCGCGGGCGATGGCCGCGACCGCGTCGGCGATGCTCGCTCCCCTGGCGCCGGCCTCCGCCGCCGCCCGAATGATTCCCTGCGCCGGCGGTTCACTCTCCGCCCCGCGCACCGCGCGTGCCCACCGCCTGCCGGCGTCGTCGGCGACCGGCCCCGGTCGCGGTCCCGGTACCGGCACCAGATAGTGCCAGGCGGAGACCGGCGACACCCCCGCCGACAGCAGCACCGCCAGACGCTGCGTGAGGGCGGCGACCTCGTCAAGCGGCACGGCATCGGATCTGTCTGGCGCGGTCACTCCGGCACCACCGTGAGTCCGCCGGCGGAATCGATTTCGAACCGGCCGATCTGGCTGAGCAGCCGAATACCACCCCGGCGTTCCAGATGCAGAACCAGTCCGATGGCGCTCACGGTCTGGCGAGCCACCGCCGCCGCCGTCATGCCGGCCAGGGCTCCCAACGCTTCCAGCCGGGCCGGAACATCGGCCAGGGAATTGGCGTGCAGGGTTCCGGCCCCGCCGTCGTGGCCGGTATTAAGGGCGGTGAGCAATTCACGCACCTCCGGCCCACGGCATTCGCCGAGCACAAGGCGGTCGGGACGCATGCGCAGGGCCTCGCGCAGCAGCGCCTCCAAACCGATCCGCCCGGCGCCTTCCAGATTCGCCTGCCGAGCCTCCAGCGCCACCACGTGCGGGTGCCGCACGCGCAGTTCAGCCACGTCTTCAATCATCACGATGCGTTCACCCGGTGACGCCTCGCCGAGCAGCGCGGCCAGCAATGTGGTCTTGCCGCTGCCGGCCGCTCCCGTGATCAGAAGGTTCTGTCGGTCCGTCACGGCGCCGCGCAGCCGTTCAAGCAGAGCGGATGCCGACGGTCCCGTTCCGCAGAGGCCCGCCTCGAACAGGGAATCGAGGCTGAGCCGATCGGTGCTGGGCAGGCGAATGGAGAGCAGCGTGCCCGAACTCGATGCCGGCGGAATCACCGCGTGCACCCGGATGCCGTCCTGCAGCCGCACGTCGACGCAGGGGCTGGCTTCGTCGAGGTGGCGCCCGCCGAGCGCGATCAGGTGCACGGCCAGCTGCCGCGCCTCGACCTCGGTGGCGGTCCACCCCGCCTGGCGCACCATGCCGGTTCCGGCATCCGTCCACAGTCCCTGATCACCGTTCACGAACAGGTCCGTCACCCGCACAACGGCGTAGGGTGCCAGTGGCCCGAGCACGGCCGCGTCGGCCCGCAGTGGTTCCGCCGCCGCACGGGCCGGTGACGCCGCACGGCGAGGCACCAGGCCCGCCGTGCCATAGGAGGGGACTGCCACGAAGCGATCGGTCATGGGGCACACGCTAGGTCAATGAGCGTCGACACGCCCGCCCTGTCGCGTCGTTGTCCACATTTGCCGCGTGGGCCGCGCTGTGGAGGAGGAGCTACCCGAGAGCCGGCCGCACCACACGCATCGCACCGACGTCTTGAAGCCGGCCATTAAAAAGAAGGGGGCGGCACCTATTGGGGGGAACAGGTGCCGCCTAGCAACGCGTAGATTGGGGGGAACCATACGCGCTACTGGCCAGAACTTTCGTTCTGACGGATATCAGTGTACAAGGCCTGCGCAGAAGCGCAAGTCCTGAATTCACCCCTAAACCAGGCCCCCCGTTCCGAGGGCACGGCACGGCAAGATTAGTCCTGACGAAGAGCTAAAAAATATCTCGTCGTGAAGACACCTGGGTTCGCGGTATTGTTTCAGGAGTGGCCAGNCCACGCCGGCAAAACGAGCATCGCAAAGGAGCGACACCTTAAATATGAGCGTTCAGATTGATCACCTTCTCCATGAATCACGCCGATTCGCGCCCACTCCGGAGTTCTCCGCTCAGTCCGCGGCCAGCCCGGAACTCTATGCCGACGCCCAGGCTGACCGCCTCGGATTCTGGGCCGACCAATCCCGGAACTTGCTGCACTGGCACAAGCCGTTCACCAAGACCCTCGACTGGACCAACCCGCCGTTCGCCAAGTGGTTCGATGACGGTGAACTCAACGTGGCCTACAACTGCCTCGACCGCCATGTGGAAGCCGGCAACGGCGACCGCGTTGCCCTGCACTTCGAAGGCGAGCCCGGCGACTCCCGCGACATCACCTATGCCGAGCTCACCGCCGAGGTCAAGCGCGCCACCAACGTGCTGATCAAGCTCGGCGTCACCACCGGCGATCGCGTCGCAATTTACCTGCCGATGATCCCCGAGGCCGTCATCTCCATGCTCGCCGTTGCCCGGCTCGGCGCCGTGCACTCGGTCATCTTCGGCGGCTTCAGCGCCGAGAGCCTGCGTTCCCGCATCGACGACGCCAACGCCGTGCTCGTGATCACCGCCGACGGAGGTTTCCGCAAGGGCCGCGTCTCCGCCCTCAAGCCGGCCGTCGACGCCGCCCTGCAGTCCGGCGATTCCTCGGTTCGCAACGTGCTCGTGGTCAAGCGCACCGGTCAAGACGTGGAATGGAACGACCGCGACCTGTGGTGGAGCGACGAACTCGCATCCGTCGAGGCCGAACACGTGGCCGAGGCTTTCCCCGCCGAGAACCCGCTGTTCATCCTCTACACCTCGGGCACCACCGGCGCGCCCAAGGGCATTCTGCACACCAGCGGCGGCTACCTCACCCAGGGCGCCTTCACGCACAAAAATGTGTTCGACCTCAAGCCGGAGACGGATGTCTACTGGTGCACCGCCGACGTCGGCTGGATCACCGGACACACCTACGTCGTGTACGGGCCGCTCGCGAACGGCGCCACCCAGGTCTTGTTCGAGGGCACGCCGGATTCCCCTCACCCCGGTCGCTGGTGGGAGATCATCGAGAAATACAGGGTGAGCATCCTCTACACCGCGCCCACCGCCATCCGCACGTTCATGAAGCTCGGTCGACAGATTCCGCAGAAGTTCGACCTCACCAGCCTGCGCGTGCTCGGTTCGGTGGGCGAGCCCATCAACCCCGAGGCGTGGATGTGGTACCGCGAGGTCATCGGCGGAAACCTCACCCCCGTGGTCGACACCTGGTGGCAGACCGAGACCGGCGCCATNATGGTCTCCGCCCTTCCCGGCGTCACCGAGACCAAGCCCGGNTCGGCCCAGGTGCCCATCCCCGGAATCGCGATCGACGTGCTCGACGACGACGGCACGCATGTGGGTCACGGCAACGGCGGACTCCTGGTGGTGACCGAGCCCTGGCCGGCCATGCTCCGCGGTATTTGGGGCGACCCCGAGCGGTTCAAGGAAACCTACTGGGACAAGTTCGAGGGCACCACGGGCGCCAAGGACGGCCCGCTGTACTTCGCCGGCGACGGGGCGCGCCTCGACGCTGACGGGGACATCTGGCTGCTCGGACGCGTCGACGATGTGATGAACGTGTCGGGCCATCGCCTCTCCACCGCCGAGATCGAGTCGTCTCTGGTCTCACACTCGCTGACCGCCGAGGCGGCCGTTGTGGGCGCCTCGGACGAGGTGACCGGCCAGGCCGTGGTCGCGTTCGTCGTGATCAAGTTCAGCCAGGCCGAGACGGCCTCGCACGAGGACATCAGCGCGGTGCTGCGGGCGCACGTGGCCCAACAGATCGGCGCGATCGCCCGCCCGCGGGAGATCTTCATCGTGGACGAGCTGCCGAAGACCCGGTCCGGCAAGATCATGCGTCGCCTGCTGCGCGACGTGGCCGAGGGGCGTGAGGTGGGCGACACCTCCACCCTCGCCGACACCTCGGTGATGCAGATCATCTCGCAGAAGATGAANTAACCGCCACNCGACACAAAAG
>JGI24770J26754_10002067_pt1 | contig 13968 bp, 11 predicted proteins | sample LakOneMetagenome_FD_26754 | JGI IMG/M metagenome (IMG submission 26754) | reverse complement strand
AGAGCCGCATCAAGGACCTGCGCACCGGCATCGAGCGCAGCGACACGCAGAAGGTGCTCGACGGCGACCTCGACGATTTCATCGAGGGCAGCCTCAAAGCGGGACTGGAAGCCGGTGCCAANCGCGCGGATGCGTGACATGACGCCAGGTCGCCGCGTGGCGGTCGTATTGGGCGTCGTGGTCTCAGCTTGCGCGGCTTTCGAGTATTCGCAGCGCAACCGGATCAGCGGCTGCGAGGAATCGGATTGGCAGCCCCAGGCCGAGAAGTTCAATCGGAGTGGTTGGGAGCGGAATGACCATCGCGAACGACAGGTAGCGACGATCCGTCGGCAATTGCTGGGCGCGTCGCAGGCGCAGGTTGAATCGTTGCTCGGCCCTCCGCGCCGGGTTTTCCGCGACATACCGGCTCGCTATGAATACGAGTTGGGGCGATTGCGTTTCCTGGCGTGCATGATCGACGTCGGGGCTCTGCTGTCCGTTGAATTCGACGCAGCGGGTCGTGTATCGAACGTGGCGGGCTATGTCGATCGAAAGCATTGGCGAAACAGGAACGGAAGGGATGAGCACTGAAGATCGTCCGGCGGCGGAACCGCAGCAAGATGAGAACAAGTTGATCGCCGAGCGGCGCGAAAAACTGCGCGCATTGCGATCGCAAGGAGTCGCGTTCCCGAACGACTTCCGCNTCGACGCCTTCGCCGGCGANTTGCAGGCGGAGTTCGCCGACGTCGATCGCTGGAACGCGGAAGCGCTCGAAGGCATCGCCCGTCGCGTCGCNGTCGCCGGTCGCATCATGCTCAAGCGCGGGCAGGGCAAGGTCAGCTTCNTGCAGATCCAGGATGTCAGCGGGCGCGTCCAGTTGTTCGTGCAGGCGAANGCGNTNGGCGAGGTGTACGACGNCTTCAAGGGCTGGGACATCGGCGACATCGTCGGCGCCGAAGGCCAGCTCATGCGCACCAGGACCGGCGAGCTTTCCGTCAAGGTCGATGCGTTGCGTCTGCTGACCAAGTCGCTGCGCCCGCTGCCGGACAAGTTCCACGGCCTCGCCGACGTCGAGCAGCGCTATCGCCAGCGCTACGTCGACCTCATCGTGACGAGCGAATCGCGCCGCGTATTCGAGTTGCGTTCGGCGGTGATCCGCTTCATGCGGCAATGGCTCGAGGCGTCGCCGCGGCGTTTCATGGAAGTCGAAACGCCGATGATGCATCCGATCCCGGGTGGCGCGACGGCGAAGCCGTTCGTCACGCACCACAATGCGCTCGACCTCACGATGTACCTGCGCGTCGCGCCGGAGCTGTATCTGAAGCGCCTCGTCGTCGGCGGGTTCGAGCGCGTCTACGAGATCAACCGCAATTTCCGCAACGAGGGTGTGTCGACGCGGCACAATCCCGAGTTCACGATGCTCGAGTTGTACCAGGCTTACGCGACCTACACCGATGTGATGGATCTCACCGAAGCGATGATCCGCGAGACCGCGCAGGCNACGCTCGGCCGCACNNCACTGANGTGGGAAGGCCGCGACATCGACGTCGGCGCACCGTTCCGGCGCTGGGCGATGGCCGAGGCNGTGCGCCACCACAACCCGGAAATCGCGCAGCAGGAACTGCGCGATCGCGACGCGCTCGCGCGCCATTGCGCGCGGCTCGGCATCCACGTCAAGAAGGACTACGGCTGGGGCAAGCTGCTGCTGGAGATTTTCGAGGCGACGGTCGAAGGCACGCTGGTGCAGCCGACCTTCATCACGGAGTACCCGACCGAAGTGTCACCGCTGGCGCGTGCCAGTGACCGTGACGCCGAAGTGACCGACCGCTTCGAACTGTTCATCGGCGCGAAGGAAATGGCCAATGGCTTTTCCGAGCTGAACGACCCGGAGGACCAGGCCGCGCGCTTCCGCGCCCAGGTCGCGGCAAAGGATGCCGGCGACGACGAGGCGATGCATTTCGATGCCGACTACATCCGTGCGCTCGAATACGGCATGCCGCCAGCGGGCGGCCTCGGCGTCGGCATCGACCGCCTCGTTATGTGCTTCGCCGACGTGCCGTCGATCCGCGACGTACTGCTGTTCCCGTACATGCGACCGGAAGCATGAGCTTGAAATCGCCCGGGATCGGGACAAGTGGATAGACGCGGGGGAAGCGTGTGCTAACCTAACGTCGTGGTGCGCGCTCGCATGGGGTTAGCGGGTGTCGTCGAGGCGATCGGCCCCGGCGTGCACACCACCGACTTCGGCAGCCCGGTCGAGGCATTGCGCTGGTCGGAAGCGCATGCGGCAGATCTCGTGCTGCTCGACTACCGCATGCCCGACATGGACGGGCTCGAGTTCGCGCGGCGCTTCCGTCGCTCGCTGTCCAAGCGCGACGTGCCGATCGTGTTGATCAGCGTGGTCGGCGACGAGCCCGTGCGCCAGGCCGCGCTCGAAGCGGGGGTCATCGATTTCCTGGTCAAGCCGGTACGCCCGCGCGAGCTGCGTACACGCTGCAAGAACCTCCTGCAGTTGCGCCAGCAGGGCGAATCGGTCAAGGAGCGCGCGCGTTCGCTCGAGGAGCGCGTGCTGGAAGGCTTGCGCGAGGTGGAATCGCGCGAACGCGAAACCTTGTACCGGCTCGCGCGCGCTATCGAGTATCGCGACTCCGGCACGGGGATTCATCTGCTGCGGATGTCGCACTACGCCGAGATCCTGGCGGAAGCGCTTGGCATGAGCGAAGAGGATGTCGGCATCCTGACCTCGGCCGCGCCGCTGCATGACATCGGCAAGATCGGCATCCCGGATGCAGTCCTGCTCAAGCGCGGCGAGCTGAGCGCGGAAGAGACCGCAGTCAAACGCCGCCATCCGCTGATCGGATACGACATCCTGCGCGACAGTGACAGCCGCTTCGTTCAGATGGGCGCGACCATCGCCTTGCGCCACCATGAACGCTGGGATGGCAGCGGTTATCCGGACGGGCTCAAGGGGGAGCAAATCCCGCTGACGGCGCGCATCGTCGCGGTGGCCGACGTGTTCGACGCGCTCACCTGCAAGCATGCTTGGAAGCCCGAAGATGCGTTCGAATACATGAACACGCACCGTGGCACGCTTTTTGATCCATCTTGCGTGGATGCGTTGCTGGCCCATCAGGCGCGTATCCTCGCAATCCTCNACGCGCGCCTCGGACCGCCGGCGCCCGGAGGGTAAGCTCAGGCGGGTGGCCGCCGCGAACGAAGGAGCACGATCCGTTGCTGGCGAGCCTCAGATCCCGTTTCGAGAAGCGTCCGGACAGTGAGCATGAGCAGGCGATCGTGCGGCTCGCGATCGTCAGCGTGTTCCTCGTCTACCTGTTCGGACTCGTTTCGGTGTCGGGTTCGCACGCGGCCACGGTGCATACCGCGCTGTGGTACGTGCTGCTCGATGCGATCGTGGGCGCGGCGATCCTCGCCTGGTTGATCTGGAAGCCGGGTATTTCNCATCCGCGGCGCGTGCTCGGCATGCTGNNCGACTACGGCGCGATGGGCATCATCATGACGCTGTCCGGGCAGGAGCTCGCGCCGCTCTACGTCATCATCCTGTGGGTGACGATCGGAAACGGCCTGCGCTACGGGCCGAAATACCTGCTGGGCGGGATGGCCCTGGCCTGCATGTCGTTCCTCGGCGTGATACTGACCACGCCGTTCTGGCAGCACAACCAGGCACTCTCGTGGGGACTGCTGACGGGCCTGGTCGCCATCCCGGCGTACCTTTCCTCACTGCTGCGCGCATTGACGCGTGCGACCGGCGAGGCGCACCGTGCGAATATGGCGAAGAGCACGTTCCTCGCCAACATGAGCCATGAGTTCCGCACTCCGCTGAACGGCATCGCCGGCATGTCGGAACTGCTGATGACCACGCGCCTGAGCAACGAGCAACGCGAATGTGCGACCGTGATCCAGACGTCCGCGCGAAGCCTGCTCNTGCTCATCGAGGACGTGCTCGACATTTCGGCGATCGAGGCCGGAAAACTGCGGCGCGTCGACGCCGATTTCCACCTGGACGAACTGCTCGATAGCCTTCGCGTGATGATGCAACCGATGGCGACGGGGAAGGGCATCGCCTTCGACATCCGCACCGCGGCAGGCACGCCCATGCACCTGCACGGCGACGGCAACCACCTTCGCCAGATTCTCGTGAACCTCGTCTCNAACGCGATCAAGTTCACCGAGCACGGCAGCGTCCTGATCAACGTCGAACGGACGACCCCGACCGAGCCCGCGGATGCGACGGAAACACGCCTCACGTTCTCGGTGCGCGACACCGGCATTGGCATCCCGACGAGTGCCAAGGCGCGCATCTTCGATGCGTTCGAACAGGCTGAAGGCGGCCACGGTCGCCGTTTCGGGGGAACCGGCCTCGGTACGACGATCGCACGATCGCTGACGGACCTGCTTGACGGACGCATCGGATTCGACAGCGTCGAGGGCGAGGGTTCGCATTTCTGGGTCGAGCTTCCTTTCGGAGTGGTTCGCGCCAGGTCGGAAGCGGAAATCGAGACCGCCACGCCGAATGTCATCGAATTCGGCGACCCGTTCGTGCGCCACCGCGCGCGAACGCGTTCTCTGCAGGTGCTGATCGCGGACGACCAGCCGGCGAACATCACCGTGCTGCAGCGACTGTTGGAGAAGGCTGGTCATCAGCCGATCGCGGTCGCCAGCGGCGAGGGCGTGCTGGACGCGATCGAGCAGGGCGACTTCGATGCGGTGATCGTCGACCTGCACATGCCGGGTGTCAGCGGACTCGACGTACTCAAACAGGTTCGCGTGATGCAGGCGGGAAGGACGCTTACGCCTTTCATCGTGCTGAGTGCCGATGCGACGACCACGACCATGCGCCAGTGCGAGCAGGCCGGCGCACGTGCATTCCTGACCAAGCCGATCTCGATCGCCCGACTGCTCGATACTCTCGCCGAGATTGCCGGCGCCGCAGGTCAGGAGCGCGTTGGCATGGCCATCCAGGCGGCCGTGCATCGCGAAGAGGTCTCCGCAGTGATCGCGCCGGATGTGTTGCGGGAGCTCGGCGAATTGCAGCTGGGCACGGATTTCCTAGCGCTGTTCGTCGCCGAATGCCTGCGTGATGCGCTCGCGATCATCGGCGAACTCGAAAAGAGCGGTGCAGCCGGCCGCTGGGATGCCTACCGCGACGCCTGCCATGCACTCAAGGGCGTCGCCAGCAACATGGGAGCGGTGCAACTTGCGGCCTCGGCATCCGAAGCNATGCGCATCGGCAACTGGCAGCTGCCGCGCGAATGGCGCGAACGCGTGCGCCGCCTGCGCGAACAGCTCGAAAGTGCCCGCGCTGCGCTGAACGACGGCGTCGCCGCGGATGCCAGCGCCGAGCGGCCCTCATGATGTGACGGTCGCCCGGGCCGGTAAGCCAACAGCTCTCAGCGCGCTGCGGCCTGTGCGGGTTCTGCTGGCACCGAACCAGGTTCCGTTGGTCGCTTGCCCTGCGCGCGCACCAGGCGCTCCATCGTCCTCAGCGACTTGTCNCCCAGTTGCATCGCCGTGTCGACCCAGATTTCCGTGATCTGCATGAGTTCGGCGAGGCTGGCGGTGTCGCGCATCTGGCGCACGCGGTTCATCGCCGTACGCGCATGCGCTATCCGCTGGTTGCGCCGGATCAGCTCGTGCACGGCCTGCGCTCCTTCCCCTTTGGGCACGAGCACGTCGACGACACCCAGGCGATGCAGTTCATCGCTCGAATAGATCGTGCCGTTGAGCATCATTTCTTCGGCGAAGCGCGGACTCACGCGCTGGCACAGGAACGAATACGCACCCATGCCCGGGAAAAGGTCGAACAGGACCTCGGGGAAGCCCATGCCGACGCCGCTCTCGGCGACGATCGAATGGCAGGAAAGGGCCGCCTCGAAGCCGCCGCCGAGCGCATCGCCCTGCACCAGCGCGACGCTGTGCACGTTGCGATTGAGCTGCGCATGGAATCCGTACACGCCCTCGACGCACTGGCGCGCGTAGGCGAGCAGGTGTTCGCGGTTGCGCGCCCTTATGAGGCGTCCGAACAGGTCCAGGTCGCCGCCGAGATTGAAAACATCGGCATCGGACGCGAGCACGATGTGCGCGAGGCGCTCATCGCCATTGGTGGCCTGCAGCGTCAGTCGATCGCCGAGGCGTTTCTGGAAGTCACGGATTTCCTTGATCAGCAATGTGCTGAAGCAAGGGCGATAGCCGATTTCACGGGGAAATCGACTGGCATGCATGAAGCACCAGCTTGCGTTGGCGGTTGGATCGTCCTGCGTGCGCAGGAGCCGAAAATCGTTGTCGCGTTGCAATAGTTCGACGCTCATTCGGGGCACCCCTTGAGAAAGAGGCCGCTGGTGACCGCGAACCGAACGGCCAGGAAAAGTTGCACGTCCCGGTGCCCACTTCGGCGATCCCGATCGAGGATAGGCGCAAGCAAAAACATTGACAACGAGGGCTGGATGTGACAATTCGCAGCAATTCGTCGATCCCTTCACGCAAGACGCATCGTGATGGCTCCGACCGGCGATCACGGCTGGCGGATCGCTGCCCTTGGGTCGATCCGCGCTGGCGCGCTTCTTGCTGGATAATTACAGGGATTCACGGACTGCATGCACGCACGAGGGAGCATGACCAACGAAGGGGAAAAAAAGGGGTTGCGGCCGGCACGCATGTCGATCCGCTCCGCTGTGCTGATCAGCAGTGGCCTGAACGCGTGGAGCAGCGAGATCGAGGATATCTCCGCTACCGGCGTGCTCGTCTCCAAGCCGGACAACTGGCGCGGCAGGATCGACGACGTCTTCGTGCTCGACATGCTGATCGGGGAAGCGCTCGACATCCATGTCGATGCCCGCCTGGCGCGCGTCACCGACACGCAACTCGGCTTCGCCTACGAGCGGATCCCCGAGAACAAGGAAACACCGCTGTGGAACCTGCTCGGCGGCTACGCCGACCGGCTCGAACCGTATTCGAGCTGACGCAAGCGGACATGCGAGGCCTCGGGTAACCGGGAAAACTCGGGCACTGCACCGAATCGCGGCACGGTGCCCGGTTACCAGGGGCCAGCGGCGACCATACGCGCTCAGTGAGCCCCTGCGGGGGCTGCGTCGCGCAACTCGCGCCGCAGGATCTTGCCGACATTGGTTTTCGGCAGCGAGTCGCGGAATTCGATGAGCCGGGGCAGCTTGTAGCCGGTCAGGTTGGCCTTGCAGTGCGCGCGCACGGCTTCCTCGGTCAGCCCCGGGTCCTTCTTCACGATGACCAGCTTCACTGCCTCACCGGACTTCTCGTCCGGAACACCGACCGCAGCTACCTCGAGCACGCCCGGCAACTGGGCCACGATGTCCTCGATCTCGTTCGGATAGACGTTGAAGCCGGACACCAGGATCATGTCCTTCTTGCGATCGACGATGTAGACGTAGCCCTTTTCGTCGATGCGCGCGATGTCGCCCGTGCGCAGCCAGCCATCGGCTGACAGGACCTTGGCGGTCTCCTCCGGGCGGTTCCAGTAGCCCTTCATGACCTGCGGGCCATGGATGCACAACTCGCCGGTTTCGCCGAGCGGCAGCACCTTGCCATCGTCGTCCTGGATGTTGACGTCGGTCGACGGAATCGGCAGTCCGATCGAACCGTTGTATTCCTGGATGTCGAGCGGGTTGATGCACGCCGCGGGGCTCGTCTCGGTCAGGCCGTACGCTTCGGCGAGCGCGCAGCCGGTCACTTTCTTCCAGCGTTCGGCCACCGCACGCTGTACCGCCATGCCGCCGCCAAGGGTCATGCGCAGCTTGGAAAAATCGACCTGGTCGAACCCGGGCGTGTTCAGCAGCCCGGCGAAGAGGGTGTTGACGCCGGTCAGCGAGGTGAAGCCGATCGAGCGGATCGTCTTGACGAAGCCGGGCATGTCGCGCGGATTGGTGATCAGGTGGTTGAAGCCACCGACGCGCGCGAACACGAGGAAATTCGCCGTCAACGCGAAGATGTGGTACAGCGGCAGCGCGGTGATGACGACTTCCTCGCCTTCGCGCATGTTCGAGCCGATCCAGGCGTAGGCCTGCAACATGTTGGATACCATGTTGCGATGGGTCAGCATCGCGCCCTTGGCAACGCCGGTGGTGCCGCCGGTGTATTGCAGGAACGCAAGGTCGTCCGGGCTGATGTCGATCTTGCCGAGCTTGCTGCGCAGGCCGCGCCCCAGCGCTTCGTTGAAGCGGATCGAGTTCGGCAGCGAGTACGCCGGCACCATCTTCTTGACGTGGCGCACGACGAAATTCGTGATCGCCGATTTCGGGAACCCAAGCAGGTCGCCGATGCCGGTGCAGATGACGTGCTTGCATTGCGTGCTGCCGACGACTTCGGCCACGGTCTTGGCGAAATTGTCCAGCACGATGATCGCGCTGGCGCCGGAATCGTCGAGCTGGTGCTTGAGCTCGCGCGGGGTGTACATGGGATTCGTGTTGACCACGGTCAGGCCGGCGCGCAGGGCCGCCATGATCGCGATCGGATACTGCAGCAGGTTCGGCAGCATGATCGCGATGCGATCACCCTTGGCGAGCTTGAGGTCGTTGACCAGGAACGCCGCGAATGTCGCGCTGAGCCGGTCGAGGTCGCCGTAGGTGATGCTGCGACCCATGTTGGTGAAGGCAGGGCGATGGCGGAAGCGGTCGCAGCATTCCTCCAGCAGGGCAACCACCGAGCGATATTGCTCCGGATCGATTTCGACCGGAGTTCCCGCCGGATAGCTGGCCAGCCAAGGACGTTGTGTATTCGCCATGCAAGTTCCCCTGTGGCCGCTGCGGCGTTCGCGCTGGCNGCTCGGTTTCGTTACCCTGCGTCAATCCGCGGGGGTATGTTCGATTGCAGCACAAGCCCGGAACAGGCGGCAAGCCGCAATGCAACGTGGATTCGTCGGATCGGAGGGATGACTGCATGCGCATTGCCGGAATCGCATTGCTGTGCCTGCTNGGNGTGGCCTGTTCGCGCACCCCGGACGACGAGGCGATCCGCACGGCGATTTCTGCAGGNGCCGTCGCGATGGAAGCGCACCGCGGCAAGGACGTGCTCGAGCTGGTCACCGACGATTTCATCGGCAACGACGGCGTCGATCGCGTCGAACTCGGCAACCTGCTGCGCGCGCAAGCGCTCGGCGCGAACGCGATCGGCGTGCGCATCGGCTCGATCGAGGTGGAACTGCATGGCGATCGCGCCATCGCGCGCTTCGACGCCGACATCTCNGATTCCAGTGGTCGCTGGATCGCCGACCGCGCGACGACCCTGCATGTCGAGACCGGCTGGCGCCGCGAAGGCCGGGAATGGCGTTGCTACAACGCCAAATGGACGCAGGACTGAACCGCGCGCATCGCAACCAGGCTCGCCACGACCCGCGTGCAAGCTCATTCGTGCCGGGCCGTATCGTTGCGGCCGCCCGATGGAAGGCCGCGTCACCTTGGCACGCGCCTGACAAAGGGCCGGAAATGAAAACGGCGCGGATGTCCCGCGCCGTCTCCATGCATCGGTCGGAGATCTTGCCGGAACGTTACGCCGCCTTCTTCGCCGCGAGCTGGCGCAGCACGTACTGCAGGATGCCGCCGTGGCGGAAGAACTCGCGTTCCTTCGGTGTAAGCAGCAGGACCCGGACCTTGAATCGGGTCCTGTGGCCGTCGTCGGCGATTGCGACCACGTCGGCCTCCTTCGAATCGCCGTCCCTGAGGCCGGTGATGTCGAACGTCTCCTTGCCGGTAAGGCCGAGCGTCTGCGCGTTCTCGCCGTCCATGAACTGGCACGGCAGCACGCCCATGCCGACGAGGTTCGANCGGTGGATGCGCTCGAAGCTTTCCGCAATGACCGCCTTCACGCCGAGCAGCAGGGTGCCCTTCGCGGCCCAGTCGCGCGACGAGCCGGTGCCGTACTCCTTGCCGGCGAGCACGACCAGCGGCGTCTTCTCCGACTTGTACTTCATTGCGGCGTCGTAGATCGCGAGCTGTTCGCCGCTGGGCACGTGCAGCGTGTAGCCGCCCTCGACGCCGTCGAGCATGAGGTTCCTGATGCGGATGTTCGCGAAAGTGCCGCGCACCATCACNTCGTCGTTGCCGCGACGCGAGCCGTAGGAATTGAAGTCCTTCGGATCGACGCCCTTCGAGATCAGGAAGCGCCCCGCCGGGCTGTCCTTCTTGATCGAACCCGCNGGCGAAATGTGGTCGGTCGTGATCGAGTCGCCGAACACGCCGAGTGCGCGTGCGCCGTGGATATCGTCGATCGTGCCCGCGCTCGCACTCATGCCGTCGAAATAGGGCGGGTTCTTGATGTAGGTCGAGTCGTCCCACTTGAACAAGGCACCGTCCGGCGACGCGATCCGGTTCCAGCGGCTGTCGCCCTTGAACACGTCGGCGTAGTTCTTGGTGAACATCGCCGGATTGATCGCACCGGCGATGGTGTCGGAAATTTCCTTGTTGCTCGGCCAGATGTCCTTGAGGAATACCGGCTGGCCGTCGTTGCCTGTGCCGAGAGATTCCGTCGTGAGGTCGATGTCGAGCGTACCGGCGAGCGCGTAGGCGACCACCAGGGGTGGTGAGGCGAGGTAATTCATCTTCACTTCGGGGTGCACGCGGCCCTCGAAGTTGCGATTGCCGGAAAGCACGGAGGCAACGGCGAGGTCGCCCTCGGAGATGCCCTTGCTGATCTCGATCGGCAGCGGACCGGAATTGCCGATGCAGGTGGTGCAGCCGTAGCCGACCAGGTAGAAGCCGACCTTCTCCAGCTCCTTCAGCAGGCCGGTCTTCTCGAGGTAGTCGGTGACCACCAGCGAGCCTGGTCCGAGCGAGGGTTTGACCCACGGCTTCGACGTCAGGCCCTTCGCCGCGGCCTTCTTCGCCAGCAGTCCGGCGCCGAGCATCACCGCTGGGTTCGAGGTATTCGTGCACGAGGTGATCGCCGCGATCACCACCGAGCCATCGCGCAGCGCGAAGGTCTCACCATTCCTCTCCACGCGAACGCCGCCATTGACGATCGCATTGGCAGGGTTGCCGATCGCTGCCGAGCCGCCTTCATTGACGAAATCCGAAGTCGCCTCGGTGCGCGGCTTGCGGTTCGCCGTCAGCGGGCCGATCGCATCCTGGAAGCTTTTGCGCACACCTTCGAGAGGACGCGATCCTGCGGGCGCTTGGGGCCGGCCATCGACGGTTTCACGTCGGCGAGATTCAATTCCAGCGTCGCACTGAACTCGGGATGCGCCGAGGTATCGTCGTGCCACAGGCCCTGCGCCTTCGCATACGCCTCGACCAGGCGGATCTGCGTTTCGTCGCGACCGGACAGGCGCATGTATCTCAGCGCCTCGGCGTCGATCGGGAAAATGCCGCATGTCGCGCCGTACTCCGGCGCCATGTTGGCTATCGTGGCGCGATCGGCGAGGGCGAGGTTGGCAAGGCCGGGACCGAAGAACTCGACGAACTTGCCGACCACCCCGAGCTTGCGCAGCATCTGCGTCACGGTCAGCACGAGGTCGGTCGCAGTGACGCCCTCCGCCATCTTGCCGCTCAGCCTGAAGCCGACCACCTGGGGGATCAGCATCGACGAGGGCTGACCGAGCATCGCGGCCTCCGCCTCGATGCCGCCGACGCCCCAGCCGAGCACGCCGATGCCGTTGATCATCGTCGTGTGCGAGTCGGTGCCGAAAACGGTGTCCGGATAGNCCCAGCTCTCGCCATCCTTGTCTGCGGTGAACACGACGCGTGCGAGGTGCTCGAGGTTCACCTGGTGCACGATGCCGGTACGCGGCGGCACCACCTTGAAGTTGTTGAACGCCTTCTGGCCCCAGCGCAGGAACGAATAACGTTCCTGGTTGCGCTCGAACTCGATTTCGACGTTCGTTTCCAGCGCGCTGGACGAACCGAAGGCGTCGACCTGCACCGAGTGGTCGATGACGAGTTCCGCCGGCGCCAGCGGGTTGATCTGGGTCGCGTCACCACCGAGCTTGACCACCGCGTCACGCATCGCCGCGAGATCGACCACACACGGCACGCCGGTGAAGTCCTGCAGCACAACGCGCGCGGGCATGAAGGAGATTTCCGTGTCCGGCTCCTTCTTCGCGTCCCAGTTCGCGACCGCCTCGATTTCCTTCGCCGTGACGTTGAGGCCGTCCTCGTGGCGCAACAGGTTTTCGAGCAGGATCTTCATCGAGTAGGGCAGGCGCTTGAGGTCGAAGCGCTGGCCGAGCTTGACCAGGCTGGAATAGTGATAGCGCTTGCCGTTGACCTCGAGCACATCCCGGGTCGAGAAGGAATCTGTCATCTGCATCTCCTGGCTGACTGGCGTCTCGCGTGCTTGCGTCGGCCGGCACGTTCGCTCGAACGGGCTGGCGACTGCGGGCTCCGCGGGCGCGGCCCGGGGGACGGGCCGGCGACTGGGCCCGCCATTATCGCGCAAACCGCGACAGAGGCCAAAGCAGCGGCATCCAGGGGTACGAAGCGAAGCGCTCTGCCTTGACCCGAATTTCGGGCTAGCCGCGGTCGAGGGTGCTTCGGGTGAGCAGGCCGCGGGCGAGCATCGCGTATTCGCGCCGTCGCAGCAGCAGGCGCAGCTGGCCGCCGCCGACCTGGCGCCAGAGCACCGCGGCGCGCACGGCAGCGAGCAGCAGGGAGCGGATCTGCGCAACCGCCTGCGGGTTGGACAGCTGGGTCGGGGCGCCGTGCACGATCACGCGAGGGCGCAGTTGCGACAAGGTCGAGACGTAAAGTTCGGCCAGGCGGTTTTGCACGGTCGGGTGCGCCAGGCCGTAATGATCGGCCTGGTGCTTGATCGCGCCGATGCCCTCGCTCAACGCGCGCAGCATGCGCGGGTTGCGCGCGAGACGGCGCTGCAGCCGCAGTACGCCGAGCACGAGGCGGGTCAGTGGCAGGTTGCGCTCGGCGCCGTCGAACTGCGCGACCAGCGTCTCAAGCCCGAGGCGCACGCCGGTCAGGCCGCCGAACACGTCGGCGGCGCTGTCCGCATCGATGCGGAACACGCTCGCGAGGCTCGCCTCGATGCTGCCCGCGTCGGCGCGGCCGCTGGTGGCGATTTCATGCACGAGCCGGCAACCCTGCAACACGCCGGCGAGCGCGATAACGCGAGCTTCACGCATTCGCGCCGTCCCAGCCGCCGTACGGCGCGTCGCTGCACTCGATCACGCCGCCACCGAGGCATTCGTCGCTGGCGTAGAAAACGACCGATTGCCCGGGAGTGACTGCGCGTTGCGGCTCGTCGAAGACGACGGTGCACGTATCGCCGTCGAGTTCCACCAGACAATCCTGCGGCGCCTGGCGGTAGCGCGTCATCGCTGCGCAGCGGAAGGGCGCAGCCGGTGGCGCGCCCGCGATCCAGGTCGGCGCACTCGCGCGCAGGCGCCGCGATTGCAGCCAGTGGTTGGCATTTCCCTGTGCGACATGCAACACGTTGTTCACCACGTCCTTGCCGATGACATACCAGGGTTCGCCCTCGCCACCGCGGCGGCCGCCGATGCCGAGGCCACTGCGTTGGCCGAGCGTGTAGTAGAACACGCCCGGGTGCTCACCGACGGCGGTTCCGTCCGGGGTGCGCATCACGCCCGGTTGCGACGGGATGTACGCCGACAGGAAACTGCGGAAGTCGCGTTCGCCGATGAAGCAGATGCCGGTCGAGTCCTTCTTGTCGTGAGTGGCGAGGCCGGCTTCTCGGGCGAGCCGGCGCACCTCGGTCTTGTCGACGCCGCCGAGCGGAAACAGCGTCGCCGCCAGCGCCTGCTGCCCGAGCGCATGCAGGAAGTAGGTCTGGTCCTTGCCGGCGTCGTGGGCGCGCAGCAGGCGCCAGCGTCCGTCGACGCAATCGACGCGGGCATAGTGACCGGTTGCGATCGTCTCCGCGCCGAGTGCGCGGGCATGATCGAGGAAGGTCTTGAACTTGATCTCGCGATTGCACAGCACGTCCGGATTCGGCGTGCGGCCGCGCCGGTATTCGGCGATGAAGTGCTCGAAAACCTGG
>JGI24770J26754_10002063_pt1 | contig 14001 bp, 12 predicted proteins | sample LakOneMetagenome_FD_26754 | JGI IMG/M metagenome (IMG submission 26754) | reverse complement strand
AATGTATTTGAAATTATATTTCATCGACGGTTGTGTGTGAAATATTATTTCAAATAATGGTGGAAACTGAAAGCTTATTTCATCCTAGTTGCTCTACGATAGTTTGTATTGCTAACCATTAAAGAGGTCAACCATGTGCGGTATCGTCGGTGCAGTCGCCAAGCGCGTCATCACGCCAGTCCTGATCGAGGGCCTGAAACGTCTGGAATACCGGGGCTACGACTCCTGCGGCGTGGCCGTGCACCTGGACGGCAAACTGACCCGTTCGCGCAGCACCTCGCGCGTGGCCGACCTCGAATCGCAAGTGCGCGAAGCCCGTCTCGACGGCTTCACCGGCATCGCCCACACCCGCTGGGCCACCCACGGCGCCCCGGCTTCGCACAATGCCCATCCGCACTTCTCGCCGAGCGAAGAGAACGCGCGCATCGCACTTGTCCACAACGGCATCATTGAAAACCACGACGAGCTGCGCAGCGAACTGAAGGCNCTCGGCTACGAGTTCACCAGCCAGACCGACACCGAAGTCATCGCCCACCTGGTCGACCACATGTACAACGGCGACCTGTTCGACACCGTCCAGCAGGCCGTCAAGCGCCTGCACGGCGCCTACGCCATCGCCGTGTTCTCGCGCGAGGAACCGCACCGCGTGGTGGCCGCGCGCCAGGGATCGCCGCTGATCGTGGGCGTGGGCGAGAACGAAAACTTCGTCGCCTCCGACGCCATGGCCCTGGCCGGCACCACCAACCAGATCATCTACCTGGAAGAAGGCGACGTCGTCGACCTGCAACTGGCGCGCTACTGGATCGTCGACGTCGACGGCCGCCCGGTCGAGCGCGAAGTCAAAACGGTGCACGCCCACACCGGCGCGGCCGAGCTCGGCCCTTACCGCCACTACATGCAGAAGGAAATCTTCGAGCAGCCGCGCGTGATCGGCGACACCCTGGAAGGCGTGACCGGCATCATGCCGGAACTGTTCGGCGACGGCGCCTACGGCGTATTCAAGGAAATCGACCGCGTGCTGATCCTGGCCTGCGGCACCAGCTACTACGCTGGCCTGACCGCAAAATACTGGATCGAGTGCATCGCCAAGGTGCCGGTCAACGTCGAGATCGCCAGCGAATACCGCTACCGCGACAGCGTGCCGCATCCGCAGACCCTGGTCGTGACTATCTCCCAGTCCGGCGAGACCGCCGACACCCTGGCCGCCCTGAAGCACGCGCGCAGCCTGGGCATGCCGCATACGCTCACCATCTGCAACGTGTCGACCAGCGCCATGGTGCGCGAGTGCAAGCTCGCCTACATCACCCGCGCCGGCGTCGAAGTGGGCGTGGCCTCGACCAAGGCGTTTACGACCCAGCTGGCTGCACTGTTCCTGCTGACCCTGACCCTGGCGCAAGTGAACGGCCGCCTGAGCGAGGAAGAAGAAGCCCAGCACCTCAAGATGATGCGTCACCTGCCGGTTGCAATCTCCTCTGTGCTGGCGCTGGAGCCGCAGATCATCGCCTGGGCGGAAGAGTTCGCACGCAAGGAAAACGCCCTCTTCCTGGGCCGCGGCATGCACTACCCGATCGCCCTGGAAGGCGCGCTGAAGCTCAAGGAAATTTCATATATCCACGCCGAAGCCTATCCGGCGGGCGAACTGAAGCACGGCCCGCTGGCGCTGGTGACGGAAGAGATGCCGGTGGTGACGATCGCCCCGAACGATGCGCTGCTGGAAAAACTGAAGTCGAACATGCAGGAAGTGCGCGCCCGTGGCGGCCAGCTGTATGTGTTCGCCGACGTCGACTCGCGCATCACCTCGGGCGACGGCCTGCACGTGATCCGTCTGCCGGAGCACTATGGCGACCTGTCGCCGATCCTGCACGTGGCTGCGCTGCAGCTGCTGGCCTACCACACCGCGCTGGCGCGCGGTACCGATGTGGACAAGCCACGCAATCTGGCGAAGTCAGTGACGGTCGAGTAAGACAGTTCCTGTCCGGCGAACGCCCTTCGTTCGCCGGACGCATCGGCTTTCTCGCCACTTTCCGGTAATCCTCGGCCATCAATAGCCAAGACTGCTGCTCAGCAATTCTTTAGCAGCCCATCAATTTCCCCCAGCCTATTGCACGTCAGCTCTCCCCACTCCTGAAAGGAGTTTGAAGAGGTTGATTCCAGGCAAATATCGAGCGTTCGGCCTCATTATATCTGGCAACTAAAAGCAATCAACATCCCGTATCGCGACCTTATCTTTACTCATCTTGCTGTCGAGTTCGATTGGGAATTCGGTTGACTTCCCTATCGAACAAACTTATCTTAATTTCATCGATGAGCAGGCGGAAAGCTTGCCTGTCTTGCATTTATCGCATGGGTAGCGACAGGAGTTCCTTCTGGTGCGACGTCCAGGCGTCCCGCCCCCGTTCTCCCATGTCGACCGACAAACGAGCCACCGCCCTTTGTTGAGCGGACCTGTCACTGACGCTCGCCGCGTCGTGCCCCTGGCTGTCTACTGGAGGACGCATGAATGTGTTAATGGTTGGTGCAGGCAACGCCGGATGTGCGCTCGGCGCGATCCTTGCGCAGGACGGGCACCGGGTGGTGCTGTTCAAGACCTCCCGCTCGCTGCATGACGAAAACTTCGACCACGTACGCGAAACGCGCACCATCAAGATCGTCAGCAATCCCAAGGGCGGCGAGACCAGTATCGCCACGCTCGCCCTTGCCACCCGCGATGTCGAGGAAGCCTTTGCGGAAACGCCTGATGCGATCATCATCACCACGCAGACCCAGTGCCACGCCGAGGTCGCCGCCCTGATCGGCCCCTACCTGAAGGCTCACCAGCTGGTGCTGATGGCGCCAGGCTATATGGGTTCCTGCTACTTCCTGCCGTACCAGGAAAAGGAGCGCTTCCTGCTCGCAGAAGGCGAAAGCCTGCCCTACGATGCGCGTATTACCGAGCCAGGCGTCGTCAACGTCCTGTTCAAGAACACCCGCAATGCCCTGGCCTTCCTGCCGCGCGAACGCGCCGCCGAAGGCCTGGAGCGCGCCGCGCGCCTGTTCCCGACCTATGTCGCCACGCGCAGCAACGTGCTCGAGTCCGCCATGCACAATCCCAACCTGATCGTGCACACCGTCGGCTCGCTGCTCTCGGCCAGCCGCATCGAATACGCCCAGGGCGAATTCTGGATGTACCGCGAAGCCTTCACGCCTTGCGTGCTGAACCTGCTGTACAAGCTCGACGCGGAAAAGAACGCCGTCATCGCGGCCACCGGCGGCAAGCCCTCGCCCTACTTTGACGAGTGCAAGTTCCGCAACGAAGAAGACCTGTCGCAGGAGTCGATCTCCGTGTTCCGCCGCTATGCGCGCGAAGGCGGGCCGAAGGGTCCGGCCACGCTGCAGACGCGCTTTATCACCGAAGACGTGCCGATGGGCCTGGCGCTGCTGTCCTCGGTTGGCCGCCTGATGGGCGTGCCGACGCCGACGGCCGACGCCCTGATCTGCATCGCCGGCGCTTTGCTTGACCGCGATTTCACCAAGGAAGCCCGTACCCTGAAGGCGCTGGGCCTTGGCGAGCTCGGCCCGGAAGAATTCAAACGCATTCTGAACGGGTGACCATGTGAGCCTGCACGACCTTCTTGCCAAACCTTATTACACCTGGCGCCGCTATATTCCGAGCCGCGTACTTTATCATCCGGATTTTTTCCGCATCTGTGAGCTCCTGAAAGGGAACAAAGCCGCCATCGCCGAACACGCGAACGAACGCCTGCGCCACATCCTCGTGCATGCGCTCGAGCACGTGCCCTTCTACCAGCGCACGGTCAGGCTCAGCGCGGCCGAGGCTGCTAACGAACCCCTGCACGAGGTCTTGGCCGCCTTCCCATTCCTGTCGAAGGAAGAGGTGATGTCGCAGCAGCGCGACTTCCTCGACAGCCGGCTCGACCCCGCGAAGCTGATGTACGCCACCAGCGGCGGTTCTTCCGGCCAGGGCATCGGCCTGTGGCGCACCAAGCGCCTGGCCGATATCGAGAAAGCCTTCTTCACCCACGAATGGGGCAAGCTCGGCTTCTCATTCGACAAGTCGCGGATCCTGCGCATCGGCGCCGACGCGCGCCGCCTGGCGCATGAAGAGCCGGCGCGGGTGGTCGGCAACCGCCTGATGCTCTCGCCCTATCACGTGCATGAACAGCACAGGGCCGCCATCGTCGAAGCCATCAAGCGCTTTCGTCCCGAGTACGTGCACGCCTATCCTAGTTCGGCGACGGCGCTGTCCGAGCTGGTGCAGGCGGGAGAGCTCGATGTGCAGGTCAAGGCGGTGCTGCTGGCCTCCGAGCCGGCCACGCCGGGCCAGTTGGCGTCGATCCGCCGCCTCTTCCGTGCGCCAGTGTCGCTGAACTATGGTTTGTCGGAACGGACGAACCTGGCTTTCCTGAAGGTCGACGATGCGGGCACCTCGGATTACGGGTTCGACGCCCTGTATGGCTGGAACGAAAACCGCATGGACGGCGACCGTCCCGAGATCGTCGGCACCTCGCTGTGGAATGATGTGATGCCCCTGATCCGTTACCGGACCAATGACTACGGGCTGATCGATGCGAACGGCCGCTGCCCGGGCATCGATGGCCGCGGCCACGAGTACCTGGTCGACCGCAGCGGCAAGCGCATCCCGGGGCTGTCGATCGTCATCGACGAAGTGACCTGGGACTTCGTACGCCTGTACCAGGTGCGCCAGAGCAAGGCTGGCGAGATTACCCTGGCCGTGGTGCCGCGTCACGGCAGCCTGAACGAGGAGCAGAAGGCCTTCGTGCTCGACGCCCAGCAACGCCGCTGGGGTGGCTTCTTCGACATCTNCCTGCAGGAAGAAAACGACATCCCGCTNGCGCCGAACGGCAAGCGCAAGCTGGTGGTCAGCGCGCTCGACGCTTGACGCTCACGCCATTGGGCGGACCAGGGCGGCGGCGCGCAAGTAGGGATCCTCATTGCCGATGCACAGGACGGGCGCATGACGTTCGCGCGCATAGAGCTGCGCCAGCGCGAGCACCGTCATGAAGGGGACGGCGCCGCAACTCCCACTGCCCAGGCCGATACGGATCACATCGTCGGCCGCATCGAGCTGGGGAATGGTCGGGGCAGCCAGAGCCATCAGCTCGAGCACCCGGTTCGAGCGGTGCGCGGTGTCGGCCACGATCATGTCGATCTGCGCCAGCTCGATGCCACCTGCCTTGGCGATCTGCTCGCTCAATTTCAGCAACGTCGTTGCCTCCACGCGCCGCGCTTCGTCGGCAGAGCTGTCGCGGCGCTGTTCGCCGAGGGGGCCGAGCAGGGCACTGTCGCCGGACCCATGACGCTGCGCCTGTTCCACGTCCGTCAGCAGGAGGCCGGCGGCGCCCTCGCCCGGGATCTGTCCACGCGCCTGGGACGATGAGGTGAACAGCAATTCGCGCGCGGCCAGGCGGTCCACGCTCTCCTGTCCGATCAGGGAGGCGCAGGCGACGACGATGGCGACCATGGGTGCGGGTCTTGCCGCCGCAGGCATGAGCTGCGTGAGCAACGCCGCCGGCGTGGGCGCGTGCGCCAGGTCTGCTATAGCCGGCACCGCGATCTTATCCACAGGCCAGCCGTACTGGCTGACGACATGCTCCAGCCACATCGTCGCCGCGCGGCGCAGGTCGGCTGGCCAATCGTGCGGCAACAGTACGCGTAGCTGAAGCAGGGGCGGTGTTCCCTCCTCGGGCATCAGTTCGCCGGCACGGCTGCCCAGTTCGCCCGCCACGCCCGTCGCCAGGATAAGGGCGCGCCATTGTTCCTCGCTCAAGTGCAGCTGGGGCATTTCCTGGCCAGACAGCCATTCCGCGATCTCGTCCTGCAGGGCTTCATCGAGCGCATCGTTGCTGCGCGCGGTCATGACCGGAAAACCATTGTCGTCGACTAGTTCCTGGTCCAGGTCCGCACGCGCATCGTTGCCGGCGATGGCCCCGGCAAGTTCCTCGGCAGAGCTTCCGTGCGGAGAGCGCAGGGCCGTCGCGACGATGGCCAGCATTGTCATGGACGATGCGGTCTCTGCGGCTCCCGCTGCCGGCGACGCCGCCGTCGGCTTGGCGCCGCCGGCCACGTATGCCGCGTCCCTCGCAACGGCCACCTTGTTCGCTTTCCAGAACCCCAGCAGCAAGACCAACGGCAATACGAGGAGCGTTAGCGCAAGCTCGCCCGTTCCCGGATCGCGCTGCGTCCTGCGCCAATACCAGAGCATGCAGGTCCAGCAGACCAGGAAGGTTGTCAGGATTACTGCGCCATATTTGAACCACTCGGGAACCTGGCGTGTTGGTGCGGTCGTAGCAGTTGTCATGGTGGGCATCCAGAGTCTGTCGAAATTCGCCTATGCTGCTTCATGCGGCCACGGCCAGCAGTTCCAGCCGCAATTCCTTCATGCCGGCCGGGACATAGATCGAGATTGATTGTGCCTTGAGCATGCGCTCATACATCGGCCCCTTCGCCTCCAGCACGAAGTAGCAGGTTTCGGGCCGCACCGGCACCGCGGCCGGCAGCTGCGGCGCATATTGCAGGCGCACGCCCGGCAGGGCCGAGAGCACGAATTTCTCGACGTCGTCCGGTGCGCCCACCTTGAAGCGCAGCGGCACCACGTCCACCAGCTCCACCGCGGGGATCGCCGCCGCCACCGCGATGTAGAAGGTGGTCTTGTCGTCGATCTTGCCCGAGTCCAGCGCGCCGATGTGGTAGGACGGCCGCACCTCCGACAGCGTAATCGCGAAGTATTTGGACGAGATCACCGTGTCGAGCAGTTCGCGGATGATGGCGTGCAGCTTGGCGAAGCAGGGGCCGGGATCGCCATGTTGATAAGCCGGCAGGTCGCTCAGCTGCCAGCTCTTCGAAAAGGTCATCAGGCCGCCGGCGACGTCGAGCAGTTCCTGGTACAGCCGTTCCGGATGCAGGGCCGGATGCTGGAAGTTGTGGGTCAAGGTCGCGCAGGCCGAACTGGCCGTGTGCAGCAGCCAGAACGAAGCCATGTCGCCCGAGCGGAATTCCACCACGTTGCGGCTCGGTTCGCGCTGGTGCCCGTACAGGGCCGCCACCTTGGCCTGCAGCGCATCGAGCAGGCGGCGCAGCTGCTGGAACAGGGCCGGCGCCGCGCCCACCGACAGGGTCGGCGGCACGAAGGCATCGTCCAGTTCGAAGCCCCCGGTGGACGCACGGCGCACCCGCAGCAGCGGGAAGTGGATGTAGGAATCGCGCGGCTCGGCCTCGGACACCAGGCGCAGCGATTTTTTCAGGTAGGCCAGCTGCACCGGCGCGGCCTGCGTATACAGGTCGGGCGTGTCCTGGTTGGCCTGGACGAAGCGCGCCGTGTTCGATGCCTGGCCCGGCGGCGTGAAGTTGCCGCTGAAAGGTTTCATGCCGGGCAGGGCGATGTAGTAGGTGGCCGTCTGCTGCGTGGGTGGCAACAGGCTCAGGTCCACCGTCTCGGGCAGGGCGTCGACGTCGGGCGCCTCGACCAGTTCGCCGTCCTGGAAGCGCACCGACAGCGCCAGGAGACGCAGCACGCCGTTCGCCAATGCTTCCTTGTCCACCTGCAGGTTCTCGACGCCCCAGGCATAGGGGTGGATCGCCTTGATGCTTTTCTGCAGGCACTGCTCGTGGTAGTGGTCTTGCCGCTGGAAGTGCTGCGGTCGCAGTAACAGGCCTTCGCCCCAGAGAACTTTGCTGGTCATGTCCTGCCTCCCTCAATGCTTGGTCGGATACTCAGCGAAACATAACAAGCGGCAAGGGTTTCGCACGTGAACTTAATCAAACGTTGGTTCGAGTTCGCGTGGCAACATCGCGTTTCGTGTTCACGAATGCGACAGCGTGAGGAGAGCGGGATGAAGGGATATACGCCAGGCTTGTTCGACCGCCTGCTGGGGCTGCCAAACCGTGGCCAGGGCAACAATGCCGCCCAGCGCTTGAGCGCCGAGGAGCTGAAGGACACGGTCGCGCGCGACCTCGAGGCTTTGCTCAACACACGCTCGACGATTCCGGAAGGCGCATTGAAAGCCTATCCCGAATGCAGCCGTTCGATGGTCACCTATGGCCTGGGCGACTTCGCCGACCGCTGCCTGTCCAGCCCCTCCGACCGCGCCGAGATCTGCACCAGCATCGAGAAGACCATCGCCTGCCACGAGCCGCGCCTGCGCAATGTGCGCGCCAGCCTCGACCTGCGCGGCGACTTCGTCAACCGCCTGAACTTCTCGATCACCGCGGTGCTGGTGGCGAGCGCCTCGCAGGAACCGGTCAACTTCGACGCCGTCCTCACGCCCTCGACCCTGCAGTACAGCATCAGCAAGGCCGGCAAGGCAGGCAGATCGACGGGAGCCGCGGCATGAGCGTCGACCAGCTGCTGCCCTATTACGAAAGCGAACTGGCCTACCTGCGCCGCAACCTGCGCGAATTCGCCGAACGCTATCCGCGCATCGCCGGACGCCTCCTGATCAGCGGCGAAGTGTGCGAAGACCCGCATACCGAGCGCATGATCGAATCCTTCGCCCTGCTCAATGCGCGCATCGCACGCCGCCTGGACGACGACTATCCGGAATTCACCGAAGCCCTGTTCGAGGTGCTGTATCCGCACTACCTGCGGCCCTTCCCCTCCTGCTCGATCGCGCGCATGGACCTGGGCGGCGCCGCCGCGCAATCGGGGCCCGGCACGATCGCACGCGGCACCCAGCTGAACACGCGGCCGGTGCGCGGCGCCGCCTGCACCTTCCGCACCGTCTACCCGGTCGACGTGGCGCCGCTGGCATTGAGCGCCGCGCGCTTCTCCGCCGTCATCGAGGCGCCCGACGCCGCCCAGCTGCCGGGCAGCGCCTCGTCCTGCATCAGCCTGGGGCTCGCCGCGACATCCGAGCAGGGCACGCTGGAGAACAGCGGCCTGCAGACGCTGCGCGTCTTCCTCGACGGCGAGCCGTCCTTCTGCGCGGCCCTGCGCGACGCGCTGTTCATGCGCAGCGTGGGCGCCTGGGTCGAGGTCGAGGGCAGTGGCGTCTGGCGCGCGCTGCCCGCGATCCCCGTGCGGCCGGCCGGCTTCGCGGAAGACGAAGCGCTGATCGACTTCCCCGCCCGCTCGCACGCCGCCTACCGGCTGCTGACCGAGTACTTCTGCTTCCCCGAGAAATTCAATTTCGTCGACATCGACCTCGCCGCATTGACCGCCAGCCTTCCGCCGGGCACGCGCGCGGTGACCCTGCACCTGGCCTTGTCCGGCATCCGTTCGGATTCGAACCTGGCGCGCATGCTCGGCACCCTCTCGCTGAATAATGTGCTGCTGGGCTGCACCCCGGTGATCAACCTGTTCCGCCAGCGCGGCGAGCCGATCCGGGTGACGCATACCACGGCCAGCTATCCGGTGCTCGGAGATGCGCGCCGCGCCTGGGCCTACGAGGTCTACGCCATCGAGTCGCTGACCCTGGTGCGGCAGACGCCGCAGGGCGAGGCGCTGGTCGCCTTCCGTCCCTTCTACGCGCTGCACCACGCGCAGACGCCGGAGGACGCGGGCCATTATTATTGCGTGCGGCGCGACGAGGCGCTGTGCGAGCGCAGCCCCGGCTTCGAGACCCAGGTGTCGATCGTCGACATCGATTTCGACCCCGCCGAGGTCGAGACCGACACCCTGAACGTGGAACTGACCTGCACCAACCGCGACCTGCCTTCCAGCCTGAGCTACGGCCAGCCGGGTGGGGACCTGTTCCTGGAAGGCGGCTCCAGCGTGCGCGCCATCTCCTTCCTGCGCAAACCCTCGAGCTCCTACCGTTTCGCGCACGGGCGGGGCGCGCACTGGCGCCTGGTCTCGCACCTGTCGCTGAACCACCTGTCGCTGCTTGATGCCGGCGTCGACGCCTTCCGCGAGATGCTGGCTTTGTACGATTTGCCCCGTTCTCCCTCCTCGCAGCGCCAGATCGGCGGCATCAAGAGCATCGCCCAGAAGGCCACCACGGCCTGGCTGGATGGGAATCCCTTCACCTGCCTGGTGCGCGGGGTCGAGGTGAGGATCGGCATCGACGAGGAAGCCTTCGTCGGCAGCGGCATCCACGCCTTCGCGGAAGTCATCGCGCGCTTCCTCGCCCTCTACGTGCATGCGAACAGCTTCACCCAGCTGCTGATCGTGTCCCACAAAACCGGAGAAGCGCTATTGACATGCGAGCCCCGCAGCGGCGATTTGCGCCTGCTGTAATCGAGCGCCTGTTCCGCGAGCCCTACCGCTTCGAGTACTTCCAGGCGGTGCGCATGCTGGAGCTGTGGCTGCGCCGCCGCGGCAAGCCGCGCCGCGGCCTGGTGGCGGACTACCTGCGCTTCCAGAATTCGCTCTCGCTCGGCTTCCCGCCCAGCCAGCTGGAATCAATCACGCCGGAACCGCGCGAGCTCGACGCCGGCACGCCGGCCTTGTCCGCTGCGCTGCAGGACGGCAGCCTGAAATACCTGCGCCTGACCCCGGCCTTCATGGGCCTGCTGGGCGCCCAGGGCGTGCTGCCCCTGCACTATACGGAGCGCATCGCCGAACACCAGGCGCAGGCCAAGGGCGACGCCGAGGCCGAGGGCGCGCGCGCCTTCCTCGACGCCTTCTCGAACCGCTCGCTGGCCCTGTTCTACGAGGCCTGGCGCAAGTACCGGCTGGCGCTGCAGTACCAGCCGGGTGGCGAGGACGGTTTCATGACCATCCTGCTCAGTCTCGCCGGCCTGGGCGACAAGGCGCTGCGGCGGCGCCTGGGCGGCAAGCAGGATGGCGCGGTGCTGGACGAATCGATCGCCTACTTCGCTTCCTCGATGCGGCACCGGCCGGCCTCCAGCGTGCAGCTGGCGCGGGTGCTGTCCGAGTACTTCGGGCAGCAGGTCGTGGCCGAGCAGTTCGTCGGCAGCTGGTACGAGGTGCCGCTGGCGCAGCAGACCCTGCTCGGCAGCGACAAGGCCGTGCTCGGGGTCGGGACGATCGCCGGCGCGCGTGTCTGGCAGCGCGACCTGCGTCTGCGCCTGGTGGTGGGGCCGCTCGACCGGCCCGGTTTCAACGACTTCCTGCCCGGCGGCCTGGCGGCGCGGGCGCTGCGCAGCATGCTGTCGATGTTCACCGGATTGAGCCTGGAGTACGAGGTCGAACTGGTCTTGCTGGCGGCCGATGTGCACAACGTGCGCCTGGATGGCGTCGACGGGCGCCTGGGGTGGGATGCCTACCTGGTCGAGGGATTGCAGACCGAAGACCGGCGCGACGTGCGCTACGAGCTGTTGTAGGGTGGTCGGCTCTGCCGACCGCGCGTTCAAATCCCGCATGAACGGATAGAGCATGTGATCACGGTCTGGCTGAACGCGTGGGCGGAGGACCGCCCACCCTACGAATTCCTGAGCGCCCGTTCCAGATCCACCCTCAGCATGTATGCCGTCGGCGTCAATCCCTTGTCCCCCGGCGTATAGAACACCCCCGGCAATACCCCATCCTCCTCCAGCTGCGGCAGCAGGTCGTTCAGGAGGTCGTCCAGCGGAAAGGACTGCGGCTCGTAGCCGTCCCACTCGTATTCCGCGCACAGGTCGGCGAATTCGCTGGCCGGCCACATGGCGAACACCAGCGTGCCGTCGTCGGTCTTGGCCAGCGCCCAGCCGTCGCGGTACAGGCCCCAGACCTCGCCGCTCGCGGCGACGCCATCCACGAAGTGCAGGTAGCGCTGCGGCGCGCTCAGGGTGACGACGTCGGCCAGTTGCTGGGCGCCCTGCTTGATTGCTGAAAGTGTCTGCTCGCTCAAGATGTTTCCCGTTGTTTCCAAAGCATGGTGATGCCGTCCCGGCGAGGATACGCCACATCGCGATTCGATGGCGCAGGCGCGATCAAGGCGGCGGTAGGCCATTACCTGGCAGGTAATCGCCGCGCCTGCCCGTCGTGCGGAGAATGGACACCGTCGAAACGACAAACAACCAACCGGAGATGACCATGAATAACGCAAGCACGATCGCCCGCCAGTACCTGGCCGCCTGGAACGAAGCCGACGGCGCGGCCCGCCGCAAGCACGTCAAGCAACTGTTCACCCCGAACGCCCGCTACGTCGACCCGATGATGCAGGGCAGCGGCCACGAGGGCATCGAAACCCTGATCGCCGGGGCCCGGAACCACTTCCCCGGCCACCGTTTCGAGCTGTCCGGGGTGCCCGACGGCCACAACGACGTGGTGCGCTTCTCCTGGACCCTGCGCGCACCCGACGGCGACAGTGTCGCCCACGGCACCGACATCGCGGTGGTGGCGGGCGACGGCCGCCTGGCCAGCGTCACCGGCTTCCTCGACAAGGCTTGAGTTCGCAGGCACGATCGGCCACAATCGGCCGCAATCTTGAACGGAGACGGGCATGGACACGAGTGCGAACGCCGCCGGGAACGGCTACTTCAGCGATTTCGGCGCCGCCTTGCGCTACTGGCGCGGCAAGCGCGGGATCAGCCAGCTGCGCCTGGCGATGGACGCCGACATCTCGCAGCGCCACCTGAGCTTCCTGGAGACGGGCAGGGCCCAGCCGGGCCGCGACCTGATCCTCAAGCTCGGCCTCGTGCTCGACATCCCGCTGCGCCAGCGTAATGCCATGCTGCTGGCGGCCGGCTTCGCGCCGGCCTACCGCGAGCGCAGCCTGTCGGACCCGGAGCTCGGCGCCGTGATGCAGGCGCTCGACTTCATGCTGGCGCAGCAGGCGCCCTATCCGGCGCTGGTGGTCGATCGCCTGTGGAACCTGGTGATGGCCAACGAGCCGGCGGCGAACATGATGCGCCTATTCCTCGGCATGCCGGCCCATGCGCCGATTCCGCGCGACGGCTCGGTCAATGTGCTCAAGCTGATCCTCGACCCGAACGGCCTGCGCCGGCACCTGGTGAACTGGGAAGACGTCTGCACCGACCTGCTGCAGTGGGTGCAGCGCGAGGCGATGGGCGACGGTCCCGGCAGCGAAGCGACCGTCCTGCTCGAGGAATTGATGGCGCTGCCCGGCATTGCGGCTGCGGCCAGCCAGCCGAACCTGGAACGGCGCGCGCTGCCCTTCCTGCCGGTCACCCTGAAGAAGGACGACATCGCGCTGAACCTGTTCACCACCATCACGACCCTCGGCACGCCGCACGACGTCACCGTGCACGAGCTGCGCCTGGAATCCTTCTTCCCGGCCGACGAAGCGAGCCGGCGCTGGTTCCAGGCACAGGCCGGCCTGGCTTGAGGATAAGATGGGCGTTTTCCACCAGCGTGTCTACCGATGTCCTTCGAGCTCCTGCCCTTCGGCCGCACCGCCGGCCTCTACTTCCTCACTGCGATCGCCGAGCTGCTCGGCTGCTACCTGCCGCTCCTGTGGCTGACGGGGAAGGGCTCGCCCTGGCTGCTGCTGCCGGCGGCGCTGAGTTTGATGGTCTTCGTCTGGCTCCTGACCCTGCACCCGGCCGCCAGCGGGCGCGTGTACGCAGCCTACGGCGCGGTCTATATCGCCACCGCCCTGGGCTGGCTGTATGTGGTCGATGGCGTCAAGCCGGTGTGGAGCGACTATCTCGGCGTCGCGCTGGCGCTGGCCGGCGCGGCGTCGATCGCCCTGGGCCAGCGCCAGGCCTGACTGCTCAAGCCGCGAGCTTGGCCAGCAGGTCCTGCACCACGTCCAGCTGCACCGGCTTGGTGAGATGGTGGTCGAAGCCAGCCTCGCTCGACCTTTGCCGGTCGCGGTCGGCGCCCCAGCCGGTCAAGGCCACCAGGGTGATGCCTTCCAGGCCCGCCAGCTGCCGCATCGCGCGCGCGGTCTGGTAGCCGTCCATGCCCGGCATGCCGATGTCCAGGAAGGCGAGCCGGGGGCGGAAGCTGGCGGCCAGTTCCACGGCGCGCGCCCCGTCGTGCGCCACCTGGGTGGTGTAGCCGCAGGCCTCGAGGATCATCGACAGGGTGACGGCGGCGTCGACGTTGTCGTCCACCACCAGGATGCGCGCGCCCGCGCCGTGCGCGCCACCGGGTTCGAGCGCCGGGGAACGGCCGCCCCCGCCCGGCAAGCC
>JGI24770J26754_10002061_pt1 | contig 14011 bp, 12 predicted proteins | sample LakOneMetagenome_FD_26754 | JGI IMG/M metagenome (IMG submission 26754) | reverse complement strand
ATCCAGGCATCCTCGGCCAGCAAGGGCGAGTCGCTGCTGGACACCATCGACAACCTGTCGGCCATGCACGCCGACATGTTCGTGGTGCGCCACTCGCAGTCCGGCGCGCCCTACCTGATCGCCAAGCATCTGATCGAGACCGACCAGTCGCACGTGCACGTCGTGAACGCCGGCGACGGGCGCCACGCGCACCCGACCCAGGGCCTGCTCGACATGTACACGATCCGCCACTACAAGCAGGATTTCACGAACCTGCGCGTGGCCATCGTCGGCGACATCCTGCACAGCCGCGTGGCGCGTTCGGACATCCACGCGCTGACGACCCTGGGCGTGCCGGAAGTGCGCGCCATCGGCCCGCACACCCTGCTGCCGGGCGGCCTGGAGCAGATGGGCGTGCGCACCTTCACCAATATGGACGAGGGCCTGAAGGACGTCGACGTCATCATCATGCTGCGCCTGCAGAACGAACGCATGAGCGGCGCGCTGCTGCCGTCGGCGCAGGAATACTTCAAGAGCTACGGCCTGACCCCGGAACGCCTCGCGCTGGCCAAGCCGGACGCGATCGTGATGCACCCGGGTCCGATGAACCGCGGGGTCGAGATCGACTCGGCGGTGGCCGACGGCAGCCAGGCGGTGATCCTGCCGCAGGTGACCTTCGGCATCGCGGTACGCATGGCAGTGATGAGCATTTTGGCGGGAGGCAGGACGTGAAATCGGCACGGATGAAACACCATATCAAGAACGGGCGCGTGATCGACCCGGCGAACGGCATCGACCAGGTGACGGACCTCTTCATCGCCGACGGCCTGATCGCCGGTGTCGGCATCGCGCCAGCCGGCTTCGTGGCCGACAATGTCATCGATGCGAGCGGCCTGGTGGTCGCCCCGGGCCTGGTGGACCTCTCGGCGCGCCTGCGCGAGCCGGGCTACGAATACAAGGCGACGCTGGAATCGGAAATGCAGGCGGCGGTGCAGGGCGGCGTGACCACCCTGGTGTGCCCGCCCGACACCGACCCGGTGCTGGACGAGCCGGGCCTGGTGGAGATGCTCAAGCACCGCGCGCGCATCCTGGACGGCGCGAACGTGCACCCGCTGGGCGCGCTGACGATGGGACTGAAGGGCCAGGCCCTGACCGAGATGGCGGAACTCACCGAAGCGGGCTGCATCGGCTTCTCCCAGGCCGAGGAACCGGTCCTCGACACCACCGTGCTGCTGCGCGCCATGCAGTACGCGAAAACCTTCGGCTACACGGTCTGGCTGCGTCCCCAGGACGCCCACATCGGCCGCGGCGGCGTCGCCCACAGCGGCCCCCTGGCCTCGCGCCTGGGGCTGTCCGGCGTGCCAACCATGGCCGAGACCATCGCCCTGCACACCATCTTCGAGCTGATGCGCGCCAGCGGCGCGCGCGTGCACCTGTGCCGCATTTCTTCCGCCGCCGGCCTGGCCCTGATCGCCAGCGCCAAGAAGGAAGGCCTGCCGGTCACCTGCGACGTCGGCGCCCACCACCTGCACCTGACGGATGCCGACATCGGCTTCTTCGACTCCAACGCCCGCTTCAACCCGCCGCTGCGCAGCCAGCGCGACCGCGACGCGATCCGGGCGGCCCTGGAGGACGGCACCATCGATGCGATCTGTTCCGACCACACCCCGGTGGACGACGACGAGAAGCTGCTGCCCTTCGCCGAAGCCTCGCCCGGCGCGACCGGCCTGGAGCTGCTGCTCTCGCTGGTACTGAAGTGGACCGAGGACGGGCACGGTGACGCGCTGCCGGCTGCGCTGGCCAAGGTGACCTCGGGTGCGGCCCGCATCGCCGGGCTGCCGGCCGGGACCCTGTCCGTGGGCGCGGCGGCCGACGTGGTGCTGTTCGACCCGGCCGCGCGCTGGAAGGTCGAGCGCCGTGCGCTGGCCAGCCAGGGCAAGCACACGCCCTTCCTCGGCTACGAGCTGGCCGGGCAGGTGCGCGCGACCGTCGTGCGCGGCCGCGTGGCGTTCCAGCGCTGATCTTCCAGGGCGGCTCCGGCCGCCCGCATCATCTCTTCGTGAAGATCCGGCTCGCTCTGCGCCTCGTGCGCGTGATGGTCCACCTGGCGGCGGGCCTGGCGACCTGCGCGCTGGTGTTTCCGCTCGCATCGCACGGGCTGCGCGAGCGGCTCACGCGGCGCTGGTCGCGCAAACTCCTGGGCATCTGCCGCGTGACGGTCGAACAGGGCGTGGGCGCCCCGGTGCTCGAGCACGCGCTGGTGGTCGCCAACCACGTCTCCTGGCTCGACATCTTCGTCATCAACGCCCTCTACCCCTGCCGTTTCGTCGCCAAGGCCGAGATCCGCTCCTGGCCCGTGCTGGGCTGGCTGGCGGCCGGCGCCGGCACCGTCTTCATCGCGCGCGGAAACCGGCGCGAGCTGCGCCACATCTTCAAGGGCCTGGTCACCGTGCTGGAACAGGGCCAGCGCGTCGGCCTCTTCCCGGAAGGAACCACCTCGCGCCAGGGCGAGGTGCTGCCCTTCCACGCCAACCTGTTCGAGGCCGCCATCGATGCGAAGGTGGCGGTGCAGCCCTATGCGCTGGCCTATCTCGACGCCGAGGGGCGCTACCACGCTTCGGTCGACTATGTCGGCGACACGACCTTTGTCGACAGCATGTTCACCATCCTCGAAGGCCCGCCGGTGCGCGCGCGGCTGCGGGCGCTGGCGCCGATCGATGCTACCGGCGCGCACCGTCGCGAGCTGGCCGAACAGGCGCATACTGCGGTGGCCCAGGCACTTCGCTCTGATTCGTAAAAAGAATCACAGGGCACTACATCATATATTGGACAAATCACCGCCGTCTTGGCACGCTGGTGCTTTGCTTCGCCCGTATTCCTGAAGGAGACCGATATGCCGACTTACCGTTCCCGCACCACCACCCAGGGCCGCAACATGGCCGGCGCCAGAGCCTTGTGGCGCGCCACCGGGATGAAGGACGGCGACTTCGAGAAACCGATCATCGCCGTCGTCAATTCCTTCACCCAGTTCGTCCCCGGCCACGTGCACCTGAAGGACCTGGGACAGCTGGTCGCGCGCGAGATCGAGGCCAGCGGCGGCGTGGCCAAGGAATTCAATACGATCGCCGTCGACGACGGCATCGCCATGGGCCACGGCGGCATGCTGTATTCGCTGCCCTCGCGCGACCTGATCGCGGACTCGGTCGAGTACATGGTCAACGCCCACTGCGCCGACGCCATGGTCTGCATCTCGAACTGCGACAAGATCACCCCCGGCATGCTGATGGCCGCGATGCGCCTGAACATCCCGGTGGTGTTCGTCTCCGGCGGGCCGATGGAGGCCGGCAAGGTGGTCAAGGTGGTCAACAATGACCGCAAGGTGATCAAGCTCGACCTGATCGACGCCATGATCAAGGCCGGCGACAGCAGCGTGTCGGATGCCGACGTGGCGGAAGTGGAACGCTCGGCCTGTCCGACCTGCGGCTCCTGCTCGGGCATGTTCACCGCGAACTCGATGAACTGCCTGACCGAGGCGCTCGGCCTGTCGCTGCCGGGGAACGGGACCATCGTCGCCACCCACGCCGACCGCAAGGAGCTCTTCCTGCGCGCCGGCCGCCTGATCGTGGAGATCGCCAAGCGCCACTACGAAGGCGACGATGACTCCGTCCTGCCGCGTTCGATCGCCAGCAAGGCGGCGTTCGAGAACGCCATGGCGCTGGACGTGTCGATGGGCGGCTCGACCAACACCGTGCTGCACCTGCTGGCGGCCGCCCACGAGGCGCAGGTGGAATTCACCATGGCCGACATCGACCGCATCTCGCGCAAGGTGCCCTGCCTGTGCAAGGTCGCGCCGATGACGGACAAGTACCACATCGAGGACGTGCACCGCGCGGGCGGCATCATCTCGATCCTGGGCGAACTGGCGCGCGCCGGGCTGCTGGATACCTCGCTGCCGACCGTGCACAGCGCCACCATGGGCGAGGCGATCGAGAAGTACGACATCAAGCGCAGCGATGACCAGGCGGTGCACCGGATGTTCCGCGCGGCGCCGGGCGGCGTGCCGACCCAGGTGGCGTTCTCCCAGTCCGAGCGCTTCGATGCGAACGACCTCGACCGTGCCACCGGCTGCATCCGCGACCGCGAGCACGCGTATTCGCAGGACGGCGGCCTGGCGGTCCTGTACGGGAACATCGCCGAGAAGGGCTGCATCGTGAAGACGGCCGGCGTCGACGAGAGCATCCTGGCCTTCTCCGGCAAGGCGCGCGTGTTCGAGAGCCAGGATGCGGCGGTGGAGGCGATCCTGGGTGACACGGTTCACGCCGGCGACGTCGTCATCATCCGCTACGAAGGACCGAAGGGCGGGCCGGGCATGCAGGAAATGCTGTATCCGACCTCGTACATCAAGTCCAAGGGCCTGGGCAAGGCCTGCGCGCTGTTCACGGACGGGCGCTTCTCGGGCGGCTCCTCGGGCCTGGTGATCGGCCACGCCTCGCCGGAAGCGGCCGAGGGCGGTGCAATCGGCCTGGTGGAGGAGGGGGACCTCATCGACATCGACATCCCGGCGCGCACGATCAACCTGCGCGTGAGCTTCGAAGAGCTGGCGCACCGCCGTGCGAGGATGGAAGAGCGTGGCCTCGACGCGTGGCAGCCGGTGGGGCGCGAGCGCTACGTCTCGCAGGCGCTGCAGGCCTACGCCGCCTTGACCACGTCGGCCGACCGCGGCGCCGTGCGCGATCTCAGCCAGCTCAAACGCTGACGCTTCATTCGGCCATGAAACCCGTAGGGTGGGCAAGTTCCTTGCCCACGCGTTCAACCAGCGCTAGAGCAGCCGAGCGGGCAGCATTCATGTGATGTGAACGCGTGGACGGAGGACCGACCACCCTACGAAAACCAGGTTCATTTCTTGCCGCTGTGTTCCTGATACTCGGGACAGTCCACCTGCAGCAGCGAGCGGTCATCCAGGCACACCGCCGTCAGCTTCCCGCCCCACACGCAACCACTGTCCAGCCCCACCAGGTTCGGCCTGAGGATCAGCCCCAGCGCCGACCAGTGCCCGAACACGACGGTGACGTCCTGGGTACGCCGCTGCGGCAAATCGAACCACGGCAGCAGCCCCGACCCCTCCGGCCCGCGCTCGCTTTCCTTGTGCAGGAAATCCATGCGCCCATCGGGCGTGCACAGGCGCATGCGGGTCAGCGCGTTGACGATGCAGCGCAGGCGCGCCATGCCGGTGAGGCCATCGTTCCACTGGTCCGGCTCGTTGCCGTACATCGCCGAGAGAAAATCGATCCAGCCCTCGCCGCGCAGCACGGTCTCGACCTCGTGCGCGAGCGCCATGGTCTGCGCCGCATCCCACTGCGGCGCGACGCCGGCGTGCACCAGCAGGTGCGCGTCGACGAACATCGCCAGCGGCCGATGGCGCAGCCACTGAATCAATTCGTCGCGGTCGGGCGCCGCGAGGATCTCGTCGAGCGTATCGCTGCGGCTGGTGCGCTGGGCGCCGACGGCGACCGCGATCAGGTGCAGGTCGTGGTTGCCGAGCAGGGCTTCGACGCGGCCGGGATCGTCTTCGGTGAGCGCCTTCATGCGGCGCAGCGCGGTGAGCGAATCGGGGCCGCGGTTGATCAGGTCACCGACGAACAGGATGCGCGATGCGTCCAGTCCGTGGCGGCGCGCATCGTCGTGAATGCAGTCGATCAGGAGTCGCGCTTCGTGGGCGCAGCCCTGCAGGTCGCCGATGGCGTAGGTTCTCATGTTCTTCTTATCGGGTGTGGCAAGCATGGGTGGATACTAAATGATTTTGCCGCCCGATGCAGGGTGCATTTGATCCAATCGAAGCCCGCTTCACACAATCCATTTTGTCGCCGGAGGCCCCCATCTATTCCGGTACAATGAACTCATATCGATCGATAAGAGTGCCGCGGGTTTTCCGCAGGGCCGCGCGGAAACGGCCTGCCTAATTGCACCGAAAGAATAATAATGTTCTCCTTTTTCGTCAGTTTCGTATCATGTGCGCTGCTGACACTGCTAGTGATTAAGTATGCGAAGCGCAATGGTACGGCGCTGGACAACAATTATGGCGGCGTGCAGAAGTTCCATTCCCATTCGGTCGCGCGTATCGGCGGCGTGCCGATCTATCTCGCGGTCCTGATCACCGGCGCCATTTCATCATTGCGCGAAGCGCACTATGGCGCGTGGATTGCGCCTTTGCTCGGATGCGGATGCATTGCGATGGTCGGCGGTATCGTCGAAGACTATACCGGCCGGGTTTCGCCGGCGCGCAGGCTCCTGCTCACGATGCTCGCCGCACTCCTCGCGTATTACCTGCTCGACGCGAAACTCGCGCGCCTCGATTTCCCCGGCGGCGCGCTACCGATCAATCTCGTGTGGATCGTGCTGCCGCTCACGGTGCTCGCGGTGGCCGGCATTGCGAATGCGGTGAACATCATCGACGGCTTCAACGGCCTGGCCAGCGTGGTCAGCATTTGCATGCTGCTGTCGCTGGCCTACGTGGCGCTGCAGGTGGGCGATACCTTCGTGCTGGTGACGTCGATGGTGGTGGCCGGCGCCACGGCCGGATTCCTGATCTGGAATTATCCGGTGGGCCTGATTTTCCTCGGCGATGGCGGCGCCTACTTCATCGGTTTCATGCTCGGCGAACTCGCGCTGCTGCTCGTGATGCGCAATCCCGAAGTCTCCACATGGTATGCCGCGCTGCTGCTGATTTATCCCGCATTCGAAACGATATTCTCCGCGTACCGCCGCATGTTCGTGCGCGGTAAATCACCGGCGCTGCCGGACGGAATTCATCTGCATAGTTTGATATTCCGGCGTATCGTGCAATGGACGGTCGGTCCGCGCGAAGCGCGCGCTTTGATGAAACGGAACGCACGCACCTCGCCTTATTTATGGCTGTTTTCGCTGATGGCGGTGATTCCCGCGACGGTGTTCTGGAAAAACACCAGTGTGCTGATCTTCTTCAGTTTGTTGTTTATAATCAGTTACCTGTGGTTATATGCGCGTATCGTTCGATTTAAGTCGCCCCGCTGGCTCTTTTGGAACAAGAAAGACTAGGAATCGGATATTAATGTTAGTATATTGCGACAATTGGTGATTTTCTCACCTTGGCTGTTTCAACCTTAACTATCGAGGGAACGAAGATGGATCTGTCCAATATGTCCGTAGGTGATTTGCGCAACCTGCAGGAACAAATCAAGCAGGAGATGAAGAAGCGCGAAGTCCAGGAAGTGCAAAAGGCGCGCGAACAAATCCTGGCAATCGCACAGAGCGTTGGCGTGCCCCTCAAGGACCTGCTGGCCACCGGTGGCCGCGCCAGCTCCTCCAAGGGCAATACGGTTGCGGTGCGTTATCGCCATCCGGACAATGCTTCGCAGCAGTGGACCGGCCGCGGCCGCCAGCCAAAGTGGGTCAAGGAATGGGTCGAAGGCGGCAAGTCGCTCGACAAGCTGCGCGTCTGATTCCGTCTCGAGCTGCCCCGGCGTTCGGGCGCTTTGCAAGCGCCTGAACCGCCCTCGCACGCGGTCCGTTCAATTCCCAGGAAACGCCGCTTGCCGCTACAATAGCGATCATTTTTGTCATTCCTCCATTTGTCATTCCGATAATTTGCGCCGAGGCCTTGTCCTCGCTGGCTGCATCGCCGCAGGTCAGCCTCATTGTGCGCCCCAGCCTTCCAAGGAAACCATGGTTGCTCTCTCCAAAACGATCTTCAAGGCCTATGACATCCGCGGCGTGATCGACAAGACGCTCGACGAAGGCATCGCGCGCCACATCGGCCGCGCATTCGGCGCCGCCGCGCTGGCGAAGGGAGAGACAAAAGTCGTGATCGGCCGCGACGGCCGCCTGTCGGGCCCGGGCCTGACTGCCGCGCTGGGCGAAGGCCTGCGCGACGCCGGCGTCGACGTGATCGACCTCGGCATGGTCGCCACCCCGATGGTCTATTTCGCCACCAATGTGCTCGACACCCGCTCGGGCATCATGGTCACCGGCAGCCACAACCCGCCCGACTACAACGGCTTCAAGATGGTGATGGCGGGCGAGGCGATCTACGGCGACGCCATCACCGCCCTGCACGACAGCATCGCCGCCTACGACGGCAAGGTCGCCGACAAGCGCGGCGACTACGGCACCCACGACATCCGTGCCGCCTACCTCGAGCGCATCATCGGCGACGTCAAGATCGCCCGCCCGATCAAGATCGCGGTCGACTGCGGCAACGGCGTGGCCGGCGCCTTCGCGCCCGACCTGTTCCGCGGCATGGGTTGCGAGGTGGTGGAGCTGTTCTGCGAAGTCGACGGCCACTTCCCGAACCACCACCCGGACCCGGCGCACCCGGAAAACCTGCAGGACCTCATCAAGGCCCTGCAGGACACCGACGCCGAGATCGGCCTGGCCTTCGATGGCGACGGCGACCGCCTCGGCATCGTCACCAAGGATGGCCAGATCATCTTCCCGGACCGCCAGATGATGCTGTTCGCATCGGACGTCCTGTCGCGCAACCCGGGCGCCGAGATCCTCTACGACGTCAAGTGCACCCGCCACCTCGGCCCCTGGATCGAGCAGGCCGGCGGCCGTCCGCTGATGTGGAAGACCGGCCACTCGCTGGTGAAAGCCAAGCTGAAGGAAACCGGCTCGCCGCTGGGCGGCGAGATGAGCGGCCACATCTTCTTCAAGGACCGCTGGTACGGTTTCGACGACGGCCTGTACGCCGGCGCGCGCATGCTGGAAATCCTGACNAAGCAAGCCAATCCCTCGGAGCTCCTGAACAGCCTGCCGATCGCATCGAGCACCCCGGAACTGCACCTGCACCTCAAAGAGGGCGAGAACTTCACCCTGATCGACAGCCTGCGCGCCAACGCGACCTTCCCGACCTCGACCAGCATCAACCCGATCGACGGCCTGCGCGTGGAATACCCGGACGGCTTCGGCCTGGCCCGTTCCTCGAACACGACCCCGGTCGTGGTGCTGCGCTTCGAAGGCGAGAATCCGGAAGCGCTGGCACGCATCCAGGGCGAATTCAAGGGGGTGATCCTGGCCGCCAAGCCGGACGCCGAACTGCCGTTCTGAGCCTGTAAAGGAAAGCGTTTGAAGATCCTGCTGGTGCGCGTGTCGTCGCTGGGCGACGTGCTGCACAACCTGCCGATGGTGGCCGACATCCTGCGCCACCATCCCGGCGCCACCATCGACTGGGTGGTGGAAGAGGGCTATACCAGCCTGGTGCGCCTGAACCCGCACGTCCGGAAAATCATCCCCTGGGCCCTGCGCCGCTGGCGCAAGAGCCTCGGCAAGGCGGAAACCCGCGCCGAGATCAAGGCCTTCTTCACCACCCTGCGCGAGGAAGAATACGATGTGGTGTTCGACACCCAGGGCCTGCTCAAGACCGGCATCATCATGGGCGCCGCGCGCACCCGCAAGGGTGGACGCAAGGTGGGCCTGGCCAACGGCAGCGAAGGCTCGGGCTACGAGGGCGTCTCGCGCATCTTCCACACCAACAGCATTCCCCTGAGCCCGCGCACCCATGCGGTGGCGCGCGGGCGGATGGTGGCGGGCGTGGCGCTGGGCTATGCGGTCGATTATCCGCCCGACTTCGGCCTGCCGGCGCCGCAGGCGTCCACGCGCCCTGTCTTCCTGCCGCCCGAGGACTACGCCGTCTTCTTCCACGGCACCGCGCGCGACGCGAAAAAGTGGTCGCGCGAGAACTGGGTCGCACTGGGCCAGGCGCTGGCGCCGATGCCGGTGCTGCTGCCCTGGGGCTCGCCCCAGGAATTGCACGATGCCGAAGCGCTGGCCGCCCAGCTGCCGAACGCCCGCGTGCTGCCCCGGCTGTCGATGATGGACGCGGTGTCCCTCGCCCAGCATGCGCGCCTCGCGGTCGGCGTCGACACCGGCCTGACCCATATCGCCGCCGCCTTCGTCCGCCCGACGGTCGAGATCTACTGCGATTCGCCGAAGTGGAAGACCGAGGGCAACTGGTCCGATCGGATCGTCAACCTCGGCGACCTGGGGGCGCCGCCCTCGGCCGGCGAGGTGATCGCGGCGGCGCGCGGCCTCCTGGGGCAGGCGTGACGCGGATCCTGTACTCGCTGGCCTGGTACCTGGCGCTGCCGCTGGTCCTGCTGCGGCTGTGGTGGCGCGGGCGCAAGGAGCCCGGCTACCGCGGCCACTGGGCCGAGCGCCTCGGCTTCCCGGATGCGCCGCACTCGAATCGCCCGACCCTCTGGGTGCACGCGGTCTCGGTCGGCGAAACCCGCGCGGCCGAACCGCTGGTCGAAGCGCTGCTGAAGGAATACCCGGACAGCCGCATCCTGCTCACCCACATGACGCCGACCGGCCGCGCCACCGGCAAGTCCCTGTTCGGCCACCATGGCGAGCGGGTGCTGCAGTCCTATCTCCCCTACGACACCGGCTTCATGGTCGGGCGCTTCTTGCGGCGCTTCCAGCCGCGCGTGTGCATCCTGATGGAGACCGAAGTCTGGCCCAACCTGATCGCGGCTTGCGCGCGCGCCGGCGTGCCGGTGGCGCTGGTGAATGCGCGCCTGTCGGAGCGGTCGCTGCGCCGTGGCCGGAAGATGGGCGCCCTGATGCTGGATGCGGCGCGCGCGATCCCGCTGGTGGCCGCGCAGACCGAACCCGATGCGCAGCGCATCCGCTCCCTCGGCGCACCGAAGGTGGCCGTCACCGGCAGCATCAAGTTCGACGTGGTGCCGCCCGCCGCGGCCCTGGAGAAGGGCGCCTGGCTGCGCGCCCAGGCCGGCGCTCGCCCTGCTTTTCTGTGCGCCAGCACGCGCGAGGGCGAGGAGGCCCTGATCCTCGACGCCTGGCAGCGCGTGGATGGGAAGCCCCAGGGCGCCCTGCTCGTCATCGTGCCGCGCCATCCGCAGCGCTTCGACGAGGTGGAAAAGCTGATCGCCGCGCGCGGGCTGAGCGTCCAGCGCCGCTCGCGCCTGGAAAATGGGGTGGGTGACGCCGACGTGCTGCTGGGCGACTCGATGGGCGAGATGTTCGCCTACTACGCCGCCTGCGACTGCGCCTTCATCGGCGGCAGCCTGATGCCGCTGGGCGGCCAGAACCTGATCGAAGCCTGCGCCCTAGGCAAACCGGTGCTGGTGGGGGAGCACACCTTCAACTTCGCCGATGCGACCGAGGAAGCGGTGAACGATGGCGCCGCACTGCGCGTCGCGGACGCCGACGCCCTCATGGCCGCCGGCATGCGCCTGCTGGAAGACGCGGCGGCGCGCAGCAGCATGGGCGGGCACGCGCTGTCCTTCGCGGGCCGCCACCGCGGCGCGACCCTGCGCACTGTTGAACTCCTGCGACAACTAATCGGGTAGGTTTTGCTACCATTCCGATTCGAGCTCGGATAATAACCAGGGGATGCGCAATGTTGTCGTTTAATCACCCGAGACCGGTCAACAGCAACAAGCCCGTCGCCGTGCTGGTGCAACAGCAGGACGACGACAATGTGCTGCACGTGCCGGTCGGGACCGCTCCTGCGGAACCCCCGCTTGCGGCCACTGCACCCGTTCCCTTGTCCGAACTGCACTTCTTCGTGCGCTACACCCTGGGCGAATACGTCAGCTTCATGTGGCAGCATGGCGGCTACCTGATCCGGCGCCGCCGCATCCGTTTCCCCGCCAGCCTCTACCTGCGCCTCAAGAGCACCTTCGGCGCGGCCATGCACTTCATCCTGCTCGGGCGCGGCCGCCGCACCTACGAATTCACCATCGACCAGCATGGCATCGTCCGCACCAGCGGCGGCGTGACCCTGATCGGATGGGAAGACGTGACCGCCGTGCGCACCTACCCGCGCGGCTTCATGATGGTGCTCAAGCGCGGCACCCTGCCGATCCCGTATCGCGCCCTGTCGGACGCGCAGATGGGGGCAATGAAAGAGTTGGCTGCCGCCCGCCGCGACGCGCTGATCTGAGCGAATGGGCGTTCGTGGTGAATGCGCCGTTGCCGGTTCAGTCCGCGAACAGCACGGGCATCTCGTGCGAACGCCTGCGCAGCGCCAGGCGCGCGCCGTCGTAGTCGGGATACACCTCGCCCACCGCCGCCCAGAACGCCGCGCTGTGGTTCATCTCGCGCAGGTGCGCCAGCTCGTGGGCCACGACGTAGTCCACCAGCGGCGCCGGATAGTGCACCAGGCGCCAGTTCAGGCGGATATTCCCTTCCACCGTGCAGGAGCCCCAGCGCGTGCCCGCCGAGGACAGGGCGAAGGCCCGGTAGCTGACGCCCAGTAGCGGCGCATAGTGGTCGAGGCGCTCGCGGAACAGCTTCCTGGCCTCGGCCTGGAACCACAGCTTGACGCGCTCCTTGAGCTGCCATTCCGACAAGCCCGGCACCACGCCGATCCACAGCTCGCCATTGGCGGCGTCGAACTGGCAGTGGCTGCGCGCTGCTTCTTCCAGGCGCAGCGTGATCTCGCCGCCCAGGTAGGGCAGGCGGGCGCCGTCCTTCCATTCGATCGGCGGCTGCTGCTGGCGTTGCGCGCGCCGTTCGCCGCGTTCGAGCAGCTTGCCGAGGATCCAGCGCTGCTTGGCGCGGATCGCATTGTCGATATCGAGCTGGCTGCAGCGGCGCGGGGCCGTCACGCGCAGGCCGTCGTCGTCGATCATGAAGCCGATCGAGCGGCGCGAGGAGCGGCGCAGGGCGTAGTCGACGGTGTAGGCGCCGAGCAGGATGCGCTTGAGGGGCGGATCGCCCTCGGCCACGGGCGGCGAGGGGAGCAGATTGCGGGGCGCCGGGGGCGGCGCCTTGAAGAGGGGCTGCGACGGCGCCGCCGGTTTATCCGAGGGCTTGAGCGTCGCGAAGAAGTCCTGCGCAAACAGTTCCAGCTGCTGCCCGTCGATCCTGGAAGCGGCCATGGTCTGTTGCGGTTTCGAATTCCTGATCTGGGCGCTGACGTCGCTCAGCCACCTCTGTAGACGTGGGGCGAAATGACGCGCATTTCCGATTCTATCCAATTTTCGACCTCTTGCATCATGCTGTCGGGGGTGTGGTTTTCCGGCGAAATCGGTTTGCCGATCGAGACCGTCACCAGGCCGGGGCGCTTGATGAAGGAGTTCTTGGGCCAGCATTCACCTGAATTATGCGCGATCGGCACGACCACGCTTTGTGTTTCGATAGCCAGGCGCGTGCCGCCGCTCTTGTACTTGCCCTTCTGGCCGACGGGGATGCGGGTCCCCTCGGGGAACATGATGATCCACTGGCCGTCAGCCAGGCGGCGCTTGCCGTGGCGGACCACGTGGGAGAAGGCGTTCTTGCCCTGCTTGCGGTCGATCGGGATCATGCGCAGCAGGCCCATCGCCCAGCCGAAGAAGGGAATGTAGAGGATCTCCTTCTTGAAGACGAAGACCAGCGGGCGGGTGAGGTTCGGCAGCAGGAAGATGGTCTCCCAGGCCGACTGGTGCTTCGACAGCACGATGGCCGGCGCGTCCGGCAGGTTCTCGTAGCCCTTGAATTCGTAGCGGATCCCGCAGATCGTCTTCGCGCACCAGATCATGAAGACGTTCCAGCGCGAGGTCACCCAGAAGCGCTTGTTGTAGGGCAGGGGGGCGGCCAGGAAGCAGACGCAGGCCCAGACCACGGTGGCGACGATCATGACGATCGTGAAGAGCAGGGAACGCAGGAACAGACTGAAGGTGTGCAAAGGGGCTCCGGACGAATTTCTGATTTGGACGCTGGTGCTGTTATCGTGATGCTTAGTCAGGCCGCTGTGCCGCGGTCTTCAGGAAGGACTGTACCATCGAAGCGAGGTCGGGGAAAACCTGGGTGCCGGGCGGCAGGCCCCCGGTCTGTTGCGTTTTTTCCCCTTTGCCGGTCAGGACCAGGTAGGGCACGCAGCCCATCTTGAATCCGGCCTGCAGGTCGCGCAGCGAGTCGCCGACCGTCGGCACGCCTTTCAGGCTCACCTTGAAGCGCTTGCTGATCTCCTCGAACATGCCGGCCTTGGGCTTGCGGCAGTCGCAGTTGTCGATCGCCGCGTGCGGGCAGAAGAAGATGGCGTCGATGT
>JGI24770J26754_10002050_pt1 | contig 14031 bp, 10 predicted proteins | sample LakOneMetagenome_FD_26754 | JGI IMG/M metagenome (IMG submission 26754) | reverse complement strand
CGTACTTTTTTAAATACTTCAATGGCAGGCGACTGCCTGTTGTTTTGACAATGATAATCCGGTATCTCGCCGATCATGGTGATAGTACCCTGCTTAATAACCAGGTGATAATCGCCATCAGCAGACGATTCATTTTTTACCAGTGAGATTTTACAGTTTTTTATACGGTAAACTTTTTTTTCTTCCGGGTGACGGAAAAACTCCGCCTCTACATTGGGATTAAAATTGAGGGGGATCTGGCCCATTGACTCAACCGTGGCCGGGGAGATATTATCGTAATCAACTTCCGAGGCAGCCCGGTCCTGCAGGGTCTTTACATCCCATCTTTCTTTTCCGTTGCAGGCATGAAACGTATCTTCTGATGTGAGCGAATTGCCGGCAAATGTGAGGCTGAGTAATGTAAGCAAGGCACCGCCGAGTACTTTTTTCTTAGGCTTTTTTTTACGGGTTGCCATACTGATAAAGTTTAAAAAGAAAGACAACTTACCTGATTAAAAGTAATAATATTTATGAATTTTTTTTTATTATTTTCTTACCAGTGGCTGTATAACTGGTAAAACATAGCGGATGAAGGACCTGTGAAAATGGGAACCCGCCGGCAGGCCTGGTTGGCAACAGGTGATCCCGTACGCTTTACGTTTGTAATTTAAGCAGTTGGGTGGGGAACACTTGCGCCGGCAGGGAGAGAGTTCAGTTTGTTTTGACGACATACAAGGCTTACTTTAGAATTCTAAAAATCGTCTTCATGAAGATCCTTGTTTTCATTTTATTTATTTTTCCGTTAGCATGCCCTGCACAGGAAGCCCCGGAAAATTTGTACAAGCCTTTTGTAAAAAAGACCTTAAAGCACCTGGAAAAGATCACTGCGGCGGGCGACAAAGGCGATACCGCTGCGATGGCAGAGCTTGGCGAGTTCTATTTCGCATATATCATACCTGGCAGCAGTGTTGAAAACTGGAGGTATAAGCCGCAGACAGCCGCTTCATGGCTGCAACGGGGTATTTCTGCTGGCCATATACAACGCTGCGCCTTTTTGATGGGGCAACTCTTCCAGGAGCAGCATTATGTAAATAAGGATTCGTCGTTTTATTATTACCAGCTTGCTGCCGACCGGGGATCGGTGCCGGCAATGCTGGCTATCGGAAAAATGTATGATGCACGGGATATACACGCCATGTTTTGGTTTAGCATGGCTGCAAAGGGAGGCTCGGCAGAAGCTGCTCAATGGGTTTCAGATATTAATACTGCTGCCGACAGCTGTTTCTACCGGGCGTATGCTGCCTCACAAAGAAATGACTTTACAGAAGCCATCCGGTTATGGCGCATTGATGGAATGATCAACAAAACAAAAGAGTCTTTTTATAACCTCGGTCGTGTGTATGAAAAGGGATATGGCGTAAAGCCCGATCGCCCCGACGCAACGAGTTGGTATGAGAGAGCCTGCGAGGCAGGGATGGCAGAAGGCTGCTATCGTGCCGGCCAACTGGATCTTTCCGCCGGCTATGGCCCATCTGCCTGGAAGAGTTTTTCCCGGGCAGTACAATTGGGTCATCCGCAGGCACAAAAAGAACTGGATGCAATGGAGCGGCAATCCCGGATAAATGAAGCGGAAAGACAAGCATTTCGGGATGCGTATACCAAAAAACTAAATGATGCGGCAAACAATCCTGCACCTGTTTATACTCCGCCTGCTCAACCAGCTACCCCCGCTTATTCGTATAAAGTGCCGGGCAAAACAGCCGCAGAACAGGACCAGGATATGTACGATAAGATGCACAAGGAGCAGGCACAACGGGAGAAAACGTACCGGGAGAAGTGGGGGAATTAAATACGCACTGGCGCAAGTGTTCCCGAAAGTTATGCTTATTACATACCCGGATGTTCATGGGATCACTTGTGCCTTTTAATTTGCCCGGATTGTATCCGGGGTAAGTACTACAAATACTCAATTTTCAATAACCCATGTTCATTTGTATAATAATCTATGGCACTGCTGTATTTATAATGCCAGGGTTCCCAAACCAAACCGTTTCTTACCGGTTTTTCGTGCAGGTAATCAAGCCGGTCTTTGCATTTAACTGATGTGTTTAATTCGATGGGATGATAATCCTGTTTCCAAAATTGAAAATCTTTGTTGTTGGAATTGCTTTTTCCGGCATAGCTGAAAATATTCAGCATCCACTCTTTCCTGCTTTCCATTGTATTTTCCTGTATGGCTGCCACGATTTTTTTGCTGCTGTACTTTTTGATATCCCGTACCAGCCATTCGATCCTGTTGGTATCGGAGCTTACAATTAAATGCACATGATTGGTCATGATGACCCAGGCATGCAGTTTCAAGCCTTTGTGTTCCTGGCAGTATTTTAAACTATTAATGATTATTTCCTTGTAACACGCCCTCGAAAAAACATCGATCCACCCAACAACAGAAAACGTTATGAAGTGTGCTACGGCATCTTCGCCTACCTTGTATTTGGATGACATACCGGTACTGATCTGGTTCAGGCTAAAATAAAGTATTTGGTTTTTTGAGCCCGGTTGAAAACCGGGAGATTTCGGGGAAAAAATTCTAGTGCCGGATACAATCCGGCAGAATTACCCGGCATCAAGTGATCCCATAAACTTTACGTTTGTGATTTAAGCAGTCGGGTGGGGAACACTTGCGCCAGTAGGGGGTTGTTCTTGCTAATATATCAGGATCACCCCATTTCGGAGGATGTGTAATTTAGTTGGAGAGATATTTAAAGACCTCTTTGTCAAATTTTGCCTTACAGACGCTATATGCTTCACTTAATTTTGGATATATTGAATCCCTTATAAACCACTTATTTTGAATAAACCATGAAATCTTTGTTGATATTTCATTTATTTGACCGGATTTGATTTTAGTATCTATAAACGAACTTAATTGTGAAACCGTTGTAAATCTTGCCAGGTCAGAACAAATTACCAGACCAATAGAATCATGTTGAAAACGGGAGCGATTTAAATCTTCGTCACTAACTTTCAACTTATTGTTATATTCTTCGATGTTACTATAAATAATATTTAATGACCTTAAATTAGTGTCTTCATTATAATTTTTTCTTATCGTGGATAATATCTTGGCAGAATCCTTAAGCCATTGATCCCTTAATTTACCTGCCTCAGTCTTATTTAAATAATCAGATAGGAAGTTTAGTGTAGCATCAGTCATGACTGTTCTTCTGATTAATTTCTCATACTCAAATTCCAGTCTTTTTAAATTAACGCAGGTCAGTAGTTTTTTGAATGTAAAACTATCTGAATAAATTAAAAATTTGTATGGGTAGTCCATTTCCAGCCTTTTCAGTAATGTATCAATTTTTAGATTGTCGTAGTCTTCATCAGCTCTCAGGTCTACCAAATTCAAGTCTTTATTGAGATCGATGTATATTTCTGAAAGGTGTTTTCTTTTTTCTGCAATATTTTCATTTCTTTTTTCAAGATAGATCAATAGAATTGGGATAAAAATGGCAACAATGCCTATGATCTTTATACTGGTATCCAGCGTTTCTAAAAGAGGTTTCTTTTTCTTCTTAACAATTTTTTTTATTTGGTGACCTTTGTCATCAAATTGAGATTCTTCGACCTCAATTATTTCTAAGTTATCGCTCATATGTTGGTTTATAAACTTTCCTTTTATTTACCGGTATTTGATACTACAGCTATCTGGTAATGCCGTTTACTAAAGGAACAATTTTTTTTTTGAAATGCAAACCCCAGCAGCGTAATAAAAATTGAGCATTTGTTTTTTAAAATCCCTACATAGTCTGGCTCATTTACCCGGCATCAAGTGATCCCGTAAACTTTACGTTTGTAATTTAAGCAGTTGGGTGGGGAACACTTGCGCCAGTAGGGGGGCATGAACCGGGTCAATGGGGGTTATTAAATATTGTACATCAGGATAAAAAAGCGTTGACCGTGAGCAGAGCCAGATTGTTGTTTCAGCATTTGGGTTACTTCAGCTGGAGATAATGATCTGGCCACGTATCCTTGCGAAAATAATAGGGAGAATGCATAGGCAAAAATATCAGCCGGCCATTCATTAACATTATGTGAGAAATATTTGATGGTGGTCATTTTGACAAACTCGGGGTGAAGCGAACTGATTATTTCTTTTGTAAGCAGTTCACTACCGTTGCCTTCATAAAATACATGAACTTGTTTAGTGCTTGTTGGTTGTTCCATTTCTTTAAACATATCTGTACTTTTAAATACATCTGCCCTTTTTTCTATTTTCAATTGTTCAGGCTCCCTGGTTTTAACAGGATTGATTTGTGGCTTAGGGGCAGGCAAAGGTTGAGACGGGTCAGTAAAGCGGTTGCCTGGTAATGGTTTCATAATTTCGACCGCTTCATCTCTATTATCCTGTGAATTGTTTGCAAATCGAAGCTTAATGGTTCTTTCGTGGTACTTAATAATAAGATTCACAAATACGCCAACTGATACATCAGATTTAGTAAGATCAGCTAAATAATATTGTATGGGTTCGCTTTGACCCTTGCCAATCTCAATGATAATAAGGCGTTTATTAGTAAGTCCAACTCCATATTTGTAAACCCCTTTTCGAAAAAAATAAATGTAGGTTCCGATTATAAGGCCGGCAATTAAAAAGCCAATTAAAAAGCCGCTGCCTTCTTCGCTTAATTTTATATTGGCCCCCGACCATGTAACAATAAGCAATGGTACAGCAAAAAGAAATACAGGTGCCAGCAACGCATGCCAGAGACTTATCCTGGTTTTAGCAAATGCCCAATGTTGCAATATCTCATCCTGTTTAAGAAGCGGATGTATTATTTCACGAACCTGCTTTCTTTTGCTGCTTTCCTTTAATGGCCGATGAAGTCTTTCGGTATTTTCACCTTCTGCTATTGAATTTTCAGTAGTCGTATCAGCACTATCAGGTTGAAAAACTTTTAAAACCATGCCCTGGCCAAGATCAGCATCAGTGAACGGAGTTAAAGTGCAATAAGCCAGGTTATGACCTAATGTCATTGCGAAACCGGAGATATAGGGCACATTAAGTTCCGATTCAGATACAATTTTCGAATTGATCTGTGTTCCCTTTAATTCACCAGGTGATAAACCGATAGCCAGAAGTACTTGCTGAGTGTACCACAAATCATTGCCAGCGGAGTCTCCGGTTTTAAATATGATGATGTCCTTAATCATTTCGTCGTAGTGATTTATTTAGCATCTTCGGACCAGCGCAACTATAACGAGACCAATAATAAACATAACAACCCAAACAGCCAGTTTGCCCATTTGTTCTCCCGGCTTTTTATAGATCACAGTGTCAGTACCCGGAAGGGAGACAGGTGAATTGCAACCTGGGCAGCGATTATCATTTTTAATATAGTCTTCAGCAGATATTGTTTTTGAACAATTTTTACATTCGAAAGTTATCCAATTACTGCAATGGGGGCATTTTCCAACTATATTATAAAATTTAAATTCTTTACCGCAAGATGTGCATTTGATTATTTCGTGTTTGTTTGCTTCCATAATGCATCAAAGTTTATTCTGTTAGGGAAATATTATTTCTGCTATCAACTTCTGAATTAGATTAAAGATTGGGCTTTTTATTATAAAATGCAAGGCTGTTTTCTCGTTGGTCATAATGCGCAACAACGGCGGAGACAGAAGCGGCAGAGGAGTAGATACGATTGGGGCAGAATTACCCGGCATCAAGTGATCCCATAAACTTTGCGTTTGTATTTTAAGCAGTTGGGTGGGGAACACTTGCGCCAGTGGGGGGCTTATTGGCCTCTTTTGTAAAAAAATTATAAATCATTGAAGGAAAGCAAACATCTGTGAAAGTTACAATACCGGCCTGCATTACCAATGCGCCAGCCATTGCACTGGCTATCCAGTAATATCCATTATACCAGCACAGCAGGGCAGTGCCGATCCACAAAAAAGCAATGCTGCAGGCAAACCGGCTCTGTGGCGGGCGCTTTGGAATGGCAGGTTTTTTATAGATATGCCGTATGGCCCCGTTGTAGAGATAGTCAAGCGGTTGCCGGGGTAATAACATTCCTCCGAAGGACAGCGCCAGGCCGGCATAATAAAAATATACATTTTGAAAGATCAGCCCGAGTAATATGATGCCGGCACAGGTGCCGTAGGCAAACCTTATACCCGGCTTGTACCCGGCTAATTGATTTACCGAACAGCTTAAATAACCCTGTACCCTGAGCCCGATAACGGATAAATTACTGATCGAATTATTTTGCTCTTTCATAATCATTTTGAGTTTATAAGGCACATCCGGATGATGTGATATTGTTCAGGTATCAATTCATCATCCGGAGGCCTCAGTTAAGCGGAATCTTTTTAACGACTATCCGGCATTGATGTAGCCATAGTTTAAGGGCGCCTGCTGCAAACGACCAAGTGCCCATACTCCGGACGGAACCAGTTGAATGCCGGGCAAAATATTTTTTACAAAGTCATTATAAACTTCTTCTTCTGAAAATCCCCGGGCCTTTGCAATAAATGCACTATAAACTTTTAGTGCCATGTTGCAGACACAGAAGGCAACCCCCTTTTTTAGTAATGCCTTTATTCCATCAAGGCCGGGTAGCGGGTAGTCATTGCCAGTGGGTTCCCAATACATATTGCGTAGCGAAGGCTTACCGGTATTTTTGTCAATGATGTTAAAAAACTCACCTAATTTATATTTCGCAAACATTGCATCATTCAGCGCAAAGGGAAATCCCCCGTGCCTCATTACAATGGCAACTCCTACGTTTTTAACATCCTGGTTTGTTGCGAGGTAGATATTGGCCCAGATCCCGGCCCAGAAATCTTTGTGCTCGTGCATGTCATATACTACAGGAAATTTTTTCCCTTTCAGGCTGTTGAGCCATTCTTCTGCATTGTCTTTTGGAGAATTTACTTCGGCAGCTGGTTTATTAATGCGCTTCTCCGCATTTAGTGGATTCAACATGAATGCAAACCCGGTAGTAACCGCACAGATAATTGCAATTTTTTTAATAACATTTCTTCTTGAATACATACTTTTCGTGTTCATAATTTTGTTTTTAATTTTTGTTTTTTTGATTTATGAACGCAAAAGTAGATGGGCAAAACGGGAACGGCTTTACTAAAAAGTTCAATGATTTTGCTGGTTGGCTCAAACAGAAGATTATTGTTTCAGGGATGCGGCCGCTGTACCAAATCGCTTCCTGAAAGCACTGCTGAAGTGTGAAATATTCTCAAACCCGCTTTCAAAAGAAGCTTCCGAAACCGTTTTGCCTGAATTAACGATCAGGTTATAGGCATGCACAAGCCTCTTTTCAAGCAGCCATTTTGCCGGCGATGTTTGATAAATGCTTTGAAAATCCCTTTTAAAAGTGGATAAGCTTCTTGCACACAAAGCGGCAAACCCCTCTAACTTTAAATTAAAGCAATAATTTTCTTCCATTACCCTTTGCAATGAAAGGCTTTGTGGTTTCTTGACCAGGTCGCAGAAATAAGATAACAGTTCTTTGTTCCGGGGGTTGTCGGCAATGGTCAGTATCAGTTCCCTGAATTTCAGGTCCAATATGGCGTTATCGGGTTCCTGCTTTGAACTGAAATAGGTGAGCATTGAATTGAAAAAGATATGTACTGCTTCATTGGTATCAATAGGAATAACAGTATGATAGGGGTTATTTACATTGGCCAGGGGCCTGGATTTACTCATTAGTACGTCACAAATAAATTTGTCGGGAATAAAAAAGAAGACCAGGCAAAACTTTGCATCAAAAAACTGCTCCACAATGCAGGCTCCTTTCCGGATCAGTACGCAGTTTCCTTTTTGCAGTTCGAAAGATCCCTGCGATGTATGCCAGATCTTTCTGCCCTCCGTTACGTACGCTATGTAGCTGTGGCCACTCCATAAGTCTTCGAATTTGTTTTTCAGCGGACAGTCGTAAACCGTGATCAGCGAGTCGCCACTGGCCATTTGCCTGAAATGCCCCGGGTTATTTAGAATTTCAGCATGCAAATTGAACATGACCTTTAGCTTGTTTTGATCCTGGTATTTACTGAACTGCAAATTTAAAGAGGAAACTGACAGCGGCAAAAATAGTAAGCAAAGGTATGCCCGCTATTTTTTTAAGAGTTATTTTCCAGGCTGTTGCTTCAGCCTGTACCAAAGCGGAACGCCCCGCCGGGCAGGGTGTTCAGTAAAAGCTCAGGGGCCAGGAAGAAACTTGATGAAGCAAATAACAGGGAAAAATAATTAAGCATTTGTTTTCAAATACCCGACACATCCGATAGCTATCGGATCCGGGCAGATCTACAAGATACAAGTGATCCCATTGTCTTTACGTTTGTAATTTGGGTAGTTGTGTGGGGAGCACTTGCGCCAGTGGGGGCGAAGAGATTAAGTATTTTAACCTAGTGCTTTCTTCCGTAATGCCTTGCGCCCGAGCCCACAGTACCAATAAAGTCGTGACAGAAGATCAGCGAATCGGAGTTATTCTCTATTTTATAATATCCAGCGGAGTCAATAACCCGGTTGTTTGAATATAATATGGTGGGTATTAGTTCACCCCTTGTACTCATGGTTGCAGATGTTTTGTAGGTGCCGGAATTTATTACAACATTATTTTGTGCTACTGAATAGGTTCCATTTGCCAGGAAGGAAATTGTTTCATTGATGCCGGTGCTCTGGGGTGTTGCGTTGTAGGCCGGGTTATTGGCATATTGAATAGCCCATTGCCATTGTCCTTCTATCGCGGAAACAGCCGTTAACGTTTCTTTTTTACATGAGATCAAAAGTACGGAGAGGACAAATAAGGGAATTTTAAATCTTCGCATGGCAGGTAATTTATGTAAAGATTCCTTGGAATAGAAAAGTGCTGCATATGAAATTGCCTTCAGCGCCGGGAATTGTTTTGCCTTGGTTCGTGTGTAACACTTGCCCCAGTGTAGGGAGAAAATTCTGGTGCCGGATACAATCCGGCAGAACTAAAACGGCATCAAGTGATCCCATAAACTTTACGTTTGTAATTTAAGCAGTTGGGTGGGGAACACTTGCGCCAGTGGGGGGGGGTATTTGTTTTTCAAATTCCGGACACAGTCCGGCAGAACTAAAACGGCATCAAGTGATCCCATAAACTTTACGTTATTAATTTAAACACTCGGGTGGGGGAACACTTGCGCCAGTGGGGTTTGCCCTGGTTCGTGTGTAACACTTGCCCCAGTGGGGGAAAAAATTCCAGTGCCGGATACAATCCGGCAGAACTAAAACGGCATCAAGTGATCCCGTAAACTTTACGTTTGTAATTTAAGCAGTTGGGTGGGGAACACTTGCGCCAGTGGGGGTGTCCCTATTTATCGAAATCAGAGTATACGGCTGGATATTTCACAGCGCCATTTACTGCAGTTAAAAGAATGGCCTTGTCTAATGCTGCTTTGAGAATATTTAAGCTTCTATTTCCAGGATAATAATCACAACCTTGATTGACTGGATTTTGTAATCCTTTTAATGCTGCTCTTATATTTTCTTTGCCTTTAATCCAATGAATAATGTAATTATAGTTTCCTTTCCCAAATATGTGGTAAGAATATGGATCACTATATTGTGTGTTTCGAATTATTTTGTGCATAATCTCATTGGCCTTTTCCAAAAGACTTTCAGCCTCTGTTTTAGATGAGACCTTTAAAGCTTTTTTATAGTATAAATTCGCTAAAGTTTTTCTAACGATTGGCACATCATTTAATGACTTTGCTTGATTGATATAGTTCTCAGCTATTTCTAGACTTCCTCCCACGCCTTCTAGTTCTAGGGAGCCATATTGTAACCAAAATTGGAAATCGTCTCGGAAATATTCTGTTAACGAATCATAAACTTCTTTGGCTTTGTCCAATTCTTTCGCAAACCTTTTGTAAATCTGATAATGGTTTATAACTTCTTTGTATAGTTCAAATTTTCTTGAATCTCTTGTAGTAGAATTAATTTCGCTTGCCAGTGAAGAAAGCACTCGAATATAAGCCTGTTTCAGAGCCTCCGGTTTAGCACATGATTCTAGCAAATAATTAGCTATCATTCTATGCCTGATCATAATTTTATCATCTTTAACTCCAACCTTTAAAACTAATCCTTTTAAACCTTTCTCTAACAAATCTAGTGCTTCGGCTGGCGGGTGAGCGGAAAAGGAGGTAAAATCTTGTTTAGAAACAGTAAAGCCAGCCTCGGTAGCAAGAGAAACACAAAGGCAAAGTAACTTACCCTCCTCAGTTGGAATATCTGCAAACTCACTTCTCATTATCGTATTAAAATCTTCACCTTGAGTTACTTCTCTCATTGCAACTAAAATCTGTTTTTTCGCCTTGTTTTCAAACTCACTAATTCTTTCTTTTGTTGTAAGGCCTTTTAATTTGCCCAGTAAATTATTTTGATCTAGTTTGTCAATAATAGATATTATTTCATCTCGAGTCAAGTTCTCCATTTCGAACTGTTCCAAATTAATAAGAGGTTCATATTTATTGCTAATTCGAGAAAATATATTAGTTCGAGAAGCTAATATAAAAATCGGGGGATGTTTTACTTTATTTAATTCTTTCGAAATATCTACTAGCTGCTTTAAGATTAATTCAGCATTATCAATTGCTATTATTACTCTTTCGTTAAACATTTCGATTGTGCTAACGAAATCTGAAAGTTTTGGTAAGTTTTCTGAGTGCGAAAAATATACAGTTCTCCCGTTTTGAATTAAATTGAAGCATAGCCTTTTAAGCACTGTGCTTTTTCCACTTCCAGCATTTCCCAAAATTGCAATGCTATGTAAATCAGAATTAACACCGAAGTAACTTTCAACTTTTTGAAATAATGTCTTAGTAACTGTTCTAGCGCCATCTAATTCATAATGAATATCTGACCAAGTTGGTGTTGTGCCTAAAAGAAACTCTTTTTTCTTAGTAGAATATTGCTTATTAATTTCAACTTTCTGAAAGGATTGGGCAAATTCCCTTATACTATGAGAAAAATGTTCCCTATACTTCGGATGGTTCTCTAATTTATCTAATGTTGGTAATAATCTTTGTAATAAATCATGCTTAGGTATGAAAAGTTCCGATTTTTGCGCAATCCAGTTCATAAACTGCTCAGTAGTACCCTTAATTACCTCAATATTATATTCATCTTTCAAGACTTTTTCACGAACTAATGGAATTTTTGGGATAATTAAAAATGATTTTGGACGATGTTCGGTGATGCCTTCTCTTATCGTTTGACGAGTGGCAATATATTGGTCAAATAATTGTTCGTCTAAAGTTGTTCCTATGAAAATGGTGGGTGAATTTGCAAAGTCTTGGATGAAATGGAAGTATAATGGCTGTAACTTAATGGATCGGTTAGCATATTGATTTCTTGAAAAAATCACATCATTTGGATTGCATGGTATTTTGCCATGAAGATAAATTGCTTGGAGGCTATCTAATAGTTGATCACGTTCTTTATAATCAGTTTCAGGAAAAGCGATGTTGGTTATTTTAGTTTCTGTTCCATAACGCTCATATATTTTATCAATTAGATTATCAATATTGATTGTATAAATTTTATACCAAATTGGCAAGGTTAAATATTTATAATATTCGGGAAAGCTTTTAACCTGAAGATTTGTTCTTAAGAATTCTTTGATCTGATCATGAGACTTTCCGCTATTTAAGAGAGCTTGGTACATGTCAGGCAATGTGGTGCCGTCATCAGTAAACTGTTCATTAGGAAAAACAAACTCGAAGATTTTTTTTGTTAAGGAACTACCTATTGGAAAATTTTCCCCTAAAAGATTCATTGCGTCAAAGGAAAACCCAGAGCCTGTAAATAAAATGACTTCATTTCTGTTAAATCTCCTTATTAAATATTCTTCTTGGTTTGTATTAGACATAGTGAGCTTTAAGTTTTCGATTACTTACAAGATAATAAATATGTAACAAAAAAGCCACTCGACTGAGTGGCTTTAAAGCAAATTCAATTCCCCCTCTTCTCATACCCCGGCTGCTTCGGCGCACTGTATCCTTTATTCTTCAATGCATTTTTTATTTCGGTAATGGCACGTTCCAGTTGCGGGTCGGTTCCCTTGCTCATCATACCAAGGTCTTCATCAACCGGTATGTCGGGGTCTACACCATGGCCTTCGGCAAACCAGGTACCATCGGGGTTATACATGCGGAAAGAGGGCGCTGTTATGTTACCGCCATCTATCAATAAGGGCATGCCGCTGATGCCGATCAGTCCGCCCCAGGTGCGGCCACCGATCAAGGGACCAAGGCCTTTCTTTTTAAAATAATCGGGGAAGGCATCGCCGCCACTGCCGCTCCATCCGTTGATGAGCATCACCTTCGGGCCAAAGTGCGCATACGGAGGCCAGGGCCAGGTGGCGCCATCTCTTGTTGCCCAATAGGCGAGTGGTGTACGGTTCAGCATTTCTATAAAACGGTCGGGTATCTGTCCGCCGCTGTTAAAGCGTTCATCTATCACCAATGCTTTTTTATCCCACTGCGCATTGAACTGGCGGGTGAGTTCTTCCTGCCCGTCGATGCCTGTGCTGGGCACGTATATATAACCGGCTTCGCCATTGGTTGCTTCATCAACACGTTTGCGGTTGGCTTCCACCCATGCTAAATAACGTAACTGGTATTCGCTGCCCATGGTTTGCACGATGGCGGTTTTAGCGCCGGTAAAAGATGCACTGCTGTTGTAAGTAAGTTCCACCGTTCTTCCTGCCATTGCCTGGAAGAAAGCATACGGTTCTTTATCTGTCGTAATGGGCATGCCATTCACAGCGAGTATGTAACTGCCTTCTTTAATGTCGATTCCCGGCTGATCTAATGACGAACGGGTTACCGCATCCCATGCAGCGCCACGGATGATCGTTTTTATTTTATAATAATTTCCATCAGCCTGCCAGTCTACACCCAGGTAACCAACATTTTTATTCGGCGTGTTCTCCATATCACCACCGCCATGATAGGTATGTGATGCATTCAGTTCGCCGATCATTTCGCCAATGATGAAATCAACTTCTTCTCTTGTAACAGCGCCTTCCAGCATTTTTGAATAACGTTCCTTCACGGTATTCCAGTTAACGCCGTGCATATTGGGGTCGTAAAAATAATCCCTTTCCATGCGCCAGGCATCGGTGAAGAGTTCTTTCCACTCGGCCACGGGGTCAACCATTATTTCCATTTCATTCAGGCGGAGTGTCTTATCAAATTTTTGTCCTTCCTCGGGTTTTATCACGGCATAACTGCCGCCACGCTTTGCCAATAGTTTATTGGTATTGGCACAGAGCCAGAAATCATTAATGTCATCCGCAATATTTTTTTCTTCCCGTTTATCGATGTCGAAATATTTGAGTGAGGTCCTTGCTTCCTGTCCGCTGCCGAGGTTGGGAAATTTCTGGTAGAGGAGCTTTCCTTTTACTGCAGCAAGGTTTCCGTAATTGGCTGCCGCGGGTGGCAGTATCTGCATCCGCATCTGGATGCCGTCAAAGTCTATATCAACCGCATTGGATGCCGGTTTTTTTGCCGTGGTATCTTTCTTTTTCTCCGCAGCCATTTCATCTGCTTTAAAGGCAACGGTATCATTTTTTGGATACAGCAGGGACAGTGTTGTTTTCTTTAAAGAAATTACAGCCAGTTGGGTGCTGTTGCCATAGATAAAAGAATTATCAATATCGCTGTAGTAAGGATTGAAAGACTGGTTGGTGGTGAGGAATAAATATTTTCCTTCGGTATCAAATACCGGGTCGCCGCAGGTATAAAAATCATTGGTAACCTGCTGGTTCTTCTTATCACGGCTGTCGTAAATAAATACGGCATTGTGGTAATTATTGAGATCACGGCTGTAGGTGAACCAGCGGCTGTCGGGCGACCAGCTTACTTTAAATCCTTCGCAGCCCCCGTGCATAAAACGAAGTGCCTGGTCTACTTCGGTGGTGGCGCCGTTTGCCGCATCTACCATTTTTATTTTCATGGCCTGGTCAATGAACACCAGTTTCTTACTGTCGGGCG
>JGI24770J26754_10002047_pt1 | contig 14059 bp, 9 predicted proteins | sample LakOneMetagenome_FD_26754 | JGI IMG/M metagenome (IMG submission 26754) | reverse complement strand
GTGCTCAACTCGCCGCACGCAATCCAGTTCGCCAACGCGCTCGCCACCGACCCGGAACAGGCGGCGGCGAGCCAGTACATGAACTGGCTGCGTCGTCCCGGCTGTGAACCGGCACTTGCCGCCGATGACTTCGAGCGACTGTTCTCGATGCTGGGCGCATTGACCGACGAAGATCGCGCGGAATACCGTGCCTGCTGGCAGCGTGGCCTGACCGGCGGCTGCAATTACTACCGCGTGTCGCCACTGCATCCGGACACGGCGGAGACGCCGGGCCGCGCTGCCGCAGTGGCGGCGGCGCTCAAACCGGCGCAATTCCACGTAACCGTGCCGACGCAAATCATCTGGGGCACCGGCGATCGCGCGCTGCGACCGGTCCTGATTGACGGTATCGAACAACATGTCCCAAACCTTCGACTGCATCGCATCGAGGGTGCCGGCCACTGGCTCGCGCGCGAGAACGCGACGGAAGTCAACGCGGTCATACGGCAGTTCTTGTCGGAGTGATTTCTACAGCTTTTTCGCAGCATTTCTTTCTGTGTCGGGCCTGAGCCTCATTTATGCCCGAAGTCGACTTTTACCGATTATTGGCTGCAGGCCCCATAAAATAAGACTTTCACGATAAAGCTGAACGACAGCAAAGTCGAAAAATTGCTGTCGCCCGGCTCCGTTCGCCCGCTAAACTTTTACTTATGAAAACCCGCATCGCACTCCCCTCCCTTCAGACTTGGCTCGGCCTTGAAGTCGCCGTCTCCGACTGGGTCACCATCAGCCAGGAACGAATCAACCAGTTTGCCGAGGCCACCGGCGACCACCAGTGGATTCACGTCGATGCCGAGCGGGCAGCAAAAGAATCCCCGTTCGGCACGACCATCGCGCACGGCTTCCTGACGCTCTCGCTGGTGCCCTATCTCAAGGAAACGTGCATGGAGTACACCGGCGTCAAGATGGGTGTGAACTATGGCACCAACCGCGTCCGCTTCATGGCGCCGGTCAAGGTCAATTCGCGCCTGCGTGGCCGCTTCAAGCTCGCCTCCTACGAGGAAATCAAGGGCGGCATGCAGATGGTGTGGGAGTGCACGCTGGAGCTTGAAGGTCACGCCAAACCGGCGTGCGTGGCGGAGCTGGTCTCTCGCGCGTACGCCTGAGCGGCGCGGGCGCTGGCGCTCCGCCGCTAGCCCGGTCGCTGCATTGCCGTCAGATCGTCCGCCGTCAGCCAGCGCCACTGCCCTTCGCGCAACGCGGGATCAAGCTTGAGCCCGCCCATCTGCGACCGGTGCAACGCCTCCACGCGATTGCCCACCGCTGCCAGCATGCGTTTGACCTGATGGTATTTGCCCTCCATCAGCGTGAGCGCGATCTGCGTTTCGCTGATCACCTCGCAGGCCGCTGCCGCGACTGATTCAGGATCGTCATGAAGCACAACGCCTGAGAGCAATGCCCGGACCTGAGCGTCGTCCACCGCGTGTTTGGTCGTCACCTGATACACCTTCGGCACATGATGCTTCGGTGAGGCCATGCGGTGAATGAACTGGCCGTCGTCTGACAGCACCAGCAAACCCGTCGTGTCCTGATCAAGGCGGCCGATTGCCTGCACGCCGTCAACCGCAGACTTGCTCGGCCGCAGGCGCAGCGGTGTCGGCAGTAGTTCATAGACGCCGGGCCAATGCTTCGGTCGATGCGAACACTCGTAGCCCGCGGGCTTGTTGAGCATGAGGTAAGCCTTTTCGCAATATGGCCACACGTCCCCATCCACATGCAGTGTCAGCCCATCAACGACGATATCGGCGTCGGGCTGCCGATGCGTTTCTCCGGCGATGCTGACGACACCGCGTTCGATAAGCGCCGTGCACTGCCGACGCGTGCCAAAGCCCTGGCTGTAGAGAATTTGCTGGAGCTTCAACCCGCAGCTACTTTGCCGCCATGCGAATCGAACCGTCGAGACGAATCACTTCGCCATTGAGCATCACGTTGTCGAAGATGTGCATCGCAAGAGACGCGTACTCCGGCGGACGGCCCAAGCGCGGCGGGAACGGTACCGATGCGCCGAGACTCGCCTGCACCTCCGGCGGCAAAGAGGCCATCATCGGTGTTTCGAACAGGCCCGGCGCAATAGTCATCACGCGGATGCCAAAACGTGCCATCTCGCGCGCGATGGGCAGCGTCATTCCACACACGCCGGCCTTGGAAGCACTGTACGCCGCCTGCCCGATCTGGCCGTCGAACGCAGCGACCGACGCGGTGTTGACGATCACGCCGCGCTCGCCATCGGCCATTGCCGGCAGCGCCTGCATCGCGGCAGCGGCCTGATTGATCAGGTTGTAAGTGCCGATCAGGTTGATGGCGACGACCTTGCTGAATTGCGCGATGCCGCTCGGACCTTCCTTGCCGACCACTTTTTGCGGCGAGCCGATGCCCGCGCAGTTCACCAGTCCGCGCAGCTCGCCCAGCGCCGTGGCCGCAGCGACCACTGCCCTGGCGTCGGCTTCGTTGGTGACATCACATTTGACGTATAGCCCGCCCAGTTCGGCCGCCACCGCGCTGCCGTCCTGAATATCGGCCAGTACGACCTTAGCACCTTTGGTCGCCGCCGCGCGCGCCGTCGCGGCGCCAAGGCCGGACGCACCGCCAGTGACGATGATGACTTTGCCTGCAAGATCCATTGTTCACTCCAGAGTTGACGTAATCCTTGTGCTGAATTATCGGATATCGACGTCTGACCCAAAACCGCTACAGTTGATGCAAATCACCAATTGAGAATCGCGATGGCCAATCCCTTCCTCGTCGCCCGGACCACGGACAGCAATACCGACGTCAGCCTTCTGCCAAAACTCGGCAATCGTCACGGCCTGATCACCGGCGCGACCGGCACCGGCAAGACTGTGAGCCTGCAAGTGCTGGCAGAAGGCTTCTCACGTCTCGGCGTACCGGTGTTCATGGCCGACGTGAAGGGCGATCTCACCGGGCTCTCGCAGATCGGTGGTGGCAATCAGCGCGTGATCGATCGTGTGGCGTTGCTCAAACTCACGAGCTATGCCAACGAACAGTTTCCGGTCACCTGCTGGGACGTGTTTGGCGAACAGGGGCATCCGCTGCGTGCAACTGTGGCCGAGATGGGGCCGTTGCTGCTGTCACGGATTTTGAACCTGAATGAGACACAGAGCGGAGTGCTGACCGCCGTGTTCAAGATTGCGGATGACAAGGGCCTGTTGCTGCTCGATCTGAAAGACTTGCGTGCCATGCTCGCGCACGCCGGCGAGAACGCGAAAGAGTACATGCTGAACTACGGCAACATCTCCGGTGCCAGCATCGGTGCGATTCAGCGCGGCATCCTTACGCTGGAGTCTCAGGGCGGGGAGAAGTTCTTCGGTGAACCGGCGCTCAATCTGTCGGACCTGATGCAGACGGTCGACGGCAAAGGTGTCGTCAACATTCTGGCTGCCGACAAGCTCCTCAACAATCCGCGCATCTACGCAACGTTTCTGCTATGGCTGTTGTCAGAATTGTTTGAAAGTCTGCCCGAAGTCGGCGACCCCGATCAGCCGAAGCTCGTATTCTTTTTCGATGAAGCACATTTGCTGTTCAACGAAGCGCCACCCGAGTTGCGCTCGCGTATTGAGCAGGTGGTGCGTCTTGTGCGATCGAAGGGTGTTGGCGTTTACTTCGTTACCCAGAATCCGCTCGATGTGCCCGACGTTGTGCTCGGCCAGCTCGGCAATCGCATCCAGCACGCGCTCCGCGCTTACACGCCACGTGACGCCGAAGCAGTGCGCACAGCGGCCTCAACGTTCCGCCCGAATCCCAAGATCGACACCGAAAAGGTCATCACCGAACTGGCGACGGGCGAAGCGCTGGTGTCGTTTCTCGATGAGAAAGGACGACCGAATCCGGTCGAGCGCTGCTGGGTGATTCCACCGTCCTCGCGCATCGGACCGGTCACGCCTGCGGAGCGCACCGCGCTCCTGCAAAGCTCCCTGGTCACCGGCGTTTACGACAAGACTGATGATCGCGAAAGCGCTTACGAAAAGCTCACTGGTCGTGTCGCGGCCAGGATTGACGCTGCAGAAAAAACCGCCGCGCCGGCGCCGGGCGCCCCCGCACCCGCACCTGCCGAAGAAGGCGGATTCTTCAGCAAGATGGGTGGCATGATTGGTGACGTGCTCGAAAGCAAGACATCCCCGCGTGGCCGTCAGACGATCGGCGAAGCCGCGATGAAATCGGCCGCACGCGCCGTGGGCTCGGAGGTCGGGCGTCGTGTGATTCGCGGCGTGCTGGGTTCAATCTTTGGCGGAAAACGCTAGCGCGCCCGCCTGCTAGAGTTACAAGCCGCAAAACACGACGCCCTCGTCGGTCCAGCCGAGCCGGTTGACCATGTCCTGATGCTGCGCAAGACTGGTGCTGAAGCGGTGGTTACCATCGTCGACGTAGCGAGGTGGTCCTTTGAAAGCGCGGTAGACGGGCGTCGTGCCGGCCGGGCAGGCGCTATCTGTTGTGCGGGAAACGGCATAGCCCTCGACACCTTCGAGGAACGGCTTCGCATCAAGCGGCTGGTTGGCAGGATTGACGCTCGTCAGCAACAACTGGTCCGACGCGGACGCCGTAAAGAAATGGCTGCCGCGCGACCCGGCACGCGCAACGTTGGCGAAGAAATGGCGTTCCAGTGGCACCGTACTGATGTTGGGTGCGGCATAGAGCCTGATTTCGCTTCCAGTACGCGTCCATTCCGGGCGCCCGTCCAGCGCTGCCTTGTCACCCGCACGTCCGGTCAGAAAGTAGTAGTCGAGTGCCGGAGCGTAGTACTCGGTCAGCGTCACAGCAACACTCTTTCCCGCAGGCAGCACCTCTATCGCGAGCGAGTTGCTGGACACGGTACACGCGACGGTCAGGGGGTTGCTAACGTAAACCGTCAGCCGGCCAGTTGAGCCAATCTGGCGACGGTCGACCGTCACCCGCAGCGTGTGACCATCAACGTAGATCGGCGCGTACGCGAATCCCGCCACGACGACCAGCGACGCGGGTGTGAAGCCCGTGCCCTGCAGCAGCAGTGTCGTAGCGGTCGAGTCGTCGCCGAGAACGGATGGCGAAACGCTCGCGAGCTTTAACGGCTCTGCCACGCTGTTGAAGCTCGCGACAAACTCGGGCACCGACCCGCCGACCGTTGTTGCAACGGTTGTCGCGGTGCCGCTCAGTGAGCCGCTCCATCCCGTGAAAATGGTGTTGATTGACGGCGCCAGCGTGACAGTCAGCGACGCACCGTAGCGCAACCAGGACGCGGTATTGCTCAGGTTCACGCTGCCCGCACACGCCGGAATTGCCTGCCGGTACGGCGCGAGCTCTCGATGCGCGCGTATGGTCACGCTGCGCGTACCACTCGCGGGCATGTCCACCTCGCCGGTCGCGCTGTTGTCGAAGCCTTCGTAGCTGTCGAGAATGTGCCGGATACTGGAGCCGACCAGTTGCGGCGTCGTCATTTCGAACTTCCACGTTCCCGTCGTGTTGCGCGCGATGCGCGGCGCGATGGAGGTGCTGGCCGTTCCGCCTGGCGGCGTGATGCGCACAGACACGCCATCGGTCACGCCGTCGCCGGCCGCATTCACGGCAATGGTGCTGCCGTTGTGGAACAGCGCACCGACCGTCTGCTGTGCGAGCGAGCCACTAAGCAGCAAGGAAACGTTCGGCAAGATTCCTGCGCCACCGTTGTACGCCACTGCGCTGCCCCACGTGAAGTAATGCTGATACCCCGCGCTGGCCGTCGCGCCCAGATCAAATGCGCTGAACTGCGGATACAGCGAAGTCGTGCCGGGCCAGGGTGTAGTGCGCGGCGTCACGCGCGATGAGCCGCCGGTTGCTGCGGCGGGCGTTGCTGCAACATCGATCAGACGCACAAAGTGCGCCGTGAGAACGGTGGAGGAAGGCGCGGTCACGGGATTCCCAAGCGATCCGTCTCCTGGACTCACCTGCCAGGTCAATTGCCGCGAAGGCGTTGCCGTCGCATCATGACTCCAGCGGCCAAAGGCGAACTGGAATCCACCCGACGTTTGCAGGTCCGTGGTTGCCCAGATGCGATGCACGCTGCCCATCGGCCAGTCGAACACGGCAGGGGTGGTAACCGTCACACCATCCACAACCAGACGCAAGCCAGATGGATTCGTGGTCACCGTCGTTCGCGATGGCGCGGCGCCGTACAAACGCAGCAATGCATCAACGTCAGCAGGCGAGTACGTGCCGACGCCGCCAACGTCAATGCCCGGCGGTTTGGTCTCCAGCGTGACGCGGTCAGCAAACGCAGGAAAGCTNGTGCGGCTGTAATGCATGATCGAACCGTAGTCATAGCCGCCCATCGTGCGCGTGCCAAAGATCGGCTGGTTGTTGCCCCGCTTCGACGGGTCCATGCGATCGAGCTTCAGGTCGACAAACGCGTTGGCGCTTGCGTCCTGCTGCACATGCCAGAGGCCGATGGCGTGGCCCATTTCGTGAACGAACGTCGAGACGCCACACTCCGGGTCGCCGGTGATCTGCTGCCGTCCACCAACGCGACCGACCGAGCTCGCGCAGGCGCCCGAGTTGGCCGCCGTCGCATTGAACGCGACATAGTCCGTCTGGCCGGTTCTCGGTACCCATTGCAGCACGCCGGCCATGACCCGGTTGACCTCGGCAACGGCACCGGCGATATTGGCCGGGTTGCCAGCTTCAACGGTGTACGGCACTTCCACCACGCCGCTGGCCGCGCGCAGCCACAGTCGCCCTGCGTTGTCGATGGTCAGCGCCTTGCGTGTGGCCTCCATCTGTTGCGCACCGCGCTCAATGGCCAATCGCCACTCGCGAACAGCCTCCTTCGGCCCGATGATGATGTCGCCATCGGCGATCGCGAAGTCACCGACCTCCACGTAGTCGATCCACTGGCCGTGCCAAAGTGTGCGGAAACGTTCACTTGCGTGTGCGCTGCAGGCGAGCAATGCCACCGCTGTCAGCACCAGAAACAATCGGGCCGGTCGGATTGAAATACAGCGCATGCAGGCTTGCCTGACTTGAAAAGGATNGCGAATCCTAGCAGCAGTCACAGCGCGCGACGGGACAACGCCGACGCGGCCGCAAGCGGGNGCCTTCGCCACCGACGCCACGGCGCGCGAATATCGAACCGCGACATTTCGAATCGCCCCACGGCAGAGACAGCTATTTTCTGAAACCCTTGTTTAATATGGGTTCAACGGCAATATTGCCAATAGTCGACTTATGGCGATTTCGCCGTTTTACCACGGTGGGATGGTCATTTCACCCAATAGTTGTACCGGCTTTTTCGCAAAGAAAAACGGCCCGATCATCAGCGACCGGGCCGTTGCTTTGGGACCGACGCGCCCTAGGCCAGCGCCAGCTCCGTGTCCATGAGCGGCTTCAAACCCGCCCGCGCCGTGATTGCGCAACTCTCGATTTCCGGCAGCAGCTTGGCGAAGTAAAAGCGCGCCGTCTGCAGTTTGGCCGTGTAAAACGTATCGCCCGAGCCCTGTTTTTCAAGCGCGATCTTCGCCATTTTCGCGAACCAGAATGCGAACACGGTGTGACCGGCGACGCGCATGTAGTCGACCGCAGCCGCACCCACTACTTCCGGTGTTTTCATGGCCGCACTGCCGATTTCAAACGTGAGCGTTGACCACAACTCAGCGGCCTTCAGCATCGGGCCGATGAACTCCTGCATCGCTTCATTGCCTTCGCAGCTTTCCGCGAAGTCTTCCATGATCGCGCCGAGCTTCTTGAGCGTCGCGCCCTGATTGCCAAGTACCTTGCGGCCGAGCAGATCGAGCGACTGGATCGTGTTGGTGCCTTCGTAAATCATGTTGATGCGGGCATCGCGCACGTACTGCTCCATGCCCCATTCCGCGATGTAGCCGTGGCCGCCAAACACCTGCATGCAATGCGATGTCGAAATCCAGCCGTTGTCGGTAATGAAGGCTTTGACGATCGGTGTCAGCAACGCGACCATCTCGGCGCATTCCTTGCGCACCGCTTCGTCAGGATGATTCAGCTCCTTGTCGATGAGCAGCGCACAGTAAAGCGACAACACACGCCCGCCTTCTGCGTACGCCTTGGCCGTCAACAACATCTTGCGTACATCGGGATGCACGATGATGTTGTCGGCCGGTTTGTCCGGGTATTTCGGGCCTGCGAGCGAGCGCATCTGGATGCGATCCTTGGCGTAGGCCAGTGCGTTTTGATATGCCACTTCGGTCAGGCCCTGCGACTGCATGCCAACGCCGATGCGTGCGGCATTCATCATCACGAACATGGCATTGAGACCCTTGTTCGGTTGTCCTACGAGCCAGCCTTTCGCGCCGTCGAGCGCAATCTGCGCTGTGGCGTTCGAATGGATGCCCATCTTGTGTTCGAGGCCGGTGCAGAAGATCGTGTTGCGCGCACCGATCGACTGGTCTTCGTTCGGAATGAACTTCGGCACGATGAACAGCGAGATGCCTTTCGAACCAACCGGCGCGTCGGGCAGGCGTGCGAGCACCAGATGAATGATGTTCTCGGACAGATCATGCTCACCGGAGCTGATGAAAATCTTGTTGCCGGTGATGGTGTAGCTACCGTCCGGGTTCGGTTCGGCTTTGGTGCGCAGCATGCCGAGGTCGGTACCGCAATGCGGTTCGGTCAGACACATGGTGCCGGTCCAGACGCCGGAGGTGATCTTCGGCAGGTAGAGCGCCTTTTGCTCGGGCGTGCCATGCTCATGCAGGCACTCGTAGGCGCCGTGCGTGAGGCCGGGGTACATCGCCCACGCCTGATTGCCAGAATTCAAAAATTCGTAGATCGCCTGATTGACCACCAGCGGCAGGCCCTGGCCGCCGTATTCCGGGTCACAGGACAATGCCGCCCAGCCGCCGTCAACGAACTGTTTGTACGCTTCCTTGTAGCCCCTGGGCGCGGTGACCACATGGGTCTTCACGTCCAGCGTGCAGCCTTCGCGGTCACCGGACTGGTTGAGCGGAAAGATGACCTCGGACGCGAATTTGCCGCCCTCTTCCAGAATCGCCATGATGGTGTCGATGTCGTTGTCGGCGTGCGCGGGCATCGCCTTCAGCTCGGTCGGCGCGTCCAGCAATTCGTCGATCACAAAACGCATGTCCCGCAACGGTGGGGTGTAAGTCGGCATGGTTTTCTCCTCTTGCAACAACAGATAAGCGCAAGCTGCGCATTGCAACGGATTGTGACGTACGACCGCTTCAAAGTGTCGTTTGAAACATGCAATTTGTGCAGTATAGAGACTTCACTCTACGGGGATTGCAACAAGCACGCACGACAACATGCGCGTATCCTGAGCCATCTACAACCACTACCGCAAGTGCGGCAGCGCTCAAGCTGCCGCACTGCTGCCACATGCTGGAAATTGTCATTGCCGTGGTTTGCGCACTTGGAGTCGCGTTCGCACTCTTCTATGCGTATTCTGTTGTTCGCAACCGGAGCGTTGTGCGCGCACTTGCGCAAATCGACGACGCAATAACCCGCGATGATCCGTACGCGGCGCGCACCGCCATAGACACGCTGCCATCGTCGCAGACAGCGCTTCGCGAACACCTGTCGAGACGCCTGATCGCAACCAGCAAGCGTGAAACGCAACTGGCGCGAAGTGCGGAGGCCCTGCAGAGCACGTTGAGTGCTGCGCTGGATGCGGTAGTAACCATCGATCAGCGCGGCACGATCATCTACTTCTCGCCGTCGGCGGAGCGAATGTTCGGTCTACTGGCCAGACGCGCTGTCGGAAAACCGATGAGTACCCAGATCATCCCGCCACGATTCCGTGGCGCGCACGAAAAAGGCATGCAGCGCCTGCTGCANACAGGCAAATCGCAAATCATCGGCAAACGTCTTCAGCTAGTGTCGCAACGGGCAGACGGGACCGAGTTCCCCATAGAACTGTCCGTCAATCAGAGTGGAAAGAGGGATGCTGTTCAATTTACGGCCTTCATTCGCGATATTTCCGATCAACGTCGGGCTGAAACCGCAATGGCAGCAGCCAGGCAGGATGCCGAGAACGCGCAGGAAAGGCTGCGTACTGCCATTGAAGCAATTGAGGACGGNTTTGTCCTCTATGATGCCGANGACCGTTTCGTGCTCTGCAACGAACCGTATCGGACCATGTACTCGCGATCCGCCGACCTGCTGATTCGAGGTACTCGTTTTGAGGATTTAATTCGAGAGGGTATCAAGCGCGGACAGTACGCCGATGCCGTCGGGTGCGAGTCGCAATGGATCGAACGACGTCTCGCTGCACACCGTGCCGCCAACTCCGCTATTGAACAGCAACTTCCCGATGGTCGATGGCTGCGGATTGCGGAGAGACGTACGCCAGACGGTGGCACGGTGGGGTTCCGTGTCGACATCACGGCAATCAAGCGGGCACAAAAAGTTGCCGAGGACGCGAGTCGCACAAAGAGCGAATTTCTCGCAAATATGAGTCATGAGATTCGTACGCCCCTCAATGGCATGATTGGCATGACCGAGCTCCTGCTGGAAACACAGCTCACGCCGCAACAGGAAGAATTTGTTCGACTTGCCAATAGTTCGGCACTTTCACTGCTTGACGTTGCCAACGACGTCCTTGATTTCTCCAAGATCGAATCTGGCAGATTCGAGTTCGAGCGACTCACATTTGACCTCTCGACGACACTGGGCGATGTTTTGAAAACGCTCGCGCACCGTGCGCAGCGGAAAGGACTCTCGTTCGTAGTCGACTATGGCGGCAGCGGCGACACCGCACTGCAGGGAGATCCGACGCGCGTGCGACAGATCATGCTTAACCTCATTTCGAACGCGATCAAGTTCACGCATGTTGGCGAAGTACGGATCACATTCCGTCTGCGCGATGACAACAGTTCCGACTCGGTTCGCTGGCTTGGTGTTGAAGTATCCGATACNGGCATCGGCATTCCGGAGGACCGAATCCACGGGATATTTGAGGCGTTCGTTCAGGCTGACGCGTCTGTATCCCGTCTCTACGGCGGCACCGGCCTCGGACTTGCGATCACGCGACGGCTGGTCGACACGCTGGGGGGGAGGCTGTCCGTACAAAGCACTGTTGGTAGCGGTTCGCGATTTCATTTCGAAATCCCTGTGACACTTTCATCCGCCATCTTGCCGCAAACCACAACCTCGGCATTGCCGAAGGCCGAGACACGGCTTGACGGCGTGCGGGTTCTGGTGGTCGAAGACAATGAGGTGAATCAGACTCTGGTAGATCGTCTCTTGTCCCGACGTGGTGCGAATGTGGATGTCGTGCCCGGCGGACGTGCGGCGCTCGCTTTGCTCTCCCAACAACAATTTGATGTCCTGCTGCTGGACATTCAGATGCCTGAAATGGACGGATTCACGCTGCTGGCCGAGATTCGGGCGCGTTATCCCGACTTGACGACGCCGGTGCTGGCGGTGACCGCGCACGCGATCGCCGGGGATCTGGAAGCTTGCCTCGCCGCTGGATTCGATGGCTATGTTGCGAAGCCGTATGCTGCCGACGGACTGGTGGCGGAAATCTGTCGCGCCACTGAGCGCAAGGTACGTGGCGCGGGCGCCAACGGGTGGATGGATCGATTTGCTCATGGCATTGAAGCTCTCGACGGAGATCAATCGCTGTTTCGGGCCGCGGCCCAAAAGTTCAGCGAGCAGGCGCCACGACTTGCTGCCACACTCCGCGACGCAAGCGGCGCGAACGACTTTGCCCTCGCCGCCAGAATTTCACATCAGCTGAAGAGCATCTGGTACCTTTTCGCACCAGAACACGGGCGGGAGCTGGCCAGATTGCTTGACGAGGCCGCGCGCGGGCAACGTATCGAAACATGGTCGATCGCCGAAACTCTCTGCTCGACGCTCGATAATCTCGTGTCGGAACTGCGCCAACTCGCACCCTGAAACTCCTGCCCAAATGTCAAATCAAGCGCGTGCTACCCGTATCCTCCTGATCGAAGACGATGAGATCTTTGCAATGCTGCTGCAGCGAACTCTGGCCAAGTCAGGATTCGAAGTTGAAGTCGTAGTCGACGCCCCGGGCGCATCCGCGCGCGCTCTAACCGGCAACTTTGATGCGCTTATCGTGGACGGGAATCTGCCCGGCGGTGACGGCTTTGAACTNTGCCGCGAGATTCGACCGCGTTACAGCGGCATCATCATGCTGTTGACNGGCCGCGACGACGACCTTGATGAGCTGATGGGTCTTGAGCTTGGAGCCGACGATTACGTGCGCAAACCCATAGAGCCAAGACTCGTGCTGGCGAGGCTGCGTGCACACCTGCGCCGGCAGCAGCGGACGCCGCAATCTGCTGCAGATGCCGCAGTTCTGCGATTTGGTGCGATCAGCATCGACTGTGGACGGCGTGAGGTCCGGCGCGATGGACAGCTTCTCACGCTCACTGACGCCGAGTTTGACCTGCTAGCTGCACTCGCTTCGCGAGCAGGACAAATCGTGGATCGCGACACGCTCTTTCAAGGCGCCCGTGGTGTCGAATACGACGGCCTTGATCGCTCGATAGACATGCGCGTATCGCGACTGCGCAAACTGCTGGGCGATGACCCGGCACAACCGCGACTCATCAAAACCGTGCGCGGGCGGGGCTACCTGTTCACGCGCTAGCCCGCAGCAGCAGCGCTGTACGCGGTCAGCCCTGGGACGTGACACTTCGTGACAATCGCTGACCATCGCGCTACATACATTGGACGCGAATACGGGAAAAATTCAATTCATCGGATGCGCACTTAAATACAAAGCAAGCGGCGCCAACGAATTGAACCCACTCTAACTCCCAAGGAAATTTTATGAAAACCTCCCGTATCATCATCGCCACCCTTATCGCTGCGGCAACGTCTGCCGCCTTCGCCGCCGACCAGGCCGACGTTCGCGTCACCGCATCGGTTCTGAACAACTGCAAAATCATCAGCACCAAAGACATCAACTTCGGCGCGCTTGATCCAGCGGCTGCAACGGACCGTTCAGCCAACGGCGCGGTGTCTTTCCTCTGCACCAAGAACGTTGAGTACGCACTGAGCGCCGACCAGGGCACGAACTTTGACGGCGCCTCGAAGCGTCGCCAGATGAAAGGTGGAGATAAGGATTTCCTCCCGTACGCACTGGAAAACGACTCGTTCGCAGGCAAGGGCGCTGGTTTCAGCACGCCGCTCAGCGTCACGCTGACCGCAAACGTTGCCGGCACCGACTACAAGGATCTGCCTGCTGCTGACTACGCTGACGTACTTCGCGTAACGCTCAAGCCGTAATCGGTTGTTAGCCTCCTTTCGCAGCGAGCGACATTCGTTCGCTGCGAAGGCGGCCATCCCCGACGTCCATCGCCCACCCCTCCGGAACATTATTGACCATGAACACTGCCCGCGCCCTCGTCTGTGTCCTCGCCGCTGCGCTGTCTGTCGCGCTGGCGCCCACGATCCATGCAGCGAACTTCGGCGTAAGCCCGCTCAGCCTCGATCTGACGACGCAGCAACGCTCAGCGGTGATCACGGTCAGCAATGATGATTCAAAAACCATCACCCTCAAGGTCCACGCGGTTCGCTGGACACAAAACGAAGCGGGCGAAGACCAATATCAGCCGACGGAGGATCTCGTATTCTTCCCCAAGCGCCTTGAAATCAAGCCCGGCGAACAGCGCATCATTCGCACCGGTCTGCCGGCGTTGCCACTGACCGGCACCGAGCGCGCCTATCGGCTGTTTGTCGAAGAGCTGCCGCCCGTGGAAATGCCCACCGATGGTCAAACCAAGCTATCAGTGCTGCTCTCGTTCGCTTTGCCGGTATTTGTCGCCCCTGCGGTCACCTCAGCGAAGCTCAACGTCGTATCGGCCGAACTCTCACGCGACGGTACGTTGTCGATGCAGCTGGCCAATGTCGGCGCCACCCGCGCACGAATCTCTCGCGTGGTCTCGGACGACGGCAAACTCACGTCTGATTCGGTGTCATCGCGCTATGTCTTTCCGACCGTTGCCAGGACCGTGAACGCGAAGCTTGGCGCCGACGCGTGCCGGCAGGCGCCAAAACGCCTGAAGCTCGAGCTGGACAGTCAGCTTATTGA
>JGI24770J26754_10002046_pt1 | contig 14060 bp, 14 predicted proteins | sample LakOneMetagenome_FD_26754 | JGI IMG/M metagenome (IMG submission 26754) | reverse complement strand
GCCGGCCAACGCCGCCGCGTCGGCCACCGCCGGCCTGCCGCCATCGGCTGCGCCTGCCGCCGCGGCCGTGCCGGGTGTGCCTGGCGCGCCAGCCGCGCCGGCGCCGGTCAAGACCGAAGTGATCACCATCACCACCGATGTGTTCAAGGTCGACGTCAACACCGCCGGCGGCGTGATTCAGCGCCTGGAACTGCTCAAGTTCCGCGACAAGATCGATCAGACCAAGAACCAGGTTCTGATGAGCACCGTTCCGGAGCACACCTACCTGGCCCAGACCGGGCTGTGGAATCCGGTGGCCGGCGCCGTGCCGCCCAACCACAACACGCCGTTCACGGCCGTGCCGGGTCCGCGCATGCTGGGCGACGGCAACGAAGTCAAGCTCGTGCTCGAAGCGGTGCAGGACGGCGTCAAGCTGACCAAGACCCTGACCTTCAAGCGCGGCGACTATGTCATCGACATGCTGCACCAGGTCACCAACGTGGGCACCGCGCCGGTTGCCCCGCAGCTGTACCTGAAGCTGCAGCACCACGGCAACAAGCCGGAAGGCGATTCCTACTTCACGTCGAGCTACACCGGCCCGACTCTGTACTCCTCGGTCAACAAGTACGAGAAGCTGCAGTTCAAGGATATCGAGAAAGCACGTTCCGATCCGCGCAAGATCGAGTACACCAAGCAGGCCAATGACGGCTGGATCGCGATGTCGCAGCACTACTTCGTGACCGCCTTCCTGCCGCCGGAAAACACCCCGCGCGAATACGACGTGCGTGCCGAAGATGGCGCCACCAATCTGTACGCGATCATGACGAAGCTGCCGCTTGGCACCATCGCGCCGGGCGCGACCGTGACCCGTGACGTGCGCATGTATTCCGGTCCGCAGGACGAGAACATTCTCGAGAAGACCGCCCCAGGCTTGGAACACGTCAAGGATTACGGTTGGCTGTTCATCATCGCCCGCCCGATTTTCAAGGTCATGGACCTGATGCACAGCTACATCGGTAACTGGGGCTGGACGATTATCGCCTTCACCATTGCCATCAAGCTGCTGTTCTTCCCGCTGTCGGCTGCCGGCTACAAGAGCATGGCGCGCATCAAGGTGGTCACGCCGAAGATGCAGGCGATCCGCGAAAAGTACAAAGGCGACCCGGCCAAGATGAACCAGGCCACCATGGAGCTGTACAAGACCGAGAAGATCAATCCGCTCGGCGGCTGCCTGCCGATCGTGGTGCAGATGCCGGTGTTCATCGCGCTGTACTACGTGCTGTCGGCCTCGGCCGAGATGCGCGGCGCGCCATGGATCAGCTGGATCACCGACCTGACGCAGCCGGATCCATACTTCATCCTGCCGGTGCTGTACGCGATTTCGATGTTCATCACCACCAAGCTGAACCCTGCGCCTGCCGATCCGATCCAGGCCAAGATGATGCTGTTCATGCCGCTGGCATTCTCGGTGATGTTCGTGTTCTTCCCGTCCGGCCTGGTGCTGTACTGGGTGGTCAACAACATCTTGTCGATTGCGCAGCAGTATGTGATCACCAAAAAGTTCGAAACCGCGGCAGTCAGCCTGAAAAAGTAAGTATTTCTCGCTGAACGCTCAAAAAGCCCGTGTCCTGCACGGGCTTTTTGCTTTCCGCCTTGAATAACATACAATCCCCCCATGAAACTCGACTCTTCCCCCATCGCCGCCATCGCCACCGCACCGGGCCGGGGCGGCATCGGGGTCGTCCGCGCATCCGGCAAGTCGCTGGCGCCGCTGATGACCGCGCTGTTCCCTGACGTCACCCTGTCCCCGCGCCGCGCGACCTATCTGCCATTCCGCAACGCCGACGGCAGCTTCATCGACCAGGGCATCGCGCTGTACTTCAAGGGTCCCCATTCCTACACCGGCGAAGACGTGCTCGAGCTGCAGGGCCACGGCGGTCCCATCGTGTTGCAGATGCTGCTCACGCGTGTGCTCGAAGCGGGCGCGGAGAGCGGCGTGCGGCTGGCCGAGCCGGGCGAATTCACGCGCCGCGCCTACCTCAACGACAAGCTCGACCTGGCGCAGGCCGAGGCCGTCGCCGACCTGATCGACGCCTCCACCGAGGCGGCCGCCAAGTCGGCCACGCAATCGCTGTCGGGCGCGTTCTCCAAGACCGTCAACAAGCTGGTCGAACAGACCATCGGCCTGCGCATGCTGGTCGAAGCGACGCTCGATTTCCCGGAAGAGGAAATCGACTTCCTGGAAAAATCGGACGCGCGCGGCCAGCTGGCCGTGATCGTCGATTCGCTCGAAGCCGTGTTCCAGCAGGCATCGCAAGGCGCGCTGCTGCGCGAAGGCTTGAACGTGGTGCTGGTGGGGCAGCCCAATGTGGGCAAGTCGTCCCTGCTCAACGCGCTGGCCGGCGCCGACGTGGCCATCGTCACCCCGATCGCCGGCACCACGCGCGACAAGGTCAGCGAGACCATCCAGATCGAAGGCATTCCGCTCAACATCATCGACACGGCCGGCATCCGCACCATCGATGAGGCGGTCGACGTGGTCGAGCGCATCGGCATCGAACGCACCTGGGGCGAAGTGGCCAAGGCCGACGTGATCATGCACCTGCTCGACGCGGCGCATGGTCCGTCGCGGGCGGACGATCACATCATCGAAGCTTTCCCCGCGGGGATTCCCGTCATCCGGATCTGGAACAAGATCGATCTGTCGGGCCACAAGCCGTCCGTGATGGAAGCGCCGGATGCGACGCATGTGTACCTGTCGGCGCATGAGCACATCGGGATCGACCTGCTGCGCGCGGAGCTGCTGCGCATCGCGGGCTGGCAGCAGACTGGTGAATCGCTGTTCCTGGCGCGCGAGCGGCATCTGATCGCGCTGCGCTCGGCGCGCAAGCATTTGCAGATGGCCGAGGCGCATGCCGCGCAGACCGATCAGTCGCTCGATCTGTTTGCCGAGGAGTTGCGGCTGGCGCAGGCGCAGTTGTCGAGCATCACAGGCGAATTCTCGTCGGATGATTTGCTGGGCGTGATTTTCAGTCGCTTCTGCATTGGCAAGTAAATGTAGCTCGGCTTTGTCGTCAGTCCGTGTAGAGGTGCGAGGGAAACTTGAAGTCGAGCGCTTCGCTGATCCCCCACCCGTCATACGTGCGAGCGTGTTCTTGTGCATGTAATCAAATTGCTGATAAATAAACCGGGGCTTGCTTTTCATCTCCCCCCGTTCCGGCTCACCGCATCCAGCAGCGACTGGCGCAATAATGCGAATTGCTCGGTTGAGCTCAGCTCCTGATCACTTGCCCAATTGAGCTGAGCGACGGCAAGGAGGGTTCATCGGTGGACGTAAAGCTAATGTAGCGTTTCGTGCCGCGCCGGCCCTCTGGAGAGTCGATCAGTTCGAAGCTAAAGACAAAGCGTTCGACAGATCTGCCGAAGGACTCCGGCGCTATGCGTGCACCCATTCCCGCAGTATGACTCGTAATGCCGACGTATCCTCTTTTCGTCAGTAGATCACGAGGAAGATTTCCTCCGTTGCTGTTGCCTGCGCTCAAATGCAGAATAAAATGAAATCTGGTCTCTGTTCCTACGCTCAGACATTCTGAATCCTATGGGAATCGGCTTAAAATTCGGTTTGGTTGAAGGACCGCGTTGTTCTTTCCGAAGTTGGACGCAATCAATTTCGCCAATTACGTAGTAGTCACTCGCCCCGCCTTTTACTTGAACTATATCTCGCTTATAGTCGTCTTTAGCAGGTGAACGTATTCTGCTGTCGCCATATTTTCTATTATTGACTTGTATTACAAAAGCATGGAGGTCGTTCGCGGTCGATTCGACTAGTGGTGAAAAAGTTTTGATATCCTTGTTCCATTCTAATGCGAATAGCGCATCAACATGTCCGCGCAGTCCATTGCGATGGGAAATATTTGTCAAGTCACTGCAAATAAGAATGGAAAAGCAGAAATTTCCGTGTGTATAAACCGTAGGAGTCGAATCGCGGCCAGTAGGCTCGAACAGCGCGCCCGTCTTTAGACTCAATTCGTTAGCCAACTGAATCTTCTCATCATGGGCTGGCTGAAATTTCGGCTGCAAACGCGCAATATGCGTTCTGTAGCCTGGCCAGTTAGTCACAAGCGAAACGAGGCAGTCATTTCTCAACTGTAACGCATTATCGCGATAATATTCGACGCCCGCAATTAGCGATATATTATTCGATGCAAGTTTCTTTGAAATCCGCCTTGCCCACCGCAACGGTATACTCAGTTCTGGCATAACAATGTAATGTGGACGATCCTTTTCCTTCAAAATCTGATTTAACAAATTGTTGATATCTCTGTAGCGTCTAAACGCCCGATCTGGCACTCCTTTCGCCGCACCCCATGCCTGTTCCTCCGTTGTCTGAACGCTCGTAACAGCTATTCGTAGCTTCTCTGGTTGCGGTAACGGCGCATGAAAATTCACCACACTTTCATAGCCGAAAATTTCAAAACCGAACTTCGATTTCGAAATCACTTTTGCCCCGCGCAATGCTTTAATAGCCAGTTCAAATAAGTGTGGATTCTCAAGGGCATCCGGAGCTACTAGTCCGATCTCTTCCACATGCAATGGACGAGTTGGAAACGCCAAGGCTGGCCAATGGGGTGTGCAGAGCGTTGTGGTCTTTTCACGAAATCGTCGGATTGCCCCAAGTCGAAGTACCTTAAGAATTTCCCGCTCCGTGGGCACTTCCGGCCCTGTTTCATCGTTCTTCTGATCCAGATACCAATAATCTTTGTATGGGCGGCGTCCCCAATCAGCCAGCAGCACGTCTTTGCCAATTTTTTTCAGATCGGCAATCGATTTCGGCAAGACCAAATTGGCGTCAAGTAGACGGAGCTTTCTAAGTACTTGCAAAAATCGTTTGTCAGGATTTCGTAATCTTCGAACAGTTACCGCTTGTAGTGCAGACTGCCGTAGTGCGAGTGCGTACTGGGAAACGCAGGCTGTAAATTTTGAACGGTTTTTAAGATCTCCGGCAGTTGTGGTTTTCCACAAAACGGTAATCACTCTCTGCAGCTGCGATATCAATCCTTCAGCGGCGTCGTAATCTTCGCAACTTAGCATCAGGCCAAAGACTCTATGCACGTAACCGAAGAAATCGAAGAAACCCTGAGGAGTAATTACATGTCGGTTCACTAATCCATAAAACTCCTGTCGCACTATTTGCCAACTATTGGGTGACAAATCTGCCGAGAATGTTTCAATATCACTCAAGAGTAGGGAGAGCCCGAGGCGACGTACAGATACAACGTCGGCCTTTCTGAGCGCATCGACCTGTAGTGAAGCGTGTGGTGTAGCAAGAAGTGCTCGAGCTGCCATCCCCACAGCAGTTTCAGGAATCGAGGGCAAGAGCCTATATTCGCTCGACTGAAGGCGGATCTGTTCCTGGATATGCTCGATTAGATCGAGTCCATGTGGCGGGGCAAGAGAAAAGATCTTTTGCTTCGGACCAGCGAAAATAAGAGTTGAATCTTCCGCATAGAGCAATGAAACCTTTAAAGACGGCGGACCGTCAGCGCTTGGAATGAGTTGTACAGTCGGTGCGAGTCTCCGCGCCATACTCGAGATTACCGCTCGGGCATTTTGGGCGCTTTTGGGCTTTCGAACTACAAGAAAAATGTCGTCGACATAACGACCATAATAGATCGGCTTGAGTTTACTTTTGACTTGTTGATCAAATTCAGTCAATAATACATTGGCGATGACTTTGGATGCCGATAGTCCAACTGGTAACGCGCCGTGTGGACGCGTACTATAATCGGGGGTAGTCTCGTACCAATTTTGCATTGCTAGGAGAAAAAGTTTGGTGAAATTCGACTCAAATCTCGAGAGGCGAACATTGATTGTCTTAAGGAAGCTCTTTCGCAGCAAAAATTTTGGTGAAACGCGATGATAGAATTGCTCCAAATCCATCGTCACCGCTAGAATTTCTTTCCCCTTAATAAGAGATTCTTTCATTAAGGATAGGCCGTCCTCACGCCATTTCTTATATGCCCCAAAATACGGCTCAAACAATCCGGGCGTTGCTAAATTTATTGACCCTGGAACAATATCTTGCCCATCTGAATAGGATCGACCCCGTCGCAGCCTGTTCCCGTGGGAAACCGAGCGGTCGACTACCCCATCAAATTTGTGTCCGACAGTCATGATCCAGAGCGCGGAAATTATTTGAAATTGCACGGTCGCCTTAATGACTAATCGCAATTTTATTTCTGCGCTTTTGCTGTTATGCTCTAGGTATCGTTGCTCCCAGTCAAGTGTGGGGTCCAGCGCCCGAAAGTGGCCGTCATTGGGCGAATCCCAGCTCGAACAATCTATTGATTTAGGAAGGTATGAAAAAGAGCCAAGTTCAGTTGCTGCGGTCCATGGATGGGTTATTGTGTTAAGTTGTTCCAACAATTGACGTAAATTGTTATCCAGATTTCGTTCAAAGTCCGTGTAATCCAATGCGTGAAAGTGTGTATTTTCATAGAACGCTTCCGCTTTAGCTTTTCTGTACGCCAAGTAAAGGTTTGGTAATGTAAACGATTGTTTCGACACGATCTGTACCTCGTCCTATTGTTGAACGGAAATTCGATTCATTTTACTTTGTAACCAGCAGGCAATTCTCTCCAATTCTCTCTCGAAAGAAACGGGACAAACATAGGCGGATTTTTTATTGACGTGGACTGCCGCTTACCTGTCTGACGGATCTACTCGCAATTATTCGACCGGCTTGATCGACGCCGTGGACCAGGATGTTGAACTACAAGCAAAAATTTTCATTCCGTCTTTCCCGCCACCTACTTCGTTCCCCCGATCCCCACATTCTGATAAAGTCAACAACCTGAGTGCGCGTTGTCCAATTCAGATCCGGGGAGTGATCATGCTGAGCGGCGGCTGTTATTGCGGTGCAATCCGGTACCAGGCGAAAGGCCCGGCGTCCAGCCAGTCCATGTGTCACTGCAGCATGTGCCAAGGAACCACGGGCGCGCCCTGCGTTGCCTGGTTCACGGTCCCGCGTGCGAAGTTCCAGCTTGTTTCCGGCAATCCTACGCAGTTCCGTTCGAGCAATCACGCCACCCGTAGCTTTTGTCCCGCCTGCGGCACGCAACTCACCTTCGCCGACGACGCCTTGCCCGGCGAAATCGACATCACCACCTGCAGCCTGGACGATTCCGGCCTGGCGCCGCCCAAGCGCCACATCTATACCCAGAGCCAGGTTGCCTGGCTGAAAATTTCGGACGGACTCCCGGTCTTCTCCGGCAGCAGCTCCGGCCTCTGAAAAGAACTTCAAAATATTTTTCAACAGCCTGTCGATTTCCCGTTTCATCGTACGTCGTCGTTATAGCAACGCAAAAACAAGGAGAACACCATGCTAGAAACGCCGCATATTGCCCATGCAGAACCGTGCAAGGCAGCAGTGATTCATGTCACCGTACCACGGTCCGAGATCCAGCACGTGATGGGGCCTGCGATCAACGAAGTCATCGCCGCCGTCAACGCGCAAGGCATCGGCCCGTTGGGCCCCGTGTTCGCGCACCACCTCAAGATGTCGGCCGACACCTTCGACTTCGAGGTCGGCGTGCCGGTCTCGGGCCCGGTCCAGCCGAGCGGGCGCGTCAAGGCCGGCAATTTGCAGGGAGGCCGCGTGGCCCGCACTGTTTTTCAAGGCAACTACGATCAGCTCCACGCCGCGTGGGGCCAGTTCGGGGAGTGGATCCGCGCACAAAACGTGCGCACCGCTCCCGATTTGTGGGAAGTGTATGCCAAGGGCCCGGAGTCCGATCCGGATCCGGCGTCCTGGCGTACTGAATTGAACCAACCATTGCTCGACTAACCAAAGGAGATTCACCATGACTGCACCCGTGAAACCAATTCCAGATGGCATGCACACCATCACCCCGCACATCGTCTGCGCCAACGCGCTCGAAGCGATCGAGTTCTACAAGCGCGCATTCGGCGCCACCGATCCCGCCACCATGATGGGCCCGGACGGCAAGCTCATGCACGGCCAGATCCACATCGGCGATTCCGTCGTCATGCTGGCCGAAGAAAACAAGGAGTGGGGCATGCTCAGTCCCAAGAGCCTGCAAACCACGCCGGTCACGATCCACATGTACGTCACCGACGTGGACGCCGTCTACGCCCGCGCCATCAAGGAAGGCGCCACCGCCAAGATGCCGCCGGCCGACATGTTCTGGGGCGACCGCTACGGCGTGCTGATCGATCCGTTCGGCCACAGCTGGTCGATCGCCACCCACACCCGCGACCTGACGCCGGCGCAGATGGAAGAAGGCATGAAAGCCATGTGCTCGGAATCGCAAGCGCAAAAACAATAAAGGAGAACTGTAATGAAATTCATGATCATCGTAAAAGCCACCGCGGATTCGGAAGCCGGCAAGATGCCGAGCGAAAAGCTGCTCACCGAAATGGGCAAGTTCAACGAGGAGCTGGTGCGCGCGGGCGTGATGCTGGCCGGTGAAGGTTTGCATCCGACGTCCAAAGGCGCCCGCGTGCGCTTTTCCGGCGACAAGCGCACGGTGATCGATGGCCCCTTCACCGAGACCAAGGAGCAGATTGCCGGTTTCTGGCTGTTTCAGGTAAAGTCGAAGGAGGAAGCGATCGAGTGGGTCAAGCGCTGCCCCAATCCCATGGAAGGCGAATCGGAAATCGAGATTCGCCAGGTGTTCGAGGCCGAAGATTTCGGCGCCGAGTTCACCCCGGAATTGCGCGAGCAGGAAGAACAACTGCGCGCCGCGATCGCTGAAAAACAATAGCCATGCAGGAGGACGACATGACGCTCAAGGGAAGCTGCCATTGCGGCAAGATCGCATTCGAAGTGGACGGTGTGCCGAAGGAAGGGATGGCGTGCAATTGCTCCATCTGCCAGCGCAAAGGGTCGTTGATGTGGTTCGTGCCGCGCGACAGCCTCAAGCTCCTGACGCCAGCCGGCGATATGGCGACCTACACGTTTAACAAGCACGTGATTGAGCATCATTTCTGTCCGACCTGCGGGATTCATCCCTTCGGTGAGGGGACGGATCCGAAAGGGAACAAGATGGCTGCGGTGAATATCAACTGCCTGGAAGATTTCGATATCGGCAGTGTGAAGGTGCAGCACTACGACGGCCGCAAGGCCTGAAACTCACAAAATCGCAACGTCGCCCTCGCGAAGGCGGGGGCCCATGGCGCGCTGAACAACTTCGGGTAAGCGCCATGGGGGGCTCGCATGCGAGCCCCCTTCGCGAGGACGATGCGGAGGTAACTCATGCAATATATGATCTTGCGACGGTCCGATCCGCGCTCCGAGTCTGGCCGGCTGTCTCAAGCCGAGGACAGCCAGCTCTTCGCCAGCCTTCGCCCCAGCAAGGGCGCGGTCCGCCTGTCCCTGCGCGACGGTGAAGCCACCGTCACCGAAGGCCCCTTCCCCGACCCCGCCGAACTGATCGCCGGCTTCGCCATCATCGACGTCCCCGACAAGGCCGCCGCCGTCGACTGGCTGCGCGCCTGGCCGGCCGGCGAAAGTGAGGTCGAACTCGAGATCCGCGCCAGCGGCTGTCCCGGCGGCTGCGCCCAGGTCATTGCCGAATCGGTGCCCGGCCACGAAAACGACAAACGCTTCGCCGTCCTGCTGCGCTCGAGCGCCGACCTCGAAGCCGAAACCCCGGTCCCGCAATCGAAGCTCGACGCGCTCGATGCCCACAACGCGGTCCAAGCCAAAGCCGGCGTCTTGCTGGCCGCCGATGGCCTGCGCAGCAGTTCCCTTGGCGCGCGCGTCAAGGTCGCCAAGAACAGCTTTACCGTGATCGACGGCCCGTTCACGGAGATCAAGGAAATGATCGCCGGCTTCTGGCTGATCAGCGTGCCGTCCATGCAAGACGCGATCGCCTGGGCCAAACGCAATCCCTACCCCGTGGGCCCGCATGTCGACGTCGAAATCCGCGAACTGTTCGACGCAGCCGCCACTGCCGATCTGTTCACGCCCGACCAGCAGGCCGCCGAGCAGCGCATCCGCGCCGAACAGCTTGAAGCGGGCATGCGCGCCCACCTCACCGCCTAGCGCATGAGCGGCAGCGACGCGGGCCGGGTAGCCGAAGCCGTCTGGCGCATGGAAGGCGCGCGCATCATTGGCGCGCTGGCCCGCATGCTGCGCGACGTGGGTCTGGCCGAAGAACTGGCTCAGGACGCACTGGTCGGCGCGCTCGAACGCTGGCCCGCGGGCGGCATTCCGGACAACCCCGCGGCCTGGCTGATGGCGGTCGCCAAAAACCGGGCGCTCGACCACCTGCGCCATCAAAAGCTGGCGAACGCCAAGGCCTTCGAGCTGACCTACGAAATCGAAACCCAGTTGCAGGATGCGGCCCCCGATCTCGAAGCGATGATCGACGACGACATCGGCGACGACCTGCTGCGCCTGATGTTCGTTGCCTGCCACCCGGTGCTGTCGATGGATGCGCGTACCGCGCTCACGCTGCGCTTGCTGGGCGGTCTGACCACCGACGAGATCGCCCGTGCATTCCTGGTGTCGGAACCGTCGATCGCGCAGCGCATCGTGCGCGCCAAGCGCACCTTGGCCGAAGCGAAGGTGCCGTTCGAAGTGCCGCAGGCCGATCAGCTGATGCCGCGCCTGGCGTCGGTGCTGCAAGTGATCTATCTGATTTTCAACGAAGGCTATTCGGCCAGTGCCGGCAGCGACTGGATGCGCCCCAAACTGTGCGAGGAAGCACTGCGCCTGGGGCGCATTCTGGCCGAGCTGGCGCCGGCGGAGCCGGAAGTGCACGGTCTGGTCGCGCTGATGGAGATTCAGTCCTCACGTTCGCGCGCGCGGGTAGGGCCGGACGGCGCACCGATTCTCTTGATGGACCAGGACCGCAGCCGCTGGGATCAGCTTCTGATCCGGCGCGGCCTGGCCGCCCTGGAGCGCGCTGCGCAGCTGGGCCAGGGCTACGGCCCCTATGCCTTGCAGGCAGCCATTGCCGCCTGCCATGCGCGCGCGGTCACGCCGCAGCAAACCGATTGGCAGCGCATCTCGGCGCTGTACGATGCGCTGGCGCAGCTGGCGCCGTCGCCCATCGTCGAACTCAACCGCGCGGTGGTGCTGTCAATGGCGTATGGACCGGCAGCGGCGCTGGAAGTGGTGGACCGGCTGGCATCGGAGAGCGCGCTGCGCAATTATCATCTTCTGCCCAGTGTACGCGGCGATCTGCTGGCCAAGCTCGAGCGCCACGCCGAAGCGCGCGTCGAATTCGAGCGCGCCGCGCAGCTGACTAACAACGAGCGCGAACGCGATCTGCTGCTGGCACGGGCCCGCGCCTCCACCTGACTACGTGGCCCTCGCGCAGTGAAAGCGTGGAAAACACTGCGCACAATTGCTATGGGCCCCCGCTTGCGCGAGGGCGACATGGGCCATGCATGCATCCGGGCCAATGGCGACGCTGGTACTGCAGATGTGCTACGCTTTTGCCATGCAAAAATTATCCAAGCTCCTCCCCCTGCTGGCCCTCGCCCTGCTCACTTCCTGCGCCAGCCTGGTCGGCCCGCGCGATATCGAACTGCCGCTGTCCAAGCTGCAAAGCGGCCTCGATCGCCGCTTCCCGGTCAGCAACCGCATGATGGAATTGTTTGACGTGGAATTGTCCCATCCGCAGCTGGCGCTGCAGTCGGACAATGGCCGCGTCGGCCTCTCGCTCGATGCCGTGGTCGCGCCCGCCTTCCTGCGCCAATCGTGGCGCGGCAACCTGGCCCTGTCAGGCCGCCTGTACGTCGATACCGTGCGCAACGCGGTCATGCTGGCCGAGCCGCGCGTCGAACATTTCACGATGGACGGGGCCGATGAACGGCGTCAGCGCCAGGTCGCCGGCATTGCCAATGTGCTGATGGAAAAGGTTGTGGTCGATACGCCGCTGTATCATTTCCGACCCGAAGACTTGCGTTACGGCGGGGTCCAGTTCGTCCCCACGCGCATCGCGACCACCCCGCGCGGGCTGCTGGTGTCGGTCGAACCGGCGAGATAGGCAATCTCAATCCTGCTATGATTTATCGCCACGGAATCTATTGGCGCTGCCGCTTTATTCGGTAGTATCATGGTTTCCAAGGGGCAATAACTGTCCAGATTCACAGCATTGCGGTGCCGACTCTTTGCGTGCAAACTTGGAAGTTCGTGCTCGCTGCGAGACGCCTTGCGTTTTGTCATACACCTGATATTCCACTAACGTAATCTTGCTGTAAGTCTTTGATGTGCTGCCATGTTTTGGGGGTGAATCTTGGGAACCATACAGGAAAGTTTGATGGATAAGGATGCCGCTTCGGAGCCTCCCCCCGCGGCCGCGCCTGCCACCCTGCGCCCACGTCACAGTCTGCAGCCCAAAGGTTCTTGCTGGTATTGCGATAAGCCCGTCGACAATGTGCGTCGCTTTTGCGGCAAAGAATGCGCCGACGCCTTCGATGAAGAAGCCGAATACAGCGCCGACAATATCGGCAATCCGGCGCGCTAGATTCCGCTGCCGGCCGACGTTTCCCCCAGCACCTCGAGTGCCTCGTCAAAATCAAAATCGTTGATCGCTTCGGTGACGCGCAGCAGTGTCGCTTCGCCGAGGATCACGCGCAGGCTCGCGCTCGACTCTTCCAGCAGATCCACGGCGGCGCCATCGCCGTCGGACAACAATTGCATCAGGCGGTTCAGCAAGGCCGAATCTTCGAGCAGGGGCCGCGACGGCACTTGCACCGGCATGCCCGCCGGCGGTTTGCCTTCCAGCAGCACATCGAGCAGCAGCAAGACACGCTGGAATTCGGGCGTGAGCGAGGCCAGCAGCTCGCGCTGATCCTCCGCGTCGGTGCGGATCGCTTGTTCCAGAATCGAGGCGCGCTGCTGCAGGCGGTGCGCGCCGATCATCCCGGCGGCCCCCTTGAGCGAGTGCACCAGGCGGTGCGCGGTGCGCTTGTCCTGGTCGCCCATGGCGGTGCGGATCGGGAGGGTGGCGTCCTGGTATTCGCGCCGGAAACGGCGCAGCATGCGGGCATACAGCTCGCGGTTGCCCATCAGCCGCTCGATGCCATCGGCAACGTCGATGATGTCGCGCGTCACCGGGTCGGCGCGCAATTCGATGAGATCGTTCGGCTTGAGGGTATCGGTCATGCGGCGCTCAGGGCAAGGTCCTGTCGCCTACGATAACAGAAAGTGCGAAGTCGTTGTCAAAAGCTAAGACTTGGTAGTGAACGACCAAGTTTTCACAACGGGAATCGCCCCGACCATGCCGCTGAAACTGACGTCATAGATCGCGCCCGCCGCCAGCACCGACAGCGGGATGATGGCGGCGGACGATTTCGGCGTGTGGACCGAATCGTTGACGCCATTGATCAGCTTGACGGCGAGCGTGCTGCCGCCCCGTTGCTGGATCGTGAAACTGTTGACCGTCAGGGTCAGGTCGCCGTCGGCGTGGACACTGACCGGATAGCCCACTTCGTTCTGATTGGCGACCGGGTCCGGGCTTTCGAAGTCGCTCATGAAGTTGCGGGTCACGCCCGTCTGGCCATTGATGGGCCAGGTCGCCACGTTGCCGGCCCCGATACCGGCGCCCAGGCCGTTGTTGGCCGCAAAATCGATGGTCAGGATGCTGTAGCCATTGCTGCCCGTGACTGCGCCGGCGCCGATTTCCTTGAATTTCGGCTCGAAGATGACAAAGCGGTGATAGATCGCGGTAATCAATTCTTCGGTCAGATAAGCGCCCGAATTGCTGGTGCTGGCGGAAATGACTTCGCCGATGAAATAGCTGGAGCCGAGGTAGCCCACTTGCGACAGGCGGTCAGCCAGCGTCACGCCGGAAAAGCCGGGCTTGCCCACTTCCTGCTCGTGCGTGATCGAATTTTGTTGCTGGTACGAGGAGTGACGTTGCGCGGCCAAGTCGATCAGCGCGTTGCGCGACAGGACCGGCAAGCCGCTCTGCGCACGACGGAAATTAGTCCAATTGACGCCATCGGTTGCGATATTGCCGGTTGCGGCGGGCGCGCCCGGCTCCGCGGGCAGCGGATTGGTCGGGGTCGGCGTCGGCGTCGGCGACGAACCCCCGCCGCCG
>JGI24770J26754_10002045_pt1 | contig 14061 bp, 15 predicted proteins | sample LakOneMetagenome_FD_26754 | JGI IMG/M metagenome (IMG submission 26754) | reverse complement strand
ATCTCGATCGGCATGGCTGATCAGAAAATACAAAATGCACTTGCAACCGGCGCTGAATATATTATTTCTACAGACCTGAGCTGCCTGATGCAACTCGATGGCTATATCAAAACAAAAGGCTTTCCTTTAAAGACCATGCACATTGCAGATGTATTGGCGAATGGTTGGGAGTAGCCTCAAAAAAGCGGGAGTAAAAACTCCCGCTGCCAACTATAATCTTAAAAACACATGCTGTTACCAGGGTGCTGCCTCATAAGGAAAGGAAGCAAGAAAAGCTTTGTCGTTTGCATTTACATGATCACTGGTTAAGCCGGGATTGCTTCCACCGGTAGGGCCGCCGAAGATCAATATCAATTCTACGTCTATCACATCATCAGACAATGTTCTCCCGGTAAGTACATTGGTTCCGTCGTAAAAAGTAGTGACACCGGTTGTAGATGCGGTCAACACATCTGTTGAAAGCACTCCTGTAAAGGTTGCTGCATCCAACGTAAGAAGGTTTGTTGTATAACCCGGGTTCAATGCCATCAGTTTAGCCTGGAACTTTGACTGGAATGCTGCGTTCATGCTGGAAGGTGTTGTTCCGTTGAATGCATCTTTATCTGCTGCTGAAACAAATACCGTGTTAATGGCCGGCCTTCCGAATTGGTCTGCCTGTTGATAATAAGTGGTTGGCGCTACAGGATCATCATCTTTGTTGCAGGCGCTCAGCACCAGCGTTCCACCGATCAGTAATGCTGAAAATAATTTTATATTCTTTTTCATTTCTTTTAATTTAAAGGGTTAATTAAATTTTCTTTTTTGTTTCCAGCCAAACGTTGATCTTCCCGCCTGTAACAGTACCTAATAACGTTTTTGGAACTTCTACCACGAGACTTAATACATTGGTTCCTGCAAAAGCATCCACGCCGGGATTGTTGAATGAAGTGGCAGTGCCTGCAATGATCGCTTTGTATTGGTTCAGGTCAAAGAAAAAAGGATCATCCCTTGGGCCGGCAAAAACTTTAATACCGGCAGGAGAAGTTGCAATAGTAGGTGTTGATGCACTATAGGGAGTAACGGCCACTTCTGCAGTAGCGCTTCCTTCGATCTTGCTTCTCGTTCCTTTTTCAGAAGGAGCAACAGGGCCATAAATGGTTACCTTGTCAGAAGCTGCATCATAAACGCCCTGCATTACCAGGTCTTCAACAGCATCTCCATTGGTATCAATGTTGAATTCGATCATGGTGTTGGCATCGAATTTCAATGCAGCTGTCTGGGCCGGTGTTCTTAAGCCTTGCGTATTTGCAACAAACACGAGGTTGTTAGGATCTGCTGCACGAAAAACGTACATGTCTGTAATGTCCGTTGTGGTGTTTGTTACGGCCGGTGCATCTATATGATCAGCTGCATAGATGATTCCTCCTGTAACAATGGCTGCGGTAACTATGCCCGCCAGCAGGATTTTTTTACTTTTCATTGTTCGAGATTTTTTTTGTTTACAATTGGTTGCTTCGGTTAATAAAGCTCCGTTCGCATTCATGTACGGTGAAAGGATCATTTTAGATTTTAGTTAACGGTTTTTTTTTCAGCCTATGCCTTACGTTGACAGAAACCCTGATCTGTTTATATTTGTAAAAGCATTTTTCTTTATTTACATTTTATTCATAAACAAACATGGCACATTGGCTCATCAAATCAGAACCTTCTACCTATAGTTGGGATCAATTCGTAAAAGACAAGCAAACATTTTGGGATGGCGTACGCAATTATGCAGCACGCATTCACCTAAGGGCAATGAAAAAAGGGGAGGAGGTATTTTTTTATCATAGCAATGAAGGCATGGAGATCGTAGGCATTGCAAAAGTTTCAAAAGAAGCATACCAGGATCCGACAACCAAAGATGATTGGGTAGCCGTGGATTTTAAACCCGTTAGAAAATTAAAGAACCCGGTATCACTGGCAAAAATGAAAACAGACAAGCGCCTGGCAAATATGGCCCTGGTACGCATCGGCCGGTTATCGGTTTCACCTGTTAGCGATGAAGAATGGGATGTGATCATGCAAATGTCGGAAGGAAAGTAGCTGAAACTGGACAGCCCATATTATCGTATATCTTTTAAAAACCATCTTGAAACAACTCATAACAGCGATCGCCCTGGTGGCGGCCATCAGCTCCTGCAATACAAAAAAAGGCCCGGTAACAGATACGCTTTTTGTTGACAGCCTGCTCAGCAATTACAAAATATCCGAAGCGCAATCGATCAATGAAAAGGATATTACTTTCTGGAAAAATAAATTGGATAAAGCACCGGTTGGATTCCTGGAAGCCCAGCAATATGCCGGCAACCTGGTTGCAAGATTCCATTTGTATGGGGATATCAAAGACCTTAAAGCAGCCGACAGTATATTGCATTGGCTCAACCAGCAATACAAAGAACAGGACGCAGGCCCCTTGCGTACATTGGCCGGCTATGCCATACTGCAGCACCGGTTTCATGAAGCTTATGAGGATGTGCAAAAAGCATTGGCATTGGGAAGCGAACGATATGCTTCTGAATTATTGAATTTTGATGCCGTATTTGAATTGGGCCAGGATCAACTGGCTAAAACGATCCTGTCAAAAACCAGGTCAACGAATGAATATGGATATTTTTTCCGGCTCTCTAAATACAAACACCTGGTAGGGGAGCTGGATAGTTCCATCGCAGCCATGAAAAAAGCTACGGAACTTGCCGGCAACAGTGTTGCTTTAAAACAAACAGCCATATCCAATACTGCTGACCTGTATATGCATGCAGCCGATCCGGCGAACGCCAATAAATTGTATATGCAAAGTATCAGGATGGATGCATCAGACCTGCACAGCCTGTCAGGTATCGGCTGGATCGCATTGGTAAATGATAAGAATGATACACTTGCAGAAAAAATATTCAGGTTCGTACAAACAAAAACAAAATCACCCGAGCCACTCTTAAAACTGGCGCAGGTTGCAGAACAAAGAGGAGATAGCATTGCGGAGAAAAAATATGCATTCGAATTTATAAACATTGTAAGTGATAGTATGTATGGCAATATGTACAATAAATACCTGGTGGATCTCTACAGCGGCTTTTTGAATGAACCCGGTAAAGCAGTTGCCATTGCCGAAAGGGAATTAAGCAACAGGACGACCCCGCAAACCTATAGCTGGTATGTATGGAGTCTTTTTAAAAACAACCAGCGGGAGAAAGCACTTGCTATCTATGACAAATATGTTTCCGGCAAACCTTTGGAAGGGCTTGAATTGTATTATATGGGCAAGATGATGAAGGAGATCGGGAAAGGATATAATGCGGAACAATATTTTAAAGCGGCTTATAGAAACCGTTATGATCTCAGTCCTGCAAAGCAAAAAGACCTTGAAGGACTCATGAACAATTAAACCTCTTTGTGCAGATTTGTAGAGTGCTTAGTGGCAAGAAAAAATCATTAAGCAAAAAATATTCGCTGCACCGTCCAAAAGCCTGCCACAGCCGCAATTAATATTGACAAAGGGATCACAACCGCCTTCCTGTAAATTGGTTTATCACCCAGCCATTTACCAACCAGGAACCAGGCGGCCAGTATAACAGTAAGCTGCCCCAGTTCCACACCAACATTGAACATGATCAGTGAACTGAGATAAGAAGCTTTGGGGAGCCCAAGTTGCTGTAATGCACCGGCAAAACCCATTCCATGTACCAGGCCGAATAAAAATACCACGCCGATGCGGCTGGCTTTTAATTTTGGAGAAAAGATATTTTCAAGTGCCACATACATGATCGATAATGCGATCAGCGGCTCAACGATCTTCGAAGAAGGCTTGATGACATTGTACATCGCAAGCCCGAGTGTAACAGAATGTGCTACGGTAAATGCAAGCGATTGCCACATGATGGGTTTTAATTTTGGGCTTAGCAGGAATAAACTCAACACAAATAAGATATGATCGAAGCCCAGTGGCAATATATGCTGAAAGCCCAGCTGCAGGTAAAGAACAGCCGCATCTCCTTTCGACATTTTTTCAAGATCAAGCACCACATCATGCGCAAACAAAGCATGGCTGCATACTATGGTCAATAGCAGGCAGGCGATCCCCTTTTTTAGTAATTCATTCCTTTGCTGCATCCGTGATTTTTATATACCTACGAAAATAACGCATGCACAGTTCAGTCAGCAGGGCGATGCATTGGATTTCCTTTAACAGTTGTGGATGGTTACTTTTTTTGAACAGCCTGTATCAAGTAACATCTCATCAATTAAAAACTTCAACATGAAAACAAGCCCTGTATTACCCATTCTTGCATCGGTCGCCATGCTCTTCTCCTGTAACAGGACAGCGGAAAATGTAAAAACAGCAACAGACAATACAGTCCCGGCCTTTGATACAACCCTTGTACATAAAACGGGTAAGGAACAGGATATCCCCGTTGTGAATGTGCAGTACACAGCAACAGATTCTTCTGTAAAAGCAATGCCATTGGTAACGATCAATCCTGATTGGGAGAAAAAAATAGTCAAGACCGGCACGCTGAAATTTGAAGTAAAGGATCTTAAAAGATCAAGTGAAACGGTTCATAATACAATAAAAAGGCTGGGTGGTTATATTGCATCAGAAGACCAATCCTTATCGGATGAAAGGTCAGAAAGTTCCATAACTATAAAAGTTCCTGTTCAGCAATTTGAAGATATGATGAATGATCTTTCCGCTGCAGATGTAAAGCTGGTGGAAAGGAAAATATCAACCAATGATGTTACAGATGAAGTNGTGGATACAAAATCACGCCTCGAAACCAAAAAAGAAATGAGATCAAAATACCTGGAGTTCTTAAAACAATCAAAAAATATGCAGGAGGTATTGCAGGCACAGAATGAAGTGAACAATGTGCAGGAGCAAATTGAATCAGCTGCAGGCCGCATCAATTATCTTTCCCATCAATCTATGTTGAGTACGATCAACCTTATTTTTTACCAGCCGGTGGCAGGATATGATCCATCAAAAGGTTCACCCTCATTTTTTTCAAGACTGGGAGATTCATTGAGATCAGGTTCTGCCTGGCTGGGAAACCTGCTCATTAATATTGTATCCGTCTGGCCTTTCTTTTTGATCATAATACTCGGTTACTTCAGTTGGAAAAAATTTAGGTCACCCAAGGTTATTCAGCAAAAGCATTGATTACACGAATTAAAACGAATTACACTAATTACACGAATTATTAATTGTTTTGTCACNGAAGCAATTTAACTAACATAGAGAGATTGCTTCGTTCCTNGCAATGACGTAATAAATAAAAAGAAGTACTACCAATTCGTGTAATTAGTGTAATTCGTTTTTAAATTCGTGTGATAAAAATTCGTGGAATGAGAAAACATATAGTCGTNCTTACCGGTGCAGGTATCAGCGCTGAAAGTGGTTTNAAAACCTTCAGGGACAGTGATGGGTTGTGGATGGGTTATAATATAGAAGATGTNGCAACGCCCCGNGCATTTAAAAAGGATCCGCAACTGGTGTTGGATTTTTATAACATGAGAAGGAGGGATGTTGCGGCTGCGGAACCAAACGCTGCACATCTTGGCATTGCTGCATTGGAAAAGGATCACCGTGTTACGATCGTTACTCAGAATATTGATGACCTGCATGAGAGGGCGGGTTCAACCAATGTACTTCACCTGCACGGCGAAATATTTAAAATGCGAAGCGTTGCGGATGAACAGCTGATATCACCGACCAGGGAAGATATTAAAATAGGAGATATGGCTGCAGATGGAAACCAGTTGCGGCCACATATCGTTTGGTTTGAGGAACCCGTGCCAATGATAGCGGAGGCAGCATCGGTAATGACAACTGCAGACATCTTTATTTTAGTGGGCACTTCCCTGCAGGTATATCCTGCAGCCGGGTTGATAGATTATGTTGCTGCTGATGTTCCAAAATATATCATTGATAAAAAGATACCGCCNGTAGGCAGGTATGAAAATATCATCGCAATAGAAAATTCGGCAACCGCAGGAGTAAAGGCGTTACTAAAAATATTAAGGCAGGAAATGTAGAATATTGAATTTAAAATGTAAAATGAAAAACTGAATCCCCACTTCTACATTTTGCATTCAATATTTAAAATTTTACATTTCTTATAATTCTTGTCGCGTTTCAGCGAACTTCACCCCATATTTTTTCAATTCTTCCAACACCGGTTCATAAACTTCTTTGCTAACAGGAATATGGACACCAGTCATATTTATCTTACCATTCAAAATCATTTTTGCGGCAATGCCCAATGGAAGTCCAACTGTTTTGGCCATGGCCGTATGGATCTCATCATCGCCTTTTACAAGCAATGAACTGTGAATTCCGTTTCTCTTACCATCCTTTGTGCTGAATTCAATTTCATGCAGCATCACGATCATGTCCTTATCACCGGGTTGCAGGGCCAGCTTTTTTTCCAGCGCCAGTTGTAACACATCGGCGGCGGCNCAATGGCCTTTNTTGATCAGGGTATCCGCATCATCCATCCCCAGGTAGAACAATTGCTTCATGGTAAGGTTNGCCTCGTGTATTTTTGAAGCCACGGCACTGGCGGCAGANTTCTTTACTTCATCCAGTTCTATATTCTTCAGGCCGCCTTTTTCATCAACGATCATAAAATCCTCCAGTGGTTCCTCTCCATGAAGGTTAGCCGCTTCTTCTGCTTCCATCATCTTCATCAGGTTCTCGAGCAATGACCTTGTTTCTGCAAATCTTTCGGAAAGTTTTTCATCAAGCCATTCGCCAAAACCATTTTGTGAAAGATGTTCCCGGAAAAAATCCTGCAGGCTTTTTCCATCTGTATCATACAAAGGCTTTTCGTCGGTCAGCTTCAGGTCGATGACATTTTTCCAGCCATACATAAAATCGGCGTAGCGCAAGGTGGTACGGACGAATGTGGATGCTTCCTGTAAACCGTACAGGTCTATATAAGGCAAACTATTCCGGTTGGGATAATAACTTAACAGCGGAACCTCCCGGTTACCCGTGGAGACCGTACGGCTTGCATCAAATAATTGTTCATATTGTTCCGTGATCTGTTTTCCATCTTCTTTATAAACAGCGCCTGCTTTACCTGCCAATACAATATTCCTTGGGTTCCAGGTTATCTTATAATGCCAGGGATTGTCGTCGCTTTCAGGAGCAACCAATCCGCCGCAATGGCTCTTAAAGGAATTTACAACTCCACCTGTTGCTTTTATTTCGTCCAGCAATTGCATGGCGCTCATATGGTCAATGCCGGGATCGAGCCCCATTTCACAAAGGAATAAAATGCCTTTGTCCTTTACCTGCTGTTCCAGGCCTTTTATTTCATCATCTGCATAAGAAGCGGTGAGCAGGTTTTTGCCAAAATGAATACAATCCTTTGCAATTAAGATATGGAGGGTGGGGGGCATCATTGAAATAACGATCGTTGCGGCTGAAACCAGTTCCCTGCGTTTGGGTTCATCATTTATATCCAGTTCTATTGCTTCTGAATTGGGATGCTTTTTTGTTTTTTCTTCAACAAGTTTTTTATTGGCATCCGCAATGATAACCTTCCAGTTGTTTTGGGTTGATTGTTCCAGTAAATAATCAATTAAAACCGAGGCTGATTTTCCTGCGCCAAACAATAATATCTTTTTCAAACTTTTTATTTTTTGGCAAGTTATAGAAATTGCCACTGATTCGCTGATTTTGTAAGAGAAATTGATCAATAAATCAATGGCACTAAATTATTCATGGCTGAATCAATTGTATGCCGTAAAAGAGTGCGACGCAACGCTGCCGGCCAGGGTTCAAATGCAGGGATCATGCGTAAAAATTGTCAGCAGTTTACAAATTTTCCAGGTAAATCCGGCAATTAATCAGTGAATCAGTGGCAACTATTTTTTGCTGAAAATTACTTCTCCACATATCCGTTTTTTATGTGTAAAACATTAACGAAAAAGCCTGGTTTTCAACCTTGAAAACCCACTTAAAAAAGCTACCTTCGCAGCCTATAAAATTATATGGAAAATCAGGAAAATTTAGAAGGAAATAACCCCAATAACCGCGGCAAGATCATCCCGGTAAACATTGAGGAACAAATGAAGACTTTTTACATCGATTACTCCATGAGTGTGATCGTTGGGCGTGCTTTGCCCGATGTAAGGGATGGCCTTAAACCCGTTCACCGCAGGGTGCTTTTTGGCATGAACGAACTGGCCAATTACAGCAACAGGCCTTATAAAAAATCTGCCCGTATCGTGGGAGAAGTAATGGGTAAGTATCACCCGCATGGGGATTCCTCCATTTATTTCACGATGGTACGTATGGCACAGGATTGGTCGATGCGCTATAAGATGATCGACGGNCAGGGTAATTTTGGTAGCCAGGATGGAGATCCGCCGGCTGCCATGCGTTATACCGAGGTACGCCTGGAAAAATTTGCCGAGGCGATGATGGAAGACATTGAAAAAGAAACGGTGGATTTCCAGCTGAACTTTGATGATTCATTGAAAGAGCCTACCGTATTGCCCACCAGGGTTCCCCAATTATTATTGAACGGGAGCAGTGGTATCGCTGTTGGTATGGCTACGAATATGATGCCGCACAACCTGTCGGAAGTCATTGACGGCTGTATTGCATACATCAACAACAATGAGATTGAAATTGACGAACTGATCAAATACGTAAAAGGCCCTGATTTCCCAACAGGGGGTATCATTTATGGTTTTGAAGGCGTGAAAGCAGCTTTGCATACCGGGAGGGGCAGGGTTGTTATCCGTGGCAAAACAAATATCGAGACCGACGCCCGTGGAAGGGAAAAAATTGTCATTACAGAGATCCCATACCTGGTAAACCGGGATGAGCTTACCCAAAAGATCGGCGACCTGGTGAATGAAAGTACCATTGAAGGTATCAGCAGTGTGAACAATGAAAGCAATAACAAGGAGGGTACCCGTATTGTTGTTGAGCTGAAAAAAGATGTGGTAGCACAGGTGATCATAAATCAATTGTATAAATTCTCTGACCTGCAGACCTCTTTTGGCATCAACAATGTGGCCCTTGTAAAAGGAAGGCCGCGTATATTGAACCTGAAAGAACTGATAGCCGAATTCATCGACTTCAGGCATGAAGTGGTGGTAAGGCGCACCAAATATGAATTGCGCAAGGCAGAAGAAAGAGCACATATTTTAGAAGGCTATATCATAGCATTGGATAACCTGGATGCCGTTATAAAACTGATCAGGGAAAGCGCCACACCGGTTATTGCACAAGAAGGGCTGATGAGTAGTTTCGGGATGAGCGAGATACAGGCAAAGGCGGTGCTGGAATTACGTTTGCAGCGCTTAACAGGCATGGAGATAGATAAGATCCGTGAAGAGCACGCCGAGATCATGAAATTGATCGCAAGGCTGAAGGAAATACTGGCAAATGAAAGTTTACGGTTCGAGATCATTAAAACTGAATTGCTGGAAGTAAAGGCCAAATTTGGCGATGAACGTAAATCAGAGATCGTTTATGCAGATGATGAGATAAACATGCTCGACCTGATAGAAGAAGAAGATGTGGTGGTTACCATTTCCCATCTTGGTTATATCAAAAGGACTTCGGCTACCGAGTACCGGCAGCAACGCCGTGGCGGCCGTGGCGCCAAAGGAAGCAGCACACGCCAGGAAGATTATATCGAACACCTGTTCGTGGCTTCCACACACCATACCCTGTTATTCTTCACNGAAAAAGGAAAATGTTTCTGGCTGAAAGTGTACCAGATTCCCGAAGGAGATAAAACAAGCAAGGGCAGGGCATTGCAGAACCTTGTGCAGATACCACAGGATGATAAAGTGAGGGCAGTGATCGATGTAAGGAATTTTGATGATGAGGAATATGTGAACAATCATTTCATCGTTTTGTGTACCAAACGGGGTATCATCAAAAAAACAAACCTGAAGGATTTCAGCAGGCCAAGGCAGAGTGGTATCAATGCGATCAATATCATTGATGGTGATCAACTGCTTGCAGCAAAATTAACGGATGGCAATTGCGAGATCATGATGGCGGTTAAGAGTGGCCGTGCGATCCGTTTTCCTGAAAGCAAGGTACGGCCAACCGGTCGCGGAGCCATTGGTGTAAGTGGTATCGACCTGGATGAATCCAATGATGAAGTGGTGGGTATGATCTGTGTGAACAAGGAAGATAAATCAAAGACAGTATTGGTGGTAAGTGAGAAGGGATATGGTAAACGAACCTTCCTGGATGATCCTGAAACAGGAGAAGCCAATTACCGGATCACTAATCGTGGTGGCAAGGGCGTTAAAACGATCAGTGTTACTGCAAAAACCGGTGCCCTGGTTGGATTACTGGATGTAACGGAAAAAGAAGACCTGATGATAACCTGTGTATCTGGTATAACCATTCGTATGGCGGTCAACCAGATCAGTGAGCAGGGGCGTGCAACACAAGGTGTAAAACTGATCCGTGTAGATGATGGCGATGAAATTGCAGCCATTACGCAATTAGATGAAAAGGAAGAGGAACTGGAAGAAGTTGCTTCTGGTATGAATGCCGGCACAGCAATTACGGATATAGCTGAATCAACAGGCAACGAAGATGGAGCGGATGAACCCGGCATTGATGAAGCAGCTGATACGGAAGAATAAGCATATTTAAGATAGGGTAGATTAACTTATGAATTAATAATGGCCGTTCTTTATGAGCGGTCATTTTAATTTCATATAGAAGCAAAAAATAATAAGCTTTTTATATACTAAATGCTTAAGCGATCCGTTATGGTTTGGATAAAATTATTTTATTACGCTAAACCTCACCAAAATGCCGAAATTATTATTTCTTGCCTTGTCTATGACAGGCATTGCCTTCATCCTTTACCAAATGTATAAAACGGAAAAAATAAGAAAAAGCAGTGGTAATTTTTCCAAATAGCATTGGATTACCCAAAAAAATATAAGCGGCTAATTGCCGCTTTTTTAATTTCATACAGCCTGGGCGCTAACCAAACAGTGAGTTACACTGGCTTCCTTTCTTTAATACGCAATGCTGGATAAGAAAAGTCCCCAGCTTTTCATGCTTAATGGTTTCATCAAAGGCTTCCGAATGNGATTTNTANACACCTAATATTTTTTTNCCTTTTATTACAAGGAAACTGTTCTCGTATTTATGTACAAGTTTACTATAATTGTCACGATAATATTTAAACTCTATGTCGAGCATTGGTTCCAGGTTGGTAACTAAATAATAGGGGCACGTAATAAAGCAGTTATCGAAGGGGGGAGTTAAGAAAGGATAAGTAGCATATCCCATACACACTAAGTATATCTCCACAAATATAATTAATAAGAATGGTATTTATGGTAGTATTATATGACAAGAAATGATTTAATATTTTAATAACCATATAACTAAAAAAGCCCCAACAACTGGTGGGGCAGGATATTAGATCTTAAAACGGGTTAAACAAACGGATTCACTAGTAAAGCTAAAACAGTACCCTTTTTTAAATTGCCGGTTAAATTGAGGTGAACGGGGGATATAAAGCGGTAGACTATACTGGCCGCATGAATTGCCAAAAAAATACAGGATATTTCTTGCTTCAGATATCTATTATTTGCAGGCCTATGAGCAGGGACAGGATAATGATGATTACACCAATAATAAAAAGTAGTGGCAAAACCCATTGAACCGGATCTTTATCTGAACGCATAATGAGGGAGGAGACTTCAGAAGGAATAGGCGGTCATAAAGGGGGCTGAATAAAAATTCAGCCCCGATAATTTTGTATCCAATATCCTTTGAAAAACCAATGCAAAGTTGCACACATTACAACTTTCAATTGTTACATTTTTATAATAATTATTTACATTTTTACCTGGCAGGTTTGCCAGGGAACAAAAGCTGTGGGGGGTGTTGAGGCCGGGTTAAAATCCTAAAATATCAATTATTTGAAATCCTAAAAGCAGGGATATGATGATTATAAAAGCGCAAACGATCAGCAGTAAGGGCAGGAACCATTTCGGTCTTTTTTTATCTCTGGGCATATTAGCAATGGATATTCGGATGCAAAGTTGGCCCCATAAATCCAAAACACTGTTACACAAGTTTTATTAAAACTTACATGTTTTACTTATTCATCTCTTTTACTAAGTAAAATAAGGGGGCTGAGGTGAAAACCTTGCCCCGATAATTTTGTATCCAATATCCTTTGAAAAACCGATGCAAAGCTGCAGCTATTATCCGGTACAATTGTTATACGATTACTTTTATTAATTACATAATTAAGCCAGTCACGGATCCTTAAGAAATATCGTATACTTTAAACTATCAGAAAATATCAAGGATACCGAATCCCACGAGGAGGGCAAAAAGGATAATGATTATCCCAATAATAAATAGCAGTGCTATAAACCGCTCATAAGGTTCTTTGCTGGGCATGAAGTAGGGGTTGGCTACAAAAGTAAAACAGCAGTTTTAAAAAAACAATACCGTTCTCCGCTCTACGATACTCGCTAAGATGTGGCGTAGGGGAAAAGAAAGAAATAAAACAGCGTGCCTGTTTAACATAACATTAATTATAGGGTAAATATAATTTACTGATAGCCCATAATAGTATAGCTTTGCGCTTATGACTAATGAAAGTACCCTGGTTGCGAATATATCGTCCAGGTTAAAGATCAAAGCACTGAATGAAATGCAACTGGCTGCTGTAAAAGCCATACAGGAAAATGATGAACTCATTTTATTATCGGCTACAGGATCGGGTAAAACACTGGCATTCCTGATCCCGATCTTAAATTCATTGGATCCGGAGATAAAAATGATCCAGGCTTTGATATTGGTCCCGTCCAGGGAATTGGCCTTACAGATCGAAGAAGTTCTTAAAAAGATCCAGGCCGGTTTTAAGATCACTGCCTGCTATGGCGGCCATAAAAGAGAAATTGAAGAAAATAATCTCGTACAGCCACCTGCTATCATCATAGCAACCCCAGGCCGAATGGCCGATCATATACGCAGAAAAAATGTTGACCTGGCATTTGTAAAATTCCTGGTGCTGGATGAATTTGACAAAAGCCTGGAACTTGGCTTCCTGGAAGAAATGGAATTCATACTGCAGTCGCTTCCGCCAACGGTGAAAAAACGAATGCTAACCTCTGCAACTTTTGCAGTGGATATCCCGGCATTTACACAAATGAAAAATGCTGTAACACTGAATTTTTTTAATCCTAATGGCAGCAGGTCTGAAGCACTNACGATCAAAACCGTACGTTCACCGGATAATGATAAGCTTGAAACGCTGTTGAATCTTATTTGTTATTTAAAGAACACTTCGACGATCATATTTTGCAATCACCGGGAATCAGTTGAGCGTACGAGTAATTATTTGTCCGGCAAAGGCATTGTAAATGTTTTTTATCACGGTGGTATGGAGCAACAGGAACGTGAAGTTGCCCTGGTTAAATTTAAAAATACCAGTGCCGATATTTTAGTAACAACAGATCTTGCCAGCCGTGGATTGGATATTGCCAATATCCGCAGTATCATTCACTATCACCTGCCTGCAACTGAAGATGCATTTGTTCACCGCAATGGCCGTACAGCCCGGATGGATGCTACAGGCAACGTATATATAATAATAAGTCCTGAGGAAGAAATCCCTTCCTACATAAAAGATTCTTCCGAGAATTTAAATTTAGACCCGGGCCTGCCCTTACCCGAAAAACCAAAGTGGAGCACTCTTTTTATTGCAGCCGGGAAAAAAGATAAAGTAAACAAAATTGATATTGTTGGCTTCCTTTCAAATAAGGGACAACTAAAGAAGGATGAGATAGGGCTGGTTGATGTAAAAGATTTTTCTTCTTTTGCTGCGGTAAGAAAATCAAAGGTGGGCCATGTGCTGGAATTGATAAAGAATGAGAAAATAAAAAATAAAAAAGTTAAGATAGATATTGCGAGGTAATGAATAGCACGGCCTTTAAAGGCCGTGCTATTCATTACCTTCTTTTTTCAAATTCCCAATATCATCCATCAGCCGTTCCATTTCCAAAGGCAATGTGCCG
>JGI24770J26754_10002043_pt1 | contig 14062 bp, 12 predicted proteins | sample LakOneMetagenome_FD_26754 | JGI IMG/M metagenome (IMG submission 26754) | reverse complement strand
ATTTTACTTTTGTTCTATTAAAAACAAAATAGCTGCTTTTAGTTTTAGAGGTATCAATAAAAGAAAATTATCTTCCCGTTTTCACAGAACAAATTATCATTAAAATATATCGCGGATTTTATTTCACTCAAAAAAAGTCACCTGGCCATTATCCAAATCGTATAAACCACCAACAATTTTTATTTCCCCGGCCTGCTCCATTTCTACAAGAATCGGGCTTTGCTGCCTGATCATATCTACGACAATATGAATATTATTTTTCGTTACGTTCCGGACAAAATTTTGATTGGAGCTGTTTCTTTCTTCAGCAGTCGTTTTTTCCAGTTCAATGGCTGGCTTGATTTTTTCGAGCAAACCAGTGATATGTCCCAATTCTACATTATCACAAGCACCACTGATCGCGCCACATTTGGTATGGCCCAATACAACGATCAGTTTTGAACCACTTAATTTACAAGAAAATTCCATGCTCCCTAAAATATCATCATTCAAAATATTTCCCGCAATCCGGATACTGAAAATATCTCCGAGCCCCTGGTCGAAAATGAGCTCAGCAGAAGTGCGCGAATCAATGCAACTGAGTATTGCCGCAAATGGAAATTGCCCTGCAGAAGTAACGTTTGCCTGCTCCAGTAAATCGCGGTGGGCTTTAATATTACTTACAAAACGGGCATTGCCTTCTTTTAATATTTGTAAAGCCAGGGAAGGCGTCAGTTCTTCCTGTGTTTCTTTCGTGTGTGTACGCAATGTTTTGTTTTTGATTTTGCAAACTTAACCCATTCATTTTTTAAAAGAAAATTCTATGCACTAACTTTATATGCAATTCCTGATCCCGTTCAAAACCGCACACAAGTTGTATCAAAACCGCACACAAAACAGGAAAGAAGTTTTATAACTTCCTCAAAACCAAAGCCTACGTTTACGGCATTGTGTTGGCAGCCGCTACCATGGAATTTTAAACAGGGAGGTCTCCACTAAGCGGGGCGTTCTTTTAAATGTAGTTGAACATGTGGAAAAATTATTTCAAAACAGCCTTCAGAAACCTGCTGAAAAATAAATTATATACAGGCATCAATATTTTTGGGCTTGCTATTGGTTTAACTGCCTGCCTGCTAATCGGCATTTACATCATGCATGAATTGAGCTATGATACTTTCAATAAAAATGCGGACAGGATCGTTCGCGTTACGATGGAATATGGCCAGGCTGGTACAATAAATCAAACAGCAACTACAGGTACTAAAGTGGGCCCGCAATTCTCCCGCAGTTTTCCATCCATTGAAAATTATGTGCGCACTTTTATCAGGAGTAATGTAGTTAAAAGTGGCGATAAAATGTTTGATGAACCGCGCATTTTATATGCAGATAGTGCTTTTTTTAAAATATTTACTTTCCCTTTTGCAGCAGGTGATCCTGCTACAGCTTTGGATGCGCCGGATAAAATTGTTATTACAAAAACAACTGCAGAAAAATATTTTCCCGAAGTAAAAACAAATGGCTATGCAGCGGCCCTGGATAAAACTTTAACCAGTGGCGGCAAAGATAAAAGTATCCGGTATTTGCGAAGACGCGCCACAAAATTCACAACTCAAATTCGATTTTGCCACATCATTTTATAACCTTGGAAATAATGTGAAAGGAGAAACCTGGTGGACAGCAAACTGGATCACTTATTTACTCCTGCAAAATGAAAAGGATATTCCACAATTACAAAGCAAGATCACAAATTACATGAATTCGCCGGCGGTGAAAGCAGACGTTGGAGCGGAAGGAAATGATTACCTTACATTTAAACTTGAGCCTTTAAAAAAAGTACACCTGTATTCCAGCCTTCCGGGATTTGAACCAAATGGAAGTATAAAATTCATTTATTTATTTGCCATCATTGCCCTGCTCATCTTACTCATTGCAAGCGCGAATTATACCAATCTTTCCACCGCGCAATCATCCGGCCGGACTGCCGAAATAGGCATGCGCAAAGTATTGGGCGCATCTAAAAAACAAGTATTCACACAGTTCATGGCCGAATCATTTTTAATGGGGTTTATAGCAGCCATTCTTGCATTGGTACTGAGCCTTTTTTTAATCCCTTTATTTGATAAAGCTACCGGTATTGAATTTACCAGAACGGTAGTACTTCAACCCATTCCTTTATTGTCACTCCTTGGTATCACTTGTATCATCAGCATACTGGCAGGCCTTTACCCTGCAATGATACTTGCCGGCACACAGGTAATGGGTATTTTAAAAAAGGGTTTCACTTTTACAGGTGGTAAAAACTGGCTGCGCAAATCCTTGATCGTCATTCAATTTGGAATTTCCGTTTTTCTCATCATCTATACTGTGATCATTTTACAACAAATGAATTTCATGAAATCCAAAAATTTAGGCTATGATAAATCACATGTAGTCGTGTTGCCGATTGGTGGAAAAATGCTGAATAATTTTACCAACCTTGAATCTGCATTCCGCGCAGTTCCCGGTGTTGAAAATATCACAGCGGCTTATGACACACCGGAATTTGTGGAATGGGGCGATGGCATTACGGCCATTGATGACAAGGGTAAACATGAAATTTCACTAAATGCGATGCCGGTGGATTTGGATTTTACAAAAACATTAGGTATGAAAATGCTTGCTGGCCGTGACTTCCAGCAATCTGATTTTGCCAAACAGGATACTTCTAATAATGCAGAAAATTATCATGATACCTATATCATCAATGAAACGCTGGCAAAAAAACTTGGCTGGACGCCTGAAAATGCTATTGGCAGAACAATTGAAAAAAGCACAACCGGCCATGTTGTTGGTGTAGTGAAAGATTTTAATTTTAGCAGCCTGCACGATCCCATTGGGCCGATGGTGTTGTTTTTGGGGCGTGATTATTCGCGCAATTTTATTGTCCGGATTAATGGCACTGATATGAAAGCAACATTGGACCGCCTGGAAAATGTGTGGAAACTGCGTGTGCCCGACAGGCCATTCAATTATCATTTCCTGGATGAAGCATATACTAAATTATACATAGCGGAAGACCGCTCGGCTACTTTATTTTCAATAGCTGCTTTATTAGCGATCATACTAGCCTGTCTCGGGTTGTTTGGACTTGCTGCTTTTACTACACTGCAACGTACCAAGGAAATTGGCGTGCGCCGCGTTCTTGGTGCAACAGCAGGAAGTATTGTTTTATTAATTTCAAAAAACTTTTTGCAACTCGTCGCCATTGCAATCATTATTGCAATTCCACTGGCCTGGTTTGCAGGGAAAAACTGGTTACAGGATTTTTCTTACAGGATTGATATAAAATGGGTCACCTTTTTAATTGCAGGACTGGCTGCATTAGCCATTGCTTTGATCACGGTGTGTTTCCAGGCAATTAAGGCTGCATTTTCAAACCCGGTAAAATCATTACGTTCGGAATAAGGGCATATTTCATTGTGTCCTAAAAAAAATGATATGATAAAAAATTATTTTAAAACAGCATGGCGAAATATTAGCAGGCATAAAGCATTTTCATTTTTGAATATTGCCGGCCTTGCTGTGGGGATTGCTTCCTGCATTTTAATTTTCACCGTGGTGAAATATGAATTGAGCTATGATTCTTTTCAACCTAACTATACACAAATTTATCATGTAGTTTCTCAAACCAAAAACCCCGATGGCCTTAATTATACATCAGGGGTACCATTTCCCGCACTGGATGCATTGCGCCTTGATTTTCCACAGGCAACAACTGGCGCCATGCTGGCTAATTATGGCAGCCAGGTGACCATCCCATCTAAAAATGATGCAGGTAAAAAATTTATTGAAGAAAAAGGGTTTTTCTTTTGCGACCCGGAATTTTTTAAAATATTTCATTACGACTGGCTTGCCGGCTCTCCCGATGAAATGATAAATCCGAATGTAACCGCGCTTACAGAATCTACAGCTGCAAAATATTTTGGCAACTGGAAAAATGCTATTGGTCAAACTTTATTACTGGATAATGCAGTACTTGTAAAAGTTACAGGTATCATTAAAGATCCCCCGCAAAATACAGATTTTCCATTGTCTGTCATCAATTCTATGGCAACAGCTAAATCCAGTAATGGCAAATATTTTTATGACAGCACCTGGCATAGTACCACNAGTAATTTCCAGGTATTCATGCTGCTTCCGAAAAATACAACAGACAGCCAGGTAGATAAAGGACTCATCACATTCAGTAATAAACATTATAATAATGACAATAAAAATCAAGTATTAAATTTCCTGGAACCCTTGAGTGATGTGCACTTTGATAAACGTTTTGAAAACTTTGGCGACCATGTTACAGACCGTTCATCTTTATGGACATTATCATTGATCGCCTTATTTATTCTTTTAATGGCTTGCATTAATTTTATTAATCTATCCACTGCCCAGGCGGTAAACCGCAGCAAAGAAATGGGCATACGTAAAGTATTGGGCAGCAACCGCAGGGAATTATTCNGGCAGGTAATTGGTGAAACTTTTTTAATCGTATGCCTCTCCGTTCTCATCGCGATAGGCATTGCTGCCACCTGTCTTCCTTTTATCAAAACTATAGCCAGCATTGAAGGAAGTATTACATTTTTAAGTGGCCAAATAATAGGATTGATCTTTGCATTAATTGTGCTGATCACTTTATTGGCGGGCATTTACCCGGCTTTCATTTTATCGGGCTTCACGCCGGCGCTGGCTTTGAAGAATAAAATCACTTCTGCCACAATTGGAGGAATTTCGTTAAGAAGAGGATTGGTCGTTTTGCAATTTTCCATTTCACAAATATTAATTATAGGGACGATCGTTGCCATCACGCAAATGAGTTTTATAAAAAACGCGGACCTTGGTTTTAATAAGGAAGCCGTGCTGGTGATCAATGCGAATGCAGACAGTGCGATGCAGGCGAGGCAGCATTCTTTTAAACAAAAACTTTTACAAATTAATGGCGTAAAAGGTGTTTCTTATAGCAGTGATGTTCCTTCTTCACAAAATAACTGGCAAACAAATTTTGGTTTTGATCACAAACCCAATCCCGATTTTCCAATGGATGTAAAATTTGCTGATGAAGATTATTTCAAAACATTTGGGCTACAAATGCTTGCCGGCAGGCCATATGGCATATCTGACACGGTGAATGAAGTAGTGGTCAATGAAACATTCGCGAGGAAACAAAATATAAAAAAGCCGGAAGATATCATTGGCAAAGAAATGCGGTATGGCGGAAAAGGCCAATGGAAAACCATCGTTGGCGTTGTGAAAGATTTTAAAACAAATTCTTTAAAAGAAGATATAAAACCGCTGGCTATTGCGGAACGCCAAAACCAATATTATGTAACAGCCGTGAAATTAAATTCCACAAATATTTCCAGCACCAGGCAAGCCGTAGAAAGCGCCTGGAATGAAGTATTCCCGGAATATGCTTTTACCAGTAATTATTTTGAAGACAGCATTAATGATTTTTATAAGCAGGATAACCAGCTAGCACTTTTATATAAAATATTTGCCATCATCGCTATTTTAATTTCCTGCCTTGGATTATATGGCCTCGTAACTTTTATGGCAGTACAACGCACCAAGGAAATTGGCGTGCGAAAAGTATTGGGTGCTTCTGTACAAAATATTATTTTTCTTTTTTCAAAAGAATTTACTTTACTCGTGATCATTGGTTTTTTGATTGCTGTGCCGGTTTCCTGGTTTATGATGAACCACTGGCTGGATAATTTTGTGTACCGCACCAGTTTTTCACCCTGGATTTTTATACTGGCAATTGTTATATCCATTGTCATTGCGTGGCTTGCGGTTGGTTATAAATCCATCAAGGCAGCGATCGCTAACCCGGTAAAAAGTTTGCGCAGTGAATAAACAATCTTTTAAAAAAAATTAAACAACATATTAAAACAAGTTCATGCTTTCCTTAAAAAATATTTTCAAGTGGTATAATACCGGCATCAACCGCACATTTATTTTAAAAGATATCAGCCTGGATGTAGCTGCAGGTGAATTTATTTCCATCATGGGCCCATCGGGTTCGGGGAAATCAACCTTGCTCAATGTAATAGGTTTACTGGATGAACCAAATGAAGGCGAATATTTTTTTATGGATGAAAATGTATTGGCCTTAAAAGAAAAAAAAAGGTCTGAAATCTTTAAAACGCATATTGGCTTTGTGTTCCAGGCATACCATCTCATTGATGAATTGACCGTATATGAAAATATTGAAACACCTTTAATTTATCAAAATATAAAAACGGCTGAAAGAAAATCCATGGTAGCAGATATCCTGGACCGATTCCAGATCGTAGGAAAAGAAAGATCTTTTTCCCAGCCAGCTTTCCGGGGGACAACAACAGCTTGTTGGAATTGCCGTGCATTGATCGTGCATCCAAAACTGATCCTCGCAGATGAACCCACCGGGAATTTAAATTCAAAACAAGGCGCTGAGATCATGGAATTATTTAAAGAATTAAACCAGGAAGGCGTGACTATTATACAGGTAACATTCAGAAAAAAATGCGAATATGGCTCGCGTATTATTCAATTACTTGATGGAAGAATTGATAATTAAATTTGCATTTAAAAAAGGAAATAATTATATGAATAAGAAAACATTTTTTTTGCTGGTCAGTATGTTAAGTGGATTATATACTTTTTGCCAGGATAGTTCCGCCGGCACACTTTCCCTGCAACAATGTATTGACATAGCAGTAAAAAATAACCTACAGGTAAAGGAAGCACAATACCAGTCTGATTATGCAAAAACATACCTGAGCCAGGCAAAGGGAAATATGTTGCCCTATATAAATGCCGATATTAACCATGGTATCAGTGATGGCCGTAGTATTGATCCTTTCAGTAATGGGTATGTAGATCAAAATGTGGGATTCGCGAATTATGGCCTGAATGCAAGTTTGCTTTTATGGAACGGAAGCAGTGCGCGTAATGCTGCGAAACAATATGAACTGAGTTATGAAGCCAGCAAAATGGACTGGCAGCAACAAAAAGATAATATTACCATTGCCGTTATCCTTGCTTACCTGCAGGAACAAAGTACAGAAGAGCAACTGAATGCAGCAAGCGAACAGGTTACGGTTTCAAAAAAGCAGGAAGACAGGCTGCAAATATTGAATCAACAGGGAGCGATCGGCCCTGCTGATTTTTATAATTTAAAAGGGCAACGCGCTTCTGATGAATTAAATGTGGTGAACCTGGAAAATACGCTATCGAATGCCAAACTAGCATTGATGCAATTATTAAATATACCCTATTCAGATAATACGCGATTTGAAAAAATAGCTACCACAAACCTGCCGCANGCTTATGGGGCAAGTGCTGAAGCTATNTACCAGCAAGCCTTGCAGCAGTTGGCCNTGGTGAAATCCGCCTCTTTAAAAAAATCTGCAGCGGACTTGCAAATTAAAAGTGCAAAAGGCGCTATGTTACCCTCTTTATTCCTGAACGGTGGCCTTGGTACCAATTATTCCAGTATCGCTACCCGTTCTTTACTTACGGGAACTTCTGTTATAGAAACTGACCAGTATGTAATTATTGATAATCAGCCAGTGAAAGTGCTAGCGCCGCAAAATANTTACAACAATGAAAAAATATCGTACGGGAATCAATGGAAGAATAACCTCAATTCTTCTGTGAGCATAGGATTGCGCATCCCGATCCTAAATGGCTTGCAATCTAAAAACCGGTTGCAGCAGGCAAGAATTGAATTTGATAAAACAAGTTTTGAAGAGAAAACTGTGCAAACCCAATTGCACAGTGAAATAGAACAGGCATATGTAAATATGGAATCTGCTTACAAAAAATTACAAAAATTAAATGAGCAGGAAATGGATTTTTCAGAATCGTTCCGGATTGCNGAAGCGAAATTTACAGAAGGTGTNATCACTTCNGTAGATTATTTAATTGCCAAAAATAATTTATATCAATCCNGGCAAAACGGGATCAGTGCAAAATATGATTNTGAACTNCGNACCAAAATTTTAGATTTTTACCAGGGCAGTTTACACTTTTAGTTTTTTTGTTTTTAGTGATGCTATAGTTAAAAAAAAGCAAGCTTTTCAGCTTGCTTTTTCAATNTNACCNGGTCAACCAATAAGGGGNTAAANCCAGGGTTTATAAATGGGATTTTATTTTTTTATCCAGCATTGCTTTTGGAACAGCGCCAATTTGCTTATCAACAACTTTACCATCCTTAATAAATAAAATAGCCGGTATGGAAGTAATTCCAAATTGAACACTTGTATTGGGATTCTGATCCACGTTTACTTTTCCAACTTTTATTTTTCCTTCATATTCCTTTGCNAGCTCTTCTATTACGGGGCCGATCGCACGGCAGGGGCCGCACCATTCCGCCCAAAAGTCCACTACCGTTAATTTATCGCTGTCAAGCACATCTGCCTGGAAATTTGAGTCTGTAAATTCTAATGCCATGATTTTTGGATTTAATGTTTAAATATTACGCTTATGGTGCAAATTTAATTCCAAAAAAATAAATGGTGCAAATTGACTTACACACAATGTTGGATAAGTAAATGCTGGGGAATATGCTGACAGTGCGGCATTTGCTATGACAAAAGGCTTTGACGTGCGAGGAATTCCAATTTCTTATTGACGTCAATTAATTTATTGGTAAGTACAATATTTTCCCGGCGTAGACGGAAAACTTCATGCGCTTTTTCTATAAAATTTTTCACTTCATTTTCATACCAGGGCTTGGTGAGATATTTATAAACCTGCCCGCGGTTGATGGCATCAATGACTGCATTAATATCTGTATAACCTGTAATTAAAATACGGATCGGATCCGGGAAATCATGTATGATCGATTCAAAAAATTCGATACCTGTAATTTTGGGCATTCGCTGGTCACTCAATATTACATGAATATCTTCCTGCTCAAGGATCTTTCTCCCCTCATCCGCAGACTCTGCAGTAAAAATGCGGAAATCCCGGCGAAATGAAGCCCTGAAACCAACTAAATTATGCGCTTCATCATCTATGTAAAGTACAGTAATCATAGCCTTAGTGGGTGTTTTAATAATTGAAAATAAACATTTTTCTTTAAAAACAACATTTTGTTATATTTGCTTATTAGGGCGATTCATATTAAAATCACCATCACCAATATGTCCTATGATATCAGAGATCCGCATTCGTGGCTTTCGGGCAACCGATGATCCGGGAACATGCCAAAAATTTATTTTTGGCCATAGAAAAGTACTGGAAAATCATGGTATAGAAAAAGTCTCCTCTTCCACGGATGCCTGGATGTATGACACTTCTGTGTTTGTAGTGGTAGTGGAGTCCCCGGATCGCGAAAAACTTTTCGGTGGCGTACGTATTCACTGCGTGGATGGAAAATCAAAATTGCCAATAGAAATAGCGACCGAAGACATGGATCCTAAGATGAGTGATGTAGTAAAGAATTATGCTCAATTTGGAACCGCAGAATTATGTGGCCTTTGGAATTCCATTGAAGTTGCCGGATTTGGTATTGGAAGTTTATTTCCCACGCGTGCTGCCATNGTTTTATTGGAACAAATTGGNTTGCAGTCTTTATTTTTTTTATGCTCTCCTTTTACACTGCGTTTCCATAAATGGCTGGGCAGCCGTGTTTTAATGGAAGTAGGAAAGAACGGCACTTTTTATTATCCGAAATATGATTTGCTTGCTACTGCCGTGGTACTTGAAGACGCGGTGAAAATCCCGTTATGCCACCCTCGCGAAAAAGCAAAAGTATTTTCAATGCGGGAAAATCTTACGATGACGACGCATGAAAAGTCCCCATTTAAAAACCTGGATATGATAGTTCAAAATGATTTGCTTTTACCCAATGCGCATAAGGATGAATTTGTATTGGGGAAAAAAGACACTATTAACAGTATCCAGTGATGAAGAAAATTATTTTTTCTCTCATCTTTGTTTTTATCTTAAATATCCTCCCATTTATTTTTTACCCGGGCCTNTTGCTCCATTATAAAACCATCACCCTGGTTATAGCCGCNTTTTGTATATGGCTTACACAGCCGGTATTCAGCATGAAAGANACAAAAGAAAACAGGGAGGAGGACCGGTTTTCTATCTTATTTATTCTCGTAGCCGCATCTGTTAGTATTGTGAGCGCAAATGTGGAATGGGCCACTAATTACCCGGCGCATGAATCAAATACTGCAATCACTATTTTAGGTTTTTGCATGATCGTAATAGGAATTATTATTCGCGTATGGTCTATCTGTACACTTGGAAAATATTTTACCGCAACGGTTTTACTTCAACAAAAACAAACACTGATCACTTCCGGTCCATACAGGATCGTAAGGCATCCCAGTTACTTTGGTGCATTTTTATCTATTGTTGGCTGTGCTGTTTTTTTAAACGCATATATAAGTATCCTCGTTGCAGCGGTATTCATGTGTACCAGTTACATTGTGCGTATACGGGCAGAAGAAAAAGTGATGATTCAATATTTTGGAAATGAATACATTGAATTTTCTAAAAAAACCCGCAGGTTATTTCCATTTATTTGGTAAATTTATTAATTAATTCCAGGCATCAACTAATGGCAACAAAACTTTGCACAGCATTTATTCTTATTTCTTTTTGTATACAATTTCATGCAGGTGCACAACCGGTTTTGGAATATAGGGATGCGCAAAAAGCAGTGCTGATAGGAAAAGAAATGCAATTGGCCAGCACATCCGCGAACATTTCAAAGGATCAATTATTTTCTCAAACCAGGTTTTATAACAGTGATGCGGCCATTCCTTTTTTTGGTGTTTCCGATAGTATTATATGGGCTCGTTTTACGGTTAGAAATAATACAAAGGAGCCTTCCCTTATGGCATGGATGCAATATACCAATATCACGAACATTCATTTATATACCATTAACAATGGTTCCCTTCAATTACTGTCAGATTCTGAAAGAGAAGTTTTTCCGAAAAATGAAAATATAACAGCACCCATAAAATTTAACCTGGAACTCAGCCCGGGAGAAACGAAGACCTATTATATGCGGATAGATGCGAAACATCCTGTTGTACTGGCTTTTTTTGTTGGTTCCAATATTGCGATCAATACAGCTATTAACAGGTTATCATTTATTTTAGGCGCTTATCTCGGCATCCTCTTGTCGGTGATCTTCTACAATTTGTTCCTTTTTATTTCAATTAAAGACCGCAACTATTTCTTATATATTCTGTACATTTTTTTATTAGGCCTGGCGCAATATACACTTGCCGGTTTTGCTTATAAATATCTCTGGTATAATAGCCCTGCAATCAATTCATTTGCGGTTCCGGTAACAACTTCACTCGCAGCTATATTCGGGATCATTTTTGCAATGCACCTCATGCGCACCCGTGAATTCACTCCCATTACACATAAAATATACCTGGGCTTTATCTGTTTTTATTCATTGGCGATCATTTTTTCCCTGGCGGATATGAATGATGTTAGTTATTTTATCATTAATATCAACAGTCTTTTTGCCGGTGCTACTTCCATCTTCGCGTCTATCTATATTGCCCGAAAAGGGTACAGGCCGGCCTTTTTCTTTTTCATTTCATGGATATCATTTTGTATAGGCCTCGTGATTTTTAGTTTGCGAAACCTGGGCCTTGTACCCAGTAATGATTTCACTACCTATGTATTGTATCTCGGGTCAGCAATAGAAACGATTTTACTTTCNGTAGCATTGGCAGACCGCATTAATACCATGCAAAAAGAAAANGAGTTATCGCAGAATTATGTGTTGCAGGTTTCCCTGGAAAAAGAAATGCTGATCAAAGAACAAAATATTTTACTTGAGCAAAAAGTGCATGAACGCACGCGTGAACTGGAAAGATCCAATTTGCATTTAGGGGAAGCCATTTTTGATCTTAAAAGTACCCAGGCACAATTGGTTGAATCTGCTAAGATGGCCTCCCTTGGGCAACTTACAGCAGGTGTGGCGCATGAAATCAATAACCCCATCAATTTTGTAAAAGCAAATATCAAACCGTTGAAAATGGACCTGGATGATATTTTCACTATCATCAATAAATACGAAGCGCTGCATGAGCCGGGACTTGAAAATATTAATGAACTGCTTGCTGCTATACAGGAAGAAAGCCGGAATATGGACCTGGAATATTTGAAAAATGAAATCAACCAACTCATTGGAGGAATTAACGATGGGGCTGAAAGAACGGCGGAAATTGTACGCAGTCTTCGCACATTCAGCAGGCTGGATGAAAGCGAATTGAAAAGTGTAAAGATCTATGAAGGCATTGATTCCACGCTGCTTTTACTGAGTAGCAGTATTCCCGGGTATATACACATTATAAAGGATTACCAGGCACATGGCGATGTAGAATGTTATCCCGGGAAACTAAACCAGGTATTTATGAATTTGTTGAACAATGCCGTGCAGGCGATAACTTTTAAAAAAGAAAAAAACAATCATGAATACATCACGATCAGCACCAAAGATGTGAATGGTTCAATCCGCATCTCTATCAAAGATACCGGCCTTGGTATTACACCGGAAGTTCGCAGCCAGATTTTTGACCCGTTTTTTACAACAAAAGATGTAGGTTCGGGAAATGGATTGGGCTTATCTATCGTTTTTAAAATAATTGAAATGCATAAAGGAAAAATAGAAATAGAATCTGAAGGNATGAATAATGGAGCCGATTTTATCATTACTTTGCCACATATGCAACCGCTGACTTAACCAACAATNAATNTTATGCTGGCTANAGAAAAACATATTCATATCTTATTCATTGATGATGAATTGAATAATCAAAATGCATTTTATGCCGGGTTTCGAAGGCGTTTTAAAGTTTTCACAGCTTCNTCCGGCGCNGAAGGCCTGGAAGTTTTGGAAAAAGAAAAGATACATGTGATCATTGCCGANCAGCGCATGCCACAGTTTACCGGTGTCCAGTTTTTTCAGAAAGTACGCCGTTCACATCCATTTCCCATGCGCATTTTACTAACCGGCTATACCGATATTGTAGCCCTTGAAGATGCCGTGAATAAAGGAGAAATTTATCGTTATATTAAAAAACCCTGGGATGATAAAGAAGTAGAACAGTCTATCCGGAATGCGTATGAAATTTATTATACAAGGGAACAGCTGAGAATTAAAATTTCCGAACTGGAAAAAACAAATGATGAGTTGAACCGCCTTGTCTACAGCACTTCACATGACCTGCGTTCGCCTTTGGCTTCCATTATGGGTGTCCTCAACCTGGCGAAAATGGAAAATTCAGTCAAAGATCCAAACGGGTATTTGGAAATGATCGGAATTTGTGCAGTGAAAATGGATGATTATATTAAAAAGATCATTGAATATTATAAAAGTGTTCGCGTGGATGAAGCCAATGATCCGATTGATTTTAAAAAGATCATCCAGGAAAATATTCAATTGCATAAAATGCAAAACCCGGCGATCCGGTTTGATGTTTCCGTGGCGCAGGATATCAATTTTGTAAATGATGCATTTCGCATCACGGTTATTTTTGACAACCTTATTTCGAATGCGCTGAAATACCAGAAGCCGGAAGAAAAAAATCAAAAGATCAGCATTGAGGTCCGGGTGTCGAAAGAAAAAGCAACGATCATTATAGAAGATAATGGCATCGGCATTTCCGAAAAAGACCTTGTGAATATTTTCACCATGTTTTTCAGGAGTACCAGTAATGCTACCGGCCTCGGCATCGGCTTATTCATTGTACAGGAAGCTGTGTCAAAATTGAATGGTAAAATTTCCGTGCAATCCGATCTGGGTAAAGGCACAAAATTTCTGCTCGAAATTCCCAATAAAATACAGGTATAATTTTCACTGGATACATCTTTGAATTCAAAAACTTCCTTCCATTTATTTTTTTCAGTTTATTCTTTCCTTACATATCGAACTTCTGTTTTATTTTTACTGTTACTGATAAATTTCATTCATGCAAACATTTGAAGCGCTTTCCCGAATTTTTAATGAACGATTTTCCACAGACCATTTTAATGCAAGCCCGGAAACGCTTTATGAACCTTGTAATTATTTTCT
>JGI24770J26754_10002038_pt1 | contig 14074 bp, 10 predicted proteins | sample LakOneMetagenome_FD_26754 | JGI IMG/M metagenome (IMG submission 26754) | reverse complement strand
TCCAACCAGTAATGTGTCAACATTGTAACCATGCTCCTTGTGAAACTGTTTGTCCAGTTGCCGCAACATCACACGGTCGTCAAGGTCAAAACCAAATGGCTTATAATAGATGTGTTGGTACACGTTATTGTGCTAACAACTGTCCATATAAAGTACGTCGTTTTAACTGGTTCTTGTATAACAAAAACAGCGAATTTGATTATCATATGAATGATGATTTAGGACGTATGGTTATCAATCCAGATGTAAACGTTCGTTCTCGTGGAGTAATGGAAAAATGTTCAATGTGTATTCAAATGACACAAAAAACAATTCTTGATGCAAAACGTGACGGAAGAGAAATAAAAGATGGTGAATTCCAAACAGCTTGTTCAAACGCGTGTTCTACTGGAGCAATGAAGTTTGGAGATGTAAATGATAAAGAATCTAAAGTAACTGAATTACTTGAAGATAAAAGAATGTATCATTTATTAGAGCACGTAGGAACAAAGCCTAACGTTATCTATCACGTAAAAGTTAGAAATACCTAGTTTAAAAAAGATTAATTAAGAAACAAGATAAAGGATTATGTCGTCTCACTACGAAGCACCCATTAGAAAACCATTAGTTATTGGTGATAAAAGTTATCACGATGTGACTGTCGATGTTGCCGCTCCAGTTGAAGGAAGAGCAAACAAACAATGGTGGACCGTTTTTTCAATCGCATTAGCAGCTTTCCTTTGGGGAATAGGTTGTATCGTTTATACCATTTCTACAGGTATTGGTTCTTGGGGACTAAATAAAACTGTAGGTTGGGCATGGGATATTACCAATTTCGTTTGGTGGGTTGGTATTGGTCACGCAGGAACTTTGATTTCTGCTGTATTGTTACTTTTCCGTCAACGATGGAGAATGGCAATCAACCGTTCTGCTGAAGCGATGACTATTTTCTCAGTAGTTCAGGCAGGTTTATTCCCAATTATTCACATGGGTCGTCCATGGTTGGCTTATTGGGTTGTGCCTATTCCTAATCAATTTGGATCATTGTGGGTTAACTTTAACTCTCCACTTCTTTGGGACGTATTCGCAATTTCGACCTATCTTTCGGTATCATTAGTTTTCTGGTGGACTGGTTTACTTCCTGATTTTGCTATGTTAAGAGATAGAGCAGTAACGCCATTCAATAAAAGAGTTTATTCTATTTTAAGTTTTGGTTGGAGCGGTAGAGCTAAAGACTGGCAACGTTTTGAAGAGGTTTCTCTTGTTCTTGCAGGATTAGCAACCCCATTGGTACTTTCAGTACACACTATTGTATCTTTTGACTTTGCTACATCTGTTATTCCTGGATGGCATACTACAATCTTCCCACCTTATTTCGTGGCTGGTGCGGTATTCTCAGGATTTGCAATGGTAAATACCTTGTTAATCATTATGAGAAAAGTTTCTAATCTTGAAGCATACATCACGATTCAACATATTGAGTTAATGAATATTGTAATCATGATTACAGGTTCTATTGTGGGTGTTGCCTACATTACAGAGTTGTTTGTAGCATGGTATTCAGGAGTAGAATATGAACAATATGCTTTCTTAAATAGAGCAACTGGTCCTTACTGGTGGGCATATTGGTCAATGATGACTTGTAACGTTTTTTCTCCACAATTCATGTGGTTTAAAAAACTAAGAACAAGTATCATGTTCTCTTTCATAATTTCAATTGTTGTAAATATTGGTATGTGGTTTGAGCGTTTCGTAATTATCGTTACTTCACTTCACAGAGATTACCTTCCATCTTCTTGGACGATGTTCTCACCAACATTTATTGATATTGGTATTTTCACTGGAACAATCGGTTTCTTCTTCGTTTTGTTTTTACTATATGCAAGAACTTTCCCAGTAATTGCACAAGCAGAGGTTAAAACAATATTGAAATCTTCTGGAGAAAATTATAAAAGAGATAGAGAAAAAGAAGGACATAATCATTCAGAAAAACATTAGTATTTGTTATGAGTAGTAATAAAGTTATACACGCTATATACAATGATGATGATATTTTAATGGATGCTGTAAAGCAAACCAGAAAGGCGCATCATCATATTGAAGAAGTTTATACTCCTTTTCCGGTTCACGGATTGGATAAAGCAATGGGTTTACCATCAACTAGATTAGCTATTTGTGCTTTCATCTATGGATGTATTGGACTTACAGTTGCAACAACAATGATGGATTATATTATGATTCAGGATTGGCCTCAAGATATTGGTGGAAAACCAAGTATGAGTTATATTCAAAATATGCCGGCTTTTGTACCAGTAATGTTTGAGATGACTGTATTTTTTGCCGCTCACTTAATGGTTATTACTTTTTACATGAGAAGTAAATTATGGCCATTCAAACAAGCAGAAAATCCTGATGTAAGAACAACCGACGATCACTTCTTAATGGAAGTTGCTGTAAATAATAATGAAGAAGAATTAACTTCTTTCTTTAAAAATACAGGTGCAGTTGAAGTTAAAGTAATAGAAAAGCACTAAAGAGACATGAAAAGTTTATTAAAAATAGCATTAGTATTAGGGATAATACTATCTTTTTCTTCTTGTAAGGATAATAACNCTCCAAACTACCAGTACATGCCNAATATGTATGAATCGGTTGCTTATGAAACCTATTCAGAGTCATCAGCATTTAATTCTCCAACTGGATTACAGGGTAAAGAAGGTCAGTTGCCACCTGTTGGAACTATTAAAAGAGGTTATGTCCCTTATGAGTTTGCTAATACGACTGATGGTTACAACTTAGCAAAATTAAATTCTGTTTCACCACTTGATCCTGCTACAATTGATATGAAAAAAGCAGAAGAGCTTTTTAATATTTATTGTGCCATTTGTCACGGAACAGCAGGTGATGGTAAAGGAAATTTAGTTAAACAAGGTAAATTCTTAGGAGTGCCTAACTATAAAGATAGACAAATTACAGAAGGAAGTATTAATCATGTAATCAATTTTGGTCTTAACTCAATGGGTTCTTACGCAAATCAATTAAACCAACAAGAACGTTGGATGGTTGCAGCTTATGTAATGAAACTTAGATCGCAATTATAATAGTAGAACAAACAGATTCTTATAGATATGTATACATTTTCAAAAAAATTAAAAACCACAGCACTTATTCTAATGACTTTAGGATTAGTAGGAATTGTGTATGGTTTTTTATCTGCTCCTAAAACTGTAGAAGAGGCTGAAAAAATAGTAGCTGCAAGTCATGAAGGACATCATGCAGAAGCAGAAGCTCACGATGCTCATAAAGTAGCAATGCCGTCAGAAGAAACTAAAACAACTGCTGAAGTTGCCACTCCAGACACCACTAAGACTACTGTTGATTCACTTGTAACTAAAACGGATTCTATTAATGAAGTTGTTGCTCCAGCAGTAGAACACAAAGCAAAAGTAGAAGTTGCTGAAGTAGATGAAGCTAAAGAAAAGAAAGAACATGCTGAACATGTTTTTCATCAATTACAAAACAAACCATGGGCAGCTTTATATGTTGCTTGTATTTTCTTCATGTTGATTTCATTAGGTGCTTTAGCATTTTATGCCATTCAACAAGTAGCACAAGCAGGTTGGTCTCCGGTATTGTTTAGAGTGATGCAAGGTATCACAGCGTATTTACCTGTTGGTTCTGTTATCTTTTTCGTACTATTATTATTGGCTGGTTTTCATCAACACCATTTGTTTACTTGGTTAGCTGAAGGAGTTACTACTAAAGGTAGTGCTAATTACGACGAAATGATTGCTGGTAAATCGGGTTATTTAAATTTCCCATTCTGGATTTCAAGAGCAGCTATCTTTTTATTAGGATGGAACTTATACAGATATTTCTCTAGAAAAAATTGTTTAGCTCAAGATGAAGCTTCAGANAATACTTTCTACAAAAAGAATTTTAAAATGTCTGCGGTTTTCTTAGTGTTCTTTATCGTTTCAGAATCTATCATGTCATGGGATTGGTTAATGTCATTTGATCCACACTGGTTCAGTACATTATTTGGTTGGTATGTATTTGCAAGTTTCTTTGTAAGTGGTATCACAACAATTTCTATGGTTACTTTATATTTAAAATCTAAAGGATATTTAGAAAATGTAAATTCAAGCCACATTCACGATTTATCTAAATTTATGTTTGGTATTAGTGTATTCTGGACTTATTTATGGTTCTCTCAATTCATGTTGATTTGGTATGCTAACATTCCAGAAGAGGTTACCTATTTTAAAACTAGAATAGATGTATTTACATTACCATTTTGGGGTGCAGTTGTTATGAACTTCGTTTTCCCTATTTTAGTTCTTATTAATACAGATTTCAAACGAGTTGCTCCAATTATAGTTGGTGCTGGTGTAGTAATTTTATGCGGTCATTATATAGATTTCTTTAACATGGTTATGCCTGCTACTGTTGGTGATCAATGGTTTATAGGAGTTTCAGAAATCGCATCAGTTTTGTTCTTTTTAGGATTGTTTATTTATGTAGTATTTACCGCTTTATCTAAAGTGCCACTTACACCAAAGCGTAATCCTTTTATAGAAGAAAGTAAACATTTTCATTATTAATATTTAAAGAAAACAACAAATGACAAGTTTATTAGTACTTCTTGTTTTAGTTTTATTATCTGTTGCATTATGGCAACTAACTAAAATTTTTGATTTAACTCAAGTTGGAAAAAGCAGTGACGACAACAATCAAGTTGCTGACGATAACGATAATAAAGTTAATGGATACCTAATGTTTGGTTTTTTAGGTTTCATTTATTGCATTACAATTTTCTGTATCGTAAAATACGGTGATTTACCATTGATGAGTAATGCAGCTTCTGTTCATGGAAAAGAAGTTGACCAATTAATGTGGATTTCAATGATATTGATTTTTGTCGTTCAGATAATCACACAAGCATTATTACATTATTTTGCATACAAATACAGAGGTAAAAAAGGGCAAGTAGCCACCTATTTTTCTGATAACAATAAATTAGAATTTATTTGGAGTTCTGTGCCTGCAATTGTTTTGGCAGTATTAATCTTTTTCGGATTATATTCATGGAATGATATTATGTTCGTAAATGAAAAAGTTGAGAAACCTATTGTTATAGAGATTTATGCACAACAATTTAAATGGACTGCTAGATATTCTGGTGAAGATAATGTATTAGGAAAGGCAAATGTTAGATTAATTGAAGGTGTGAATTCACTTGGAGTTGATTTAGCAGACAAAAATGCTCAAGATGATATTATCGCCGATGAAATTCATATCCCTAAAGGGAAAAGAGTTATTTTTAAATTACGCTCTCAAGATGTATTACACTCTATGTATATGCCTCATTTTAGAGCTCAAATGAATTGTGTTCCTGGAATGGTTACACAGTTTTCTTTCATACCTTCTGTTACCACAAGTGAGATGAGAGATAACCCAGACATGGTGAAAAAAGTAGCTAGAATCAACCAAATTAGAGAAGAAAAAAGTAAAGAATTGCTTGCAGAAGGTAAAACAGCTTTAGATCCTTATACTTTTGATTACCTGTTATTATGTAATAAAATTTGTGGAGCTTCTCACTACAATATGCAAATGAAGGTTGTAGTTGATACTCCTGAAGATTATAAAAAATGGTTAAGTGGGAAAACTACTTTAGTAAAATCTGTTAAAGATGCTGCTGCTGAAGACGCTAAAGCTAAAGATGGTGAAACAACTGGAGCAAAATCAGATACTGTTTCTGCAAAAAAAGATACAACTATGGTGGCTGAAGCACCAATGAAATAATAAAAAATAATATTTACAATAATATGAGTCACGCACACGATAATCACGCACACGATCACCACGAAGATCATCATGAACACCACCATAAAGACACGTTTATTACTAAATATATATTTAGTATAGACCATAAAATGATTGCTAAACAATACTTGTTGACAGGTATTTTTATGGGAATTATTGGTGTTGGTATGTCTTTGCTTTTCAGACTTCAGTTGGCTTGGCCTGAGCAGTCTTTTAAAGTTTTTAGCTTCTTTTTAGGAGAAAAAATGGCTCCAGGAGGCGTAATGACTAACGAAGCTTATTTGTCCTTAATTACAATTCATGGTACCATAATGGTATTCTTTGTACTTACTGCGGCTTTAAGTGGTACTTTTAGTAATTTACTAATTCCATTACAACTTGGTGCACGAGACATGGCTTCTGGTTTTTTAAATATGATATCTTATTGGTTATTTTTCCTTTCAAGTGTCATTATGGTTATATCCTTATTTGTAGAATCAGGACCAGCATCGGCAGGTTGGACAATATATCCTCCTTTAAGTGCTTTGCCTCAAGCTATATCAGGATCAGGTTTAGGAATGACATTATGGTTGGTTTCTATGGCTGTATTTATTGCAGCATCTTTAATGGGATCATTAAATTATATTGTAACCGTTCTTAATCTTAGAACAAAAGGGATGACTATGACAAGAATGCCTTTAACTATTTGGGCTTTCTTTATTACAGCTGTTATTGGTGTAATCTCATTCCCAGTATTGTTATCTGCTGCTCTTTTATTAATAATGGACAGAAGTTTTGGTACATCATTCTTTTTATCTGATATTTATTTAGCTGGTGAAGTATTAAATTACCAAGGTGGTTCGCCAGTATTATTTGAACACTTATTTTGGTTCTTAGGACATCCAGAAGTATATATCATTTTATTACCAGCATTAGGAATTACTTCTGAAGTTATTGCAACTAATTCTCGTAAACCAATTTTTGGATATAGAGCAATGATTATGTCTATTTTGGCTATTGCATTCTTATCTACAATAGTTTGGGGTCACCACATGTTCATCTCGGGTATGAACCCTTTCTTAGGTTCTGTGTTTACCTTTACAACATTATTAATTGCAATTCCATCGGCTGTAAAAGCATTCAATTATATTACTACTTTATGGAAAGGTAACTTACAGTTGAATCCTGCTATGTTGTTTTCAATTGGTTTAGTTTCAACTTTCATTACTGGAGGTTTAACAGGAATTATTTTAGGAGATAGCACTTTAGATATCAACGTTCACGATACTTATTTTGTTGTAGCTCACTTTCACTTAGTAATGGGTATTTCGGCTCTTTACGGTATGTTTGCTGGAATCTATCATTGGTATCCTAAAATGTTCGGAAGAATGTTAAATAAGACTTTAGGGTATGTTCACTTTTGGGTGACCGCAGTTTGTGCTTANGGTGTTTTCTTCCCTATGCATTTTATTGGAATGGCTGGTTTACCTAGACGTTATTATGAGAATACTAACTTCCCATTATTTGATGATNTACAAGATGTAAACGTTATTATTACAACTTTCGCTCTTATAGGTGGTGCTTTCCAATTAGTATTTATTTACAATTTCTTTCACAGTATTTTCTACGGTAAGAAAACAGTTCAAAATCCTTGGAGATCTAATACTCTTGAATGGACTGCTCCAATAGAACATATTCATGGTAACTGGCCAGGTGAAATTCCTGAAGTTTACAGATGGCCTTATGATTATAGTAAACCAGGTCATGATGAAGATTTTGTTCCACAAAATGTTCCAATGAAACCNGGTGAAGAAGTATTACATCACTAAGATTTTAAATTATATTAAAAATGCCTTTCTTATGAGAGGCATTTTTATTTGCATCCAACTTTGTTATATATTTGTAATATGAACGAACATTTAGATCCTACCAATTCCAATTACAATTCNGATGAACTTGACCTCGAAAAAAANTTAAGGCCATTATCATTTGACGATTTTACAGGACAAGAACAAGTTTTAGACAATCTAAAAGTCTTCGTTGAAGCTGCCAATCAAAGAAATGAAGCGCTTGATCATACTTTGTTTCATGGACCACCAGGATTGGGTAAAACTACTTTAGCCAATATTTTAGCCAATGAGTTAGGTGTCGGCATCAAAATCACTTCAGGACCAGTTTTGGATAAACCTGGCGATTTAGCTGGATTACTTACCAATTTAGAAGATAGAGATGTATTGTTCATTGATGAAATTCATCGTCTGAGTCCAGTTGTAGAAGAATANCTTTATTCTGCAATGGAAGATTTTAAGATTGATATTATGATTGAATCAGGCCCAAATGCTCGTACGGTTCAAATCAATTTAAATCCGTTTACCTTAGTTGGAGCGACAACACGTTCAGGTTTATTGACTGCGCCGATGCGTGCTCGTTTTGGAATTCAAAGTAGACTTCAATATTANAACACCGAATTATTAACAACTATTGTTCAACGTAGTTCGGCTATTCTTAGAATGCCAATTACCATGGAAGCTGCAATAGAAATAGCAGGTAGAAGCCGTGGTACGCCTCGTATTGCCAATGCATTATTGCGACGAGTTAGAGATTTTGCACAAATTAAAGGCAATGGCAAAATCGACATCGAAATTGCGCGATATTCGCTTAAAGCATTGCATGTAGATGCCCATGGGTTGGATGAAATGGATAATAAAATATTAACCACTATTATCGAAAAATTCAAAGGTGGTCCTGTTGGATTATCAACGCTTGCTACTGCTGTTTCTGAAAGTGGTGAAACCATAGAAGAAGTTTACGAGCCTTTTTTAATTCAAGAAGGATTCATAATTCGTACTCCAAGAGGAAGAGAAGTAACTGAAAAAGCCTACAAACATCTCGGTAAAATTAACACTAATATTCAAGGAGGATTGTTTTAATTTTGATAAACAATAAAGAAAAATATACCCAACTCATTAAAACCGAAGCCAAACGCCTCGGTTTTTTCTCATGCGGTATTTCTAAAGCCGGATTTTTAGAAGAAGAAGCACCAAGATTAGAACGGTGGTTGAATCAAAATCGTCATGGNCAGATGTCTTATATGGAAGACTATTTTGACAAACGATTAGATCCAAGAATTTTAGTAGAAGATGGAAAAAGTGTCATTTCTTTATTGTTGAATTATTATCCTTCGGAGTTTCAAAATGAAGAAAGCTATAAAATTTCGAAATATGCCTATGGAAAAGATTACCACTATGTTATTAAAAAGAAATTAAGAAAATTTCTAAATACAATTAAAAGGGAAATTGGTGATGTTTCGGGTCGTGCTTTTATCGATTTTGCTCCAGTAATGGAAAAGGCTTGGGCCGCTAAAAGTGGACTAGGTTGGTTGGGTAAAAACAATAATTTGTTAACCAAACAAGTAGGGTCATTTTATTTTATAGCCGAATTAATTATTGATTTAGACTTGGTATACGACCATGCTACGACTGATCATTGTGGAAGCTGTACCGCTTGTATAGATGCTTGTCCAACCCAAGCCATTGTGGCGCCGTATGTAGTTGATGGTAGTAAGTGTATTTCATATTTTACTATCGAATTAAAAGATAATTTACCTCAAGAAATGAAAGGTAAGTTCAATGATTGGGCCTTTGGCTGCGATGTTTGTCAAGATGTTTGTCCGTGGAATAAATTTTCTAAACCGCATAACGAACCTTCATTCAACCCAAATCCAGAATTGTTATCATTTACCAAAAAGGATTGGGAAGAAATTACAGAAGATACTTTCAACAAGGTCTTCAAAAGCTCAGCAGTCAACAGAACACAGCTTAGTGGTTTTAAGCGAAATATTAATTTTTTGAAATAAATATTAATTAAATAAAATTTTCGTTTTCTCCAAAAGAAACACTATAAAAGTTGTTGTTTTACACTGATACTTTTACCTTTGTAAGTCAGAATGTAAAAAGACCACAATGAATAAATCAAGTAAGCGTAGAGAAGCACTTTTATATCACGCCAAACCTACTCCAGGAAAAATACAAGTTGTTCCAACCAAAAAGTACGCTACACAACGAGATTTGTCGTTAGCTTATTCACCCGGAGTTGCCGAACCTTGTTTGGAGATTGCAAAAGACATAAACAACGTTTATAAATATACTTCTAAAGGTAATCTAGTAGCTGTAATTTCTAATGGTACTGCAGTTTTAGGTTTAGGAGACATCGGTCCAGAAGCATCCAAACCTGTAATGGAAGGAAAAGCATTGTTGTTTAAAATATTTGCTGATATTGATGTTTTTGATATTGAAGTAGGCACAAAAGATATCGAAGAATTCATTGCTACGGTCAAAAATATTGCACCTACTTTTGGTGGAATTAATCTGGAAGATATTAAAGCACCAGAATCTTTTGAAATTGAAAGACGTTTGGTGGAAGAATTGAACATTCCAGTGATGCACGACGATCAACACGGAACAGCAATTATATCTTCTGCCGCCTTACTAAATGCTTTAGAACTAGCAGATAAAAAAATAGAAACAGTAAAATTAGTAGTTTCTGGCGCAGGTTCTGCGGCTCTAGCCTGTGCTAATTTATACGTGTTGTTGGGTGTTAAACTCGAAAACATCATCATGTTTGATAAAGAAGGTGTTTTATCTAACGATAGAACCGATTTATCAGAACTTCAAAAAAAATACTCTTACGGGAAAAAAGGAATTAGCCTTAAAGATGCCTTAGTAGATGCGGATGTATTTCTAGGACTTTCAGCTGGAAATATACTGACTCCAGAAATGCTATTAGGAATGGCCAAAGACCCTATCGTTTTTGCAATGGCCAATCCTACGCCTGAGATAGATTATAATGTTGCAATTGCCACTAGAGAAGATCTTATTATGGCAACCGGACGTTCCGATTATCCTAATCAAGTGAATAATGTACTAGGATTCCCTTATATATTTAGAGGTGCTCTAGATGTTCGAGCTACAAAAATTAATGAAGCCATGAAAATGGCAGCTGTTCGTGCATTAGCTGCATTGGCCAAGGAAATGGTTCCCGAGCAAGTTAACATTGCTTATGGTGAAACCCGATTGAATTTTGGTAGAGATTATATTATTCCAAAACCATTTGATCCAAGATTAATTGCTACAGTAGCGCCAGCAGTGGCTAAAGCTGCTATGGAAAGTGGTGTAGCACTTCATCCCATTACCGATTGGGAAAAATATGAAGAGGAGTTAATGGAGCGAATGGGTTCTGATAATAAAATGGTTCGATTGCTTACCAATCGCGCTAAAACAGATCCTAAACGTATCGTTTTTGCAGAAGCAGATCAATTAGATGTGTTAAAAGCAGCTCAAATAGTTTACGAAGAAGGAATTGGTCATCCAATTTTATTAGGTCGAAAAGAAGATATTCTAGAGTTGAAAGAAGAAATTGGTTTTGATGCCGATGTGCCAATCCTTGACCCGAAAACAAAAGAAGAAGACAAACGCAGATTAGAATATGCCGATATTTTTTGGAAAGAAAGACAACGTCGTGGAATCTCATTATTAGATGCTCAAAAATGGATGCGTGAACGCAATTATTTTGCTGCTATGATGGTCAATCAAGGTGATGCTGATGCTATGGTTTCTGGTTATTCTAGAAGTTATCCAACCGTCGTAAAACCCTTAATGCAATTGATTGGTAAAGCGCCAGGTATTTCTCTTATCGCCACCACTAACATGATGATGACCAATCGTGGTCCAATGTTTTTGTCGGATACCGCGATTAATCCAAATCCGACAGCAGATGATTTGGCAAAAATTGCTTTAATGACAGAGAAAACCGTTCGAATGTTTGGTATGGAACCTGTAATCGCAATGGTGTCGTTTTCTAATTTTGGTTCATCTACGCATGAAAGTGCGAATAAAGTTCGTGAAGCGGTTGCCTATTTACACAAATACTATCCAGATTTGATTGTAGATGGTGAAATTCAAACCGATTTTGCATTAAATCCCGACATGCTTAAAGCGAAATTTCCATTCTCTAAATTAGCAGGGAAAAAGGTAAATACGTTGATATTTCCTAATTTAGAATCGGCGAATATCACGTATAAATTGCTTAAAGAATTATACAAAGTAGATTCAGTCGGACCAATCATGCTTGGTATGGATAAACCGGTGCATATTTTTCAATTAGGAGCTAGTGTAGAAGAAATGGTAAACATGTCGGCAGTAGCCGTCGTTGATGCACAGGAAAAGTCTAAAAGAATTAAGAATTTCGACGTAAATAAGTAGCATTAAATCGGCAATAATAACGCTAATTAAAGATTTTTGTTATATTTGGAATAACATTGTTAAATTATGATAGCACACATTCAAGGTAAATTAGTTGAAAAAACACCAACTGAAGTCGTAATTGACTGTAATGGTGTTGGTTATCATATCAATATTTCATTACATACGTATTCATTATTACCAAAAACCGATTTTGTGAAACTTTTTACATATCTAATGATTAAAGAAGATGCACATTCACTATACGGATTTGTAGAAAAATCGGAACGAGAAATATTTAAAATGTTGCTTTCGGTTTCTGGAATTGGAGCTGGAATTGCACGAACCATGTTATCATCATTAGAACCCAAACAAATTATTCAAGCATTGGCCAGTGGTGATGTGGGAACTATTCAATCTATTAAAGGTATTGGTGGAAAAACCGCCCAACGCGCCATACTTGATTTGAAGGATAAAGTGTTAAAAATATACGATTTAGACGAAGTTTCGCTATCTCAAAACAATACAAATCGAGATGAAGCGTTATCTGCTTTGGAGGTTTTAGGTTTTGTTAGAAAAGCATCCGAAAAAATAGTAGATAAAGTAATCAGTCAAAATCCGGATGCTACCGTTGAAGTAATTATCAAACAAGCATTAAAAAATTTATAATTGTTGAAAACACATTACCATAAATATACAAAAGTTGTTCAAAAACTAGCATTCATAGTTGTAATGCTTTTGGTTACTCAGTTCACATACGCTCAAGTAGATACCGACGTGAATGACTCCATAAAAGGATACAATACGGGAAGCATGCAAATGGCTAACCCTAAAAGTGTTGTTGAAGCTTATACCTACGATTCGGCAACAGATCGGTATGTGCTTACTAAAACTTTTGAAGGTTTCAACATAAATTACCCAATCATTCTTACTCCAAAAGAATACGAACAATTGGTTCTTAAAGAATCCATGCACAATTATTTCAAAGAAAAATCGGATGCTATAGAAGGTAAAAAAGCCGGTGCTGAAGAAAAGAAGAAAGATTTATTGCCACGATACTATGTCAATTCCAATTTTTTTGCCACCATATTTGGATCAAATACTATAGATGTAAAGCCTACAGGTTCGGCCGAAATTGATTTAGGATTTCGTCATACCAAACAAGACAATCCTTCTTTTTCTCCAAGAAATNGGTCTACAACAACNTTCGATTTCAATCAAAGAATTAGTATGAGTTTAATGGGAAAAGTTGGAACCCGTTTGAATGTCAATGCCAATTACGATACCCAGTCTACTTTTGCATTTCAAAATCTTATCAAATTATCTTTCGATCCTTCCGCTTCGGGAGGTGATGATTCGATTATNAAAAAAATAGAAGTTGGTGCCGTAAGTATGCCACTTAACAGTACGTTAATTCGAGGNGCACAGAGTTTGTTTGGGGTTAAAGCGCAATTGCAGTTTGGTAAGACTACCGTAAATGCCGTATTTGCAGAACAAAAATCGCAAACCAAAACCGTAACAGCTCAAGGTGGTGGAACGGTGCAAAATTTTGAACTTTTCGCACAAGAATACGATGCCGACAGACACTTTTTCTTATCGCAGTATTTTAAAAATCGATATGATTATGCTTTAAGAAACTACCCATTAATTGACAGTAGAGTGCAGATTACTCGTATAGAAGTTTGGGTTACTAACAAACAAAATCGTGTAAGTACTACGAATAACAATTTAAGAAATATAATAGCACTTCAAGATTTAGGTGAAGCTCGTTTAAATTATCCGCCAACAATTAATGCTATTCCAGATGATCAAGTGGTTGCTATAAATACGCCACCTTCAAATTTCTTTGTAAATCCTATAGATTCCCCACCAGCAAACAATAATAACCTTTATGATCCAGCCTTGATAATTGCGACAGGCGGATTGTTAAACACNAATATTCGTCAAATTGTAACTTCTAATGCGGGTTTTAATAATACAGTTCCAGTTTCTGAAGGAACCGATTATGCTAAATTGGAGAACGCACGAAAATTATTACCCAATGAGTTTAC
>JGI24770J26754_10002034_pt1 | contig 14085 bp, 7 predicted proteins | sample LakOneMetagenome_FD_26754 | JGI IMG/M metagenome (IMG submission 26754) | reverse complement strand
ATTGATCATTCATTTATAAAAATAAGGTTATGAAAAAGAAATTTATTTTATTAAGCATGATACTGCTTGCAGGCTTTTTTTTTCCTGCTATTAATGATAACAGCTTAAAGGCCTGCTGTAAAAATGCGGGCGCAGGCTGCCAGGTAAATAAGAAGAAGGTAAACATGCAGGTGAATGAAACGGATGGGGAAGACGGATCGCTCAACATGTTCATGAATCCCTTTCAAAAATTATAAAAAAGTATTCCTGAAATTTAAATAACAACCATGATAAAGATTACCGATTTAGAAAAGATCTACCGTACCGAAGAAGTGGAAACAGTAGCACTGAACAAACTTACCATTGAAGTAAAGGAAGGTGAGTTTGTAGCCATCATGGGCCCCTCGGGCTGTGGCAAATCCACCTTGCTTAATATTCTCGGCTTACTCGATGATCCCGATGCAGGCAGTTTTATTTTTAACGGCACCGAAGTAGCTCACTTCAATGAGCGTAAAAGAGCCGACCTGCGGAAACGGAACATTGGTTTTGTATTCCAGAGCTTTAACCTGATCGATGAACTGACCGTTTTTGAAAATGTGGAACTGCCCCTGATCTATACCGGCGTAAAAGCCGCCGACCGGAAGAAGCGGGTGGAAGAAGTGCTGGATAAGATGCAGATCATGCATCGACGGAATCACTATCCCCAGCAACTTTCCGGCGGACAGCAGCAACGGGTTGCCGTGGCCAGGGCCGTGGTAAATAACCCCAAACTGATCCTGGCCGATGAACCTACCGGTAACCTCGATTCATCAAATGGTAATGAAGTGATGCAGATGCTGACCGACCTGAATGAAAAGGGAACCACTGTGGTAATGGTTACACACTCGGAACATGATGCCCGGTACAGCCACCGCATTATTCGTATGCTGGATGGACAGGCGGTTATTGAGAATATCATGTTGTAGCGTGTTGCTATATACCAGAACCGGAGGCCAATCACCAACTTAAAGTATAGCCATGATTAAAAATTATTTTAAAGTAGCGTTCAGGAACCTTTGGAAAAATAAAGGGTATAGTGCCATCAATATTTTCGGACTTGCCATCGGTCTTGCAAGTTGTTTGCTCATCACGCTCTATGTAACGGATGAGTTGAGCTACGACCGGCACTTTAAAAATGCAGACCGGATCTACCGCATCAATTCAGACATACGTTTTGGAGGCGCCGACCTGCACATGACGCAGACCTCAGATATGATGGGAGAACTTCTGAAAAAGGATTACCCCCAGGTGGAAGAATATACCAGGCTGTATACCAACGATGGCCCTAAACTTATCCGGAAAGGAAATGAATTCATAACCGAAACCCGTGTGGCCAATGCAGATTCCACGTTCTTTTCAGTTTTCCAGTTGCCATCAATTGAGGGTAATACCGGTACGGCATTGAATGAACCCAATACGGTTGTCATCACTGAATCCGCCGCAAAAAAATACTTTGGTTCAGTAAAAGTGATGGATAAAACCATCGAAGTGAAAGAAGACAATGCCAGCAAACCGTACAAGATAACTGCGGTGATAAAGGACATTCCAAAAGAAACACACTTCAATTTTGAATTCCTTTTTTCCATGAAGAATGTGAATTACCAATGGGGACAACTCACCAGCCATAACTTTCATACCTATCTTTTGTTTAAACCCGGCACAGACTATAAAGCTTTTGAAAAGAATTTCGACCAGTATTCCGATAAGTATGTTCTGCCTTATGCACAACACTTCGTCAAGATCAACAGTATGGATGAGTTCAGAAAGGCAGGAAACAAACTGGAGTATACGTTGATACCACTTACCGGTATTCACCTGCACAGCGACTTCAATTTCGAGATCACTCCTTCGGGAAACATTCAGTACGTATACATTTTTTCGGCAGTTGCACTGTTCATTCTTATCCTTGCCTGTATCAACTTCATGAACCTCAGCACAGCACGCAGCGCTAAACGGGCAAAGGAAGTGGGTATCCGTAAAGTGCTGGGAACCGAAAGAAAAGCGCTGATCGGTCAATTCCTTGTTGAGTCAACCATCATGGCTGTGATTTCACTCCTGATCGCCCTGGCCATCGCTTATTTGATATTGCCGCTGTTCAATGATGTTGCTGCAAAATCACTTTCAGTGAAAGACCTGCTGGGCAGGAATATTTTTCCATTCCTTATCCTGCTTCCTTTTGTGGTGGGGCTGCTGGCGGGCAGTTACCCGGCACTCTTCCTTTCAAAGTTCAAGCCGATCGCGGTGCTCAAAGGGAATGCAAATACCAATTTCAAAAAAAGTAACCTGCGCAATGCACTGGTCGTATTCCAGTTCTGGATCTCCATTATGTTCATCATCGGTACCATCATTGTATACAGCCAGCTCAATTATATACAGAATAAGAAACTGGGATTCAACAAAGACCAGGTATTGATCATTGATGGAGCTTATGCACTTGGCAATAATGTACAGGNATTTAAGAATGACGTACTGGCCNTGCAGGGAGTGAGCAGCGGAACACTCAGTTCATACCTGCCTGTCACTAATTCATCAAGAAGTGATAACTCTTATTCNAAAGAGGCGGTAATGGATACCAAGAGCGGGATTGATATGCAGACCTGGCGGATTGACTATGACTATATCAAAACAATGGGTATGGAAATAGTGAAAGGCAGGAATTTTTCAAAGGATTACGGNTCTGATTCAGCCGCTATGCTCATTACGGAAACAACTGCCCGGATGCTTGGATTTGATGATCCCATCGGCAAGACGATCTATTCNCCNACTGGTATNCCCGGTGACGGCGCACTCGTNCCTATCCAGGTCATCGGTGTTGTGAAGGATTTTCATTTTGAGTCTTTACGGAAAAAATTAGGGCCCCTCTGTTTCTTTCTTGGTAACAGCACCGGCCTTGCATCTTTCAAAGTATCGGCAGCCGGTGTAAAGAATTTAATTCCGCAGATCGAAAAAAAGTGGAAAGCACTTGCCCCGGGCATGCCTTTCAGCTACCGCTTCATGAGCGATTCTTTCAATGAAATGTACCGCAGTGAGCTGCGTGCAGGCACCCTTGCCATTGTGTTTGCAATCCTTGCCGTCTTTATCGCATGCCTGGGACTTTTTGGCCTGGTTACTTATATGGCGGAGCAACGTACCAAAGAAATAGGAATACGAAAAGTATTAGGAGCATCGGTAAGTAATGTGGTCACTATGCTTTCAAAAGATTTTTTGATATTGGTTGCGATTGCTTCTGTACTTGCATTCCCGCTTGCCTGGTGGGCCATGCACAAATGGCTGCAGGATTTTGAGTACAGGATCAATATGAGCGTGTGGGTATTTGTAATTGCAGGAATAATTGCCTTGCTGATAGCATTGCTGACAATAAGTTATCAGGCAATAAAAGCGGCAATTTCAAACCCGGTAAAATCATTACGCACCGAATAAACTTAAGGCCATGCTGAAACATTATTTCAAAACAGGGATCAGGAATTTAAGCCGCAATAAAGGATATACAGCTATCAATATACTTGGCCTTGCTGTGGGTATTACCAGCTGCATATTGATCATGCTGTTTGTAAGGAGTGAATGGAGCTATGATGGGTTTCACAGCAAGGCTGACCGAATATACCGTGCCTGGCAACATGAAAAAGTGGAAGGGCAGGATTTTATTAATACCGTTACACCCTTACCGATGGGGCCTGTGATGAAGGCAACTTATCCCGAAGTGGAGAACATGTGCCGTGTACTTCCATTCAACCCCGTCATAAAATTAGATCAGAATTCTTTTACGGAAGATGCACGGATGGTGGATTCCACTTTTTTTGAATTGTTTGATTTTAAGCTGCTGGAAGGCAACAGGGAAAACCCGTTTCCAACTGCCAACTCGATGATCATCACAAAAGAACTGGCAAAAAAGTATTTTGGTAAGCAGGATCCCATGGGAAAGAATATTGAAATACAGATGGGAGATGACAAGATGTTATTTACCGTGGCCGGTATTGCAGAAAAAGCGCCGGAAGAATCGAGCATAAAATATAAAATGCTTATTCCGTTTTCCAACAGCCGGTTTTTATTCAGGCCCGCTATGTTCACCAGTTGGACGAATGTGTTTGGCGAAACCTATGTGCAGCTCCGTAAAAAAATAAAGGCATCAGAACTGGAAGCCAGGTTCACCCCAATGATCAAACAGGCGCTGGGTGAAGATTATAAGGAAGGCGCATTCCTCGTTCACTTGCAGCCCATAACGGATATTCATTTGAACACATCACTGCCTGCAGGCAATGAACCAACAAGTAATCCTAAATATTCTTATATACTTGCCAGTATCGGGATTTTGTTGCTGCTGATCGCCTGCGTGAATTTCATCACCCTCTCCATTGGCCGCTCCACAACAAGAGCGCTGGAAGTGGGGGTGAGAAAAGTAATGGGAGCCGGCAGGGCTCAACTGATCCGCCAGTTCTGGGGCGAAGCGCTGCTGATCACATTGATCGCTGTTATTGTGGGTTTAGGGTTAGCTGCACTGCTGGTGCATCCGTTTAATACACTTATATCACGTAATATCTTACTTCAGTTTGATACCGTTTTCTGGGTATTCTGTTTTTTATTGATCGTATTGATCGCATTGATATCAGGCATTTACCCGGCAATCATCTTATCGGCTTTTAAACCGGTGGAAGTATTGAAAGGAAAACTGAACATGAAAAGCAATACCGGCTGGCTTCGTCAAAGCCTGGTGGTTGGGCAGTTTGTGATATCCATCGCCATGATCGTTTGTACGCTGATGATCGGCAAACAGATGAACTACCTGAAAAATAAAGACCTTGGCTATAATAAGGAACAGGTAGTGGTGGTGAAAACAAATATGGCGAGAAAAGAAGGCTGGCCTTTAGCCGGGTTATACAGGGCCGAACTGCTTAAACATCCTGAAGTGACAGATGCGGCTGTTTCCATCTACAGCCTGGCAGAACCGCAATGGCTGAACATTGGTTACAAGGATGAGAAACTGGGGTATAAAAATTTCCAGTATAATGCAGTGGATCCGTTCTTTGTAAGAACCATGGGTTTGAAGATGTCGGATGGACGTGCTTTTGATCCTTCCAATACAGCAGACATTGCATCCTCGGCAATAATCAATGAAGCATTTGCACAGGATTTTGGGTTGACTGATCCGGTAGGAAAAAAATTGCCTGGCAAATTCGACCAGCAGATCATCGGGGTTGTAAAAGACTTCAATATTCAATCATTGCATACCAAAGTTCAGCCCCTGGTATTGACCATTTCACCGGATTCGTTGGTGAGAAAGGCGGATGATCTCAATTATAATTTTCCGCCACAACCCAGGATATCCGTTCGGTTAAAAGCCGGCAGCCTTGCTGAAAATATCAATATGCTTAAACAGGCATGGCAGGTTGTTGCACCCAACCAGGACTTTGACTATAACTTTCTGGATGAGACCATTGCCGCACAGTATATGGCAGAACAGCGTACCAGCAGCATTGTAAAAATTGCATCGGGCCTTTCGGTATTCATTGCCTGTATGGGATTATTCGGCCTGGCCACGCTCACGGTATCACGCCGCAAAAAAGAAATTGGTATTAGAAAAGTACTGGGTGCAAGTGTAAGCAATATCACAAAACTGCTTTGCAGGGATTTTGCAAAGCTGGTGATCATTGCTGCCATCATTGCTTTTCCATTGGCCTGGTGGTTCATGCACGACTGGCTGAAAGATTTTGCATACCGGGTGAATATAAGCTGGTGGATATTTGTGGCGGCAGCATTTATTGCTTTGCTGATAGCTGTCCTTACGGTAAGCTTCCAGGCCATCAAAGCGGCCATTGCCAACCCGGTTAAAAGTTTAAGAACAGAATAATAAAGAATAACATGATTAAGAATTTTTTTAAGGTTGCCTGGAGAAACCTGTTACGGAACAAAGGGTTTTCATTCATTAATATTTCAGGCCTCGCCATCGGGATGGCATCGGCCATTTTGATCATGCTCTGGATCAGGCAGGAATTGAGCTACGACCAGTTTCATGAAAAGAAAGACCGCATTTACGAAGCATGGAACCGGGCTCACTTCAGTGGCAAATTGCAATGCTGGAATACCACCCCAAAGATACTGGCCCGGACCCTGGAGAAAGATATCCCGGAAGTGGAAAGGGCAGTACGTGTTAACTGGCCAAAAAATGTTCTGTTTTCCGTTGGGGATAAAAGACTGACTGTTTCGGGTAACATGGTGGACACGGGTTTTTTACAGATGTTCAGTTTCCCTTTACTAAAAGGAGATGCCCGTACAGCATTGAAGGATGGCTCTTCCATTATACTTACCGAAACACTGGCCAAAAAAGTATTTGGCAATGAAGAGGCGATGGGTAGAATAATAAAAGTTGATAACAGCGATAATTTTACCGTAACAGGCATCATCAAAGACCCGCCAAATAATTCAAGATTCCAGTTTGAGTATTTAACTTCCTGGGATTACCTTATCCGGAAAGGTGAAGACGACAGCACCTGGAATAATAATTCAACCCGTACCTATGTGCTGCTGAAACCGAATGCCAGCCTTGCTTCGGCAAACGATAAAATTAAGGGCATCAAGGTAAGGTATGTAAAAGACGATGACCCAACCTGGGAAATGTTCTTATACCCTTCAAGCCGCTGGCGCCTGTATTCCAGTTTTGTAAATGGAAAAGAAGATGGCGGGCTGATCGATTTTGTAAAAATGTTTGGCATCATTGCCTTGTTTATTTTACTGATCGCCTGCATCAACTTTATGAACCTGAGTACAGCCCGGAGTGAGAAACGGGCAAAGGAGGTCGGCATCAGGAAAGTAGTGGGCGCCCAAAAAAGATCTTTGATCGGGCAATTCCTGGGAGAGTCGGTATTGATCTCATTCCTTGCCGGTTTGGTTGCCTTGCTTCTTGTTGAACTCGCTTTACCGGCTTTCGGACAACTGACCGACAAGAAACTTTTCATCGATTTCAGCAATATTAATTTCTGGCTGGCAGGGCTGGGGTTTGTTTTATTTACCGGCATCATTGCCGGAAGTTACCCGGCTTTCTTTCTTTCATCTTTTCAGCCGGTGAAGGTTTTGAAAGGAACATTCAAGGCAGCCAATGCCCTCATCACTCCCCGTAAGTTGCTGGTGGTACTGCAGTTCACATTTGCCATCATCCTCATCATTTGTACAAGCATTGTAAGGCAGCAGATAGACCATGCCCGGAACAGGGAAAACGGGTACGATAAAAATAACCTGGCGTATCATTTTCTTACCGGCGACCTGGAAAAGAATTATCCGCTGGTTAAAAATGAACTGCTTTCATCAGGAGCCGCTGTTTCGGTGAGCAAAACCAGTGCACCGCTTACACAGGGATGGAGCGATAGCTGGGGTTTTGAATGGGAGGGAAAAGATCCAGATGACAAGACTGACTTTGACAGGTATTGTGTTGATGAAGACCTGGTTAAAACAGCCGGCTTCAAGATCATTGCCGGCCGGGATTTTAATCTGAAAGAATATCCCACCGATTCACTNGGGATCATTCTGAATGAATCTGCATTGAAAGTGATGAAATTCAAAGACCCCATCGGGCAGGTAATAAAAGACAACGGGAAGGTATGGCACGTGGTTGGTGTGATCGCTGATTTTATCCTGCAGTCTCCATATTACCCTACCAAGCCCATGGTGATCGAAGGCGGACAGGGCTGGTTTAATGTGATGCATTTCAGGCTCAATCCTTCCAATGCTACAGCTGATAACCTGAAAAAGGCAGAAGCGATATTTAAAAAATACAATCCCGAATATCCATTCGAATACAAATTCATTGATGAGGATTATGACCGGAAATTCAGGGCAGAAGAAAGAACCGGAACATTGGCGGCCTTGTTTGCCGGGCTTACTATTTTCATTTCCTGCCTGGGTTTGTTTGGCCTGGCAACCTACATGGCCGAGAACCGCATTAAAGAGATCGGCATACGCAAGGTACTGGGGGCATCGGTACCACGTATTACAACCCTGTTATCAAAAGATTTTCTGAAACTGGTAATGATATCATTTTTAGTGGCAAGTCCTGTTGCCTGGTGGATGATGCATAAGTGGCTGCAGGATTATCCATACCATGTGGAGATACATTGGTATGTTTTTGCGGCAGCGGGCCTGTTGTCATTCCTTATCTCCGTACTTACCGTAAGTTTCCAGGCCATCAAAGCGGCCATTGCCAACCCGGTAAAAAGTTTACGAACGGAATAAAAAGTATAACCATGATAAAGAATTATTTCAAGATCGCCATCCGGAACCTGTTTAAGAATAAAGCATTTACTGCCATCAATATCTTTGGATTGGCGGTGGGATTTACCTGTTGCCTTTTGATCAGTGGCTTTTTATATGATGAACTGAACTATGATAAATTTCCAAAGGATGCAAAAGATATTTACCGGGTAGAGATAAATGTGGAGAACAAAGACTTTTATTCGGGGGCTGATGTGGGGGTGGGCCGTGGTATTAAAAATGCCTATCCCGAAGTACTGGATTTTGCAAGGCTGATATCCCGGAAAAATGTGTTTGTAACATCCGGAACCAACCAGTTTAAAGAGCCTGCTGTTGCATGGGTGGATTCCAATTTCCTTCAGATGTTTTCCATTCCATTCGCACAGGGCGATGTTGCAACTGCATTGAAGGAACCCAACACCATTGTGTTGTCTCAAACCATTGCCAAAAAATATTTCGGTAATGAAGACCCGATGGGGAAAACCTTACTGATCAACAACGATACCAGCCGGCCTTATAAAGTTACCGGCGTCATCGGCCAGTTACCCGGTAACCTTCACTTCAATTTTGGTCTTTATGGTAGTTTCCGTGATAACCCTGCTTACCAGACATGGAGCAATGTAGGCGACTATACCTATATTAAATTAAAGCCGGGTACCGATCCAAAAAAACTGGAGGCAAAATTTCCCGAACTGGTTGCCAAATATGTGGTGCCGGAAGTACAGCACGACATGGGGGTGAGCCTTGCCGAAGCACAAAAGTCTGTGAACACATTTGTTTTTTATCTGAAGCCCATTGAAAAAATTCATCTCTACTCGGCCAATAAAGATGAACTGGAAGTGAACGGGAGTATAAAGTATGTGTACATATTTTCGGCCCTGGCATTTTTTATCATATTGCTGGCTGCCGTTAATTTTACCAATCTTTCTACGGCAGCTTCCATAAAACGTTCTAAAGAAGTGGGGATAAGAAAAGTAATGGGTTCCGGGAAAAAACAACTGGTACTGCAATTTTTATCTGAATCGCTTTTACTCACTTTCTTTGCTTACCTGATCGCATTGTTCTTTGTTTACCTGGCGCTTCCTTTTTTTAATGACCTTTCCGGAAAGCAACTCCTTTTCAGTGCTTTTATCAATTATAAAGTGATCGGGGTATCGCTCCTGTTTGTATCGGTTGTTGGTGTTTTAGCAGGCATTTACCCGGCTTTCTTTCTTTCATCCCTGAATATCATCAGCATATTTAAGGGTAAAAAGAATGCGTCGCCACAGGGAAACAGTCACTTGCGCAGCGGCCTTGTGGTCTTCCAGTTTGCCGTATCCATCTCCCTTATTATCTGCACCCTCGTGGTGTACAAACAGCTCCGTTTCATGCAGGATAAAGACCTTGGTTTTGACAAAACCCAGGAGCTGATTATAAACGACACTTATTTAATTGGCAAAGACCAGCCTGCATTCAAGCAACAACTCTTGCAGGACAGCCGGGTAGTAAGCGCCACCATAACAAGAGATGTGCCGGTAGGTTCACCGGGTATGGACGGAACGCAGGCTTATGCAAAAGAGAATGCAGACAAAGAAGCACGTTCGGAGATCCATATCAATAAATACCATGTTGATTATGACTACATCAAAACACTGGGTATGCAAATGGTAAAAGGAAGATACTTCTCTCCGGACTTTGCCGATTCTTCTGCCGTTGTTTTAAACGAAACAGCCGTTAAGGAGTTTGGCATTACCGGAGACCCTGTAGGAAAGGTAATAGTTACTTCCGGTCAGCATGAATACAATATCATTGGTATTGTAAAGGACTTTCATTACACGTCTCTGAAAGAAAGGATTGTGCCGCTGGCAATGATGCTGGGCCGGAATAATGGGGGCATGATCGTAAAAGTAAAAACTGCCGGGATCGCAGGATTGCTGGCATCACTTAAAGATCAGTGGAACAGCTTTAGCCCCAGGGGACCGTTCTCTTATAATTTTATCGACGACAGGTTTGCCGCCGTTTATGAAAGTGAAGAACGCACCGGCAAGATATTTTCCGTATTTGCATTGATATCGATCATCATTGCATCGCTGGGCTTATTGGGCCTGTCGGCATTTTCCATCGCACAACGAACAAAAGAAATAGGCGTACGAAAAGTACTGGGTGCCAATGTAGGGCAGGTTGTTCTGCTGCTGTCCAGGGATTTTTTAATCATGGTAGCTGTGGCGTTTGTTGTATCCGTGCCGCTTACCTGGTTTGCCATGTACAAATGGCTCCAGGAATTTGCCTACCGGATCGATATTGGCTGGGTTGTATTTGCCGTGGCGGGTTTTGCAGCAGCAGTAACCGCATTTATTACCGTAAGTTTCCAGGCCATCAAAGCGGCCATTGCCAACCCTGTAAAAAGTTTAAGAACCGAATAAAAGTATAGCCATGATAAAGAATTATTTTAAAACAGCGTTCCGCAATCTGTGGCGGAATAAGAATTTCACGGNGATCAATATTGCCGGNNTNGCAGTGGGCATAGCTGTTTGCCTTTGTATCTTTTTGGTGATACAGTTTGAATTAAGCTTTGATAACTTTCACTCAAAGAAGGACCGTATTTACCGGATAATAACCGAGCAGCAGAATGCGGATGGGGCAAGGCCAACATCCGGGGTACCATTTCCGCTGCCTAAAGCAATGCACAACGACTTTCCGGCTGTCATTTCCTCAGCTGTTTATTCTGAACGGGATGACCAGATCGTCATTCCAGATGAGACCGATGGCCATACCGTTAAAAAAATAAAAGAAGTGCAGGGGGTGTTTTTTGCAGAACCTTCCTTCTTCCAGATATTTGATTACCCGTTGCTGGCGGGTGACTATGCATCGCTGAAAGATCCGAATACGGCCTTGCTGACTAAATCAACCGCCGAGAAATATTTTGGCGACTGGCACAAAGCGATGGGCAAAACCATCAAACGCAATAATAAACACCTGCTCAAGATCATTGGCATACTGGCTGATGTACCAGATAACACAGATATGCAGATCAAAATACTGGCATCCTATATAACCCTGAAGGAAGATTTTACCGGTAATGCAGATGACTGGCAAAGCGTGGCCAGCAGTCACAGTTGCTATATCTTATTGCCCGAAGGAATGACTGCTGCAACGATGAACAGCCAGCTTGCAGGGCTTACAAATAAATACAGGAAAGATCCAACGGATAAGAACAGGCAACTGCTTCAGCCCTTATCCGATATTCATTATAATGAAGACCTTGGCAACTATCTCGACAGGCGGATATCAAAATCTTTGATAAACACATTATGGCTGATAGCTGCTTTCATTTTAGGCATTGCCTGTGTTAATTTCATCAACCTGTCAACCGCACAGGCTTTTAACCGTGCAAAGGAAGTTGCCGTAAGAAAAGTAATGGGCAGCAGCAGGCAGCAGTTGCGGCTGCAGTTCTTCAGCGAAACCGCTTTGATCACCGTGTTGGCGATCATGCTGTCTGTATGTTTGGTAATGATGGGCTTGCCATATATCAGTTCCGTTTTACAGATACCACTGGCTTTCAGCTTTATAAACAACCCGTCGATCCTGCTTTTTTTGCTGTTAACGGCCATCATCGTTATCCTGCTGGCCGGGTTTTATCCGGCCCTGGTATTATCCAGGTTCAACCCGGTAACTGCATTAAAAAGCAAGCTGGCAACCGGCCATACAAAGGGTATTTCTTTGAGAAGGGGTTTGGTGGTTTTTCAGTTTGTGGTTGCGCAGGCCCTCATCATCGGCACGGTGATCCTGGTAAAGCAGATGAATTATTTCAGAAATTATTCCATGGGTTTTGATAAAGAAGCGATCGTAAATATTGCTTTCCCGGAAGACAGCACAGCAAAGGCAAAGCTCGATTACCTGAAGAATAAACTGCTGGCTATTGATGGTGTAAAAAGTGTGAGTTTCAGTTATGCAAGCCCGGCAGACAATGGTAACTGGTCTTCCAATTTTCGTTTTGATCATGCCGATAAGGAAACAGACTGGAATGCAAATCTTAAATGGGCAGATGCGGATTACTTAAAAACATACGGCATTCCGCTGGTTGCCGGCAGAAACCTCAATCCTTCCGATACCGCAAGAGAATTCCTGGTGAACGAAACTTTATTAAAACGTTTGGGGATTAAAGACCCTCAGCAGGCGATCAATAAAGAGATTGACCTGTGGGGACAAATGAAATTTTCCATTGTGGGCGTTATAAAGGATTTCAATGCCATGTCCTTAAGGCAGGGCCTGGTACCGGTTTTAATAACCACGGCAAAGAATTTTTATGGTACTGCAGGTATAAAACTCGATGCAAAGGATATGAGTGCCACGTTAAAAAATGTAGAAGCACTTTGGAATGACACTTACCCGGATTTTGTGTATGAACAGAAATTCCTGGATGCAAAAATTGAGAATTTTTACGGGCAGGAAAATAAACTTTCCAACCTGTTTACCATATTTGCGGCCCTGGCCATATTCCTCAGCTGCCTCGGGCTTTACGGACTTGCTTCTTTTATGGCNGTNCAAAAGACCAAAGAAGTTGGTATCCGNAAAGTACTGGGGGCTTCNGTAAACAGCATCATCTTCCTTTTTTCAAAAGAGTTTCTGATGCTGATCGGTATTGCATTTATTGTTGCAGCGCCACTGGCTTATTATTTCATGCACGGCTGGTTGCAGGATTTTGTTTACCGTGTCAGCATCTCCTGGTGGGTACTGGCCTTATCCGGGCTCATTGCGGTTGCCGTTGCCGTGATCACCATCAGTTTTAAAGCCGTGAAAGCAGCGCTTGCCAACCCGGTAAAAAGTTTACGGTCAGAATAAAAATACAGGTATGATAAAAAATTATTTCAGAACAGCTTTGCGCAACCTGCGTAAGAATAAACTCTATTCGGCAATTAATATTTTTGGATTGACGGTGGGCCTTGCTGCCTGCCTGCTGATCGGTATCTATATCAACCATGAACTCAGCTACGACCGGTTTAATGTGAATGCAGATCGTATCGTTCGGGCCACCATGGAATACAAACAGGCCGAAACAGTAAACACCGTGGCCACTACGGGAACCAAAGTGGGCCCGCAGTTCAAAAGGAACTTTCCGGTAGTGGACGATTACGTGCGCACATATATCAGCAGCAGTGTGATAAAAANCGGTGATAAAGTATTTGATGAACCACGGGTGCTGTTCGCAGATGATCCCTTCTTTAAAGTATTTTCCTTTCATATCATAAAAGGGAATGCGTCAACAGCCCTGGATGCGCCGGATAAAATAGTGCTTACCGAATCTGTTGCAAAAAAATATTTCGGTGAAGAGGATGCAGTAAATAAAACACTCACCGCTATGGGAAAAGAATTTACGGTATCGGCCGTGTGTGCCGATGCGCCGCAGAACTCCCAGTTAAAATTTGACCTGGTAACACAGTTCCTTAATCTTTCAAACGGGGTAAAAGAAGAAACCTGGTGGAATGCGAACTGGGTCACTTACTTCCTCCTGCGTGATAAAAACAGTGTGCCCCAATTTCAACAGCAGGTGAATGATTATATGAAAACACCTGCGGTAAGGGCAGAAGCCCGCCTGGAAGGAAGCAGCTATCTCAAATATAACATGGAGCCATTGACCAGGGTGCATTTGCATTCTTCCCTGGCCGGCTTTGAACCCAATGGCAGCATCCGGTATATCTATATGTTCCTGATCATTGCACTGCTGATATTGGTTATTGCCTGTGCCAATTATACCAACCTTGCCACGGCACAATCGGCCGGGCGCAGCGGAGAGATCGGAATGCGGAAGGTAATGGGTGCATCAAAACGCCAGGTGTTCATGCAATTCAT
>JGI24770J26754_10002033_pt1 | contig 14089 bp, 11 predicted proteins | sample LakOneMetagenome_FD_26754 | JGI IMG/M metagenome (IMG submission 26754) | reverse complement strand
CGTGCCTGCAAGGAAGTTTCACTGCCTGTCCGCTTCGTATCCTCGATGTTGCTGCTGGCGGGAACGGCCGTTGCCGGTGACGCCCTCGCTGCGTATCGCGTCGTCGTGTTGCCTGTCCCAGAGGGCGCCTCCGGACGAGCCGTCGACATCAACGCGGCAGGCGAGGTCGCAGGCGTTGTCTACCTCCGCAACAGAAGAGGGTATGCGATTACGTGGAGTCCGCCTGACTACGCCATGCGGATATTGCCTTCTGGAGACGGCTCCCAGACGTTCGTCTTGAGGATCAGCGATGGTGGCGACGTCATCGGCACCGTGAATTTTCAGAATGCTTCCCGTGTGAACGTGATGTGGAAATCGGATGGATCCTTCGTGCGCATGGCGACGAGGGGAGGAGATCCGTCGATGACGGACATCAATGCCCAAGGAATCGTCGTTGGCGGGAACGATGGTCCCGACGGGATCGACAGGCCGATCGTCTGGACTACACCCCAAGCGTTTCGNACGCTCGTCACNCCTNCATACCGCAGCGCATCCGCGGTGAACGATTCGGGTGTCATCGTTGGCGGTCCGGTTGCCGTGACGCAGGTTCCACACCATGCGTTCAGGTGGACGCTCAACGATGGCTACAAGGATATTGGAGACCTGCCCGGCGGCCTGGATTCCAGCGCTGCGAACGACATCAACAATTCCGGTCAGGTGCTTGGCGTGGGCAACTCGGATCTCGGCCAGCGGGCGGTCGTGTGGGATGCCGATGGGTCGATGCACGATCTTGGCGACTTGCCGGGTAGCACGGCGTACTACCCGTTCCGCATCAACAATCTCGGCGATGTGATTGGGCAGACAACGAATGGCGTCCAGTGGCTGTGGACCGCCAGCACGGGGATGATGCCCATCGACAGCCTGATCGATCCGGACGATCCGCTGTATGGCGCTGGATTCTTCGGCTTGCATGGCATCAACGATGCCGGCGTACTCGCTGCGGAATTGGATGTAAGCGGTGAACCATCGCTTGCGATCCTGCTCGTGCCGCAGCCGTGAACCGGCGGGCCTGAGCGCACATCAGGCGGTACACGCGCAGACACCAAGAATGATCTTCNACGCGCCGCCGGCTTTTTGCCGGCGGCGCGTGTTTTCATCGATTGCATGGCGAAAAGATGCCCACGCCGATCGAGGAAATTCGCTTGGGTTGCGGCGGAGTGGGGCGCAAGGCCAAGCACAAGTAGGTTGGCGGAGAGGGTGTCCGCGAAACGTAAATACAAATAATTTCCACGCAGTACATGAGTCCTGCTCAGAAGCCAATAAATTCGGACTTTTTGAGGAGAAGTAATACAAATATATTCGTAGCCGTACAGGCCCAGCCAGCATAATATGTAGGGAACAATGTAGGGAACAGCCTCGTGCCTTTGACTGCAATCGCGATAGCCAAGAAGACGACCCCCGGGCGGTATAGCGACGGCAACAGCCTATACCTCCTTGTTAAGAAAGACGGTCGCAAATACTGGTTGTTTCGCTATCGAGACCGGACCACCCAGAAGCTCCGAGACAAAGGACTAGGCCCAGTGGCCGACCTCAGCCTTTCTGCTGCGCGAAATAAGGCACAGGAGTATCGAGCGCTATTGCGAGATGGAAAGGACCCGATAGATGAGACCAAACGACTGCGGCAGGACGCCAAAGCGGCTAAAGGTCAGCTTGTAACATTCGGCTTCTGCGCCACTAATTGCATTGACGCAATAAAGCACGAGTGGCGGAATGAAAAGAGTGCCGCCCAATGGACGGCAACCATAGACACCTACTGCGCTGCGCTCAAGCCGCTACCTGTAGCATCCATCGACGTTGGACTCGTGCATAAGGTTCTTCTGCCCATCTGGAAGACAAAGACCGAGACAGCCACTCGATTGCGCGGACGCATGGAGAGAATCTTAGATTGGGCAAGCGCTAAAGGCTACCGCTCTGGCGACAATCCCGCATCCCTCCGGGGAAGCCTGAAAAGCCTTCTTCCTTCAGCTTCAAAACTGAAGAACGTCAAGCATCGGCCTGCCCTGCCCCATATTGAAATTGCGGATTTTGTATCTGAACTCATTGATAAGGATTGTGTTTCGTCCTCAGCACTGCAGCTTCAATTACTCACCGCCACCCGCCCGAACGAAGCTCTAGGTGCGAGATGGTCAGAATTTGATATCAAGGCCAAGACTTGGACAATACCAAAGGAGCGAATGAAAGCTGGACGCGACCACAAGATTCCGCTGGCCAATCAGACTCTTCGCCTGATAAAAGCTCTGCCAAAGCAAAACCCCACTCTTCTATTCCCCGGCCCAAAAGATAGGGCGATAACATCAGCAGCAACTCTAAAGCTGCTTAAAGAACTAAGACCCGGCATGACATGCCACGGCTTCAGGAGTACTTTCCGCGACTGGGCTGCAGAAGTTACTTCACACCCACGTGAGGCGGCAGAAATGGCTCTAGCTCACGTACTTAAGGACAAAACGGAGTCTGCATATTTCCGAAGCGACCTTTTAGATAAACGCGTAACACTGATGCAAGACTGGGCTGACTACTGTTATTCAAAATGAACGAGGAATTCGTAACTTAAAGGAAAATTTGCTCAAGTAATTTTTTTCCTTCCAGTACTTGACTCACGCCTATCGATGGCTAGCTCAGTTCAAACGAAAATAATACCAAGTTCGTACAAATTCGAACTTGTAAAGTGCTCGCCATTTCATCATCAGTCATAGGGCAATCGATACACCGACTGTGCTTTGTATCCCGGATTCTGCGCCTCTGCAGCTCGCTTAGCTTGGTCGGGCGTCCCGCCATGGACTACCACCGTGAAATGACCGCTACCGCCACCCGCTCGAGACATTTTCACTTCATATCTAGCCATATATCTCCGATATTGATTTGTTAACGGGCTTGTCTATTCGACTCAACACCAAGCCCCTCACAGCCTATAGCGTGAGGAATGGCGCATAAGTCCGACAAATTCTGCAAAATCAGCAAAAAAAAGCTGGAATAACAACATATTGGAGTTCATTGCTTCAATCCGTTCCCGCTGGAACAAAGAACTACCTCAAACGAAATCGAGAAGTGGGTTTTGCATGCCCAGATAGCGCGCAACCTAGCTGTTAATAGGGCTGATACTGGCCACATCCGCCACAAACATTCGAACCCTGAGCAGGGCATCCTGTTCGATTGCAGGCATGTGATTCTTAACTAACTCAACCACCGTCTCTAAGTCCTGAAAATGGTATCCACGTGCTCCAGCCTCGTCAGACTCAGTAAGTCCGTAGGCGAAAATAAAACTATCCAAATCGCTCGCATCAGAATCCGGATTCATCCATAGCGTTTCAGCCGCACATCCTGCCAACGAGATGATTCGCTCAGCTTTTCTACGGGGATTACCGTAAAACTTGGTAAAGCCTTGCCATAGCGGAAAATCCTCCCCATCCGAAGTTGGAAAGGGGAAAACCTTCCAATCTGCCGCATAACCATAATGACGGGCAATGGCAGCATGAGATGCCTCATGGATGCATACGCCCTTCAGCGTAAAGAGGTCTTCAGGACTCATGCGTCGATGACTTGAGACAATGCCCGATAGACCGAACTGCGACTCACTGAGAATCGCTCTGTCAACTGCTCAATGCTGAACCCATCCTCTTTCCGCATATGGCGTATACGAGCTATCTGAGTTTCGTTCAAAGCTTTCTTGCGGCCGAACTTGATGCCTTTCTTCTGGGCGAGCGCGACGCCATCAATTTGCCTTTCTCTTCGAATGTCAGCCTCAAACTCAGCGAAGGCTCCCAGTAGCGAGAACATCAATCGCCCCTCGGAAGTGGTTGTATCTAAGCCTTGGTCCAAGACCTTCAGGCAGACCCCCTTCTGCTTTAGACGGTCGGAAATCTTGGCTAGGTCCAGAACGCTTCTGGCCATGCGGTCGAGTCGGCTAATTACGAGCACGTCACCCTCCCTGACGAATTCTAAGCAGGCCAGAAGCTCGGACCGGTTCTCTGCCTGCCTGCCCGAGCGCTTCTCCTTGAAGACCTTGCTACAGCCTGCGCTGGCTAGCTTCTCGAGTTGGACATCTAGTGATTGTCCAGCCGAGCTGACGCGGGCATAGCCAACGATTTCCATAAGATTTGTCCCAGAAGGCCTAGAGGATGAGATTGTATCATTTTGGAATGGCTTTTGACACACTTTTGAGGCTGTGTCACTAGGTATACAAATTGGGATAAGGGCCGGGGGCTTGACCCCGCGCCTATCCGCCGTCAGTTTCAACAGAATCCCTAGGAGGACCGGCACATGAGTAAAGGTCGCGACCGCACAGTCTCAAAACGCTCAGATGGGCAGTGGGCGAATAAGCGCAATGACGCCGACAAGGCGTCCTCCCTGCATCGGACTCAGAAAGAAGCTGAAGCCACTGCAAGGAACATGCTAACGAAGCAGGGAGGAGGAGAACTGACCACGAAAGGTCTAGACGGAAAAATTCGGAGCAAGGACACCATTGCCCCGGGGCGAGACCCGAACCCCCCGAAGGACAAAGAGCACTGACAGGCCGGGTCCAATACTCTGATGATTTCAAGAGATGAAATTTCTGAAAAAGCCAAACAGTTGGACATCCACATTGCCAATGTGGAGCGCGACTACATCTTCGGATGGTTGCTGAAAGCAATTGCGGAGGACCCCTACCTAGGCAATCTCTTGGTTCTGAAGGGGGGGAACTGCTTTCGTAAGGTCTACCTGCCCGATACCAGATTCTCGGAAGACCTAGATTTTTCAACAAATCAGGCGCTGGATGCCGACCGCTTTAGCGCGTCTTTGGCTACCTGCTGCGCGTCAATTCATGCGCAAACGGGAGTCAAGTTCGACAATGCTCGAAATACAATCAAGGAGGACCGAGTCATAGGGCTAGGCAGCGAGAGTCGCAAGACGATATACAAAGCTAGGGTCTATTTCACAGACTTTTTTGGTGACAAATCGGAGTTGGCCATCGCTGTTCGTTTGGACATTACTGAGTTCGACACAATTCACCTCCCAACAAAAACTCTCCCGATAGTTCACCCCTACTCAGACAGTGATAAATGTGCAGGAAGCATCCACTGTATGTCCCTAGAGGAAATGGTTGCCAGTAAGATGAAATGTCTGTTGCAGCGACGACACTCACATGACTTCTTTGACATGGCTTATTCGTACGTTTGGCGTAACGAACTTAACCTCAATCGTACAGACGTAATATCCGTCTTTCTCCGTAAGACAATTTTTTCATCAAGCCCAGTATCAGCTAAGAATATCCTTCTGGGTCTACCCTTCGACTTCTTTCGCTCAGTTTGGACGAAATATATTGCTTGCCCCCAAGCCACGAGAGTTGCATTTGATGACGCTGAGACAAATTTCCGCGCCTTCATAGAAGAACTTTTTGCTGAGTCCACCGGACACTACTCAGCAGCACTTGCCTTCTTCCCTGCTGAACTGCGTAATCCAATCATGGATGCTGCACGTGAAAGAAAACTTGTCAGGCTTACGTATGATGGCTCACAAAGGTTAGTAGAGCCGTACGCACTTACGTTCAAGCGCAGAAAAGACAACGTAGCTCAAGAGTACTTTTACTGCTGGGACACCACGGGCGGGCAAACTAGCGGGCCGGGCGTCAAGACCATGCTGAATACCAAGATGTCTGTTGCAGAGGTGACGGATGTATCGTTCGAACCTCGCTTCGAAATCGAACTATCGAAAGCCGGCGAAGCACCCAAAATTGCTAGTTTCGGTGGTGGAAGAACTTCGTCTCACCCTAGAGCGCAGAAGCAGAGAAAATCTCCCCAGAGCAGGAAGGCGAACCCCTACGCGATGACGTACGTCATTCAGTGCCCCTACTGCCAAAAAAAGTTCAATCGCTCAAAGAACGACATAGCCCTCAATCCGCACAAAAGTTCTGACGGCTACCCTTGTAGGGCGACTAGGGGCTATCTGTTGGAAGTAAAGTAGCTGTGAGCACAACATCATGGGCTAGGCATGTGCGGCATAAACGACCATCATTGACGGAAAGTTGAATCGCTTTGGTCTCCAGTAGGCATCGGCCATTCTCCACGGGTTGCGACTGACCATGGACGAGACCGCAACTTATGCCTAGAAAGTGAGCAGCCACGATGTTTACTACCACTACATTTGAGGAGCCCGTGTGTCCCGAATTTCTGACCTCATCGCCCAAGCTAAGGCAAAGGAGCCTGCACTGGCAGCCGATTTGGAGCGCGAGTTCAAGGCCCTGTCATCCCGACTGCCCTTCGGTCTCAACTTTGAGCGTCACAGTCCAGAGGCTGTCGAGTTACCTCAGCGACCTATCCGCAAGGGCGACAAGGTCCGCGTCGTCCCGCCAAGAGGCTCTTCCAAGAAGGGCGACCAGCGCCTTTGGCAGGTCAAGGCCATCGACCGCTCTAAGAAGTCCTGTGAGCTGACCTTGCTCGCCCGAGAGGAAAGCGAAAGGCAGTCTGCGGCACTGGGGGACCTTGTTGTCGTTGCCGAGTTTCGCGACACCATTTACCCCGGACTTGTAAGTACCGGCAAAGTGCAGCGTGGCGGTGAGAAGCCTCACCATACGGTCATCAATGGCGAGAACTATCACGTCCTCAAGGCGCTCACTTATACCCACAGAGGGCTTGTCGACCTCATTTACATAGACCCTCCATACAACTCTGGCGCACGTGACTGGAAGTACAACAACGACTACGTCGAGAGCGACGACGTGTACCGGCATAGCAAGTGGCTTGCTTTTATTGAGCGGCGCTTGCTCGTGGCCAAAGAACTTTTGAACCCTTCGAACTCTGTTCTCATCGTCAGCATTGATGAAAAAGAGTACTTGCGTCTTGGACTTCTCCTTGAGCAAACTTTCGCTGGTTCGAAAATAGAGATGGTTTCTTCAGTCATCAATCCAAAGGGAACTGGCCGGTCGGGAGATTTCGCCCGAACGAATGAGTACTTGTTCTTCGTGCGCTTCGGTGCAGCAACTGTAGGTGCTCGCCCTGACGACAGCTCGCTTGGGGACGAGGTTAGCTGGGAAACCATGCGGCGACGGAATTTGGCTTCCGTTCGAGGACGGAAAGGCAAGGGTGCCTGCGGACCGAATCAGTTCTATCCCATTTTCGTGAACACAGGGTCTGGCGCAATTGTTGGTAGAGGGGACGCGATTCAACCAGACGTGGCGCGAGACTCAATTGCAGCACCACGGGGTTGTATCTCTGTTTTTCCTGTTCGCACGGATGGCACTGAGATGAACTGGGAATACGCGGACACTGCGTTCGACCGCTGGTGGAAAATGGGTTACATCCGCGCCAACGGAAAGAAGGATGAGCCGCAGCCTTATATCATCCAGCACTTACCGAACAAAGCGCGGAAGGAAATCCAGAGCGGCGTTGCCGTCATCGAAGCGCGACGGGACGACGGCTCGGTAACTGCGCGCTATGCAGACGCAAGCACGAAGGCTGTCACAACCCAATGGGACTTCACATCCCATAGCGCAGAGCACGGCGGTACGCGAGTACTTAAAGCACTAATTCCTAATCGTCTGTTCCCCTACCCGAAGTCTCTTTACGCTGTGGAAGACGCATTGCGTTTGTTTGTAGAGAAAAAGCCGAACGCAGTCATAGTCGATTTTTTTGCTGGCTCGGGCACGACATCGCACGCGACTATGCGCCTAAACAGAATGGACGGAGGTGCCAGACAGTGCATTTCTGTTACCAATAATGAGGTTGGCGCAGACGAACAAGCTAAGCTGCGAGCTAAGGGCTTTAGGCCGGGCGACTCGGAATGGGAGCAGTGGGGCATCTGCGACTACATCACAAAACCGCGAGTTAGAGCCGCAGTGACTGGTAGAACCCCGGATGGTGCCGAAATCGAGGGGGCGTATAAGTTCAACGATGAGTTCGCAATGTCTGAAGGCTTTGAAGAGAACGCCGAGTTCTTGACGCTCACCTATGAGACTCCAATCTCAGTGAGCTACAACATGGCCTTCTCAAGAATCTCTCCTCTGCTTTGGCTCCGGGCAGGGGCAACTGGAGGACGAATCGACAAACTTCCGGCAGATGGCTGGGAAGTAGCTGACATGTACGGAATTCTATTCGACGTTGATGTTGCGACTCCATTCCTGCGAGACGTGAAGAAGAACGACAAGCTGCGATTGGTGTACATCGTCACCGACGATGACAGGCGGTTCCAAGCTATCGCCAAGCGAATTCCAGAAGGCGTAGAGCCGATTCGCCTGTACGAGTCATACCTGACCAACTTTAGCTTCGCAAACTGGGACTGACGAATGAAGTTCACTCTAAAGGACTATCAGCGCGAAGCCGTGCAGAGCGCCCTGAACAACCTACGCAAGAGTCGCAAGATGTGGCGAGGCGATTCAGACCGAACTGCATTCTCGCTATCTGCCGTGACTGGTGCGGGCAAGACGGTTATGGCGGCAGCAACGTTCGAAGCTCTCTTTCACGGAGATGATGACTTCAACTTCGACGCAGACCCCGGCGCAGTAGTCATCTGGTTCAGTGATGACCCATCATTGAATGAACAAACCCGCTTCCGCCTGATGGAGGCTAGTGACCGCATTAATCACACATCCCTCGTGGTTGTAGAGAACACATTCAGTCGCCCCAAGTTCGAGGCGGGTAAAATTTACTTTCTGAACACCCAAAAGCTGGGTAAGAATGCGCTACTTGTTCGTGGACATGACCAAGCCGAGCTAGAGGCGAATGCGGGCGACTTACTTCCGGAGACGCGCCCCGACCTGCGGGCTTACACCATCTGGGACACCATCCAAAATACTATCGATGACCCGGACCTCACGCTTTACCTTGTACTAGACGAAGCCCACCGCGGCATGGGCAAGCCGACAGCCGCAAACCAGTCCGCGAAGACCACACTCGTCCAGCGTCTCATCAACGGAGCTGGCAGTGTCAAAGGTATTCCCGTCGTCTGGGGCATCTCCGCTACAGTAGGCAGGTTTAACAAGGCAATTGAAGGGTCTGTAGCGCGCATCAAGCTTCCGGATGTACTTGTGGATGCCGCAAAAGTGCAGGAGTCCGGATTAATCAAGGACACCATCCTGCTCGACTTCCCGGACGATACCGGAGATTTCGACACTGTCCTCGTGCGACGAGCAACGGACAAACTAAAACAATCCACGGACGCTTGGGCCGACTACGCTGAACATCAAGAGGATGCGAGGACTGTCGTCCCGCTTATGGTGCTGCAGATTCCTAACACTCCTGACCCGAACGCAATCGGACGCGTATTGGACACCATCCGTGAACGATATCCAGACCTTCCGCCCGGTAGCTTCGCCCATGTGCTTGGCGAACACACGACTCAGCGCTACGGAAACCGCGACGTTCCCTACATCGAGCCGCAGCGAGTACAGGACGCGCAATGGGTGCGTGTGCTCATCGCGAAGGATGCCATCAACACCGGTTGGGACTGCCCTCGCGCCGAAGTAATGATTTCTTTCCGCGCAGCCAATGACCACACCTACATTACCCAGCTTTTAGGGCGCATGGTTCGGTCTCCTCTTGCACGCCGCATCCCGGGCGATGACCGCCTTAATACAGTGGATTGCCTACTTCCCAAGTTCGACCGTAAGACAGTGGAGAGCGTGGTCAAGGCGCTCACTGACGGCGAAGATGGAAGCCAAGCTACGCCGGGTCGCGTCCTTATCAAGCCCGTTGAAGTAAACCCTAACCCTGATGCACCGCAAATTGTCTGGGACTTGTTCGCTTCGCTTCCATCGCAAACACGTCCACAGAAGGGAGCTAGGCCGGCAAAGCGCCTAACCGCCCTCGCACATGAACTTGCCTCAGATGGCATCCTGCCTGATGCAGGAAAGAAGGCTCATACAGAGATGCACAAGTCTCTCGATGTCTTCCTTGTAGCTCACGAAGACAAGGTAATTCAAAAGCGAAAGGCTGTATTGATAGTAGATGGAAAAACTGTTGTTGCCGACCTCCAAGGGAAGTCAAAGAGCCTTGAAGATTTCTACGAAGACGCAGATATGGCGGTGATTGATGACGCCTACCGTAGGGCATCCCGAACCTTCAGCCCTGATATCTCCCGCACGTATACCGACTACGTCGCTCGCAAGACTGTGACGCCAGAAGAAGATTCCGAGGAGTTTCTTGAAGCGATTGTGGAGGCCAGAGTAACCATCGCAGGCCTTGGGATGGTCACGGAGGTTCAAGACTACTTTGACCGAGAGGCAGACAAGTTGGCGAAGGCATGGCTCAGCGAGCATGGAGTCGCGATTAAGCTGCTCAGCGATGACCGCAAGGAAACCTATCGTCAAATTGTCGAGATGAGTTCGGACCCGCAGGACGTTGAATTGGTGAAGCCAGAGGCTAAGTTTGAACCAACGAAATTTCTTGAGAATGGTATCGAGACCGATATCGCGACATGGAAGAATCACCTATTGTGCGACAAAGAGAAGAAATACCCGGCTGAATTGAATGGTTTTGAGCGCAAGGTGCTTGAGACAGAGTCTAAGCGCGACGGCTTCAAGTTCTGGTACCGAAACCCCCAACAGCCGGGCCAGTCATCTCTGGGCATAGCTTACATCGAGGCAGACCAGCACAAAGTGGTGAGGCCAGACTTTATCTTCTTCGCCGAACATGACGGGAATCTTGTAGCTGACCTCATTGACCCTCATGGCCTGCATTTGGCAGACGCGCTCCCTAAACTACGGGGACTGGCAATCTACGCTGAGAACCATCCAACCGCCTATCGCCGTATAGAGTCGGTCGCAGAAGCCAATGGAGTGATGCGCGTTCTTAACTTGAAGGATGCTGGTGTACGTGAGGCTGTACACAAGGCAACGGACGCTAGTTCAATCTTTAGAAGCAGCATCGCTTCTGACTACGGAATTTAATTGATTGGAAATTAAGCATCTCGGCCGATACCGAATTACATGTCATTCAGACCGTTTCTCGGTCGTATGCCCGCAAGGAAGTGCTAAGTTTTCGGGTCTAGCTGCGGCAAAAGAGCCTAAGCTTTACGTGGCTTCATCTCAAGGTGAGCCAATATATGTGGGTATCACGCGGCAAGCCGTTGGAACTCGGCTCCGATATGGGTGGAAAGCCAATGGCAGGAACGGATACCACGGCTATGCATGGCGACATGAGTTTCCGCAGGTAGACCTTGATATCTGGTGCCACACGAACGCCATCGACCGTGACTGTCGAGACGTTGAGACTGTTGAAGCAGAAATCGTGTACCTGATTCGTAAGGCCGGCGACTGGCCTCGATTCCAGACGGAGATTCACTTCCGGAGAGCCACCGCAGCACACCGCTCGGTTGCTGCACGTATCGCATCACTTTACGGTATCGAAGAATGAGTACACAGGCAATCGGTCTTTAAGACCCACTTATCATCAAGCGAATTGAATCGTCTTGTGCGCGTGTAATTTCCTCTTGGATTCAAATCAGTAGTAACGCGACTAGGTGATGGCTATCACTCAGTTTCGCATATCTAACGATATCAATATGCGGGCATTGATGGCACGAATGGCTTGATAAATTATTGGGGATGGTAGGTAGCTGCTATCCATCAATTTGTTGAGAATTATCTCAGCCAATTCCCGCTCATCGTCTTGAAGGTGGATGCATCTCTCCACAAGCCCTGATGCATCTGCTCTCTGCATCTCTTCAATTTCTGGCCAAACTAACTTTCCAATTCTTTCAACATCGTCATTCGATAATGATATGGAATCTTGCAGCTTGCGCGTTAGTCCGGGTGCAGCGATATCTTTAAGTTTCATTGGAGAGCCTCATATATTCTTATTTATGCGAATATCGAATACTGCAAATCAGCACAGATTGCATATGAAATTCACAAATATATGATTAGACATTGACGTTATAATTTATTGATTTAACAAATAAAAATAACTCTAGGGAGCTTTATACCCATACAACCAAGAAAATCAGCGAGTGCCGTCCTAAAAGTGGATTTAATCCTTAATTCTCAGACCCAAAAGACACAAATTCATGAAGTACTGCGTCGATATCTATTGAGCACGTCTTGAGCACATAGTTTGTTAGCGCCCTACGCTTCTCAGAACTTGATATTTCTAGAAACCAATCATTATTGTTTGGACAATAAACTTTTGGGTTTCCGCAAAAACGACTTGATTCCATCCAGAACCTACCAACCATTTCCATATAGTCCATAGGGTTTCCGGGCAGCCTCATAAGACAGTGAATGTGTGTTTGCTCTCGTCGGCCTTCAGCATCCAAGCTTTCGCCCTCAGCATCACTCCCTTCAATCACTGGACACATCCCAATTCGCTTCTTTGAGTTTTTACCAAACAACTGACACTTCAGCTTATGCGCAAAGGTTCCGAATACCCTCCTCGCACACTCGCCATTCACCCCCATTTCGGAATTAAAGGTGAGAGTGACAAACACATTCGGCTCCACGCGTAGAAGCCAGTCCCTTGCATCTGTCTGCATCTTTGTTTGTTTATTCTCGTAGTCGCTTATCGCCTTATGCGAGTTTGCAAACAGTACTTCATAGCTATTTATCACGGCGTTTTTTCAACGTCGCCAACCAAACCAAGCTTTTGTGGAAGCTCACGCATACTCTGCAGAGTGACGTAGCGCCGTCCGTTGTAAATGAATGTATTCAGCATTCCACCATTCGACAACTTGAACGCATTCGTTCTCGAAATCCCATGAGCCTTGCAGACCGCAACAAGCGGACCGTATGTGACTTCAAATGAATTGATTTCCTGCATCCAATTTCTTCCCAGTTGATTGATGGGAAGGATGATGCCAAGCGAACCAGATTCTTACTATCGAACTATCTCAACGATTTTCAGGTAGATAATTCGATGCCAGCTATTTTTGTGATAAGACCGGAGCAATCTTTACGATTTCAGATGCACTTATCTCTATGTCGTAAATAGCTCTGACAAGTGCCGCAACTGCATTACGCAGGGGCCGGTCGTAAAAGGTCATGTAGAACCTAGTTATGCCGCGTATGAAGTAGGTTCTGTCCCCATGTCCATTCCTAGACCGAAGCACTATTGGCGCTGAATCGGCCCAGTCGCCTGCGTCGGCCTGAATTCGGAACAAGGCCTCAATTGTTTCATTGCCAAGAAGGTGCCTTAGCTCCAAAGGAATCGACGGCTCCCCTTCGTCCGAAAGAATCCTTAGCTCATTTATCTCGCCATTCAAGCGTTGAACCAAATTAATTATCTTTGCAGCGCGACGTTTTCGTTCGGCAACGCCCAACATTTCCAATGCGGATGTTCCGCACCAGTACGCGAGCAAGGTCTCGAGATGAAGGCCAACTTGATTCACTTGAATTTCTGTTCCTAGCGATGGCTTCACTCGCAATCTGTCTAAGACGCCACGACGCTTTTCTATAGCTGACCAGAACTCCGCCAGCTCCTCGCTCTGCATGATTTGCCTATAGAAGGCCAACCTCTGCTCATGGCTGACGAAGCCGCACTCAGGCGGCTCCCAGCCAAGTGAATTTACATAGGCGAGGTATTCGACATATTCCGCGCTGGCCCATTCGGGAACGCACTTAGCCAGTGCATCTGAGCGCATCTACTTTTTTCCGCCGAATTGGAACAACATCCTATCAAAGGACATTTGTAGGGTACGTTGTTGGGTACAAAAAAAATCCAATGATAAAAATATCATTGGATTCATATGCTTAGCGCATTTTTTGGCGGAGAGGGTGGGATTGACTCGGGCCATCCCTGGCCCTCGCCCTGCGGGCGGCTTCGCCGTCCACATCGGCAGTCCTGCCGATATGTCGAACCCATGGATTTGGCGGAAGCGGTGAGATTCGAACTCACGGTGGCATTGCTGCCACGGCGGATTTCAAGTCCGCTGCCTTAAACCGCTCGGCCACGCTTCCGTGGCGGCAATTCTCGCATGCACTCGGGGAAAGGGCTTGATGGCCGCCACTTTCACCCCGTGCCTCGGATTTTTCCTACACTCCGACCCGTGCCCGGCTGATGCCGGCGCATGGCGGTGGCGGCGAACATGCCGCCATCGCAACTTCGGGGGAAGGTCGATGGCCATTCGCGTATTCCTGATCGACGACCAC
>JGI24770J26754_10002032_pt1 | contig 14091 bp, 13 predicted proteins | sample LakOneMetagenome_FD_26754 | JGI IMG/M metagenome (IMG submission 26754) | reverse complement strand
GCAATAGCGAGAACGAGCCCCGGTAATCCGGCGCCTGAACCGACATCCCCAACCAGTCCCGGCCGTAACAACGGAGCCATCAGGGCACAGTTCAATACGTGCCGACTCCACAGCCGCGGGAGCTCAAGCGGACCAATAAGACCCAATTCTTCGCCCTGATCAGCTAAATTACTGGTAAAAGCGCGCGCAGTCGAAATTTGGGCTCCGAAGAGTTTCTCGGCAACCGCGGGTTCTGGCTCCACCGCGACTGTCACGACGACGACGAGACCGCCGTTATGACCGTGTGCCGGTCACGACCCTCTCCGTGTGACACTGAGCCGTACCCGCGGGCCGCGACCAAGTCGTGAACGAGCTTGCGTTCATAGGATGACATCGCCGGCAGCGCAGCTTCCGTCGCCCCGCCTTCGATCCGGGATACTGCGTGGGACACCAACGCCGCCAGTTCGGCTTCGCGGGCGTCACGTGAACCACCGATGTCGAGAATAAGCCGGGAAAAGGAGCCTGTCTTGTTTTGCACAGCCAAGCGGGTCAATTCCTGAAGCGCGTTCACCGTCTCCGGTTTCGACAAGACACGCAGGTTGTCCTCGTCGGACGTGTTCACCGAGATGTACGCTCGACCGTTCCGCGCATCGATGTCGATGTCACCATCAAGATCGCAAATATCAAGGAACTCCTCGATATAGTCCGCAGCGATGTCACCCTCGTGTTCAAGTTGAGTCTGTGTGGGCGCTTCGGCCTCAGCAGCCGCACGCACCTCCGGGAACGACTCTCGGGTGCCCTGTCCCTGTTCGGTGCTCGCAGCGGCCGTCAGCGGCGTTTTAGGCGCCTGTGGCGTTGCGGGCACCCCCGCGCCGGGCTGCGCGACCGACCCATTGGCCAGTGAATCACCGTTGATCACATCAAGCTTCTCAGTCACGACGTTTCGTCCTTCTACTGCTTGGGTCCGGTTTGCTTCTTGGCGCGGTTCTTGTTGACGGGCTGCTGACGCTGTACGGGCTTCTTGGGCTCATCGACAACAATGATGTCACCATCCGTGGCGAGCAACTTACCCTTGCGTGCCAAACGCTCCTCGCGAGCCTTGGCCGCCTCGCTGCCGGGTGTGGGCATGTTCCGGATCACGAGGAACTGCTGAATCATGGTCCAGATGTTCGAGGTCAACCAGTAGAACATCACGCCAAGCGGGAACGCGACGCCGGAGAATGCGAAGACCAGAGGAAGCAGGTACAACATGATGCGCTGCTGCTTGAACATGGGGCTTGCCTTGGTCTCCGGCGACATGTTCTTCGAAACGATCTGCAGCTGGGTGATGAACTGAGACGCGGTCATCAGCACCACCATGGTGGCCGCNATAATCATGACGGTGCCNTTGAAATCTGTCCCGGCGATCATCATGGTCCACTGAGACGCAAACGTGTCGTGCAGAGGNGCATTGCCAAACANTGTGGCGTTACCAAAGCTCTCGGCGAGGCTCTGATTGAGGGGCCCGACACCTGCGTTGGCTTTCTGTGCCGCGTTGAGCACGGAGAAGAGCGCGAAGAAGATCGGCATCTGCANNAGGAGCGGNAGGCANGAACTCAGCGGGTTCGTACCGGTCTTCTTGTACATGGCCATCGTCTCGCGCGACATGGCTTCGCGAGAGAACTGATCTTTCTTGCCTTTGTACTTGTCTTGGATCTTCTTGAGCTGCGGCGCGACCTCGAGCATCTTGCGCTGGCTCTTGATCTGCTTGACGAAGATGGGAATCAGAGCGGCGCGCACCACGAGGACGAGGCCCACAATAGACAGAACCCACGTGATGCCGTCGAATTCCCCCATTCCAATGGCGGTGAACAGCGAGTGGAACGTAACGAGCAACAGCTCGACGGCCCATTTGAGTGGCCAAAGGATCGTATCTATGAAACCCATACTCCGGATCAGCCCTTTCCGTGGCTTGATAAGACGACAAAACCAAATGACGTCACGGAATAGCGACGTTTACGCTTGAGAGGAACATCATCGATTCCACCCTCGGCCCACGGGTGGCACCGTGCGAGCCGACGTGCGGCCAGGGCTGATCCAATGCTAAGGCCATGTTCCTGAATGGCTCCTAGAGCATACGCAGAGCACGATGGATAATACCGGCAAACATCGCCGTACAACGGTGAGACGACCGCGCGATAGATGCGCAGGNCCACAACAGCCAGGTTCCGAGGAACCAGGAGCACAGTCGCGACGGCGATGTTCATCGTTTCAACGTGCCCTTGCGCTCCGCTTGCGCCTGGGCGAGTACCTGTGACAACTCCGTCTTCAGAGTGGCCCATGCGGCATCCGTTGCCGCCGGCAAGGCCCGCACAACAACATCCGTGCCGGGTTTCATCGAACCCAGCAGATCGTAGCTCGCGGCCTTCAGTCGACGGCGAACGACATTGCGTTTCACGGCATTGCCTACGTTTTTTGCCACGATAAAACCAAAACGTGCGGGAACACCTTCAGTGCCCTCGGGCACATTCGGGTTTTTCCGCACGTAAATGACTGTGTGTGCGCCAACACGGCGCACACCGCGCCGAACTACACCTTGATAATCGCTCCCGTGGGTAATGCGATTCACATGTGCGAGCACGAGAACCTCATCAACACAGGATGACCTAGGCGGAGAGTTCGGTGCGACCCTTGCGACGGCGGGCACCGAGGATGGCGCGTCCGGCGCGGGTGCGCATACGCAGACGGAATCCGTGCACCTTAGCGCGACGACGGTTGTTCGGCTGGAAGGTTCTCTTGCTCATTATTCAATCTCCACGTGATTGGATCCCCGCTGGCCGAAACAGCGGCTGCGAAAGAAGTCTGTAGCCCACGGGATGGGGTCAACTGATTAAAACTACGGCCTCGGCAACCTTTGGTCAAACTGACCGCCCCAAACTCGCTGTTATCCACAATAATGTCCACAGGTTTCACTTGATAGTGCACAGGACACACAGATGAAATTCGCCACAGTGCCTAGCATTGGCTAGCGTGGACAGAAGTTATCCACAGGCTTGTGCACTATTTCTGAGAATTCAGTCGTTTTTACACACACCCGGTGGATAACTTTGTGAAAAGACAACATAGAGAGATTGAAGGAACCATGGCCGACGGCGAACAGCCCATTGCCCAAACGTGGCAGTCGGTGCTCACGACACTCGAGTCCGACGCCACGATCACGCCCATGCTTTACGGCTTTCTCAGCCTGGTGGAGCCCAAGGGGATTGCCGCCGGTACTTTTTACCTTGAGGTTCCGAACGAGTTCACCGCCAGCATGCTCAACCAGCGGATGCGGGTGCCGCTCCTCACGGCCATGGGCCAACTCGACGAAGCCACGGCGGTTTCCACGTTCTACGTCGTGGTGAACCCCGAATTGGAACAGGAATCCCTTCGGCCGCTGCACCAGGCATCCACACCCCCGGACACGGCGGTACCCACCGCGTCGCAATCCGTCTTTGAGGGCACGGCCCCCACTCCCCCGCACGAAACGCGACTGAATCCGAAATACAGCTTCGATAACTTCGTGATCGGCCAGTCAAACCGTTTCGCCCATGCGGCCGCGGTGGCCGTGGCAGAGGCGCCGGCGAAGGCGTACAACCCGCTCTTCGTTTATGGGTCTTCCGGGTTGGGAAAAACACACCTCCTGCACGCCATCGGTCACTATGCGATGAGCCTGTATCCGGGCATCCGCGTTCGATACGTCAGTAGCGAGGAGTTCACCAACGACTTCATCAACTCCATTGCGAACAACCGGGGTTCGGCTTTCCAGGCGCGTTACCGCAATATCGACATCCTGATGATCGACGACATCCAGTTTCTGCAGGGCAAGGCCGAAACACAGGAGGCCTTCTTCCATACGTTCAACACGCTTCACGATCACAACAAGCAGGTCGTCATCACGAGCGACCTTCCTCCCAAACACCTCACGGGCTTCGAAGATCGGATGCGTTCGCGTTTCGAGTGGGGCCTGATCACCGACGTTCAGGCTCCCGACCTCGAAACCCGCATTGCGATTCTGCGCAAGAAGGCGCAGAGCGAGAAGCTCCAGGTACCGCACGACATCCTGGAGTTCATGGCCTCGAAGGTGTCGTCCAACATCCGTGAACTTGAGGGGACGTTGATTCGGGTGACGGCTTTCGCGAGCCTGAACCGAACCCCGGTCGACATGGACTTGGTGCAAACGGTTTTGAAGGACCTGATCACCCTCGACGACGACAACGTGATCGCGCCCGTCGACATCATCACCAACACGGCCAATTATTTCAAGCTCTCTGTCGATGATCTGTACGGATCATCACGAAGCCAGGCGATCGCCACCGCGCGCCAGATCGCCATGTACCTGTGTCGCGAACTCACCAATCTGTCTTTGCCCAAGATCGGGCAGTTGTTCGGCAATCGTGACCACACCACGGTGATGTACGCCAACAAGAAGATCAGCGAGCTCATGAAGGAGCGTCGTTCGATCTACAACCAGGTCACAGAACTCACAAATCGCATCAAACAGGACCACCGTTACAAATAATCGCGAATTTATTCACTTTCACACCTGTGTATAACCCTGTGGAAATTAAGTGTTAAACGTGGGAAAGCCTGTTCAAACCCGGAGTGGCCCTGTGGAAAGTTAACTTTTGTTAAACGGCTCGTTCTTCAGCCTCACTTAACTTCTCCACAGGTCGCCAACAAGTTACATTCCTGTAGTTCCTAGTGTTTAACCATGATCCACAGAGTTATCCACAGTTTCCACAGCGGTTAAGAACATTAACGTTTAACTTAAATTTCTCCAGATTCGACAACCTTGACGAGTCAGGGTGCCTGTCCACGGTGGGGCGAAGAACCGGGCTAGGGTTGAGGCCCACCCGTGCCATTCCCCGGCCTTTCATCGAACAGGAGCCAATTCGTGAGATTTCAGGCCAATCGTGATGTCTTCAGTGAAGCTGTTTCGTTCGCTGTCAAGCTCCTCCCGCAACGCACCACGTTGCCCATCCTCAGCGGCGTCCTGATCGAAGCCACGGAAACAGGATTGATCCTGTCGTCGTTCGACTATGAGGTTTCGGCTCAGACCGAGATTGCCGCCGACGTTGAAGAGACCGGCAAAGTCCTCGTCTCCGGGCGCCTGCTCGCTGAGATCGCCAGTCGTCTGCCCAATGCCCCCGTTCGATTCAGCACCGAGAACTCGCGCATCAAGGTGAGCTGCGGCTCGGCCAGCTTCACTCTGCTGTCTATGCCCGTTGAGGAATACCCCAGCATTCCGCAGATCAGTGCCGAATCCGGTGTGGTTCCGGCCGAGGAATTTGCGGCTGCAGTCGCCCAGGTTGCCGTCGCAGCCAGCCGAGACGATGTAACGCCGGTGATAACCGGCGTGCAGCTCGAGGTAACGGAAAACAGCCTGAGCCTCGTCGCCACCGACCGCTATCGAGTTGCCGTTCGTGAAATCGATTGGGACCGAGGCAGTAACAGCGGTCAGGGAACGATCACGGCACTCGTGCCGGCACGCACACTGCAGGAAGTCGGTAAGACGTTCGGCCACAGCGGCACGATTTCCGTGGCTATCACCAACAGTGACGACCGCGAGCTGATCGCCTTCACCGCCAATAAAAAAACCGTCACGTCGCTGCTGATCAAAGGCAATTTTCCGCCCGTTCGTCGGTTGTTCCCCACGGCCGTGGACAACTACGCGGTGATGAACACGGCAGATCTGATCGAGGCAACTCGACGCGTGCAACTGGTCCTGGAGCGGGAGGCGGCTCTTCGCTTCACGTTCACAGCCGACGGGCTTACGCTTGAAGCAGTCGGTTCCGAACAGGCCCAGGCCTCGGAGTCCATCGACGCGATCCTCTCCGGAGGCGACACCGTGGTGTCGCTCAAGCCCCAGTTCCTCCTCGATGGCTTGGGAGCGGTGCATTCCGAATTCGTTCGGATCTCCTTCACCAAGACCGAGAACCCGAACAAGCCCGGTCCTGTGCTCATCACGAGCCAAACCTCGCGGGAACAGTCCGGTGCCGACAGTTACAAATACCTGCTGCAGCCCAACTTGCTGCTGCGTTAGTCGTCACTCTCACGAAAAGAACACCATGCACATCGGAATCATCGGCCTTGGCAAAATGGGCGCGAATATGCGCGACCGCCTGCGTAACCAGGGCATCACCGTCACCGGATACGACCGCAATCCAGAGGTGACCGATGTCGCTTCGACGGTCGAGCTCATAGCCGCGCTTCCCGCACCTCGCCTGGTGTGGGTCATGGTTCCGTCCGGCGCCATCACTGACGCGGTTATCCAAGACCTTTCGGAGCAGCTCGGCACCGGTGACCTGGTCATCGATGGTGGTAATTCGCGCTTCACCGAAGATTTCAAGCACGCGGAACTGCTGCAGAACAAGGGCATCAACTACATCGACGTGGGCGTTTCCGGCGGCGTGTGGGGTGTGCAGAACGGCTACGGACTGATGGCCGGCGGCGACGCGGATCAGATCGAGCGGGCCATGCCCGTGTTCGACGCGCTGCGTCCTGAAGGCCCCCGCGAGGAAAGCTTCGTGCACGCCGGCGAAATCGGCGCCGGCCACTACGCCAAAATGGTGCACAACGGCATCGAATATGCCCTCATGCAGGCGTACGCCGAGGGCTATGAAATGCTCGCGAAGCGCGACGATCTGATCAAGGATGTCACCGGCACGTTCAAGAGCTGGCAGCGCGGAACGGTCGTACGGTCCTGGTTGTTGGAGCTGCTCGTGAACGCCCTGGAGGAAGACCCCGAGCTGGCCGGCATTGAGGGTTATGTTGACGATTCCGGCGAAGGCCGATGGACCATCGAGGAAGCATTGGCAAACGCTGTGCCCGTTCCGGCCATGAGCGCGGCCATTTTTGCCCGATTCGCCTCACGCCAAGACGACTCCCCGGCCATGAAGGCGGTTGCGGCGCTTCGCAACCAGTTCGGTGGTCATGCCGTCAAGAAGGCCGACTGATTCGACGTGCGCGTCACCCACCTGTCGCTCACTGACTTCCGCAACTATGCGGCGGCAGAGGTTCCCCTGCTTGCGGGAGCCAACCTCATCGTGGGGCGGAACGGGCAGGGTAAGACGAATCTTGTGGAGGCCCTGGGGTACCTGAGTACTCTGGGTTCTCACCGAGTCTCGGATGACAAGGCCATGATCAGGGCGGGTCAGCCGGCAGCGATCATCCGGGCGCGACTCGAATACAACGCTCGCGACATCCTCACCGAGGTTCAGTTGAACCGAGTGGGGTTGAATCGGGCCCAAGTGAACCGGTCGGCAATTCGCACCCGCGACCTGCCGCGATATTTCTCGAGCGTTGTCTTTGCTCCCGAGGATTTGGCGCTGGTGCGCGGGGATCCCTCGGGGAGACGCCGATTCCTGGACCAGTTGCTGGTGCTGCGATCGCCCCGGCTGTCCGGCGTGATCGCGGATTACGAGCGGGTGCTCAAACAGCGCAACACGCTCTTGAAATCAGCGCGCGGATCCGGCATGAAAGACAGTCAGCTGAGCACGCTGGACATTTGGGATGAGCGGCTGGTCGAGTTGGGCGCGGAAATAATCGACGAACGCTCGGAATTGGTGCGTTTGCTCGGCGAACCACTCCGTTCGGCGTATCGGGCGGTCGTCGACGAGGACCACGGGCCACAGCTCGTTCCGCTGCTGAGTATTTTCGGAGCCGACGAGGACTCCCCCGGTGTATCCGCCGGTGAGACGCCTGCGAACGGGACGACGGCGGATGCCTTCCGCACGGCACTTGCGGGACTGCGGCGTAAGGAGCTCGAGCGCGGACTTACCCTCGCCGGACCGCATCGGGACGACCTGATCTTCATGCTCAACGGGCTTCCGGCCAAGGGATACGCGAGCCACGGCGAGTCCTGGTCGTTCGCGCTCTCCCTCAAGCTCGCATCTGCAGAATTGCTTCGTCGAGATTCCGCGAGCGGCGACCCGGTTCTGATCCTCGACGATGTGTTCGCCGAGTTGGACCAATCCCGCCGCCGACGTCTTGCCGAGGCGATCATCGGTTACGAGCAGGTGTTGATCACCGCGGCGGTGTTGGCAGACGTGCCTGAGGCACTGACCGCGCACACCATTCACATTCGAGCTGGGGCGGTCGTCGATGGCTGACCTCGGCAAACCGGGTGATCCGCAGAACGCCGAGGAGCCGGCCGAACGACATTACAGCGAAGCGGCCATCGTCTTCCTGCGTTTCAAGGACGTTTTCGGAGATCCGAATGCTCGACGGAACCGTGCGCGCAAGCGACCGCGGGACGAGCGCGGATCCAGTGTTCCGTTCGGTGTGGGGCGAGACCCGCGCGGTATCGGCGACACGATCAACTCACTCACCAGGCAACTCGGCTGGAATTCGCCCCTCGCCCAATCGGAGCTGCTCGCGTCCTGGACCGAGCTGGCCGGTGCGGAAACCGCAAATCACTCCACGCCGGCCGGTATCGACGACGGTGTGCTCACCGTGCACTGCGAGTCAACCGCCTGGGCGACCCAATTGCGGCTGATGCGCAATGACATCATGAATCACATTGCCAACCGCTACCCCGATGCGGGCATTCAGTCAATCCGTTTCCAGGGTCCCAATGCGCCGTCCTGGAAAAAGGGTCCCAGATCAATTCCAGGGCGTGGTCCGCGCGATACCTACGGGTAACAGTACAAAACAGGTCAACCTACCGAAAAAAACGCCTCAAACAGCGTTTTTGGCCGGTTCAGCTCCCCCTGTTTGGTAAACTGAATGGTCGCCCGTGCGATGGTCAGGAGCCAAATTTCACATGACAGTTGAACCGACGCCCGTGCCGGAGCACGAATACGGTGCAGACGATATCCAGGTTCTCGAAGGACTGGAAGCAGTACGCAAGCGACCTGGAATGTATATCGGTTCCACGGGACCTCGCGGTCTGCACCACCTCGTCTACGAAATCGTAGACAACTCCGTCGATGAAGCCCTCGCCGGACACTGCGACCTCATTGACATTCGAATCCTCGCGGACGGNGCCGTCCGAGTNGAGGACAATGGTCGCGGCATCCCCGTGGACATCCACCGCACNGAGGGTCGNTCCACCGTTGAGGTCGTGCTCACCGTGCTACACGCCGGTGGAAAATTCGGCGGCGGCGGTTANTCCGTCTCCGGCGGACTGCACGGAGTGGGAAGCTCCGTCGTCAATGCCCTNTCGTCGCGCCTCGAGGTCGAGGTTCGCCGGCAGGGACATGTGTGGCGCCAGTCTTTCGCCAACGGTGTGCCCGACGCTCCCCTCGCCAAGGGCGAAGAATCCGATGCGACCGGAACGACCATCACCTTCTGGCCGAGTGAAGAGACGTTCGAAACGACCGTTTTCGAGTATGAGACCCTCCGCGCCCGCTTCCAGCAGATGGCTTTCCTGAACAAGGGCCTGCACCTCAAGCTCACCGACGAGCGCGAGGACCGCAAGGACGACGACGGCAACTTCGTCACCAACTCATTCATGTACGAGCAAGGTCTCGTCGACTACGTCGAGTACTGAACCGATCGAAGAAGGCCGAGCTCGTCAACGACGAAATCATCTCCTTCGACTGGGAAGACACCGATCGCAAGATGGCGCTGGAAGTGGCCATGCAGTGACCACCGCGTACACCGAAAGCGTGCACACCTACGCGAACACCATCAACACGCACGAGGGCGGCACCCACGAAGAAGGTTTCCGCGCCGCCCTGACGACGCTGGTGAACAAGTACGCGCGCGAAAAAGGCATCCTGAAAGAGAAGGATGACAATCTCACCGGCGACGACGTGCGCGAGGGCCTCACCGCCGTCGTGTCGATCAAGCTGGCCGAGCCGCAGTTTGAAGGCCAAACCAAGACCAAGCTGGGCAACACCGAGGCGAAAACCTTCGTTCAGCGGGTGGCCGGCGAACAGCTTGCGCACTGGTTCAACATGAACCCGAACCCGGCACGCGAGATCATTCGCAAGGCACTGCAGGCCAGCAACGCCCGCATGGCCGCCCGCAAGGCCCGCGAAACGGCCCGACGCAAGGGTCTGCTCGAGGGCGGCGGCATGCCCGGCAAGCTCAAGGACTGCCAGAGCAAGGATCCATCCCTATCGGAAATCTTCATCGTGGAGGGCGACTCGGCCGGCGGCTCCGCCGTTCAGGGCCGCAACCCTGAATTCCAGGCGATTCTCCCCCTGCGCGGCAAGATCCTGAACGTGGAGAANGCCCGGCTNGACCGCGCGCTCGGCAACGCCGAGGTTCAGGCCATGATCACGGCCTTCGGTGCCGGCATGGGTGAAGAATTCAATCCCGACAAGGTGCGGTACCACAAGATCGTTTTGATGGCCGACGCCGATGTCGACGGCCAGCACATNACGACTTTGCTGCTCACGCTGCTTTTCCGGTACATGCGTCCGTTGATCGACCTCGGTTACGTGTATCTCGCGCAGCCGCCGCTNTACCGGCTCAAGTGGACCAACTCACCGCACGAGTACGTGTACTCCGACCGGGAACGCGACGCCCTGCTCTCCGACGGTGCTGCCGCCGGCAAGCGCATTCCCAAGGACAACGGAATTCAGCGCTACAAGGGCCTGGGCGAGATGGACTACAAGGAACTGTGGGAAACCACCATGGCTCCCGAATCCCGCACCCTGCTCCAGGTCACGCTCGATGACGCTGCCGCGGCCGATGAAATTTTCTCCACCCTGATGGGCGAAGACGTCGAATCCCGACGCAACTTCATCCAGAAGAACGCNAAGGACGTGCGTTTCCTTGACATCTAACGACAACGAAAACACGGTCGAGGCAGCGGATGCCGCGGCNGCTGCTGCGCACCTGAGCCAGCACGGCAAGATCGACCAGGTCGATCTGCAGCTGGAAATGCAGCGTTCGTACCTCGACTACGCGATGAGCGTGATTGTGGGCCGCGCCCTGCCTGACGTACGGGACGGCATGAAGCCGGTGCACCGCCGGGTGATTTACGCCATGTTCGACGGTGGATACCGTCCTGACAAGGCGTTCTCGAAGTGTGCGCGCGTCGTCGGCGACGTGATGGGCCAGTTTCACCCACACGGTGACTCGTCCATCTATGACGCCCTCGTGCGCCTCGTGCAGCCCTGGAGCCTGCGGTACCCGCTCGCGCTCGGGCAGGGCAACTTCGGCTCCCCCGGCAATGACGGCGCTGCCGCCCCGCGATACACCGAAACCAAGATGGCACCGCTTGCCCTTGAAATGGTGCGGGACATCGATGAAGACACCGTCGATTTTCAGGACAACTACGACGGCCGCACACTCGAGCCCACGGTGCTTCCCGCGCGGTTCCCGAACCTGCTCGTCAACGGTTCGGTCGGCATCGCGGTTGGTATGGCCACGAACATCCCCCCGCACAACCTGCGTGAGGTCGCTGCCGGCGCGCAGTGGTACCTCGACCACCCGGACGCCACTCGTGAGGAGCTTCTCGAAGCCCTGATCGAGCGCATCAAGGGCCCTGATTTTCCCACCGGCGCCCAGATTCTGGGCATCAAGGGCATCCAGGATGCCTATCGCACGGGTCGTGGATCCATCACGATGCGCGCCGTCGTCAGCATCGAGGAACTTCAGGGACGCACCTGCCTCGTGATCACGGAGCTGCCCTACCAGGTGAACCCGGACAACCTGGCGATCAAGATCGCCGATCTGGTCAAAGACGCCAAGATCACCGGTATCGCCGATATCCGCGATGAGACCAGCGGTCGTACCGGCCAGCGCCTCGTGATCGTGCTCAAGCGGGACGCCGTTGCCAAGGTTGTTCTGAACAACCTGTACAAGCACACCCCGCTGCAGGAGAATTTCGGCGCGAACATGCTTGCGATCGTCGACGGTGTGCCGCGTACGCTCGCCCTGGACGGCTTCATCTCCGCGTGGGTCGCGCACCAGATCGAAGTGATCGTGCGCCGCACCCAGTTCCGTCTCAACAAGGCCGAGGCCGAAGCGCACATCCTGCGCGGCTATCTCAAGGCGCTGGACGCCCTGGATGAAGTGATCGCGCTCATCCGTCGGTCGAACACCGTTGACGACGCCCGCGAAGGCCTGATGGCNCTGCTGGACGTGGACAAGCTCCAGGCCGACGCGATCCTCACGATGCAGCTGCGTCGACTTGCCGCTCTTGAGCGTCAGAAGATCATCGATCAGGCCGCCGCTCTGGAACTGCAGATCGCCGAATTCAAGGCCATCCTCGCTAGTCCCGAGCGTCAGCGCACCATCATCAAGGAAGAACTGGCCGAGATCACGGCCAAGTTCGGTGATGACCGTCGCACCGAAATCATGTTCGGTTTTGACGGGGATATGTCGATTGAAGATCTCATCCCCGAAGAGGAGATGGTCGTCACCGTAACCCGTGGCGGTTACATCAAGCGCACCCGCAGCGACAACTATCGCAACCAACACCGTGGGGGAAAGGGCGTCAAGGGTGCGCAGCTGCGTGCCGATGATGTGGTCGAACACTTCTTCGTCACCACCACGCACCACTGGTTGCTGTTCTTCACGAACACCGGGCGTGTTTACCGTGCCAAGGCCTATGAGGCGCAGGAGTCCGGACGAGACGCCAAGGGCCAGCACGTGGCGAACCTGCTGGCACTGCAGCCGGGTGAGGAGATCGCGCAGATCCTCGATATTCGCGACTACAACGTGGCGCAGTATCTGACCCTTGCCACTCGAGACGGCCTGATCAAGAAGACCGCACTGAGCGAGTACGACACCAACCGCACCGGTGGCATCATCGCCATCAAGCTCCGCGAAGGTGACGAGCTTGTCTCCGCTTTGCTGGTGGAGAATGACTCCGATCTGCTCCTCGTGTCGCACAAAGGCATGTCGATCCGCTTCACGGCGACCGACGAGGCTCTGCGCCCAATGGGTCGGAGCACGTCCGGTGTCATCGGAATGCACTTCCGTGGCGAAGACACACTGCTGGACGCGTCGGTGATCGACGACGACGGATATGTCTTCGTGGTGACCGAAGGCGGCTATGCCAAGCGCACCGCGGCGGACCAGTATCGTCTGCAGAATCGTGGCGGCCTCGGCATCAAGGTGGCCAAACTCAACGAAGACCGCGGCGACTTGGTGGGCGCACTCATCGTCAACGAGGAGGACGAAGTCCTTGTGGTCCTTGCCAGCGGCAAGGTGGTACGCTCTGACGTCGCGGAGGTTCCGGCCAAGGGTCGGGACACCATGGGTGTTGTGTTCGCGAAGTTTGCGGACCAGGACAGAATCATTTCCATCGCCAAGAACAGCGAGCGTAACCTCGTGGTGGAGGAATCCGAAAGNACAGCTGACACTGCAGCACCGAATGATGATTCGGGGAAAGTAGAATCACCAGATGAGTAGCGTCGCGGAGAAATTGGCCAAGAAATCGAACCGACGACCGTCGACGAAGCAGGTGCGCCTCAAGCTGGTGTATATCGACTTCTGGTCCGCCGTCAAGCTGTCGTTCCTTGTGGCGTTGTGCCTGGCCATTGTCACCATCGTGGCCTCGTTTCTTACCTACACCGTGCTGGCACAGACGGAGATTCTCGACAAGGCCAATACGCTCTACACCGATATCTCGGGCAGTTCCGTTGACCTGCTGAGTGTTCTGTCGGTCGGCAATGTCATGGGCTTCGCTGTCGTCGTGGCGGTGCTGAACACGGTGGTGTTGACGGCCCTCGGTGCGATTTTTGCGGTACTGTATAACCTCAGCGTAAAAATAACCGGCGGCTTGCTCGTCGGTTTCACCAACAACTGAGCAGTACGAGGTCGTTGTTGGTTTTCTGACACGCGCGGATGTTCCGCTCGATTTCAGGAACTGGGCAGATTCAGATAGTCTCAAATCTGCTCAACAGGGGGATATAGCTCAGTTGGTTAGAGCGCTTCACTGATAATGAAGAGGTCCCAGGTTCAAATCCCGGTATCCCCACGCAGTACAGTTCCACCCGTTTTCGGGGCCATAGCTCAATTGGTAGAGCGCCTGCTTTGCAAGCAGGAGGTCCGGGGTTCGATTCCCCGTGGCTCCACAGCAATATCGATTGAAACCAAGGCCTAGCCGTTCAGCGGTTGGGCCTTTTGTATGTCAATCCGCTGCGCGGCCACAGCAGCGCTTTTCAGCGCTTAACGAGCCAGGGC
>JGI24770J26754_10002022_pt1 | contig 14122 bp, 12 predicted proteins | sample LakOneMetagenome_FD_26754 | JGI IMG/M metagenome (IMG submission 26754) | reverse complement strand
CCGGTGGATATTCATCCCGAAGAAAAAATCCCCGGTGTTGAGCTCATCCTGACCCGGCTGCATGCCGGCGGCAAATTCAACAACAAGAACTACACCTTCAGNGGNGGCCTGCACGGCGTGGGCGTNAGCGTGGTCAATGCGCTGTCGNNCAAGGTGGATGTATTCATCAAGCGCGACGGCAACGAATACCACATGGGCTTTGCCAATGGGGATCGTGTCTCCGCATTATCGGTAGCTGGCAGCGTCGGCAAGAAGAACACCGGCACCCGCCTGCGTTTTTGGCCGGATGCCAAGTATTTCGACACACCCAAATTCAACCTGCGCGCGCTGAAACACCTGTTGCGCGCCAAAGCCGTGCTGTGCCCCGGCCTTACCGTGAGCTTTTGGGATGAGGCCAGCGGCGAGCGCGCACAGTGGTATTACGAAGATGGCCTGCGCGATTATTTGAAAGGTGAACTCACCGATCGCGACTTGCTACCGCCGGAGCTATTCGTTGGCAGCCTGAAAAAAGACACCGAAGTGGTGGACTGGGCGGTGGCGTGGCTGGCCGAAGGCGAGCTGGTGCAGGAAAGCTATGTCAATCTGATCCCCACCGCCCAGCACGGCACCCATGTCAACGGCCTGCGCAGCGGGTTTACCGACGCGCTACGTGAGTTTTGCGATTTTCGCAATCTGCTGCCGCGCGGGGTGAAACTTGCGCCGGAAGATGTGTGGGACCGGGTGGCGTTTGTACTCTCGTTGAAGATGACCGACCCGCAGTTTTCCGGGCAAACCAAAGAGCGCCTATCCTCACGGCAAGCGGCCGGCTTTGTGGAAAGTGCGGCGCACGATGCATTTTCGCTGTGGCTCAATACCAACACCGAGTTCGGCGAAAAAATNGCGCAATTGGCCATCGACCGNGCCAGNGCAAGGCTTAAAACCGAAAAACAAATCGTCCGCAAAAAAGTGACGCAAGGNCCGGCCCTGCCCGGCAAACTGGCCGACTGCATTTCGCAAGACCTCTCGCGCACCGAACTGTTTTTGGTGGAAGGCGATTCAGCCGGCGGCAGCGCACGGCAAGCTCGCGATAAAGACTTCCAGGCCATCTTGCCGCTGCGCGGCAAAATCCTGAACACCTGGGAAGTGGCTTCCGGACAAGTGCTGGGCTCGCAGGAAGTGCATGANCTTGCGGTNGCCATCGGCTGCGACCCCGGCAAGGACGACATCGACGGCCTGCGCTACGGCAAGATCGTGATNCTGGCCGATGCCGACTCCGACGGCCTGCACATCGCCACGTTGTTGAGCGCTCTTTTCNTGCGCCACTTCCCGGCACTGGTGCGCGCCGGTCATGTGTTCGTGGCGATGCCGCCTTTATTCCGTGTCGATGTGGGCAAGCAAGTGTTCTACGCACTGGACGAAGAAGAAAAACGCCTGCTGCTGGAAAAAATCCAGCGCGAAAAACTCAAAGGCCAAGTCAACGTCACGCGCTTCAAAGGCCTGGGTGAAATGAACCCGCTGCAATTGCGCGAATCCACCATGCACATCGACACCCGCCGCCTCGTACAACTCACCGTGGATGACGACAGCGCCACCCGCGCACTCATGGACATGCTGCTGGCAAAAAAACGCGCACCAGATCGCAAGACATGGCTGGAACAGAAGGGCGATTTAGCGACACTGGAGGTATGAAGCCACTCCGGCACACTCACATTCAACGATTCGTGATTGGCCAAGGCGAGCTCTATACCACCGACGCAAAGGGCAAGAACCAAGACGTGCTGTTCGGCTACGTCCCGGAGCACGAAGGCAAGCGTGGCAAGCGCAATGACCACGGTTGGTCTGTACTTGCCAAGGTCCTCCCTAATGAGCCCGGCATATTGTGAGCGACTTGATTCTAGAGCCGCGAACAACTCCGGCCTGACGTCACAACGCCGCCCTGACCGCAGCGATCAGGGTGTGCATCTTGTCCGGGAACGCCATATTCAGCAGCCACCAGATGAAATAGGCACCCAACAACGCTGTGGCCAAGCCCAGCAGTTGTTGCAAGACACTGTATTTCCGTCGACTTGCAGGGAGCATCGATTTGCCTCCGGTCATCCATCGTCACATACGGTGCCAGCAATTTAAGCTGATTGGGCAACCAACCTGCTGCCGGACGCCGCCGGGCGTACTCAGGTAAACCGCGCCGGGTCGAACGGCGCAGGGTTCACGCAGGGTGTGCGACCGGCAATCATATCGGCCAACAGCTGTCCGGTGCTGGCACTCATGCTGACGCCCATCATGCCGTGGCCAACCGCCATCCACAGATGGGCATGCCCCGGGGCGCGCCCAATCAACGGGATGTCATCACGGCTCATCGGCCGCCAGCCACACCATTGTTCGCGTACTTCTGGCCCCACGGGATGCTGCAGGAACTGCGCAGCCCCGCGCGCCAATGCAGCCAGACGCTGTGCATTGAGGCGGTCGTCGTAACCGCTGAACTCCATCGTGCTGCCAAGTCGATAACCACTTGGCCACGCGGTCACGCATACGGAGGGTTCATACAGAATCACCGGGCGCTTGGGTGTCAACTCAGGCGAGCTGTAGGTGATCGAATACCCCTTGCCTGGCTGAATGGTCTTGCGCAACCAAGGCAGCCCCACGGCATTGGCAATACGCGGCGCCCACGCACCCGTGGCCAATACCACGTCGCGTGCACGCAGCCGGCCCTGTGCGGTGTCCGCCACAACGCCCTGTGCACCGGATTCCAGCGAAAGCAAGGCGCATTGTTCAAGGATGCGACCACCGCGTTCGCGCACTACCCGCGCAAGTTCCGCAACGTAACGGTCGGGGCGCAGAGCGGCATCACCACGAAAACACAATGCGCCAGCCAGACCAGGCTTGAAGGCGGGGTCGCGGGCCTCATAATCGCGCCCCTCCACCACTTCGACATCCACACCCAGCTCACGCAGCATTGGCACATCGCCCAACTCCCGATCCATGTCGCGCCGGGTTCTGAACACGTAATCTTCACCAGTTTCCGCAAACTCGCAGTCCAGCTGATAGCGCGCCACCCACTGCTGGATGCGCTGCCGTGAGTCGGCCAGCAACGTGTACTTTGCACGCGCACTGGCCTCGTAATCGCGATGATTGCAGCGCAACGCAAACCCCAGCATCCAGCGCAGCGTGTCTGGATTCAGCGTGGGCTTGATGTACAGCGGCGCATCCGGCGTGAACATCCAACGTGCGGCACGCTGCAACGTGCTGGGCCCCGCCAGTGGCGGCGCATGGCTGGGCGTGAGAGTGCCGCAATTGCCGTGCGATGCCCCCTTCCCGATCAAGCCCTGATCAATGACGGTCACCTCGCGGCCGTCATCCAGCAAGGCCAAGGCAGTCGCCAAGCCGGTAACACCGGCACCGATCACCAAACAGTCGATGGTAGTTTCAGGCTTGGCAGCATTCACGATGCACAGGACTCGCTAAATGATGTAACGCAAACGACGGAAAGCGGAGACGTGCGGCCGCCATTAATGCTGGTGACCACCCTCGCCGTGCACATGACCGTGCGCCAATTCTTCTTCGCTGGCCTCGCGTACGTCGATGATGTCGATGTCGAAGGTCAGATCCTTGCCCGCCATCGGATGATTCAGATCCACGTCCACCACGCTCATGCCGATCTTTTCGATGGTCACTGCACGCGGCCCGAAATTGGTTTGCAGCACCACTTGCATGCCCGGCACCAGTTTTTGATCGCCAAAATGCTTTTTGGGGATGCGCTGGCCAAGCCCTTCACGGCGCTCACCATAGGCCTCGGCAGCGGTCACGTCCGCCTTGAACGATTCGCCGGCTTCACGGCCTGCCATCGCCTTTTCAAGTCCCGGGATGATGTGGCCGCGACCAAACAGGATGGCCAAGGGTTCACCGGCATCCTTCGAGGTTTCCAACGCCTCCTGTCCAGTTTCGGCAACGGCATAGTGGAAACGGACGACACGGTCTTGTTCGATCTTCATGGGAGCCTTCATGCTTGCGGTTGGGCGCTTGCCACCGCGAAACGATGCGGCAACACTGCGCAAATGATGAAACCAGCCGACTGTCAGCAGCGACCGGACGCCTATTATCGGTGTAATGGCCTGCCTTCGCCATCATCGGCACTGGTCATTGCGATTGTGAGCGTGCTGCTGACGGCCTGCGGCGGCAGCCCGTCGCGGCCCAATAGACCGCCGCCCAATGCACCACGCACAGATGCCCGCCCAGTGGATCCGGCCAAGGCCAACGCAGTGCTGATGCGTGCCATTAGCCTGGTGGGAATTCCGTATCGCTATGGCGGCAATACGCCTGAAGGTGGCTTTGATTGCAGCGGACTGGTGGGCTATGTGTTCCGCGACATGTTGGATCTGCGTCTGCCACGCACCACTCGTGAACTGGCCAAGCTGCAAGGGCCAAAGATTGATCCGGCGCGATTGGCCAGCGGCGATCTGGTGTTTTTTGGGGATGCTGGCACGGTCAGCCATGTGGGGATCTATGTGGGTGATGGTCGCTTTGTGCATGCTCCCAGCAGCGGCGGCACGGTACGGCTGGATCGGCTCGATGGCCGCTGGTGGCAGACTCATTACAGCGGCGCGCGACGCCTGCTGTTTTGAAATACCCTGAGGTCCGGTGTGATTTTTCCCACAAATTCACGAATATGAACGGGTAAAGTCAGTGTTTTACCCATTCATATTCGCCCGCCTAACGTTTTTTTGACCCTTTCACCGGCCATCCCGGGCATAGTCGCCGCTGCTTTGCAATGTGATGACCGCGTGAAGACAGCCCAACTGCCCGACGGCCGTGCCGAAATTCACCCCAATCGTGGGTTTCGTCCACTCATTGCCGGCCTGCTGCTTGCCGCCAGTGTTCCGGCATTCGCCATGAACCCGATCACGGCAAAAGCAGATCCTACTGCAACGACCACCACAGGCGTATCTGTCCAGTCGGCCTTGCTGCCAGCGACAACCGCCATTGCGACCCCGGATGTAATCACAGCCGCCAGCATCCAAGACAACACCGCGAAGGCACCGAACACCGCAGCCGGCATCAGCACCGTCAGCCGCGCGCGTACCGCCATCCAGAATGCATTCGCGCTGCTGGGTACGCCTTACCGCTGGGGCGGCAACAGCCCCGATGGTGGCTTTGATTGCAGCGGCTTGGTCGGCTATGTATTCCGCACGATCGGGATTGATCTGCCGCGGGTGTCCCGCTCGATGGCCGACCAAGGCACCAAGGTGGCCAGCCGTGACGCACTTGCCGAAGGCGATCTGGTGTTCTTTGGCCGCCGTGGCCATGTGGATCACGTGGGCATCTATATCGGCAACGGTCAATTCCTGCATGCACCACGCACCGGCCGCGATGTCACCGTTTCCAGCCTGACCACCGGCTATTGGGCGCAAAAATATGTGGAAGCCCGCCGTTTGGCCACCGGCAGCTAATTTCGAGACGCCGCCACAGCCAGACAACGCCGCCGCAAGGCGGCGTTTGCATTTGGGCTTGTTCGCTGGTTCAGGTCTGCTCAGCCGCCGCGTGATAGCGAGCAATCGTGGATTCGATGCCTTTGCTCAGCTCCATCACCTTCAGTGCGTACTCGGACAGACGTACATCCTCATCGCTGTCCGGCGCCCAGCCGGGCACGGCTACCGGCTTGCCCGCGTCGTCCACGGCCACGAACACGATCACGCAATGCGTGCAGAGCCGCGCCCGTACTGCATCCGCACGGGGGTCGCGGGCGCGCACATCCACCGCGAAATGCATGGAGGTGGTGCCGGTATGGATCAGGGTGGCTTCCACGCTGACCAAGTCCCCAATCCGGATCGGAGCGACAAAGCGAATGCCGCCCACCGCCACCGTCACGCTATAGCGGCCACTCCAGCCCACCGCCGCGGCATAGCCACACTGGTCGATCCAGCGCATCACCTGCCCACCATGCACCTTGCCACCGAAATTGACATCCGACGGTTCGGCCAGAAAGCACTGGCTCAGTTGGCGCTGAGAGCCACTCATGGCGTTTGATCAGAACGGAATGTCATCGTCAAACGGCACGCTGCTGTCAAAATCCTGCACCTTGGCCGCTGGTGCTGGCTCGCGCCGCTGCGCGGGTGCACTGCGTTGCGGGCGCTCACCACCGCCATGGCTGCCGCCGCCGTCACGCGAATAACCACCGTCACCACCGCTACGCTGTTGCGAATAGCTGCCACCTTCGCTGCCACCACGCTGGCCGCCTTCGCCGCCGCCGATCATCTGCATTTCATCGGCAATGATGTCGGTGGTGTAGTGCTTCACACCATCCTTCTCGTAGCTGCCGTATTCCAAGCGGCCCTCGATATAGACCTGACGGCCCTTTTTCAGGTACTCACCAGCGATCTCGCCCAGCTTGCCGAACAGCTTGACCCGGTGCCATTCGGTCTTTTCCTGCTGGTTGCCGTCGCGATCCTTGCGCACATNGGTGGTGGCCACGCTGAGCGTGGTGATGGCCATGCCGCCTTGGGTGTACTTCACATCCGGATCATTGCCAAGATTGCCGACCAGAATGACTTTATTGACGCCGCGTGCCATGGGATTCCTCGATGTAATGCCGCCCGATTCGGACGATGCCATTGAAGTATAACGGCCCTGTCGCCGGCTATCCGGTGGATTCCGCATCCGGGGGTCGGAAAACCCCGCACCGCCTATAATTGCGACTGCCCATTGTCGAACTCGCCTCATGACCCTACGCCGCAGCGAACCACCTGGCCTTCCTGCCATTCAAGCGCTGGCCGCCGCCGATATGGCTGCGGTGGATGCGCTGATCCGCCGTCGGCTGGCCTCGGACGTGGTGCTGATCAACCAGGTGGCCGAATACATCATCGGTGCCGGCGGCAAGCGCCTGCGGCCAATGCTGTTGCTGCTGGCGGCCGGCGCCCTGGGTCATCGCGGCGCGGATGCGCANCAGCTGGCGGCAGTGGTGGAGTTCATCCACACCTCNACCCTGCTGCACGACGATGTGGTGGACGAATCCGACCTGCGGCGCGGGCGCAAGACCGCCAATGCGGTGTGGGGCAACGCGGCATCGGTGNTGGTGGGNGACTTTCTGTATTCGCGCAGCTTCCAGTTGATGGTGGAGCTGGAATCCATGGCGGTGCAGCAAATTCTAGCCAACACCACCAACATGATCGCCGAAGGTGAAGTGCTGCAATTGCTGCATGTGCGCAANCCGGACACCGACGAGCCCGCGTATCTGCGCGTGATTGAACGCAAGACCGCCATTCTGTTTGCGGCGGCCACCCGGCTTGGCGCGCTGCTGGCCGGCGCCGATANCAACACCCAGGATGCACTGCACGCCTATGGCCTGAATCTGGGCTATGCCTTCCAGATTGCCGATGACGTACTGGACTATGCGTCTGACGCGGTCACCTTGGGCAAGAACCTCGGCGATGATTTGGCCGAAGGCAAGATGACCCTGCCGCTGATTCATGCGATGGCGCAATCGGATGCCGGTACCCGCGATGCGCTCCGCCACATCGTCGCGCATGGCGATCTGGATGGACTGCCCGCCGCACAAGCCGCCATCACTGCCTGTGGCAGCCTGGACTACAGCCGGCGCTGCGCGCTGGCGTATGCCGAGGCCGCCAATGCGGCACTGCGCGGCTTGCCCGATAACGACTACACCGCCGCGCTACGCGGACTTGCGCATTACGCGGTCAATCGCGATCACTGACGCGGGTCACTCACGCAGCGCAAACCGTCCAGCGAAAAAGCCATGCATCATGGCGTAGGCGCGACGTGCGGCACGCGGGTCGTACTTGCAGCCAGGTTTGTTGGCGGTTTCCAGCGCGAAGCAGTGCACCGCACCACCAAAGTTGACGAACTGCCAATCCGCGCCCGCGCTGTCCATTTCATCTTCGAACGGCACGATCGCCGCTTTCTGGCTTTGGTCTGCGGCTCCGTTCAACACCAGGATGGGTGTCTTGATGGAGCCCGGCAACGCCGGGAGTTCGGTGTGCAGCCCGCCGTGGAAAGTCACGATGCCGGCCAGCTTCACGCCGCTGCGCGCCAATTCAAGCACGGATGAGCCGCCAAAGCAGAAGCCGAACGCGCCGATCCGCGTGGCATCCAGCGGCACCGCCGAGGCTTGCGCCTTGAAGGCATCCAGCGCTGCCTGCATGCGCGCGCGCATCAGCATCGGCTTTGGATACAGCGCCTGCACCTGCGCCAGCGCCTGCTTGTCGTCGGCCGGGCGCACGCCCTTGCCATACATGTCCACCACGAACACCACATAGTCGCTACCAGCTTGCTGCCTGGCCTTGTCCAGCGCAGCGGGCGTGACGCCATACCAGTCCGGCACCATCAGCAAGCCGGGGCGCTTGGCGGCGCTGGCATCGTCATAGACCACGTAACCACTGAAGTGATCGTGGCCGGCATTCCATTCGACAGGTCGGGTTTTCATGGCGGCCACCGCAGGCAAGGACAACAGGGCCAATCCGATGGCCATCAACAGACGGGGCATGGCAAATCCAATGACGGGAAAGCGCCAACAGTAGCGCGCACGGGTTCAGTGTGCGTGAATCCGGCCTCAGCCAATCCCCATCCCCGTAATACTGCTGATGATGTCCGGGTCAAAGCCGGCCAACTCGGCAAAATGACGGCCGCGGGCCACATAGTTTTTATACGCGCCAAAGCTGGGCGCGCCGGGTGACAGCAAGATCACGCCACCCTCGGGCAAGGCGTCGCGGGCTTTGGCCATGGCATCGGCAAGATCATTGGCCGCACTCAATACAAAGCCGGCTTGCGTGGCCAACGGCGCCAGCAGGGCATGGATCCGCGGGCCGTTCTGGCCCATGGTGATGATGGCGTTGGGCGCATGCACGCGCATGGCATCGGCAAATTCACCCCACGGCAGGCCGCGGTCGTGGCCGCCCACCAGCACCGCTACCGGGCGATCTGCATACACGTCCAGCGCCGCCTGGGTGGCCATCGGCGTGGTGCTGATGGAGTCGTTGACGTATAGATAGCCGCTGTGTTCGCCCAGTGCTTGCAGGCGATTGGGCAACGGCTGAAAGCTGGCCGCATGTGGCGCCAAGGCCACGGCATCCAGACCGCAGGCTTCCAGCGCCGTGAGCACGGCGCACAGGTTGCTGCGGTTGTGGCGGCCCGGTAGCGGCAGCGTAGCGGTCGCCATCACGAAGGCATCGCCGCGATACAGCGCGTCCTCGCGCAGGTGCCAACCGGCGGCATTGCCGTACCAGCGAATATCGCAGCCGGGCAATGCCAGTTGCGCCAGCAGCGGGTCGGCCGCGTTGAGCACGGCGATGCGTGGCTGGGCCGCTGTCACCAGCGCCAATTTGTCTTCGATGTAGCGCGCCTGGCTGCCGTGCCAGTCCAGATGTTCGGGGTGCAAATTGGTGACGATGGCGATGTGCGGGCGGACGCCGGAGGCGGCGACATCGCGGGTCTGGTAGCTGGACAGTTCGATCGCCCAAGCGTCGGCCTCGCCGTCCAGCAGTTCCATCAGCGGCACGCCGATGTTGCCGCACAGGGCCGTGCGCAACCCCGCGGCGCGCAGCAGATGCGCCAATAGCGAGGATGTGGTGCTCTTGCCCTTGGTGCCCGTCACACAGATCGCATTGGCAACTTCGCCATGGGTATCGGCATGCTCGGCAAACCACAACGCGGTGCCACCCAGCAAACGCGTGCCGTGTTGCGCAGCGAAGAGCGCTTCGGGCGTGTACGCACTGATGCCCGGCGATTTCACCACCACCTCAAACGTCGCCAAACACTCGCCGCTGGGCTCATGCTCAAGCGTCAGCAACGCATCGTTCAAGGCTGCCGCCTCGCAGGCTTCGGCCGCGTTGCAAAACAACGTCAGCGGCAGACTGGGCAAGCGTGTGCGCAAGGCACGATAGGCGGCATGGCCTTCATGCCCCCAACCCCATAACGCCACCCGCAGGCCGGCAAGGTCGGCGATGCGCAGATGCTCAGGCAGCGAAACGGACACGCAGTCGCTCCCACAGCGCGGCGGGGATACGGTGTTCGTTGCTCAATGCCAATAGCGGCTCGATCACCCATTCGCCGGCATCCAGCTGCGGTGCAATCTGATTGGCAAAGCGTTTGACCAGCACGTCTTCGCGCCATTCCGCGCGCTGCGCCAAGGTGGCCATCGCCGCACGCGATTCGCGGCCTTCGCCCACGCATTCAAACGGCTTGTGGTCGCCATATTCCANCAGCGCGTCATAGCCCGCCTGTTGCGCGGCATCGTCCAGCAGGTTGCGCCCCACGATACCCACCAANCGCAGCTTGGGCAGGAACGGGGCCAATGCCAGAAACACGAAATGGCACTTCGGGCAGACCCCGCACCAGCGGCTGGTGGGGCGCTCACCCAGGATATGGAAGTTGCGGTTGCAGCTGGAGAAATGCGCGTCGTAGCGGTCGGTCCTGGCAAACTGCCGCGCCACCGCAAGTTCCGACAACGGCCGCAGCAGCGAGTAGTACTGCAGGTCGGCGGCGACATGCGACTGCAGGTAGTCGCCGAACGCGGATTCAAACCCCCACCCTTTCGACCATTGATGATTGACCTCGCGGGTAACCGTGCCGTCGGCGGACACGATCATCGAGCCATAGCTGGCCGAACGCTCGTTGGAAAACACCACCTGGTCCACACCCAACACCACCGCCGCGAACGCCATGATGGCCGAGTTCACTGCGGTGACGGGGATATGCCCGTTCCACGCGCCCTGCCGGTTGAAGTCGAACAATTGCGGCGCAAGCTGGCGGCCGATATTGAGCGTAGGCAGGCCGGTGTGCGCGGCGCAGGCGGCGATCAGTTGTGAGCCGCCAATCCAGGTGACGGTTTGTTGCACACCCTCGGCACGCAGCGCCTCGATACTGACCAGCGAGTCCTTGCCACCGCCAATGGCCACCAATGCGTGCGTGCGCAGGCCCAGTGTGGGCGCGGCGGCGGCATTCGATGCGGCAACCGGAAACCGGATCTTGCCGCGCAATTCCAAACCATTGCGATAGGCGAACTCGCCCAAGCCGTTGTGATAGATCTCTTCCAACAGGGCGGCGGTTTCGGCATCGATGCTGTAGTCATCAATGCGAATCCCGGCAGGCACCGCTGCCTTGTAATAACTCACCCCGGCGATCAGATGCAGCAGGCGCAGCGCGCGCTGGGCGGCGGCCTCGCGCTGTACATCCAGAGCAAATGGCGCGCCCGGAAGGGTCACGGTTTCGGTCAGCTCGGGGCCGTCATCGAAGGCATACACCAACTGCGCCATGCCGGTCTGCGCATCAAACGCGCAACGCACGAAGCGGAAGCAGTCAATGGTGTCGCGATTGAAAATCCAGTCGGTCATGGTCTCGATTTCTTGCTGTCTCAAGCGCTGGGCAGAATCGATTCTGCCGGCAGCGAACGCAGATTGTAGGTGCTTGCCATGCTGAACCCGTAGGCCCCGGCATCGGCAATCACCATCACATCACCGGCGGCGGTAGCCTGCGGCAGCTTGACCCGTTGGCCGAACACATCGCTGGATTCGCAAATCGGGCCGACCACATCGAAGTCCTGCACGATCGCATCATTCCAGCGCGACAGGTTGCCGATGTCGTGCCATGCGTCATACAGCGCGGGCCGGATCAGGGTATGCATGCCGGCATCCAGGCCCACCCGCAGCACGCCGTCTTTTTCCACTATCTGATTGGCATGGGTCAGCAGCACACCGGCCTCGGCCACCAGGAAGCGGCCCGGCTCGATCGCCAGTTGGAACGCCGGGTGCACGGCCTTGATGGCGGCCAACCCCTTTGCCCATGTCTGCAGATCAAAGGGCTCGTCGTCTTCGGTGTACGGGATCGGCAAGCCGCCGCCCAAATCGAGCACTTCCACGCTGCCGATGCGGCGGGCAAAGCCAGCCAGCTCGTCCACCACTTCCTGCCAGTGACCCACGGTTTCAATACCGCTGCCCAGATGCGCATGCACGCCGGTGATGCGCACATCCAGGCTGCGTGCAAGGCCGACCAACTCATCCACGCGCTGCGCCGACAACCCGAACTTGGACTGCTTGCCGCCGGTGTTGACCTTTTCGTGATGACCATCGCCATGCCCAAGGTCAATGCGCAGCCACAGCTTGCGGCCACGGAACACCTCTGGCCATTGCTGCAGCAGCTCCACATTGTCGATGGTGACGTTGACCCCACGCGCCAGCGCGGCNGCGTATTCGCCAATCGGCGCGAAACTGGGGGTGAACAACACGCGCTCGGGTGCCAGTGTGGGCACGGCTTCGAACACNCGATCCAGCTCCCCCTGCGACACGCATTCCAGCCCGAAACCTTCGTCCACCAGCGCGCGCAAAATTTGCGGGTGCGCATTGGCCTTGATCGCATAGAAATGGCGATCCAGCGCAGCAATGGCTTTCAGCTGGCGCGCCCGCTCTCGCACGGTGGGCAAGTGATAGGCATAGCGCGGCGTGCCTTGCTGGGCACAGGCCAGCAGCGCCGCCTGCGCACCGGCGGCCTCCCACCAGCGCGCTGGGCGCGGCCGGAAGCTGCCTTCAATCTCGCGCCAACGCGGGCCGAACACGGCCGCTTCATGCACCGGCATCGCGCCGGAATCAATCAGGGCCGCGTGCAACTTCGGCAACATGCCATCGGCCGCCGATTCGTCCACCACAAAGGTCAGGTTGAGGTCGTTGGACGATTGCGAAATCAGGTGCACCCGCTCGCGCCCGAACATCGCCCACACATCCTGCAATTTATGCAGCAGCGAACGCATGCCGCGCCCGACCAAGGTGATCGCCGCGCACGGAACAATAATCTTGACCCGGCAGATGCCGGCAAGGTCGGCCGACAGCGCCGCCAACACGTCGCCATTGACCAGATTTTCGGATGGATCCAGCGACACCGTCACATTGGTTTCGGCCGAACCAATCATGTCTACCGACAAGCCATGCTTCTTGAACAGCGCGAACACATCGGCGAGGAAGCCGACCTGTTGCCACATGCTGATGCCTTCCATCGACACCAGCACGATGCCATTGCGGCGGCTGATCGCCTTCACTCCCGGCACCGGCTCGGCATCACCGTCGATGCTGGTGCCCGGCAACTGCGGGCGCTCCGTATCCAGAATCGCCATCGGCACGCCGCTGTTGCGGCAGGGGCGGATCGCGCGCGGGTGCAGCACTTTCGCGCCGGTGGTGGCGATTTCCTGCGCCTCGTAATAATCCAGGCGCGTCAGCAGGCGCGCATCCGGCACTTCACGCGGGTTGGCGCTGAACATGCCGGGCACGTCGGTCCAGATTTCAACTCGCTGGGCACCCAGCAACGCACCGAAATACGCCGCCGACGTATCCGAACCGCCACGCCCCAAAATCGCGGTGCGCCCATCCTGGTGCCGGGCGATAAAGCCCTGCGTGATCAGCAAGCGCGTGGGCTGCTGCGCAAAGCGTTGGCGGAAATCACCCTCGGCCTGTGCCTGGCAATTGACTGATAGCCGCTGCGACCATGCGCTTTGGTTGGGCTGTGGCGGCAGCGCGGCCAACCAGTGGCGGGCATCCATCCACCCGATGTCCACGCCCTGCGCATGCAAGTACGCCGCGCCAAGGGTGGAAGACAGCAGCTCGCCCTGCCCCAGTACTTCGGCCTGCCAATCCAGCGGACGGGTGGCGGCACGCGGGTCGGTGAGCACGCCATGCAGGGCGGCCAGGCGTGCACCCAGCACGGCATCGGCATCGAGTTCGAGTTCGGCCAGAAATTCGCGATGGCGCATCTCCAACTTGGCCACGCGCTGTGCACTGTCAACCGCACCATCGGCGATCGCGGTCAGCTCATTGGTGACGCCCGACAATGCCGACACCACCACCAACACCCGCGCATCGTTGTCCTTGGCGCGGCCAGCGGCGAGCTTGCCGATGTTGTCCCAACGCGTCCGTTTCGAGACCGATGTGCCACCAAACTTGAGAACAAGCCAACGATCTGCGGAGACGGGGGATGTCGACGACATGGCATCTGAATGGGTTGCGGAAGGGGATGTCGCNAAAGCTGCGACGTCAGGCATTCTAGCGGCCCTACAAGTCTGGATGATGCATCGCAACATGACACGTCGTTATATGCAACTGGATGTTTTCGCCTCGCGCCCCGGAGCTGGCAATCCGCTTGCCGTGGTGCTGGA
>JGI24770J26754_10002020_pt1 | contig 14130 bp, 13 predicted proteins | sample LakOneMetagenome_FD_26754 | JGI IMG/M metagenome (IMG submission 26754) | reverse complement strand
GAAGAAACTATGTATGTTCCCGGAACCGACGGACAAAAGATGAGTAAATCTCGTGGCAATTTAATAAATATTTTTATTGACGATAAGGCACTTCGCAAACAAGTAATGGGTATCGAGAGTGACAGCACGCCACTAGAAGATCCTAAAAATCCAGATACGTGTAAAATATTTGCTATTTATAAATTAGTCGCTAATGAAGACCAAATTGNCTCAATGCGTAAAAATTATCTTGGAGGAAATTATGGTTATGGTCACGCCAAACAAGCTTTATTTGAACTTATTTGCGAACGATTTAAAACAGAAAGAGAAAAGTATAATTACTACATGAACAACCTTTCCGAAGTAGATACTTTGCTAGAGCAAGGTGCCTCTAAAGCACATACTGTTGCAAACGAAGTTTTAAAAAGAGTTCGTGTAAAATTAGGTTTCTTGTAAAAGCACAAAAAATATTTGTCTTAATAAATAGTGGCAGTTCATCAAGTAATAATTGAAGAACTGCCATTGTTATTTTAGTCTGAAGTAATTTCTATTTTACCTTTATTATCCTTAATGACTACGTTGCTATCAAAATGATAATCTTGTTTTAAAATAGCTTTACTATCGGGTAATAATTCGGTAAATCTTGGTTCCATCACCGATTGTCTTCGAACAAATATATGATTGCTTTTGGTTACAAATGATGCCAATTTTTTTCCAATATAAAAATTATAAACCCTTTTCATCTGTAACGGAACATCGTCCAATTTATAAGTGCTTCCAGATTTAATAAAATAAGCCCTGCCTGGCATTTTTATCGAATCAAATGCTAGTGGGTTTTCAAATAATATTACATCATATTTGGTTTTATTTTTAAAAAAAACAGGACTTCCATTGCTTGGCAAAGACGAATTTTTGTATACATTTTCAAATGGATTGTCGCCAGTTTGTATCGTATCGTTGTACTTTGCATATTGAATTTCTTCTTTGTTATAACCTGCTAAGAAAATCTGAAAGCTATCTATTTTTCGTTGCATGTTAACATAGTAAGGGTCTAATGTTTTAGGCGGTTCTTCTGTAATTATGGTATCTATACTTTCTTGATTGTCGTAGGTATCGTAGCTGTTTCTCGAATTATCAGAAGATACTTTAATTACAAAAAACACGACTCTAACGAGTACAACTAATCCAATTACAATCATTTTCCATGGGTATTTAGTGGTTGGACCGCCAGAGGTTGTTCTTTCGTCATACACTAAATTCCGATTCTTTTTTATTTTTTCTAATAATTCTGTTTGAACAGGATTGTAATTATACATTGAAACAATAGTGTTTCCGGCAAACTCAGACTGTCTATTCACAGCGAAAATACTCAAGGTTTTATCCAAAAGCAATCCTAATTTTTCATCTAATTCTGGACTTCTAAAATGGGATAAAAAATCATAAAAAGATATTTTTTTAACGAATTGAACTTTAGATAAATCGGTATTAGCACTAGATAAAGTTTCTATGGCAAAATCAATTTTAGCATAAATTTTTTCCCGTAAAAGCGCATTGCTATTTACTGGAAAGTACTTATGCACTGGCATAAATCGGTTTAATTCTTCAAAATTATTCTGACTTACGCTTTGGTCCAAATAAAGCTCCAATTCCTGATTCAAAAAAGTATGGATAAACAAACTAATTCTATCATCACTTATACTGATGTTGTTATCAGGAAAACTGCTGGTTGGTAAATCTTTTTTAGAAAAAAAATTGAATAAAATTCTATTGTTCACAACAAACTGAAGTTCCTCTTTATAGTTTTTTATGGCTTCTATCAATTGAGATAATAGGATTGTATCAACCATCGAATTGGTTATCTTTTCTACTTCTAACTGATGTAAAACATAAACAAAATCTATATNACTTGANGGACTAGCGGTTGTTTTGTTAAGGTATTGTTTATCTAATAATTCTATAATATTCATGTTGAAATAATTTAACTACTGCATCTAATCATTAATAAAATTATTCTGATAACAAGAATTATTAATACAATGGTTCCTCCAGTTGACAGTGCCGAACTGCTACTAGAACCTATTTTTTGACTGTTAGCAAGTGTTTGGTCTTTATTGAATTTTAAAGTGCTGGCTAAATCATTATCAACGGCTTTATAATTTCCCATTGCAATCATCATGGGGTTTAAAAAAACACTTTTAATATTAAAATCAACTAAAGTACTCGTCATTGTGTTGAGNAGCGTTCGAATGCGTTCGTCATTTTTAGAAGATCTAAAATGCGATAGTAAGTCGTAAAAACTTCGGTGTTTGATAAAATTGAAACTTAATGTACTTTCTTGACTTGGATTATTCGTAATTGTGTTTAAAACAGCATCAAATTTATCGTCAATAAATTGGCTCAATGTATTCAAAGACGTTTCAGGCAAATAGTCTTTTACAGCCAGAAAATCTTCAACATCATCAAATCTATTTTGTGCTATCTTTTCCTCAAAAAAAGTATCTAAATCAGCACTTAAAAAAGTGGAGATGAAACTTTTTACTGCATCATTAGTGACCGAAATACTATTGTCTGAACTGAATCTATTGCGGGAATGATTGGTTTTCGCAAAGAAATTATACAATATTCGATTGGAAGAAATAAACAACAACTCTTTCGGAAATTCATTCATAACCTTAATCAAATCCTGTTGAAGACTTGGGCTTAAATTTGGATTGTGGGTGCGTTCAATTTCAAATTGTTTTTGAACTTTTGCAGTATCATCAAAAGTAAATTCGGTTACATTTTCTCTATAAATTCCTGAATTTTCATATAGTTCAATAATATTCATTGCCAAAAGATTATAAGTGAAAAACAAAAATATAATTTTAATCTTTCTTTCCTAATCAATTTCAAAATAAAAGACTAAATCGCTTCAAACATCTTGCCGGGCAAAGGTCGAATTAATCCTTTTAATTCCATGTTCATTAGCATTGAAGACATTTTAAAAACAGGAAAACCGCAGTCTAACGCCAAAATATCCAACTCTTCTTTTCCATGTTCCAATAAGTAATCATAAATCTTCTGTTCATCAGCATCCAAAGTGATAAAAAGTTGTTTTTGGACCGCTTTAAGATGCTGATTTGGTGATTCTAGTTCCCAGTTGAGCATATACATCAAATCGGCTGCCGAAGTCAACATATTAGCGCGTTGGGTTTTAATTAAAGTATTACATCCTTGACTGTATTTATCAGATATTCTTCCGGGAACGGCAAAAACATCTCTATTGTAATCGTTGGCTAAATTGGCCGTGATTAANGAACCTCCTTTTTCGGCACTTTCAATCACAATGGTAGCTTCACTCATTCCGGCAACAATGCGGTTTCGTTTCACAAAATTCTCTTTTTCTGGATTGGAAGTACTCCAAAATTCGGTTAAAAATCCGCCATACTCTTCTATTTTAGTCACATATTTTTTATGTGCTTTAGGGTAAACTTGGTTCAACCCGTGCGCCACCACACCAATTGTTTGCAGGTTATGATCAAGAGCTGCTTTGTGAGCTACAATATCAACACCATAAGCAAATCCACTAACGATGATTGGATTTAATGGCGCTAAATCTTCTATAAGTTTTTTACAAAATTCGGTGCCATAAGAAGTGATTTCTCGAGTTCCTACAATACTTATTATTTTGCGATTATTCAAATTGATATTACCCGATGAAAATAATAAAACGGGTCCGTCGATGCAATGTTTCAATCGATCAGGATAGTTTTCATCTTGATAAAAAAGACAATTAATGTTGTTTTTTTGAATGAATTTAAGTTCGGCTTCGGCCAAATTAAAAACTGATTTGTCTTTTAATTTTTTNATTAAAACCTGTCCAATTCCGTCAATTGAGGACAAGATTGACGCCTTGGTTTTGAAGATTTTTTCGGCACTTCCGCAATGATTGATCAATTTTTTGGCTACAATATCGCCAACGCCTTCAATCTTTAGTAAGGCCAACAAGTAGAGTAATTCAGTGTCGTTCATATAATTAAATCGGTATGGTGTATAAATAGAAGTCCAAAAGTAAGCACTATCAAAATTGTTAACAAAGTTTGTTGATAAAATTTTGCATTCACCATTAAATAATTAAATTTGTCATTATGAAGATTGACCAATACATTTCGCAATTACTTTACCGTTACCAATGTGTAACTGTGCCTGGATTCGGAGCTTTTTTAACCGAAATCCAATCGGCACAATTGCATGAAGGTTCCCATTCGTTTTACCCACCAAAAAAATTAGTGTCGTTTAATGCGTATTTGAAAAACAACGATGGATTATTAGCAAATCATATTGCTCAGGCAGAAAAAATGTCTTATGAAATAGCCGTTACCGTTATTCAAAACGAAGTAAATTCATGGAAAAATAAACTTCAAGAACACGGTTCGATTTCGCTTAAAAACATAGGTGAATTGACTTTAAATGCCGAAAAAAGTTTGGTTTTTATTCCGGCTGATCAAATCAACTATTTAACGACTTCCTTCGGATTATCTACTTTTGCTTCGCCTTATNTTAAGCGTGAAGAATACAAAAAAGAAGTAGAAGCTCTAGAAGAAAAAGCACCAATTGCTTTTACTCCAGAAAAAAGAAGCTCTGTTAATTTCTTGAAATACGCTGCTATTTTTGTTTTAGGTGCTGGATTACTAGGCGNTGGTGGTTTCTTTGGAAATCAATATTATCAGGATAAAATTCAACAAGAAACGATAGCGGTTCAAACTAAAGTTCAAAAACAAGTAGAACAAAAAATACAAGAAGCAACCTTCTTTATTTCAAATCCGTTACCTGCTGTAACACTTACTNTTTCAGAAGGAAAAATGCCGTATCATGTTGTAGCTGGTGCTTTTTTACAAGAAGAAAATGCTACAAAAATGTATGATGAATTGATCAAATTAGGGTATCATGCTCAAAAAATACGTCAAAACAAACACGGATTATATCCAGTAATTTACGGCAGTTTTGCTTCTTATGCTGAAGCTCAAACCGAAATGGAACGCATCAAAAAATCACACAATCCAGAAGCTTGGGTGTTGATTGAAGAACTATAAGAAAGTCCCGATTATTTCGGGATTTTTTNTTTTTTTAGTAGTTGTTGATTCTGTTTTAAACGGACAAATAAATACCTTTGCAAAAAAAAACTATGACTCCGAAACATCCCATCGATTCATTAACCATACTTACTGATTTGGTTTTACCCAGTGAAACCAATCCTTTAAACAATCTTTTTGGAGGCGAATTATTAGCCCGAATGGACCGAGCAGCCAGCATTGCAGCCCGAAGACATTCTAGAAGAATTGTAGTTACGGCTTCTGTAAACCATGTGGCTTTCAATCGATCTATTCCATTAGGAAGTGTGGTAACTATTGAAGCTAAAGTTTCACGTGCCTTTACCTCGTCTATGGAAATATATCTTGACGTTTGGATTGAAGATAGAGAATCGGGTAACAAAACCAAAGCCAACGAAGCCATTTATACATTTGTTGCCGTTGACGAAACAGGTAATCCAGTTGCTGTACCATTATTAGAACCCGAAACTGAAGAAGAAAAGTTGCGCTTTGATGCTGCTTTACGAAGAAANCAATTGAGTTTAGTGCTTGCTGGAAAAATGAATCCACATGAAGCTACCGAATTGAAAGCATTGTTTATATAAAAAAGAAGTCCGCTAAAAGCGGACTTCTTTTTTTATCTACTTATCCATTGTGATGGATTGGTGTAGGTAACGTTTTGAGAAATCATAAACCTTAAAACTGTTTTTCCTTCTGCATCAGTTCTAATTTTTCCAATGCTTTGTTTGGCAGACACTTTATCTCCTACGGTAACACTTACTGTACTTAGGTTTTGATACACCGTAAAAAAGTCTCCATGCTTAACAATAACTGCAATTTTTAATGGTGAAATTTTTTGAATTTGTGTTACTTCACCACCAAAAACCGCTCGAGCAGAAGCCCCTGATTCGGTGGTGATATCTATTCCATTATTNTGCACCATCACCGATTTATACACCGGATGCGGTTGATCACCATAACCTGAAGTAATAGCGCCTTTTTCTACTGGCCAAGGCAATCTTCCTTTATTGGCTTTAAAATTATTCGAGATGATTTGCCCTTCTGGCGTTAATACAATTTTGGTTGATTCTTCAATTTTTTTAGTTTCTGCAGCGGTTGTTGTTTTCGGATTGGCTTTTGCTTTGGCTGCTGCTGTTTTTCTATTCGCTTCGGCTATCGCATCACGAATCATNTTTTGAATTTGAGCATCAATTTTCTTAGACTCTTGTTGCTTTTTCTTGATTTCAGCAGCGATTTGTTTTTTATCTTTCTTTAAACTATTGGCTATAACTTCTTGCTCCTTTTTTTCTTTTTCTAAATCGGCTCTTTGTTTTTCTTGTTCGGCAAGTAGTTTTACTTTCTCTGTTTTTTGACCACCTAATGTAGCATTATGCTCGGCTAATTTTGCTGTTTTATCTTTAATTTCTTCGCCTTGCATTTTTCTGTAACTNGAATACTGCTTCATNTATTGCAATCTTTTGTATGCTTGGGAGAAACTTTCTGACGAAAGCAAGAACATAGCTCTACTTTGTTGAGAACGGCTCTTATACGACTTAATAATCATTTGAGCATAGTCTTCTTTAAGGATGACCAAGTCTCTTTTGAGTTTGTTAATTTGTAATTGATTGATATAAATATCGTCACTCAACAGTTTTGTTTGTTTGGCCGTTGTATTGATCAATTTTACTTTTAAACCAATTTTTTCTTTTTGAAGTGAAAGTAATTTCACAACCGACTTTTCCTTACTTTTTACATCTTGAAGCATACGCTCTTTTTCACGAATTTCTTCCTGAATTTTGGCTTTCTTTTGCTCTAATTCTTCTTGCGTTTGTTGGCTCCAAGCCAATGAAGTCAAACAAATAAAAAGTAATGTAATTAATCTTTTTTGCATAGTGTTATTTCTGTTCGATGTAAATTCTTTCGTAACCTTCTGGAACACTGTAAGGAAAAGAAAGATCTTCGTTGAATATAATATTTTTGTATTCGATGTTAATGTTGGTTTTATTCTCCTTTTGACGCGCATCGATGGNCAAAGATAATGGTAAAATNCTTTCATCATATTTTTTATACTCGGGATAAGCCACCTGTAAGGTTCTGTCTAACGAAGGCTGATTGATTTCTTGTCGCTTCATTAAGAAATTTTCGCTTTCAAAAAAATAGGATTTGTCATCATTTCCTTCAGTTTTAGATTGCAATTTATACATTTTTTCCATGACAGAAACGGCAAATTTTCCTTTATGCAAATCGTCAAATGCTTTTCCAAGAAACATATTTTGAACTTTTTGAAAATCCAAATCGGTTCCCAACCATTGGCTCAATCCGGCATAATCACCTTCAAAATATTTGTTTCCTATTTTCTCATAATATTGAACTGAGGTTGGCGTAATCAATCCTTTAGCCATAGTAATTCCCAACACGCGGATAATGACCATGATTTTTTCGTCTTTTTTAATTCTGATTTCAGCCGAAACATTTTGCGTGTTTTTTTCGTCTTCATACCGCGCGCCTGCTTTTATGTTTGCCGTAGAAAACTCAATTTTGTTATTGTAATGACCCTCAATTATTTTTTCTGTCGAAATGGTATTACTGGCATTGACGGTGCTGTCTGCTAAAATCGCTTTCGATTTACAAGAAACTAATACCATTACTAGTAAAAATGCTAACTGTTTTTTCATATAAGAATCCTAAAAAAGGAATTTGAATGTTATTTTTTTTGTTTTTCTAATAATGCGTTGGCTTTAGAAAAATACAAATCTTTCTTTTTCATATCGCCCAAACCATTGTAAGCTTCTCCCAATTGAAGGTTAAAATTGATTTCTAAAACCGCATCGTCAATGATAAAATCAATTCCCGATTCGAGTACGTCTTTAGCTTTTTTGAAATTCTTAAGTTGATTATTCGCCAATCCGTTGTAGTAATACAATTGCGGCTGTGTTGGAAACAACTGCATTTCTTCTTCAGAAACTTTTGCTAAAGCTGGAAACTGTAAGTTTTCGGTATACGCTTGAAGTAACAACAAAATGGTTTCCATGTCGTCATTAGTGGTTTTCAAGTGCATTTCATAATACTTAATGGCGTGCGTCCAATCTTTTTTAGCTTGATAAAATTTTGCAATTTCTTTAGCCACTTTGACTTCTTTGTCATCACTAAAATAACCAATAGCGGTATCTAAATCTTTTTCGTACTGCGGATTATTTTTGGTGAAAATCAAGAACTCATTCAACATTCGGTGTTTGATTTTTTTATCAATTTTATCACTTGCAAAAACAATGTTCATGGCTTTTGCCGCTTTTTCTCCATCATTATTATTCAAATGAAATTTAAACAAACTCACTTGAGCCCAATCCGATGTTGGAATTTCTTTTTCCAATTGTTTGGCNACTTCCAACGCTTTTTCTTCCTGATTGCTTTGCGAATACAAATAAATTAAAGCGATATAATTGGTTTCATCTTTTGGATTTTGTTTTATTTTATCAATCAAATTTGCCTTTTCCGAACCTTGGTATTTAGCATCTTGTAGAATTTGAGCTTTGTATAATTCTCTTTTATCCGACTTTCCTACGGTATTATTCAACTCGTTGATTAAATCTAACGCTTTGTCAAATTGTTGTGTATTCATGTACAAAGAGACCAAATCTTCTTTATAATCTGCTTTAAACTCTACTAGTTTTTGTACTATAGTAATGGCTCGATTGTAGTCGTGCGTTTCATAACACACGTCGTACATTCCTGCCCAAGCCCAACGATTATTTGGATCTATTTTAGTTGTNTTTTCAAAATTATCAAACGCCTCTTTATACTTTTTAAGTGCCAAATAATTCTTGCCGAGTTCAAAATAAACGACCGCATTTTCGGCTTGAAGCGTTTGGCATTTTTCTAACGATTCGATAGCTTTATCATAGTTTTCCATGCCTTTTTGCTTCAAAGATTCATAGAAAGAATCTTCAAATTTGTTTTCTGCCAATGCCAAAGTATCTTTAGGTTCGGTTTGAGCCAAAAGTGCTATGGGAAGGAAAAACATTCCAAAAAGTATACTATTTAAAACTATTTTTTTCATTTTTAAGCTGAATTAATTTCAGTTTCTTTATTCTAAAACCGAATAATCGCCAATGCTTATGCTGGTAAAATCTCCATCAAAACTAGCATGATTTCCAATCATAGCATTGTCTAAATTGGCATTTTTAATGTGCGAATGCGTTTGTATCAAACTGTTTTTGATGGTGCTGTTTTGAACGTGACACCCNTCTCCAAGCGATACGTTTGGTCCAATGGTTGCATTAATCAATACTACATTTTTTCCAATATAACATGGCGGAATAATAGTAGCATTTTCTTGTTTCACCTCATAATCAATTAAATGAATACCGTCGTTATGAAGGAAATTCAACATTCGATTATTAGTGTCAACCGTTACATCTTTATTGCCACAATCCATCCATTCGTCTACTTTACCTGGGACAAATTTCATGCCTTTAGCCATCATTTGTTTGATTCCGTCATTAATTTGATATTCACCACCATGAATGATGTTATTATCTAGAACGGCTTGCAATTCATTTTTTAAAACGGCAACATCCTTGAAATAGTATATTCCGATAACGGCTAAATCTGAAACAAATTCTTTTGGCTTTTCTACCAACTCAATTATTTCATTGGCTTCATTCAAATTGATTACCCCAAAAGCTTCGGGTTGATCGACTTGTTTTACCCAAATGACGCTATCGGCAGTGGTATCTAAATCAAAATCGGCTCGAATCAACGTATCGGCATACGCAATTACTGCGGGTCCAATTAAAGAATCTTTGGCACACATAATGGCATGACCCGTTCCTAAAGCTTCGTTTTGGTAATATATGGTTCCTCTTGCGCCAAGTTTTTGAGCGATTGCAATAAGCTCTTCCTCAACTTTTTTGCCGAAACTTTCGTGAATGATAAACGCTACTTCATCGATAGCTTGGTTTAAAACCCCAGCAATATCTTCTACTAATCGGTGTACTATAGGTTTTCCTGCAATTGGAATTAATGGTTTTGGAATGGTTAACGTATGTGGTCTTAATCTTGAACCACGGCCTGCCATTGGTACTATTATTTTCATTTTTTCTTATTTTTATATAGGCGCACAAAGTGCTTAAATTTTTATTCTTTCTCGCAAATATGCTAGGGCGCTGAGCTTTTTAAATTCATTATTTATGTGACTCGCTTTTCCATTTTAAAGTGTTTTACTACTTCACTCCCGTACTACCAAATCCACCTTCGCCTCTAGACGTTTCGGATAATTCTTGGACTTCAATCCACTCGGCGCGTTCGTGTTTGGCAATGATTAACTGGGCAATGCGTTCTCCATTTTCTATTACAAAATCTTCATTGGATAAATTTACTAAAATTACTCCAATTTCGCCACGATAATCGGCATCAACTGTTCCGGGTGAATTAAGCACTGTAATTCCTTTTTTCGCTGCTAGGCCGCTTCTTGGACGCACTTGCGCTTCGTAACCAATAGGTAATTCGATGAAAAGTCCGGTTTTTACAATCGTTCGTTCTAATGATTTTAAGGTAATTGATTCTGATATATTGGCTCGTAAGTCCATTCCGGCCGAAGCAATAGTTTCGTAATTAGGTAAATCGTGTTGCGATTTATTGATGATTTTGATGGTCATTATTTTGCTTTTCTTTTAATGATTCGTAACAAGGTATCCTTTTCACTGTAATAGATGAAATATAAAAATATGGCTAATAAAGCCGCTTTTATAAAATAATTTTCTCTAACATAGGGAATATAAAATGAAATCGCTGAGAATACAATACTCAATGTTAAATATCCGAAAATTCGCTTCATATCATAAGGTATTGGATATTTATTTTTTCCTAAATAATAGGATATTAGCATCATACTTCCATAGGCTGCGATAGTTGCAATTGCAGAGCCATAATAACTTCCGAAAGGGCCTTTTAAAGGAATTAAAAGATAATTTAAAACTAAGGTTACTATTGCGCCAATAATTGAAATATAGGCGCCAATTCTTGTCTTATCTATTAATTTATACCAAACCGATAAATTAGTGTAAATACCTAGAAAAAAATTAGCAAAAACAATTAATGGAACTACTTTCATGGCGTCCCAATACGTTTTATTATCAAGTAAAATGAATTTTAAAACATCTGCAAAAACAATAACTCCTAATGAAATAAACGAACCAAAAATCACAAAATATTTAGTAATAGTTGCATAGGTTTGAGGAGCATTTTCGTTACTGGCATGGCTGAAGAAAAAAGGTTCAATACCTAAAGTATATGCCGTTCTAAAAAGAACCATAAATAATCCTAATTTATAACATGCCGAGTAAGCTCCAACTTCTGATTTCGCAATATTTGCAGGAAGTAATTTTCCTAAAAGGATTTTATCAAAATGTTCGTTGATTGCAAAGGCAAGACCTGCGACTAAAATTGGCCATCCATAGTGCATCATTCGAGTCCATAATTCTTTGTCAATTTTCCACTCTATTTTAAAATAATCTGGAGATAGAACACAAAAAGTCAATAAACTTGAAATTAAATTAGCAATTAAAATATATCCTACGCCAAAATTTTCAACATAAATTGTTGTAAAAAAACCATCTGGATTTGCAATTGCAATCTTAGGTAGTAGCAATAAGAAAAAGAAGTTCAACCCCAAATTTATTACTACATTTCCAATCTTAATTGCTGCATATCGCATGGGTCTTTGATGCGCTCTTAGTTTTGAAAATGGGATTACTACTAAAGCGTCTAAAACTAAAATCCAAATAGAATACGTTATATACTGTTCATCAACATTAACATAATGTGCAATTGTTTTTCTAAATAATAATGCAACAAATAAAAACACTATTGAACTCCAAAAAATAGAAATGGTTGACGTTGAAACCACTTTCTTTTTATCTGATTCAGAATTATAAAACCTAAAAAAAGCAGTTTCAAATCCGTAAGATAATATCACATTAAAGAAAACCATCCAAGCCAAAACGGTAGTTAAATCGGCATAGTCTGCTCTGTTCGGAAGTACATTCGTATATAACCTTACTAAAAAGAAACTTAACATTCTTGGGAGCACCGTGGCCAGCCCATAAATTAGTGTTTGTTTGAATAGGTTTTTGTATAAACTCAANGNAGNTNTTCTTTAATTAGAAACAAAAATAGGTATTATATTGAAGTAATAAAAAAAGAGCCAACAAATGTTGACTCTTCTGTGAATTTATTTTGAATTAAATTAGCCTTTCAAAGCCTCTGCTCCACCAACAATCTCAAGGATTTCATTAGTAATAGCAGCTTGACGTGCTTTGTTGTAAGTAAGTTTTAATTGATCTCTTAATTCAGTGGCATTATCAGTTGCTTTGTGCATAGCAGTCATACGAGCACCGTGCTCTGAAGCAAATGAATCACGAATTGCTTTNTACAATTGTGTTCTTAANGATTTAGGAATCAATGTTAAAACGATTTCTTCTTTTGATGGTTCAAAAATATAATCTCCTGTAGAAGCTGGTGTGTCTGATTTTACTGGAGCTAACGGTAAAAACTGTTCGGATTGAACAATTTGTGTCGCAGCATTTTTGAATTGGTTGTATACAATTTCAATTTTATCGTATTCTCCTGCAGTAAATTTATCGGTTAATGTTTGAGCAATTTCTGACACATTATCAAAAGTTAAATTATCAAAAACCTCACTTTTGTTACCCACAATTGTGTTTGTTTTAGACAAAGCATCGTTTCCTTTTTTACCAATTGCAAAAACGTCTACTTGTTTTCCAGGATAAGAATCGGCAATTAATTTAGCTTGCTTGATAACGTTNGAATTGAAAGCACCACACAAACCTCTATTAGANGTAATAGCTACAATTAAAACNTTNTTAACCTCGCGTTGTGCTGTAAAACTACCGCCTACTTCACCNTCTAGAGTTGCGCTTAAACTTTGTAATAATTCCGTTAATTTTTCGGCATAAGGGCGCATAGCTGTAATAGCATCTTGTGCTTTTTTCAACTTTGCCGCAGAAACCATTTTCATCGCAGAAGTAATCTGCATTGTTGATGAAACGGAAGTAATTCTATTACGGATTTCCTTTAAGTTTGCCATTTTTATTATTTTAAATTATAAATTTTGAATTATAAATTATGGAACCCATTTAAAATTTATAATTCAAAATTTAAAATAATTCTAGTTATATTTTGCTGAAATTTCTTTAGCTGCTTTTTCGATAACGTCTGTGATATTATCGTCTAATTTACCTGCTTTTAAAGCATCAAGAGTGTCTCTGTGTTTGTTGTTTAAGTATTCGATAAAATCTTTTTCGAATTCTTTAACTTTATTTACTGGAACACTTCTCAACAAGTTTTTAGAACCTGCATAAATAATGGCAACTTGATCTTCAACAGTATATGGGTCGTTCAAACCTTGTTTCAAGATTTCAACATTTCTTCTACCTTTTTCGATAACGTTTAANGTNACNGCATCTAAATCAGAACCAAATTTTGCAAACGCTTCCAATTCACGGAATTGTGCTTGATCTAATTTCAAGGTACCAGCCACTTTTTTCATTGATTTAATTTGAGCATTACCTCCAACACGAGATACAGAAATACCTACGTTAATCGCAGGACGAACCCCAGAGTTAAACAAATCACCATCAAGGAAGATTTGTCCGTCTGTAATCGAAATTACGTTAGTTGGAATATAAGCCGATACGTCACCAGCTTGAGTTTCGATAATTGGTAAAGCGGTTAACGAACCACCACCTTTTACGATTGGCTTTAAGTTATCTGGTAAGTCGTTCATGTTTTTTGCGATATCATCATCGGCAATAACTTTACAAGCTCTTTCTAATAAACGAGAGTGTAAGTAAAAAACGTCTCCAGGATATGCTTCACGACCCGGTGGTCTTCTTAATAAAAGAGATACCTCACGGTACGCCACAGCTTGTTTAGATAAATCATCATAAACAATTAATGCAGGACGTCCTGAATCACGGAAATATTCTCCGATTGCAGCACCGGCCATTGGTGCATATACTTGCATTGGTGCTGGGTCAGAGGCATTAGCTGCTACAATTAC
>JGI24770J26754_10002018_pt1 | contig 14136 bp, 10 predicted proteins | sample LakOneMetagenome_FD_26754 | JGI IMG/M metagenome (IMG submission 26754) | reverse complement strand
TCGGGGAACAGGATGTGCAGGACGGCCACCGCCCATGCGTCGTCGGCGTGGAACTTGCCGTTGTGGGTCACGATGACCATGAAGACTCCAGGATGCTTGATGCGAAGGGACGCATCATACTCCGATCACCGTGTTGCCAGTCGCTCTCGTAGCTCTTGTAGGGTGGGCGGTCCCCCCGCCCACGCGTTCAACGAACGGTTGAGAACCACGGAGCGGGCCGGGATACGTGATGTGGACGCGTGGGCGGAGGACCGCCCACCCTACGAAAGGCGTTTGGGGTGGCTGTAGATGACGTGCCGCCCGCCGCGCACGAAACCGGCCAGGGTCAGGCCGGCCTGCTGCGCCAGCTGCACCGCCAGCGCGGTCGGCGCCGAGACCGCGCCCAGCAGGGGGATGCCGGCGCGCGCCGCCTTCTGCACCATCTCGAAGCTCGCCCGGCTGGTGACCACCGCGAAGCCCTGCGCCACGTCGGTACCGTCGCGCGCCAGCGCCCCCACCAGCTTGTCGAGCGCATTGTGGCGCCCCACGTCTTCGCGCACGCAGCGCAAGGTCCCGTCGCCATCCGCCCAGCCGGCGGCGTGCACCGCGCCGGTCGCGTGGTGCAGCGCCTGGCGGGCCGCCATCGCCGCCATCGCCCGGTGCAGCGCCTCCGCCTCGAAGCGCATGCCGGCTGCCTCGCGCGGCGGATCGAAGGCGTCTTCCTCGAAACAGGCCAGGCTCTCGACGCCGCACAGGCCGCAGCCGGTGCGGCCCGTCCGTGCGCGGCGCGTTTCCTTCAGCCGCATCATGGCGCCGCCTGCGATACGCATCTCGATTGCGATGCCGTGCGCGCCCTCTTCCATCTCGAGCTCGTGGATGTCGCGCGCATCGCGCACGATGCGCTCGCCCAGCGAGAAGCCGATCGCGAAATCTTCCAGGTCCAGCGGAGAGGCCAGCATCACCGCATGGCTGATGCCGTTGTACACCAGGGCCACCGGCACCTCCTCGGCCACCAGCTCGGCGCCATCTTCCAGCGCGCCTTCGCGCCAGCGCGTGGCGGCCAGCCGGCTGGCGCCCGGCGGCGCGAAGAAGCCCTCGCCCGCGTTCACGACGGCCTCCCGCCGCGCTCGAGGACAACGTCGATCGCCTTCGCCGCCGGCACCTTGCTTTCCTTCGCGTGGTGCCACAGCGGGATCAGCGCGTTCAGTTCCGGATAGTAGCCGGCGATGCAGCCTTCGGGCACGTCGTAGGGCACGACCGCCAGGCCCTCGACGCGGCGTTCAACCCCATCGTCGGCCGCCGTGCGCAGCGCCACCAGCTCGCCCTCGCGCAGCGCATGGCGCGCCATGTCCGGGCGCGCCATGAAGATCACCATGCGGCTGCCCCGTACGCCGCGGAAGTGGTCGTCGTAGTTGTAGATGGTGGTGTTGAACTGGCCGTCGCTGCGCACCGTGAACAGGCGCAGCGTCGCCGCTCCGCCTGCCAGGTCCGGATTGCCGGCCAGCGCCTCCGGCGCGGTGAAGTGGGCCTTGCCGGACCCGGTCTTCCAGACCCGGTGCGCGGCGCCGACCGGCCGGCGAAAGCCGCCCGGCGTCCACATGCGCGCATTGAAGTCGTGGAAGATGTCGGGATAGGTCTCGGCGATGGCCTCGCGCACGAGGGCGTAGTCGCCCACCCAGCGGTCCCAGTCCACGCGCGGGTTCGGGTCGAGCGTGGCCTTGGCGATGCCGGCCACGATGGCGGCTTCCGACAGCAGCGTGCCCGCAACCGGCTCGGCGCGCCCGCGCGAACCGTGCATGCAGCCGGTGCTGTCCTCGACCGTCACGTCCTGCTCGCCCCCAGCCTGGCGGTCGACCTCGATCCGGCCCAGGCAAGGCAGCACATACGAGGCCTTGCCGTGGATGACGTGGTTGCGATTGAGCTTGGTGGCGATCTGTACGGTGAGCGGAATCTCGCGCCAGGCCGCTTCCATCAGGCCGCGTTCCGGCACCGCGCGGACAAAATTACCGCCCAGGCCGACGAAGGCCTCCACCTTGCCGGCCAGGATGGCTTCGCAGGCCTCGACCGTGTTCATGCCCTTCTCGCGTGGCGGCTCGAAGGCGTATTGTTCCGCCAGCTTGTCGAGCGGGGCCAGTTCCGGCTTCTCGGTGATGCCGACGGTGCGCTGGCCCTGCACGTTCGAGTGCCCACGCACCGGGCACACGCCGGCGCCCGGCTTGCCGATGTTCCCGCGCAGGAGCAGCAGGTTGACGATCATCGTCACGTTCTGCACGCCGTTGCGGTGCTGGGTCAGGCCCATGCCATAGATGCCCATCACGGCGCCCGCTTCGCAGTAGACCTCTGCCGCGGCCTCCAGGTCGGCGCGCCGCAGGCCCGATTCGCGCTCGATGTCGATCCAGCCGCAGGCGCGCACCGATTGCTCGAACTCGGCGAAACCCTGGGTGTGTTCCTGGATGAAGGCGACNTCGAGCACGCGCTGGTNTCCGGCGGCCTGCGCCGCGTCGTCGCGCTCGAAGACGGCCTTGCACANNCCCATGATGGCCGCCGTGTCGCCGCCCGGCCGCACCTGGTGGTACTGGGTACTGATCGGGGTCTCGTGCCCGGTCAGCATCTCGACCGGCGACTGCGGATTGGTGAAGCTCACCAGGCCGCGCTCGCGCAAGGGGTTGAAGGTGATGATCGGCACGCCGCGCGCACGCGCCGCCTGCAGCTGGTGCAGCATGCGCGGACTGTTCACGCCCACGTTCTGGCCGAAGAAGAAGATGCAGTCGGTTTCCTCGAAGTCGTGCAGCACGACGGTGCCGACCGGGACGCCGATGGTCTTCTGCAGGCCGACCGAGGTGCTTTCGTGGCACATGTTCGAGCTGTCGGGCAGGTTGTTGTTGCCGTACATGCGGGCCAGCAGCGCATACATGTAGGAGGTCTCGAGCGAGGCCCGGCCCGAAGCGTAGAACACCACCCGTTCGCGCGCCATGGCGCGCAGATGGCCGCCGATCTCGGCGAAGGCCGTCTCCCAGCTCACGGCGCGGTACTTGTCGCTGGCGGCGTCCCAGCGCAGCGGCACGGTCAGGCGGCCCTGGTCTTCCAGGGTATGGTCGTCCCAGGCTTCCAGCTCGGTGACGGTATGGCGATCGAAGAAATCGGCGCCGATGGTCTTGCTGGTGGTTTCCCAGGCGGTGGCCTTGGCCCCGCTCTCGCAGAATTCGAAGGGATGCGGGTTGGCGGGCTTGGCCCAGGCGCAGCTGACGCAGGCGAAGCCGTCGGACTTGTTCTGCTTGAGCAGCAGGCGGCTGTCCTTGATCGGCACGCGCTGGTCCAGCAGGATCGTGGTCACCTTCGCCAGCGAACCCCAGCCGCCTGCCGGCATGCTCGCATGGCCGATCTTCACATCCTTTCCCGAGTGCTTGCCCATCGTCCCCTCCTTGCGCGTCGATGGGATACCCTAGCCGNCCCAGGGNNAACGCTCGGTGCGGCGCCGAACAGTGGGAGGCAATCGGCGGGTCAAGCGGGGTACAAGATTTCCTCCAGCGCNAGGGAAAATTCTTGCAGGAATATTAATCTTTGCAGCCTTCGACACGGCGCAAAGGCCGGNCTTGTTGCCTTCTTGTTCACGCGATCCGGGCTGGGTAGATTGGTCATGCGAGCTCATGCGTATCGCATGGGCGCCTTTTCGGGAGCACACGATGAACCGCATCTTGCCCACCCTGTTCCACGCCGCACAGCGCCTGGCGGCCGCCTTCACGCTGCCTCCTTCCGGTGTCCAGCCGCCCCGGCGCCGCCTGTTCCTGTCCGGCGCCATGCTGGCCGCCGCCATCGCCTTCAGCAGCCAGCCGGCAGGTGCGCAGGCCTGGCCGAACGAGCACTGGCTTGGTGCCTGGGGCGCCGCGCCGGCCGGGCCGCCGCCGGACGCCAGCCTGCAGACCTTCACCGACCAGACGCTGCGCCTGATCGTCCACACCAGCATCGGCGGCAACCGGGTGCGCATCCGCGTGTCCAATGAAATGGGCGGCACGCCCTTGACGATCGGCGCGGCGCGCATCGGCCTGCGCGCCGGCGGCTCGGACGTCGCGGCCGGCACCGACCGCGCCCTCACCTTCGGGGGCCGCAGCTTCGTCACCATCCCGCCCGGCGCGCCGGCCGTGTCGGACCCGGTCGAGCTCAATGTGCCTCCCCTGTCCGACCTGGCCGTGAGCCTCTACCTGCCCGGCACCGTGCAGGCGACCACGGTGCACCAGCTGGCGCTGCAGACCAACTACGTCTCCCTGCCCGGCAACTTCACGGCCGCGCCGACGCTGCCCGTGCAGCGCACCATCGGGGTCTGGCCCTTCCTCACCGAGGTCGACGTCGATTCGACCGGCCCGNCCATCGTCACGCTGGGCGACTCGATCACCGACGGCACCCGCAGCACGCCGGACACCAACAANCGCTGGCCCGACTGGCTGGCGCGGCGCCTGCAGACCGAACGCGATCCGGTCCTGGGCATCAACGCCCGCTTCGGCGTGGTCAACCGCGGCATCAGCGGCAACCGCCTGCTGGGCAACTCGCCCAATACCCTGGCCGGGCGCAGCGCGCAGGAGCGTTTCGACCGCGACGTGCTCGCCACCGCCGGCGTGCGCTACCTGGTGATCCTGATCGGGATTAACGACATCGGCAACAGCTCGGCCACCAGTCCCGTGAGCGCCGAAGACCTGATCGCCGGCTACCGCCAGCTGATCCTGCGCGCGCGTGCGAAAGGCATCGGCGTGATCGGCGCGACCCTGACGCCGTTCGAGGGTGCGGGCTACTACTCGGCCGAGAAGGAGGTGGTGCGCCAGGCGGTGAACAACTGGATCCGCAACAACGACGAGTTCGACGCCGTGATCGACTTCGACCGCGCCACCCGCGACCCGGCGCATCCGACGCGCATCCTGCCGGCGTATGACAGCGGGGACCATTTGCATCCGAACGATCTGGGCTACCAGGCGATGGGGAATGCGGTGCCCTTGTCCTTGTTCAGAAGTGCGGCCAAGGCAGCCGCGCCCGTCAAGTAGGGTGGGCGGTCCCCCGCCCACGCGTTCAGCGAACGGTTGAGGGCCACGGAGCGGGCCAATACACGTGATCCGAACGCGTGGGCAGGAAACCTGCCCACCCTACGAAGACCGCCGGTCGTGCCGGCGGTTCTGGTCAGGAGTTCGAGCCCGTACGCGACGTCGTCGGCAGCGGCCTGCCCGGCCGCCAGGTGCGCGACAGCGACTGCGCCTCCTCGATCTGCTCCTGCGTCATCTGGCGCGAGATCGCGGCGCGCTGCTCGACCGCGTTGTGGTTTCCGCTGGCGGCGGCCAGGTTCCACAGCATATAGGCCAGCACCATGTCCTGCGGCATGCCGGCCTGGTGGTAGCGGTACATCAGGCCGAGCGCGTGCTGGGCCTCGGCGTGGCCCTGCTCGGCCGCCTTGCGGAACCAGGTCACGGCGTGGCGCTGGTCCTGCGGAACCGCGTTGCCGGTGTAGTACATGGCGCCGACGACGTACTGGGCGTCGGACTTGCCCTGCAAGGCCGCCTTGTGGTGCCAGGCGAAGGCCTGCTTGTAGTCGCGCGTGACGCCGCGGCCCATGTAATACATCAGGCCGAGCAAATGCTGGGCGTCCGCATGGCCGGACCTGGCGAGCGGGACGATCTCTTTCAGTGCTGTCGCGTAGTTGCGCGCGTTATAGGCGCTGGCACCTTCCGCGAAGCCCGCTTGCGCACCGGCCTGCAGGCCGAGGGCGAAGGCGAAGGCTACGAATAATTTTTTCATGTCTCGTGCAGGGAATTCAGGATCTCTACGTACCCTTGTCCTCGGAAGGACTCACCTTGTTCTTGTTGTGCTGCGTGTTCTTGTTCTGGACTTGCGNGCTTACTTCCAGCTCACCTTGCCGAGGCCGTCGACGCTGACCTTGCGGTTGGCCGGCTTGCCGTGCACCGTCACCGAACCCATGCCGGACAGCGTCAGGTTGGCGCTCTCCCTGGCGGTGATGGTGGCATTGCCCAGTCCCGACAGTTCGAGGGTCACGTTCTCGGCCGAGAAGGCCTGGGCGTCGAGCCCGCCNAGTCCGCCGAGTTCGGCCTTGAGCTGGCGGCTGCGCCCGGACAGGGTCACGTAGCCGGCGCCGCGCAGGNTCAGTTCCACGCTCTCGCTGTTGATGCCGTTGACGCGCATGCTGCCGACGCCGCCCAGGTTGGCGCTCAGGGCCCTGTAATTACATGATACATTCATTGAGCCGGCCCCATCGAGGTTGAGCTCGAGTTCGTCGCCCGAGAAGCCGGTAACCACGGTGCCGCCCACGCTTTCGGACGTCACTTCGCGCAGGTTCGGCAGGGTCAGCTCCGCGTGCAGCCCCATGCTGCGGCCGAGGTTGATGCTCACGCCCTTGGTCTCGGTCCCGATGTTGAGGGTGTCGCCGCTCTGCATCGTGGTCGTCTTGCCCAGCAGGCGCGGGTCGCCCGTGAGCACCAGCATCGGCGTCGTCCCCTGGCGAATCTTCATGTCCACCACCCCATCCACCTTCACGCGCACCACGCGCGCATCGATCGGCCGGGTCTCGGTCGCCGTTTCCGGGGCCGCCGTGGCGACGTCCATGAAGGCGAACAGCGAGGCGCACAGGGCCATGAAGGCGAGGCCCGGCTTGGAAAGGTGAGTCATTGAATTCTCCGAATACATGTTCTTGGGTGTGGCGAGGGCCTGGGGCGTACGGCCCGAGGCCGATCTTGGCATGTTGCAACTATATAGGCTTTGTCATCACATACCTACCTGTCTGCGATGAACTGCAGGAATCGCGGTCCAGGGTGACGTATGCGTGGACGGATGCGTGTTGCGCAATATCGACACAACAATAGATTTATCGCAAATATGCATGTGAAAAAGGGTTACTTATTGGCATGCCATTACGCTAAGATGCAGCGCACGACGGCTGCTGTCCGTCGGTACAACCCATGGAGAAAAATGGGAAACGATTCACTCCGCAGTCTCATTCTGCGTTCATTCTCGAGGTCACCCATGCGCATGCGCCAATTACCTGTTTTGCTGGCCGGGCTCACCTTTTCGCTGTCGGCCTTCGCCGCATCAAGCGACCAGTGGACCCTGCCCGTCAACGTCAAGAAGCTCGACAACGGCCTGACGGTCATCGTCACCGAAGACCATAGTTCGCCCACCGTGGGCGTCTCGGTCGTCTACCACGTGGGCATGCGCCTGGAACCGAAGAACCGCACCGGCTTCGCCCACCTGTTCGAGCACCTGATGTTCCAGGGCACCCCGCATTCCAGGAAAGGCGTGTTCGACACCACCATCACCGCCGGCGGCGGACGCAACAACGGCTCGACCCGCCCGGACTACACCAACTACATCGAGACCGCGCCCGTGTCGGCGCTGGAACCGATCCTGTGGCTGGAAGCGGACCGCATGAAGACCCTCGACTTCAACCCCGCCACGCTGAAGAACCAGCAGGACGTGGTGAAGGAAGAGATCCGCGTGAACGTGAAGAACCAGCCCTACGGCGGCTTCTACTGGATCGATATCGGCCAGCACGCCTTCCAGAAGTGGGAAAACAACCACGACGGCTACGGCAGCTTCGAAGACCTGGAAAACGCCAGCCTGGACGACGTGCGCGCCTTCCACCGCGACTACTACGGCCCGAACAACGCCGTGCTGGCGATCGCCGGNGACATCACCCCGCAACAGGGCTTCGCGCTGGCGCAGAAGTACTTCGGCTCAATCAAGNCGCGCCCGACCCCGAAGCCNACCGACTTCAGCGAAGGCCTGAACACGGCCGAGAAACGCGTGGTGCAGAGCGACGCCCTGGCCCAGGTGCCGGCGATCGCCGCGGCCTGGAAGGTGCCGCCGCGCGGCCACCGCGACCAGGCGGCCATGGCCGTGGTGGGCGAACTGCTGGGCGGCGGCGACGCTTCCCTGTTCTACCAGGGCCTGGTGAAAGGCCGCGAGATCGCGCTGAACGTCGACACCCTGTTCGGCCTGACCGGTCCCTTCGAATACGACGGCCCGACCGTGATGACCGTGTTCGCGCTGTACAAGCCGAACAGCAGCGCCGACGCCATGCTCAAGGCCATGGACGAGGAGATCGCCAAGGTCGCCCGGAACGGCGTCGACGACGCGACCCTGAAGCGCGTGAAAACCCGCATCCTGGCCGACTGGAACAACCAGCTGGAAAGCTTCATCAACCGCGCCGATACCCTGGCGAAGATGCAGGTGCTGTGGGGCGACGCCAACGTCGTCAACAAGATCCCGGGCTGGATCGAGGGCGTCACCTCGGAGGACATCCAGCGCGCGGTGCGCACCTACCTGGTGCCGAGCAACCGCACCGTCATCGACCGCAAGCCGGCCGCGATGCTCGCGGCCCCGACCGCAGCCGCCGCCACGCCGGCTGCAGCCAACAAATAAGGAGCACATCATGAAAAAACTGATGCTCGCACTCGCCGTCACCGCCGCTTTCGCGCCGATGGCCCATGCCGCGCCTGCCGCCAAGGAACTGCCGATGCCGGCCTACGGCAAGGACAAGCCGATCCCGGTCCCGAAGATCGCCAAGAGCACCTTGAAGAACGGCCTGACCGTCTGGGTCGTGCCGCGCAAGGGCCTGCCGCGCGTGGACTACGTGCTGGCCGTGCGCGGCGCCGGCTTCGCCGCCGACGCCCCCGCGACCCCGGCCTTCGCCAACATGCTGGCGGGCCTGCTCAACGAAGGCACCGACAAGCGCGACTCGCGCGCGATCGCCGAAGCGGCCCAGGGCATGGGCGGCTCGGTCGCCGCCAGCGCTACCTCGGACGGCATCATCGTCTCGGCCAACGCCCTGCTCTCGCAGTCGGCCCCGATGATGCAGCTGCTGGCCGAAGTGGCGCGCACGCCCTCCTTCCCGGAAAGCGAAGTCAAGCTGGCCAAGGCCAATGCGCTGCAGGCGCTGCGCGTCTCCGAGACCCAGCCGTCCTTCCGCGCCGAGCGCGCGATCAGCCGCGCGGTCTACGGCGAGCACCCGTACAGCCGCAGCACCCCGACCGTGGAAGCCATCAACGCCGTGACCCAGGACATGCTGCGCAGCGAGCACGCCAAGCGCATGCGTCCGGACCATGCGCTGCTGGTGATCACCGGCCCGGTCAAGGAGACGGACGCCCTGAAGCTGGCCGAGCAGGCCTTCGGCGACTGGAAAGCCAGCGGCCCATCGCTGGCCGACACCGCACCGGCCCCGAGCGCCGCCANGCCGGCCCGCATCCTGCTGCAGCGCGACGGCAGCGTGCAGTCGACCCTGCGCCTGGGCAGTCCCGGCATCGCCGCAAGCAGCGAGGACCAGATCCCGCTGCGCCTGGCCAGCACCATCCTCGGCGGCGGCTTCTCGAGCCGCGTCAACATCAACCTGCGCGAAGCCAAGGGCTACACCTACGGCGCCTCGGCCGGCGCCCGCCTGAACCGCGCCGGCGGCGCGATCATTGGCGGCGCCGACGTGCGCAACGAGGTGACCGGCGCGGCGCTCAACGAGTTCTTCGGCGAGTACAAGCGCATCGGCAGCGAACTGGTCCCGGCCAAGGAAATGGAGATGAACAAGCGTTATGTGGCCGGCGGCTACATGATCAGCAACCAGCTCCAGCGCGCCGTCGCCGGCACCCTGGCCTCCAACTGGCTGGTCGGCCTGCCCGCCGAGTTCCTCGGCGAGTACGTGCCGCGCATCCAGAAGGTCACGCCGGAACAGGTGCGCGAGGTAGCGAAGAAGTACTACGCGCCGGAGAACCAGTCAATCGTGGTCGTGGGCGACCGGAAGGCGGTGGGCGAGCAGCTCAAGGCCTTTGGGGAGTTCACGGTGACCGATAAGTAATACCGGCACCGAGCACCCTGCAAAACCCCGCGCGCTCTGCGGGGTTTTGTTTTTGATGGTGTCTTGAATGTAGGGTGGGCGGTCCTCCGCCCACGCGTTCAAGCAGCGGCAACATTGGACGAGACGCGTCAACTCACCGTGTTTCGAACGCGTGGGCGGGAAACCCGCCCACCCTACAAGGGCTTCACTCGGCCGACAGCTTCATCAGCACCAGGCCAGTGACGATCAGCACCGCCGCGACCACCCGCATCGCATTGACCTGCTCGCCCAGCATGGTGATCCCGACGAGGAAGGCCCCCACCGCGCCGATGCCGGTCCAGATCGTATAGGCGGTACCGAGGGGAATCGTGCGCAGCGCCGCGGACAGCAGCACGAAGCTGACCACCATCCCGGCCAGCGTGACAAGGGTGGGCATGAGCCGCGTGAAGCCTGCCGACTGCTTCATCGCCACCGCCCACACCACCTCGAAGACACCCGCAACCAACAACATGAGCCAAGCCATGATCCGGCTCTCCTTTCGAAAAGCCGGGCCGTCCCGGTCATTGTTCCCACTGCGGGGGAGGTCGTTCCTCCTGCGGCCCTATTCTAGCCGAGTCAGCCTTTCAGCGCTTTCTCCAGGTCTTCCAGCTCGGCCGGCTTGACCAGGTGGGCGTCGAAGCCCGCTTCCTGGGCGCGGCGGCGGTCTTCGGGCGAGCCGTAGCCGGTGTGCGCGACCAGGCGGATGCCGGCCATGGCCGGGTTCTTCTTGATGCGGCGCGCGACTTCGTAGCCGTCCACGCCGGGCAGGCCGATGTCGAGTACGATCACCTGCGGCCGGTGGTGCAGCACCAGCTCCTCGATCTGGGAGGCGTCCGAGGTAGTGCAGGTCTCGTAGCCCATTTCGGCCAGCAGGAAGCCCATCATCTCCATGGCGTCGATGTTGTCGTCCACCAGCAGCACGCGCATGCCGCTGCCGTCGCTTCCGGGCTGGGTGCAGTGGACCTGCTCGGCCTGCGGGGACGCGACGCGCAGCAGCGGCAGGTCCATCGTGAAGGTGCTGCCCAGGCCGATGCCGGGGCTGCTCGCTTCCAGGTGGCCGCCGTGCAGTTCGAGCAGGTGCGAGACCAGCGACAGCCCGATGCCCAGGCCTTCCGGGGCGCGGTCCGGCGGCACCTCGACCTGGGTGAACATGCCGAAGATGCGCGGCAGGTTGTCCTCGGCGATGCCGATGCCGTTGTCGCGCACGGCGATGCGCACGTGGCCCTCGTGCGCCAGGCTGACCGCGAGGTCGATTCTCCCGCCCTTGGGCGTGAACTTGGCGGCATTGTGCAGCAGGTTGCCGATCGACTGGGCCAGGCGCACCGGGTCGCCCGAGACCCATACCTCCTCGCGCGGCTGCTGCACATCGAGATGGTGCTCCCGCGCGGCGATCAGGGGGCCGGCAGTCTCGATCGCCTGGTTGATCACTGCGCTCAGGTCGACCTCTTCGGTCCGCAATACGATCTTGCCTTCCGAGATGCGGGCCACGTCCAGCAGGTCGTCGACCAGGTGCGCGAGGTGATCGACCTGGCGCGTGATGACTTCGCGGGCGCGCGCCTGGCGCTCGCCCGCGCCGGGGCCGTCGCCGGTCGTGCCCAGCAGCGCGGCGGCATTGCGGATCGGGCTGAGCGGGTTGCGCAGCTCGTGCGCCAGCGTGGCCAGGAACTGGTTCTTGTTGTGGTCGGCCGCGCGCAGCAGCGCTTCCATCTCCTTGCGCGCCGTGATGTCGCTGGTCACGCGCGCCACCCGGTAGACTGCGCCGCGCGTGTCGCGCACCGGGAACAGGCGGTCGCGCACCCAGCGCGTGCGGCCATCCGGCGCGCCGATGCGGAACTCGTCGTCGTAGTGCGGCGCGTCGCCCAGGCGGCTCCAGCGCCCGGCGATGCGGACGCGGTCGTCGGGATGCACGGCCTCGAGCCAGGCGTCCGGATCCTGGCGCAGCGAGTCCACGCTGCGGCCCCAGATGTCGGCATAGGCCGGGCTGACGTAGACCAGGCTGCCTTCGGGCACGGAGAACATCCAGAACACGTCGTCGATGTTGTCGGTGAGCTGGCGGAAGCGTTCCTCGCTGTCGCGCAGCTGGACCTGGGTCTGGCGCATGCGCACCAGGGCATTGACGTTGGCGATCAGTTCGTCGGCCTCGATCGGCGCGGCCAGGTAGTTGTCGGCGCCGCCTTCCAGGCCGCGGATCTTGTCGGCACGCCCGGTCAGCGCGGCCGAGGTCTGCAGCACCAGTACCATGCTGCTGTCGGGATTGGCCTTGATGCGGCGGCAGACCTCGATGCCATTGATGTCCGGAAGCTTCACGTCCAGCAGCACCAGCGCCGGCGACAGGCGCCTGACCATTTCCAGCGCGTCCGTGCCATTGGTTGCCTCCACTACCTCGAATCCCGCCCCTTGCAGGATGCGGTTCTTGGCATAGCGGGCGCCGTCGTTGTCGTCAACGTTGAGGATCAGGGTGGATTGGGCTTTCATGATTCGGTTTCGTCTTGAATGGACTCCGGGAAGCGCCGCGGCAGGATCAGGGTGAAGGTCGAGCCGACGCCGAGGGTGCTGGCCACTTCAACATGGCCGTGCAGCAGCTCGGCCAGCTTGCGGCACAGGGGCAAACCCAGGCCGGTTCCCTTGCTGCGCCGCTGCAGCGGATGCTCGATCTGGCTGAACTCTTCGAAGATCAGTTGCAGGTTTTCCGGGCTGATGCCGATCCCGGTGTCGGCGACCGAGAAAGCGATCGTATCTTCCACCATATCACGGGTGGCGCTCACCGTCACGCTGCCGCGCTCGGTGAACTTCAGCGCGTTCGAAATGAAGTTGCGCAGGATCTGCGAGACCTTGCCTTCGTCCGAATCGAAGGCCTCCACCACATCGAAGGATTCGAACACCAGCTCCACCCTGCCCTCGTCCACCAGCGGGCGCAACATGCCCTTGAGGGCGCGGAACAGGTTGTCCACCACCACCGGCGCCAGCTGCACGTCGACCTTGCCGGCCTCGATCTTGGCCAGGTCGAGCAGGTCGTTGACCAGCTCGGACAGGTCATTGGCGGCGCGGGCGATGAACTGCACCTGGCGTTCCTGCTCGACCGTCAGGTCGCCGTCCATGCGGTCCAGCAGCAGCTGGGCCAGGGCGCGGATCGACGACAGCGGGGTGCGCAGCTCGTGGCTGGTGTTCGACAGGAAGCGCGACTTCATCTCGTCGGCGCGGCGCAGGCGCTCGGCCTTGTCCTCGATCTCGGCGTACAGGGCGACGATGCCGCGGTTGGTGTCTTCCAGTTCGCGCGTCAGCGACANCAGGTCTTCCTGGCGCTCGCGCAGCTCGGCCATCGTCGCCACCAGCTCCTGGTTCTGCAGCTGCAGTTCCTGCAGGGTATTGGCAACCGGGCTGGCGGCCAGGCGTTCGCTGATCTCGGCCAGCTTCGCCGGACCCACCATGGCCTGCGGCCGCAGCGCCTTGCGCATGGTGATGGCGGTGGCCGCCCCCTGCTCGGGCTCGACGTCGCAGGAATCCATCAGGCGGCTCGCCGTGATCAGGGCCAGCTCCGGCAGCGAGCGGGTAATGCCTTCCTGCAGGCCGGCGGGGCTCGACGCCTTGCGCGGCCCCGTGCCCGGATTGATGGTCACCTCGAGGTGCTGGTTGACCCCGATCCTGACCAGGGAAAACGCGGCCCGGCCGCCGGAACCCCGGTGGCAGGCCACCCGCGCCACTTCCGACACGGCGGTGGCGACGCGCACCTGGTCCTGCTGCGAAAAGCCGAGCAGTTCCGCGAGCTGGCGCGCGCGCTGGCGCACCAGCACCACGTCCTGGTCGCTGTCCAGGGCCACGCTCAGGATGCGTTGCAGGTTCATGCGTGCATTCCCTGCTGGCGGCGCACCACCAGCACCATCGCGTCGTCGCGGCGGCGGATGAAGTCGCGCATCAGCATCGCCGCGATCAGCACCGCGCTGCGTCCGGCCAGCCCGGGATAGCGGTCCAGGTCCCACTGCGTCTGGATGCCGTCCGAATGCATGATGCACAGGGCGCCGGGCTCGAAGGGCAGCGCGAATTCCTGCACCTTGCGCACGTTGTGGCCGACGATGCCGTTGTGCGAGACCAGCGGACGGCGGCTGTCGCCGATGACGCAGCCGGCGATATTGCCGACGCCGGCGAAGCGCAGTTCGCTCGATGCGAACTCGATGCGCGCCGTGGCCAGCGCGGCGCCGCGGGTCGGGCGCAGCGCCTCATGGGCGGCATGCATCAATTCACCCGCCGGCAGCGATGGATGGCGCTCGAGCGCCTTGATCGCGGCGGCGGCCGCGCGCGCGGCTTCGGGG
>JGI24770J26754_10002015_pt1 | contig 14148 bp, 14 predicted proteins | sample LakOneMetagenome_FD_26754 | JGI IMG/M metagenome (IMG submission 26754) | reverse complement strand
CGTTCTATTTTGGCCGCAAAGTAAGTTGATTTAGATGGATTCAAAAAACTTAATTTTTCATATACATGAATAGCTTCTTTTGACTTTCCTTGTTTGGTCAAAACTTCCGCCATTGCTTCGGTCAACACTTCTTCTTTTGTTTCCAAAGATTTAGCTGCAAATCCCTCTACCTGTGCAGCGGATGCTTCCCGGGAGCCAAGATCTACCGGGTGGGGATTGATGCGCTTCATATCTTTTAACCAGTCTGTAAATTTTTTAACCCTGATCTGCATCTGGTCAGGTATTCCCGGCTGTTCTTCCAGGCGGATGCCCTGTGATTCGAAATAATCTACCCGGTGCATTACTTCTACAGGCATTGGTAACTCTTCATTCTCATTTACCGGTTGTTGAAAAGATAATTTTTGAGCTTCGAGCAGCCTGGACATTTTTTCATTGCTTTCATTTTCCATGGATCCATCTTCCTGGATATTTTCCGCAGGCAAATTTTGGATATTTAATAGATATTCCAGCCATATAGGATTGGAAAAATGGATACTTCTTTTTTGAACTTCTTTATTTAAGCTTACCGGTTCTTCCTGTTTTACTTTTTTTAAATAAAAAAGATGCAAAAGATCAAAGGATGGATATTTTCGTACCAGGCTTTCCCAGGTTTCTTTATTATCCGGCAGCAGGTTATCACCGAGCAGAGTTTTACTTAATTGATTTTGTATTTCAGGGTATATGTTCATAATAGCTGCCATTTACCAGTTTGAAAAAAGTCGGTTAAAAATTTCATCACTTACATTTTTAATGATATCACTCATCAGTTGTGGCTCCGCTTGTTGTAAAGTAAGGCTTGCAGAAAAATCAAAATCGCGGCTGATATCAAAACGTTGTGTTGAATTATCTAAAGTATTTAAAAGATCAATATGCACTCCAACAGAAAGCCTGTTTGTAGATGCTTGTTGGCCACTGATCCCGGATGTACTTACATAATAATTCGTGATATATCCACTCACCTGGTAATTCGCATCATCACTGTTTGTCAATGTGAGCCTTGTTTGCCCGGTGATTTTTTGTTGCAAGGCATCGGTGAGTTTTGAACTTAATTGCGGGCTTTTATAAGTAGCCCGGTTATCCAAATATGATAGTTTAATGGTTTTTATTTCTGGTGGAATAGATACATCTTTAAAGGTATACACATGGCAGGAACTAAACCCTGCGACCAGGAGCATACCAATGAAAAATTTAAAAAATTGGGTATAAAACTTTTTTTGAAATTTTATATCATCATTCATTGATTTCATATTCTTTTAGTTTCCTGTAAAGCGTCCGCTCACTTATTCCCAGGTCAAGTGATGCATCTTTTCTTTTTCCTCTATGTTTGATCAATGCTTTTTCAATTAATTCTTTTTCTTTTTCCATGATGTTCAGGGATTCTTCAATCACCTGGTGTTCATCCAGTTTTTTATCCTGTTGCAGGATCACCGGGTGATTATTTTCAAGTAAACTTTCAGCACTATTATGTAAGGCATGCTCATGGTATTCCTGCAATAATGATTCATTGGCATAATGGGCTGCATGTGATGCCAGGGAAGGATTTTGCAAAATTTCCCGGAACATCTTTTTCAGTTCCGTCACATCTTTTTTCATATCAAAAAAGAGTTTGTATAAAATTTCCCGCTCATTATTAAATTCTCCCCCGTAGTTTGCTGTTGATGCCAGTACAGGTAAACGCGTTTCATGTTTTTCGGGCAGGAATTTTAAAATTTCTGCCCGGGTAATAATGGGAGTTTTGCTTAATACAGAAATTTGCTCCGCGATATTTTTTAATTCCCGCACATTGCCGGGCCATGAATATTCCGCTAAAGTAATTTTTGCCTCTTCATCNAACTGGATAGGCATTGTTTTATAACGNTCTGAAATATCCACTACAAACTTCCTGAATAAAAGCGGGATATCTTCTTTCCTGTCGCGGAGGCTTGGCACCCGGATAGGAACGGTACTCAGCCTGTAATACAGGTCTTCCCGGAATTTTCCTTTTTGTGTAAATGCATAGAGGTCGCGGTTTGTGGCTGCTATCACACGTACATCTGTTTTTTGAACTTTGGAAGAACCTACACGAAAAAATTCTCCCGCTTCCAAAACACGCAGCAACCGGGCTTGTGTGCCAATCGGCATTTCACCAATTTCATCCAAAAAAATCGTACCTCCATTGACAGTTTCAAAATAACCTTTGCGGCTATCCACTGCGCCGGTAAAGGAGCCCTTTTCATGGCCGAATAATTCTGAGTCAATAGTCCCTTCAGGTATCGCACCACAATTGACAGCAATAAATGGATTATGCTTCCGGGCAGATAATGCATGAATGATTTGTGAAAAAGATTCTTTACCAACACCACTTTCGCCCACGATCAGTACAGACAGGTCCGTTACAGCAACCTGCATGGCAACATTCAATGCATGATTAAGCGCCGGTGCATTGCCTATGATTTCAAACCTGTTTTTAATGCCCTGTATATCCATAAATAATGCTGGTGTTTTTATTTGATATTTTCAATCCTGCCCATAAGTGTTGCTTTTGTACAACTCCACACTTTTACAAATGCATAATCTCCTTTTTGCAAACCAAAGTTTTCTTTTGGAAAAACGAGTACTTTATTGTGGGTGCTTCTGCCCATCCATTCATCTTTTTTTTTCTTGCTGTCACCTTCAATTAAAACTTCAAATATTTTTCCAATATCTTCCTGGTTGCTTTGAAGGGAAAGTTTGTTTTGCAGTGCTACAATTTCAGCCAATCTTCTTTTTTTGATATCTTCCGGCACATCATCTGTATACCTTTTAGCCGCGAGCGTTCCCGGCCTTTCACTATAGAAATACATATAGCTCAAATCATATTTACTATATGCCATAATATCCATTGTTTCCTTGTGATCTTCTTCTGTTTCGCTACAAAAACCGGCAATAATATCTGAACTGATACCACAACCAGGAATTATTTTTTTTATTTCATCCACTTTGGCTTTGTACCATTCCCTGGTATAAGTGCGATTCATTAATTGCAAAATCCTGTTGTTACCACTTTGTACCGGGAGATGAATGTACCTGCAAATATTTTTATATTTTGTCATGGCCAGCAATACATCCCGCGTAATATCTTTGGGGTGTGATGTGCTGAAACGTACGCGTAGTAATGGACTTATGGCAGCAACCAGTTCAAGGAGCTTTGCAAATGTGACTGTTTCATTTGTACCTGTATCCGTATAATAATAACTATCCACGTTTTGACCAAGCAAAGTCACCTCACGGAAACCACTATCAAATAATTGTTGTGCTTCTTCTAATATAGATTGTACGGGCCTGCTGCGTTCCCTGCCACGGGTGAAAGGCACTACACAAAAACTACACATATTATTACAGCCACGCATGATGGATATATAAGCTGTAACCCCATTTCCATTTAATCGTACAGGTGAAATATCTGCATACGTTTCTTCCCGGCTTAATAATACATTGACTGATTTCTGGCCGGAACCTGCTTCAGCAATCAAGATGGGTAAACTCCTGTAGGCATCTGGTCCAGCGACTATATCCACCAGTTTTTCCTCTTCCAGCAATTGTGCTTTAAGCCGTTCTGCCATACATCCCAGTATGCCGATCAGCATTCCTTTCCTGCCTTCTTTTACTTTTCTAAATTCAGTGAGTCTTTTACGAATCGTTTGTTCTGCTTTTTCGCGTATGGAACAGGTATTCAATAAAACAAGATCCGCAGTTTCAAATTGAGTGGTAGCGCTAAAGCCATTTGCCTGTAAAATTGAAGCAACGATCTCACTGTCACTGAAATTCATCTGGCAACCATAACTTTCAATATAAAACTTTTTTGTTCCGGACTGTATTTGAACAATGGGTTGCCAGGCTTCACCTTGCCTCATTTCATCATGCCTTTTTATATTGATGTCCAAAACTTCCATCCTGAATATTTAGCCAGCAAAAGTAATATAAATTGCCTGCTTTTGTCAGTTTGTCAGAATTTTTGCAGTTGTTTTTATATTATCGATCAGGCGCACACCTTCAATGAATGCTGCAACCAGTATAATCACTTCCTGGTTTTCCCGTGCCAGATCTAAAATTTGAAGTGAATCAATCGTACACATTTCTAAATAATCCACCGTTTCAAAGCCATTCTTTAAAAGCATTTCCATTGAACTTTCTTTTAATGCCGGCCAGTTGTTGGTGGTTAAATTTCTTTTTATAAAAGAAAGCATTTTATATATTGTGGCCGCTCTTATTTTTCCTTCAGCGGACAAACGCATATTCCTGCTGCTTAATGCCAGTCCCGATTCAGCTCTTGTAATGGGGCAGGTGCTTATTTGAATATCCAGTTGCAGCAGGCGGATCAATTTTTTCAAAACCATGCACTGCTGGTAATCTTTTTCGCCCAGGTACAAAGTGGCCGGCTGAACAATTTTGACTAATTTTTCTACAACTTCACATACGCCCTGGAAATGGCCCGGCCTGTGCGATCCTTCCAAAACCAGGTCGAGGCCATCAAGATTAAATGCTACTTTTTCATGAAAATTAAGTGAATTCATTTCTTCTTGCGATGGCATAAATACAATATCTGCCTGGTTCTTTTCCAGGAGTAAAATATCATTTTCGGTTCTTACAGGATATTTAATAAAATCATTTTGATTATTAAATTGGGAAGGGTTTATAAAAATGCTGCATACTGAAATATCATTTTCTTTCCTGCTGGTTTCCAATAGCGAAAGATGGCCTGCGTGCAAGGCACCCATGGTAGGAACAAAGCCGATTTTTTNGCCCTCTAAGGAGAAATTATTCAGTAATTGCTGTATCCCTTTTATTGTTTTAAAAATGATCATTTCAGTTATTTAACGATTCCATTAGTTTGGTTAAAATTAATTTAAACTCAATTTATGTAACTTTGCTGTCATTCCTTCCGGAAGATTTTGGAAAAAGAAATTAAAATATGGCTGCAAAGAAAAGAATTTTATACATAGCTACGGAGATGTCTCCATATCTTGAACTAACGGAATTCTCAGAAATCATTAATAAGCTTGCTATCAAAAGTCATGAAAATGGCCTGGAAGTAAGATGTATTATGCCCCGTTTTGGAAACATCAATGAACGCCGCCATCGGCTTCATGAAGTGGTGCGTTTATCCGGCATAAATGTATCCGTGGACGATGATGATATGCCTTTGCAAATAAAAGTGGCATCATTGCCCAATGCGCGATTACAGGTTTACTTCCTGGATAATGAAGATCTTTTTAAACGCAAATTTGTATTCCGCGATGAAAGTGAAAAATGGTATGATGATAATGACCTGAGGACAATTTTCTTTTGTAAAGGAGCATTGGAAACTGTGAAAAAATTTGGCTGGCCGCCGGATATTATTCATTGTACCGGTTGGATGACAGGATTGATTCCACTGTATTTAAAAACAGCCTATAACAGGGAACCTGTTTTTGCACAGGGAAAAATTGTTTATACGATCAACCAAAATACGTATAAAGAAAAATTAGGAAAAGATTTCGTGCGCAAAGCAAATATCCATACCAATATAACGCCCGCAAACCTGGAAGCACTGGGTGATGGAAGTAATGTTGCGATGTTTCGAACCGGTGCACTTTTTTCTGATGCCATTACTTTTGGCGCAGATAAAATTGATAAAAAATTAGTGGATGAATTTTCTAAAATGAAAGGTAAAAAAACACTTGCTTTCAAAGGCCAGGAAAGTGATTTAACAGAGTATTTAGATTTGTATCATGATCTTGCGCCGAAGTAAAATTTCATGAATTCTCCCCGCATTAGTAACCTATATTTTCTTCTTTTTATTTGCTTTTTTTGTGGCCTTTTCGCATGCACAAAAATAGTTACAACCAACCTCGGGAGTGGTCTTGCATCCGGGCCGGACGGCGTTAATACAAAAGACACCACGCTTGATGTAATATCAAAAAATGCCGGTGATAGTATTATCTCGGTATCCATTGGAATTGATCACGTGATCGGATTTATGAATGACCCGATTTTTGGTAAAACAACTGCCAATGTCAATGCACAATTCAAGCCTACCATTTACCCGGTATTATTTGAAAAACCTAAAGATCAACTCGTTTATGATTCGATGGTTTTGGTACTCGGGTATGAAAGTTATACTGGTGATTCCACAAAGAATCTGGCCTTCCGNGTGTATGAAATAAAAAATGATTTTGATTTNAAAGATTCATCCTACAACTCCAATTTTGTTGTACCGCGTGAACAGGAAGTTACGGAAAATAATATGGCAAAATCTGTTGACATCAGGAGATTGGGCGATAGTGTTTATCCATACAAAGAAGCAGCCACAGACCAGATACGTATACGGCTTAGTGCTGCCTTCGGACAAAAGTTTATCAATACATTTGATACGACGAATGCGTATAAAAATGATTCTTTATTTACTGTTGCATTTAAAGGGTTACAGGTTGCAGCAGAACAAACTGGCAATGCACTTATCCGGGTAAATTTGTTAGATACGAATAGTAAACTTGCATTGTACTATCACTTCACGGATACGAGCGGAAAAACCGATACTTCTGTCNGGTATTTCAGGCCGGGCACATTTACATCTGCATCTACCAATTATATTAAAAGAGATCGGTCCCTGCCTGCAGATATTGGCCGCTATTATCCGCCGAACAGTGATGTGCAGGATAGTTTGATTTATATTCAATCAGGCCCCGGAACGTATGCCACTATTAAAATTCCTGGTTTANTAGGTTTACCAAATATTATTATACACCGTGCTGAACTGATCATGGAACAGGTAACGGATAATGTAACCAATTCCGATACTTTATATAACACACCGAATTTATTTTTATTGGCAAAAAGTGATTCTTCTTTCTGGTTTAATATTCCCGGATTTGAAAATCCTGTAAATATTTATAGCCCGACTTCTGATGCAATTTTTTCATCTACTGCAGGCGTATTATTGAACTATCCTGATTTTGGAGGCTTGCCGAAAAATTCAATAGATCCGCTCACAGGTAAAACCAAGTCCACGTATAATTTTAGCCTTACAAGATATGTACAGGGAATTGTTACCAATCATAATCCCACTTATACATTGATATTATATTCGCCTTACAACGAAGCGATACGAATATCAGAACAGCAACCCGTGTACAGGTCAATTTCCGCAACGCCACTCAATTATCCNGGNATAGGACGAGTCCGTCTTGGCGGGGGAAATAATACACAGTATAAGATGAAATTTCATATTGTGTATTCCACACTTTAAAATTGTATTGTTGTAGCAATTATCTTTGCAATTCTTTTAAAAAAAAATTGTATGCCTTATTTATTTACTTCAGAAAGTGTTTCTGAAGGACACCCGGATAAAGTTGCTGACCAGATATCTGACGCGCTGATAGATAACTTCCTGGCTTTTGACCCGGAAAGTAAAGTTGCCTGTGAAACGCTTGTAACTACAGGGCAGGTTATACTGGCCGGCGAAGTAAAATCCAAAGCCTACCTCGATGTACAGGAAATTGCACGCGGCGTGATTCGAAGGATTGGTTACACGCGCAGTGAGTATATGTTTGAAGCAAACAGCTGCGGCATCTTATCCGCGATCCATGAACAATCTTCAGATATCAACCAGGGCGTGGATAAAAAGAAAAAGGAAGAACAAGGTGCCGGTGACCAGGGGATGATGTTTGGATATGCAACCAATGAAACAGAAGATTATATGCCTTTGGCATTAGACCTGGCCCACACTATTTTAAAAGAGCTCGCTGTTCTACGCCGGGAAAATAAACAAATCAAATATTTACGGCCGGATGCCAAAAGCCAGGTGACACTGGAATATGATGACCATAATAAACCTGTGCGTATTGTGGCGATCGTCATTTCTACACAACATGATGATTTTGATACCGAAGAAAAAATGCTGGCAAAGATCAAAAAGGATATGATCAATATTTTAATTCCCAGGGTGAAATTAAAATATAAAAAATATGGAAATCTTTTCAATAAAGACATTACCTATCATATCAACCCCACAGGCAAATTTGTGATTGGCGGCCCGCATGGAGATACAGGTGTAACAGGAAGGAAAATCATTGTAGATACATATGGGGGAAAAGGGGCACATGGAGGTGGCGCATTCAGTGGTAAAGATCCCAGCAAAGTGGATCGCAGTGCTGCGTATGCAACCCGGCATATTGCAAAAAACCTGGTAGCAGCCGGCGTTTGCGATGAAGTGTTGGTACAGGTTTCTTATGCTATTGGCGTAGCCAAACCTACTTCAATTAATGTCAATACATACAATACTTCTAAAGTAAAATTTTCTGATGCGGAGATCGCTGTAAAAGTGGAGGAGTTATTTGATATGCGCCCTTATTTTATAGAACAAAGGCTTGCCTTGCGAAATCCAATTTATAGTGAAACCGCCGCCTATGGCCACATGGGCAGGAAGCCGGAATTTGTAACAAAAGAATTTTATTCTCCCGAAGGAAAAGTCATTCGTAAAAAAGTTGAATTATTTACCTGGGAAAAATTGGATTATGTGCCCAAAGTGAAAAAAGCATTTGGCATTAAATAATTTCATTCCATATTTTACAATTCACTGAGGTATTTATATTTGAGGAAAGTATAATACGCATTGTATTTTGCAATGATAAATCCTTCCATGCCGTCTAAAAATCCCAACCTGAAAATATAGTTTCTTACAAAAGAAAAAACCGGGGATACATATTGCTTTATGAAATTACTTTTTTTCCCGGAAGCCGCATATTTACTGGCATTCATGCGTGCATAGGTGGTAATTTTTTTTACAAATTCCTGCCGGCTTTGAACTGTATAATGTAAAATATATCCTTCTACAACAGAGATGATATAGTTATTGGGTAAAATAAGTTTTTCATGTACAGCGGCATCATTCCAGCGGACTTTTTTCCGGTTGAATATTCTTATATGGCTATCAAAGCCCCATTCACCGAAGCGAATCAATTTAGTGCAAAAGAAATTTTTAAAGCGGATATTAAAAACTACTTCATCATTCACCAGCGGTACTTGTAACATGGATTTTTTCAAATCCGGGTCTGGAACTTCATCTGCGTCAAGACTGAGGATCCAATCATTTTTGGCAACATCTATGCCTTTATTTTTATTGGCTCCATAACCATCCCAGGTCGTTTCNATGACGCGTGCATGGTATTTTTTACAAATGGAAATTGTGTCGTCTGTACTCCCGCTATCCACAACTATAATATCATCGAAAGTTCCCTGCAGGCTTTGCAATGTCTTTTCAATGATATGTGCTTCATTCTTTGTAATGATGACAACAGAAATATCCATTGTACAAAGAAACAATAAACAAAAGGATTTTTCTATACACTAATAAAATACATCGCGGAAACAATGCGGCTGCATTTTTGATCTGTAAATTCTAAAAGACTACATTTTTAAAAATAAAAGATATTGGAAAACCAATAATTTTTAATCCGTCAAAAAAAGAAAGCCCTGCAAATTTTGCTGGGCTTTCTTTTGAAATTCTCAATACCCCGGAAATGATCATTGTTCAATCATTTTAAATGAACCAATCACTTTGATACTTTGAAAACAGGAATAAAATAGTAATAGGAAATTATGTAAAATTAAAATTTAATAGACTGTACATCCAGGTTTAATTTTTTTCCCAGCCAGCCTTCTTCCAGGGTCAATAGCCATTCCTCACAGAATTCTTTTTTATTCAATACCATATTATTAAAATAGAGTGTATTTTTTGAAATACTATTTTCTTCAAATGCTTTTTTTACTGCAGGAACATTCATCACCCGGACTTCATTGTCAATTATGAGTGCAGGCATCAACCGGTCGAGTAACTGCACATCAAATTTTTTTTCTATTTGTTTGATCATTCGAACGGAACTATCCGTACTGCAACCGCTGACGCCGAATTTTGTTTCATCAGCCATGAGTACGATAAAACGGTTGTAAAACAATTGGCCAAACCCGCTTACTTCATTGCCATGTGTATTCCATCCTACAATAAATTCTGCCAGGAATTCTTTTATCTCATTTTCTTCTGCATGGGTAAATGAGCGGTTACTTTGATAAATCCAGGTGCGTGATTTGTCCGGGAAATTTTTGGGAATGTATTTTTGATAATCAAGTTCCATGTTTTAATTTTTAATTGTTTTACTCCATGTCTCTTTCAATCAGTTCTGCAATATCGAGCACCTGCACCTCATTTTCTTTTTCCCGGTTTTTAATACCATCCGTTAGCATCGTATTACAAAAAGGGCAGGCCGCTGCAACAATATCCGGATGCACGCTGAGAGCTTCCTCCGTACGTTCTATGTTGATCCTTTTATTGCCTGGTTCATCCTCTTTAAACATTTGTGCACCTCCGGCGCCACAGCATAAACCATTGCTGCCACAGCGTTTCATTTCAACGAGTTCTGCATCGAGTGCCTCCAAAACTTTCCTGGGCGCTTCATAAATGTTATTGGCGCGGCCCAGGTAGCAACTGTCGTGGTACGTGATTTTTTTTCCCTTGAATGCACCTTCTTCTTTCATTTTAATTTTTCCTTCATCAATTAATTGTTGCAGGAAAACAGAATGATGTATGATTTCATAATTCCCGCCTAATGCAGGATATTCATTTTTAAATATATTGAAGCAATGCGGGCAGGCAGTGACCATTTTTTTTATGCCATACCCATTTAATACCTGGATATTATTATAGGCCATCATTTGAAATAAAAATTCATTGCCGGCTCTTCTTGCAGGATCGCCATTGCATGCTTCTTCATTTCCTAATATGGCGAACCGGATACCTACTTTTGTAAGAATGGCTGCAAATGCTTTAGTAATTTTTTGGGCGCGCTGATCAAAACTTCCGGAACAGCCCACCCAAAATAGTATATCGGGTGATTCACCAGCGGCTGCCATTTCTGCCATCGTGGAAATATGCATTCTTTTTTTTTCAAAAATACATAATTATTTATTGCTTTGAAAAATGACATGAAGCGTACATTCATCTGCGTAATTTTTCCCCGGTATATTTCACAAGTCATACTTCTTTTATTCTTTACTATGCTATGATTTATTGATGGCAGTTCCTTATTTTGCAACACTGTTATTTTCATGCATATACTTTTTGTTTTATTCATTGGCTGGCTGGTGAGTTTTTTAGGGCAATTGCCATTGGGTACAATGAGCATCACTTCCACGCAAATTGCTGTACAGGAAAATTTTACGAATGCATGGAAATACACTATGGGCGTAGCTATTATTGAAATCATTTATTTACGCCTCACACTTTCCGGCGTTAACTGGATACTTTCACATGAGCTCTTCTTTTTAATATTAGGCTGGTTCACTGTCGTATTTTTCCTGGGCCTCGGAATCTATAGTTTTGTTGCTGCACGTAAACAAGCGCCGGATAAAAAAGCATTTTTACTGGAAAACAAACTGGATCGTTTTTTACTGGGTATTAGTATGAGTGCACTAAACCCGGCACAAATTCCCTTCTGGTTTATATGGAGCAGTTATTTGATGCAATTAAATGTACTGGCCAAAACAACTTTGGAATTTAATCTTTTTACAATTGGTTGTGGGGCGGGTACGATCACGGGGCTTGCGTTGTATATGTATGGCGGAAACTGGCTGATCACCAAAATGAATGTCAGTACCAAAACCCTCAACACCATCATGGGTGTTATTTTTATAATCGCGGCGCTGGCACAATTATACCGGATGTTGTTTGTAAAATCAGTGATATAAAATTATTCAGGCACATTCATTTCCAATGCCCATTTATCCCGTTCATCTGGTGGTAGTTTCCAGGGAGAGAAATTATTTTCAATACTGCTGAACATATTATTCCATTCGGCCGGCGCACTGCTTTCTTCCATAATTAAATACCTGCGCAATTGAAATATGATATCTAACGGGCTGATACTAACTGGGCATGCTTCCACGCACGCATTGCAGGCGGTACAGGCTCTTAATTCTTCAGCCGTGATATAGTCGTGTAGCAACGATTTTCCGTCATCTATATCTTTATTGGTGCGTATATTTTTCCCAACAACTTCGGCCCTGTCCCTTGTTTTCATCATGATAGTTCGCGGGCTCAATAATTTGCCCGTGATATTTGCGGGGCAGGCTGCGGAACATCTTCCGCATTCTGTACATGTATATGCATCCAGTAAATTTTTCCAGCTCAGGTCCGTGGTATCTTTGGCGCCAAATTTTTGATGCNCTCCTTCCGGCGTATTAGCAGGAATTAATTCCGGTTGCATAGCATATAAAACTTCCTGTTGAATATCCGGCATATTTTTCATTTTTCCCTGCGGTTGTAAACGCGCATACCATGCATTTGGAAATGCCAGTAAAATATGCAAATGTTTTGAATAGGGGAGGTAGTTTAAAAATGCAAAGATGCCAAATATGTGCAGCCACCAGCAAAGACGCTCTGTAAAGATCAGCGAAGAATCACTCATTCCTTTGAGAAGTGGATGCAATAGGGATGAGAAAATAAAATTTCCTGTANCTGCATCTCCATAATGTCCAATACCCCTTGATTGCAGGATAGTATCACTCGCATTCATCGTGAGAAATAAACTCATTAATATGATCTCTGTAATTAATATATAATTCGCATCACTGCGCGGCCAGCCATCCAGGTCCTTGCTCCAAAGCCTTTTNACTTTTACAACATTNCTTCTTAATAAAAAGATCACGCAAAAAACCAATACGCCCACNGCCAAAAATTCAAACCCNTTTATCAGGCCAATATATAAGGAACCGAGCGGTTTGAAAAATAAACGATGTGTGCCAAAAACCCCGTCCAGCGCTATTTCCAGTACTTCAATATTAATAATCACAAAGCCCGCATACACAACGAAATGCATGACCGCCACCAATGGGTTTTTAAACATTTTTTTTTGACCGAAAGCGAGCAGCAAAACATTTTTCCATCTTTTTCCTTTCTCATCATTGATCGTTTCATCCCGGCCGGCCAAAATGTTACGGCGGATATTTTTGGCATTCATACTAAAAAAAAGAACTGAAACCAGCGCCAGTAAAATGAATAAAACCTGTGGTAAATATTGCATGAATGGATTATTTCAGTTTCAATGAATGATAAAATTGAATGCTAAGGTAAAACTTTGTTGTATTGTTTAAACATGTATACACAGATTGTTTTATTTTTGAACGTATAAACAGGGTCATCTATGCAAGAAAAAAAATTAGTGCTTACAAAAGAAATTGCTGCGCAAAAGATTTCAAGACTTGCACTGGAAGTGGCCGAACATTTGGCCGGGGAAAAGAGCCCGCTGATCATCATTGGTATCAGGGAAATTGGTTTTGACCTGGCAAAAAGAATTGCTGTTTTGATTTCAGAATATATTACAAGTATTGAAGTGGTTTCTGCAACAATAGATAAAACAAAACCAGGGGATATAATATTTGATAAAGAGATTGATTTAAATAATAAAAATATTTTACTCATTGATGATGTATGCAATAGTGGTAAAACGTTATTGTATGCAGTGAAACCCCTGTTAGATTTTTACCCGAAGCGCATACTGGTATTGGTTTTGGTGGAACGTATGCACAAACTTTTCCCCATACAGCCGGATTTTGTGGGCCTTTCACTGGCAACGACAGACGATGACTTTATTAAAGTAAAACTTGATAAAGGAGAATTTTCGGCAGTAGTGGAAAGTGAATGATCAATCAAAATAACAATTATCTTTTTATAACATTTTTAAAAAATACAGACATGGATAATACAACAACAGCCAGGATAAATGAATGGTTAAACGGGAATTATGACCAGCAAACAAAAGATTCAATCCAAAAAATGCAGGAAGAAAATCCTGCAGAACTGGAAGACGCATTTTATAAAGAACTGGAATTTGGTACCGGTGGTGTGCGTGGAATAATGGGAGTAGGTACGAACCGAATGAATCAATACACAGTTGGAAAAGCGACACAGGGATTTGCAAATTATCTTAGGAAAAAACTGGGAGACGATGCTTTAATATCTGTAGTGATTGCCTATGACAGCCGCAATCAAAGTTCATTTTTTGCAGACATTACAGCGCATGTATTTGCAGCAAATAATATTTTTGTGTATTTATTTGA
>JGI24770J26754_10002012_pt1 | contig 14153 bp, 13 predicted proteins | sample LakOneMetagenome_FD_26754 | JGI IMG/M metagenome (IMG submission 26754) | reverse complement strand
TTGTCCACCGTGATGTGATTGATGCCATGATGCGCCAGGTAAGATCTGCTGAAACGATTCCTTTCAAACAAAATATTATAAAATCAAACCTGGTAATCTTTGCATCAGACTACGACATGGGAAGAAGCGGTATCGCTTATCACGATATTGATTCTGCTGAATACTGGGTATCCACCAATACGAGAACGCCCTGGAACAGCGGATCGCAATACAGGAATGACGGGGTGGATATNGAGGTTTGTACAGATGAGATCACGAACGGGTATGATGTTGGCTGGATNCAGGCCGGTGAATGGCTGCAATACAGTGTTTATTCTGCAACGGAGGCATTGTTTGATATACAGATCAGGTCGGCCGCAAAAGAAAATGCCGGCCAGGTAAAAATTTTAATAAATGATGCAACTGCATCTGAAGATATCGTGCTGCCCCAGGCAGGGGAAACACAAAAATGGAAAACCAGCACAGTCAAAGCTGTGAAACTTAACAAAGGTTGGAACCAGCTCCGCGTACTTGCTGTAAAGGGCGGTTTCAACCTTAATTATTTACAATTCATGCCAGCCGCAAATACGGCGAAAGCTAACTTATAAAGAAACAGGATCATTATGAAGCAAAGAACCACCTTACTTAGATCGATTGCCGGGCTTGCAGCATGCTTATTTGCGATGCATGTACAGGCACAGGTAAAAACTGATACAGCCGCAAGGATCAACAGCATCCTGAAACAACTAACGCTGGAAGAAAAGGTAAAGATGATCCATGCTTCTTCTTCTTTTACTTCGGGCGGCGTGCCACGGCTTGGCATACCCGAATTGGTTACCTCCGACGGTCCGCATGGTGTAAGGCCTGAACACGGCCGTGGCTGGGACCTTACAAACAACTCGCTTGATTCAGGAACATACCTGCCAACCGGCGTCTGCCTTGCTGCCACCTGGAACCCTAAACTGGGCTATGCTTTCGGATCAGTGCTTGGAAGTGAAGCAAAATTCCGCGGCAAAAATATCATGTTAGGCCCCGGCATCAATATCATTCGCACTCCATTGAACGGAAGGAATTTTGAATACCAGAGTGAAGATCCTTACCTCGTATCTAAAATGGTAGTGGGATATATCAAAGGTGTGCAGGACCAGGGTGTATCTGCCTGTGTAAAACATTATGCAGCCAATAACCAGGAATTGTGGCGCCATACCATTGATGTGCAGATGAGCGAAAGGGCCTTGCGTGAAATATATTTACCGGGCTTTAAAGCCGCTGTGCAGGAAGGAGGCGTAAATACACTGATGGGCTCTTACAATAAATTCCGTGGCCAATGGGCATCACAAAATTATTACCTGCTCACTCATATACTGAGGAAAGAATGGGGTTTCAAAGGATTGGTGATAAGCGACTGGGATGCGGTCAACAGTACGCCACAGTCGGTATGGAATGGCATGGACCTGGAAATGGGCACCGATCTTCACATGCTTCCAAATCCTGATTATGGTAAATTTTTTATGGGGGATACATTGGTTGCTATGGTGAAAGCAGGAAAGATCTCTGAATATTATATCGATGAAAAAGTGAAAAGGGTATTGTATACAATGATGAAAATGGGATTACTGGATGGAGCAAAACCCAAAGGAGAATATAATACCAAAGCACACCAGGAAACTGCCGGTAAAATTGCAGAAGAGGGAATCGTGCTTTTAAAAAATAACAATAACATGCTGCCATTAAACAAGTCAGCAGTGAAATCAATTGCTGTGATCGGCTATAATGCAGAAAGGAAACAATCCATGGGTGGAGGAAGCTCACAGATACGTGCCTTTTATGAAATAACACCCCTGGAAGGATTACAAAAAATTGCGGGAAAAAATATTCAATTGAATTATGCTCCGGGTTATGAAATAAAACGTGGAGCAACTGCAAATGCAGCATTGATCCAGCAGGCAGTAGAAGCCGCTTCAAAATCGGAAGTAGCGATCATTGTTGGGGGGTGGACTCATGGCTTTGATTATTCTATCTGGAAAGACAATGCCTATGATGCCGAAGATTATGATAAGCCCGACATGAACATGCCTTTTGGCCAGGATGAATTGATCAAAGCTGTGCTGAAAGCAAATCCAAAAACAATCGTTGTGCTCATGGGTGGTGGCGCCATTGATATGACACAATGGGTTGCCAATGCACCGGCGATCGTACAGGCATGGTACCCGGGAATGGAAGGTGGTAATGCTTTGGCGAAGATCATCTTTGGTGAAGTGAACCCATCGGGGAAATTGCCGATGACATTTCCTAAAAAACTGGAAGACCATCCTTCACACAANCTCGGCGAATACCCNGGNGATAGCGTGAATGTTTATTATTATGATGACATCTATGTAGGCTATCGTTATTTCGATACTTACAAAGTAGANCCCCAGTTTGCATTCGGCCATGGCCTTTCCTATACAAGTTTTGAATATTCAAATTTAAAGATAGTCGCTAACGGCAAAGGAGCCACGGTAAGTTTCAGCATAAAGAATACAGGCAAAACTGCAGGAGCTGAAGTAGCACAGGTATATGTAAAGCAGGAACAATCTTTATTACCCCGCCCCGAAAAAGAATTAAAAGGATTTGAAAAAGTATTTCTCCGGCCGGGTGAATCAAAGGCGGTGAGCATTGACCTGGATGAAAATGCTTTCCAGTATTTCAATGACGTGGAAGACAGTTGGGTAATGGAACATGGTTTGTATGATATACTTGTAGGGAGTTCTTCCAGGCTGATAAGGTTTACGGGAAAAATAAAATTGTAAGACAATGATGANCGATCGAAACAATAAGATATTTATATTAATGGCATTGATCTTTTGCATGGGNGGTAGTTGCTCTAAATCCAATACAGGATCCGGGAATAACCCCGTGATCCCNCCTGTACCCCCAACTGTGCCTGGGATCTCCTATTGGACTACGACCGGGGACCGTGTTTCGCTTCTTTCTAAACAGGCTACCGGCGAAGGATTCAGCAACACGGCCAGTACATTGCCGGTGATCAATGTTGATTCAACCCAATTGTTTCAAACAATAGATGGATTTGGATATACACTCACACAAGGCAGTGCCGAAGTGATCAGCCAATTGGTTAGCGCCCAACGTTCAGCGTTACTGACTGAATTATTTGGATCCGGCGAAAACAGCATCGGCGTAAATTATTTAAGGATCGGTATCGGTGCAACTGATCTTAGCAGCACCGTTTATTCTTATGATGATATGCCTGTGGGACAAACAGATCCAACCCTTGCTAATTTTAGCATGGCCCCTGATCAACCGGCCATGATACCTGTACTCAAACAGATATTACTCATCAATCCTGCAATAAAAATACTCGCATCACCCTGGTCGGCTCCTGCCTGGATGAAAGATAATAACAGTACGATCGGCGGCAGCCTCAACCCGGCCTATTACCAGGCGTATGCAAATTATTTTGTTAAGTATATACAGGCCATGCAGGCAGAAGGAATAACCATACATGCGATCACTCCGCAGAATGAGCCATTAAACCCATCAAATAATCCAAGCCTTGTTATGACTGCTGCCCAACAGGCTGCGTTCATAAAAAATAANTTGGGCCCCGCATTTGCAACAGCGGGCATNGCTACTAAGATTATCATTTACGATCATAATTGCGACAGGCCAGATTATCCATTAGACATTTTAAATGACGCTGCCGCCCGGCCTTATATAGACGGCTCTGCTTTTCATTTGTATGCAGGTAATATATCAGCATTGTCGCAGGTGGCTACGGCTTATCCTGATAAAAATATTTATTTCACAGAACAATACACTTCCTCCACCGGAAGTTTTGGTGGCGACCTTCAATGGCATATGAAAAATGTTATTGTTGGTTCTATGCGCAACAACAGCAGGATCGCTCTTGAATGGAATCTTGCCAATGATGCTTCTTATGGCCCGCACACACCCGGCGGATGCACTACCTGCCTGGGTGCTGTTACCATAAGTTCAGGCGGCTTCTCTCATAATGTGGGTTATTATATCATTGCACATGCATCCAAATTTGTGCCTGCAGGATCAAAAAGGATCGCAAGCGATAATTATGGCAGCATTAATACAGCTGCTTTCCTGCGGCCGGATGGAAAGAAGGTCCTGATAGCAATGAATGATGGCAGTGCGGCCCAGGGTTTCAATATTAAGTTTAACGGGAAATGGCTCAGCACTAATTTGCCGGGTGGAGCAACATCAACTTATGTATGGTAATTTTTAAAAAAGAAGTATGAACAAAAATTTTTTTATGCAAATAGGCCTGGTCGCTCTTCTTATTACGTTGTTCGGTAATTGTTCAAAGAGTAGTGATGGTGGCGGAACAACACCCGTAGCACCAACTCCAAAAATAACGATCACTGATATTTCGCTTCCGGAAGGGAATTCAGGAACAACCCAGTTTGCATTTACCATATCGCTCAGCCAGGCTACTTCTAAAACGGTATCTGTGAACTATGCAACTGCAGAAGGCAGTGCAAAAGCGAATGAAGATTTTATTGCATCGGCGCAAACGGTCACTTTTCAGCCTAATGAAACATCCAAAACAATTTTGATACCTGTAGTAGGAGATGATATTAAAGAAGGCGATGATGATTTTACGATCACGTTATCAAATCCCCTGAATGCGACGATCAATAAGGGAACGGGCACCGGCGTTATTCAAAATGATGATACCAGGATCAATTTTACCAATACCGGTTATGATGCACCCACAACTTATCCAGGCTATACGTTGGCGTGGGCCGATGAATTCAATGCAGGTTCGCTGAGTTCAACAGACTGGAGTTTTGAAAACGGAGATGGCTGTCCGGCTGTTTGCGGGTGGGGAAACAATGAACTGGAATATTATACGAGCAGGCCTGATAATCTTTTTTTCCAGGACGGGAAAATGATCATCGAGGCTAAAAAAGAAAATTATGCAGGCAAGAATTATACATCCTCTAAGATACTTACCCGGGGAAAAAAGGTTTTCAAATTTGGAAGGATCGATATCCGGGCAAAGCTTCCGAAGGGAAAAGGTATCTGGCCTGCTTTCTGGCTGTTGCCTCAAAACAATGTGTTCGGCGGATGGCCCAGCAGCGGTGAAATTGATATCATGGAAATGATCGGCCACCAGCCCGCTACCACTTACGGTACACTGCACTTTGGCCCGGGCCCCGGCAGTACACAATTAGGAGGAAATTATTCTTTGCCATCCGGCATATTCAATGATGCGTTTCATGTATTTTCTTTAGAGTGGAAACAGGACCAGATAAAATGGCTGATAGATGGAAANGTTTATTCCACGCATACGCTTGCTGAATTTGGGTCGAACAATTATCCTTTTAATGAAGATTTCTTTTTGATCGTTAACATGGCAGTTGGAGGCAACTGGCCCGGCAACCCGGATGCAACTACTTATTTACCACAATGGCTGATCGTTGATTATATCAGGGTCTACCAATAAAATGTTTCATACGCGTTTTTTCATAGTGTTTAATGTACCCGGATTTCTATCCGGGTTTTTTCAAATCCTGCTGCTGAATATTGACTAATTTTATATAGTTAACTTTTTGAAACATGCTCATTAGATTTTGTACGATATTTTTTTTATTGGTATTAATGATGCATGCTTCCAATGCCCAGCTTTGCCAGGGAAGCCTGGGGGACCCTATCATCAATACAACTTTTGGGAATGGTTCAAATCCCGGCCCTTCCTTATCTGCAGCCACAACAAGCTATCTCTTTTCATCCGTTGATTGCCCCATGGACGGTTCCTATACCGTAAGAAATAATACCACTAACTGTTTTGGAAATTCATGGCATACGCTTACAAGAGATCATACAGGTGACCCCGGTGGATATTTTATGCTGGTAAATGCCTCCTACCAGCCAAGTGCGTTTTACCTGGATACGGTAAGAGGGCTTTGCGGAAACAGCACTTACGAATTTGCAGCATGGGTGATGAATGTATTGGTTTCGTCTTCCTGCATGGGTGCAGGTATTCAACCTGACCTCACTTTCCGTATTGAAAGAACAGATGGTTCCCTGTTGCAATCTTATAACACAAATGGTATCCCGGTAACTGCTGCGCCAACCTGGAAGCAATATGGTTTTTTCTTTACCACGCCACCTGCAGGTTCTGATATTGTATTGCGCATTCTCAACAATGCACCGGGCGGTTGTGGTAATGACCTTGCACTGGATGATATAACGTTTCGCCCCTGTGGCCCAAGGCTTACACCTGATATCAGCGGCATGAATACCACCACTGCTTCCTTATGCGAAGGCGTTGGCGGCAATTTTACTTTTAGCTGTGCTGTTTCCGGTGGGTTTATCAATCCTTCCTTTCAATGGCAGCAGCGGTTAAACAATGGGGCCTGGGCGGATATGGCCGGACAAACGACCACTACACTTTCAAGAACTTTTCCTGCGGCTACTCCTGCCGGTAATTATGAATTCAGGCTGGTGGTTGCTGAAACAGGTAATATGTCGTCACCACAATGCAGGATCGCTTCTGCGCCATTGACGGTGCAGGTAAATTCCAATCCTGTAACGACTGCTGCAAATGATGGACCTGCCTGCGAAGATCAACCACTGGTATTAACCGCAACAGGCGGGTCACAATATGACTGGACAGGGCCGAATGGGTATAGTTCCTCCGGCTCAGCTTCAACGTTAGCTAATATTCAATTAAACCAGGCCGGCAAATATTATGTGCTGGTAACAAATGCTGCAGGATGTATCCACAAAGATTCAACAATGGTCGTCGTAAATCCTAACCCGGTGGCAACAACGGTTCCTGTAACCGTGAGCATTTGTGAAAAAGACTCTGTGCAACTCACCGCAGGTGGTGGATCTTCTTATGCATGGGAGCCATCAGCCGGGCTTTCGGATGCAATTGTTTTTGATCCCAAAGCATCTCCTGCATCAACAACAACATACAGCGCTATTGTTACAAACCTGTTCGGCTGTAAGGATACTGCTAAAACCATTGTGAATATTATCCTGAAACCCATTGCCAGCGCAGGTCCTGATAAGATCATCCTGCAGGGGCAGGCCATACAATTATCAGGAACTATCAATGACCCGGCGAATATTTTTTCCTGGTCGCCGCCAACTTATATCGATGACATACATTTCCTCCAGCCAATGGTGAACCCGCCTGTTGATACAAAATATATCCTGGATGTGGTGTCAAATTTTGGCTGCGGTATATCTTCTGATACCGTGTTTGTAAAAGTATATAAGAGTATTTTTGTTCCGGGTGCTTTTTCTCCTAATGGCGACGGTACAAATGATACCTGGAATATCCCTGCACTGGCGGCATATCCTTTCTTCGAGGTTTCGGTTTACAGCCGCTGGGGCCAACTGGTCTTCCATACAAAAAATACGCTCAGGCCATGGGACGGAACATTTAATGGTAAAGCATTGCCCGTAGGTTCTTATAATTATTTTGTAAATGTTGGTATCAGCCAGTATATCATTAAAGGGAGTGTGATGATCATTCGCTGAGAAGTGATCGCTCAAATATTATCTCAATACATCATTCATCACAGGCGCCAGCCAATTGGCCCATTTGGCATATTCTTTCCCGGAAGGATGCAAACCATCTGTTGCGATCAATGTCGGATCTGATAAGGCTTCCCTGGTAGAAGGCGTTATATCAAGGTAATGACAATAGGCCAGTAATGTTTCTTCCTTATTGATAGTATTGAACATTTTTATCTGCCGGCTGATAAAAGCCGTATCGTAATTAGTTGCAAAAGGAGTAACACTATAATCGGGGATCGATAAAACAAAAACGTGGCCGTTGTTACGGCCTGCAAGATCAATGCTTCGCAAAAGCAGGTCCCTGAACCGCTGCCTGTATCCAATGGTATCATGCCGTTGGTATTGATCATTCACGCCGATCAATAAACTGACAACACTATAAGGCCCGGTAATGTGTTGATCGTTGATGGCAGCAGCCAGGTCATTTGTTGTCCAGCCGGTAGTGGCAATATANNCAGGATCGGTCATGTTNATTCCCATGACTCTTAATAAGGCAGCTGTTTGGGCCGGGAACCTTTCAGCAGCAGCAACAGACTGGCCGATGGTATATGAATCTCCCAGGGCAAGAAATGTACGCTGGGTATTTGTAGGATTGTTAGCAATTGGGATGACAATATTATTTGCAGCAGGTACATGATCTTTGCGGCATTGTACGGTGCTTAGCATTAGCAGGAGGCATGGATAGAAAATAATATCGCGTTTCATGATCTTATATACGTATTAAGCCGGTGATAGGTTTCGGAGTATAGTTGGGTTAACAATGCAGCCCTTAAAAAGTTGTATGAGCGGCATGAATCCTTTTCTTTAATTCAGTAATTTTAAATATCCCATCACAAAAAACAGCAACATGAAAGATGCACTGATAGAAATTTATGGCCGTGATATTTTAAAACTCAGGGATGAAGTAAATGCTTATAAAGATCCAAGATCTTTGTGGTTAACAGCAGGCAACATCAGTAATTCTGCCGGTAACTTATGCCTGCATCTTGTAGGTAACCTGAATCATTTTATAGGAGCTGTTTTGGGAAATAGTGGTTATATAAGAAAAAGGGATGAGGAGTTTGCTTTGAAAAATGTTCCTGTCAATGAACTTATTTATAAGATTGAGAAGACCAGGGATGTAGTGATCAGTACATTAACTGCCATGCCGGAAGAGAGCCTTGGGCTTGATTTTCCGGAGCAGAAGCATGATAAGGTCCTTCGCACGGATTTCATGTTGCTTCATTTGCTGGCACATCTTAATTATCACCTCGGCCAGGTAAATTACCACAGGCGGTTATTGGAAAAGTAAAATGCTGCAGATGCGATTTGAGCCATTGAATGAATCCGATTTTTATTACCTGAAAGAATTTGAGCCCCCCAACTGGGGCGATCTTGTGCCCAGGTTCCGGTATTGCATTGATTCAGTTTTTTGTGATCCCATCAAACTGGTAGTTGGCAACAGAACCGTTGCGATCGGTACAACGATCTTTCACAGGGATAGCGCCTGGCTTGCCAGTATCATCGTTCATCCTGATCACAGGGGTAATGGCTATGGAACTAAAATAACACAGCAACTGGTTGATTCAATCGATACCAGGAAATACACTACCATTTACCTGGATGCGACCGACCTCGGTTACCCGGTTTATAAAAAATTAGGCTTTCAGCAGGAAGCGGCTTATGCGCATTTAAGATCTGCCGAAAATATTACAGGCATGCAGTTCTCCAATAAAATTATCTCATACGAACCGGGATATTTTCAGCAGTTGTTGCAATTGGATAAAGCTATTTCCTGCGAAGACCGGCAGGATACCATCACAGAACATTTGGCAACAGCAAAGCTCTATGTAGATAATAACGGGGTAAAAGGTTTTTACCTTCCTTCATTAGGCAATGGGCTTATTATTGCAGGCAATGATATTGCAGGGATCGAGTTGGTAAAGTGCCGGCTGGAAAATAATTATTATGCCATTTTACCGGAAGCCAATAAAGCAACGATCGATTTTCTTCAACAAAATAATTTAGTGCAGTTCAGGATATCCAGGCGTATGTTCATGGGGAAGGGAAAGAGAATGGAAAAAGAATCATATCTATAATCGTATTAGTGGGCAGCTAGGATAACTAATTTGGAAATTTGGTAGTGAGTCAATTTGGAAATAAAATCCCAATACTTAAATCACATTTTCAAATTTTTAAATTGATCCATTTTCGAATTAGCTTACTTGATCTCCAGGTCAGATACTTTCCTGTTATGTAGCCGCCCGATCTTCATCAGGTCGATCATTGAACCCGTCACAAAATTCAGGAAGCGGCGGCTATAAGAACGGTATACGGCTTCACCACTGAATATACGAGTGAGGTGTTTTTGCATGTGAGGGCCAAGAAACCTTCCCAGGGCAGTATCCATGCGGTCTTGTCCTACTTTGAACAAAGTAAACAACCTGCCGCTATACCAGGTATCGACCAGTTTTTGCCAGACATACAATTCACGCATTTGTTCCTTTTGGTATTTTTTAAAAGCTTCATCGGTTCCAACTTCAATTGTTTTAGCCAGCCGGAAAGCGCCCTTGATGGCAAGGAATAAGCCGGAAGAGAATATCGGGTCAAGAAAGCCACCGGCATCACCGGTAAGCACCCAGTTCTTTCCATACATTTTTTCAGAGATCAGCTGGTAATTGTCGTATTGAACCACTCCTGTTTCTCTTTTTGCATTTGCAGTGAATTTTTTCAGGGTCTCATCCGATCTTAAATAATTATCATATTGCTCTTCTTTTGTCTTGCCATAAGCTTTCAGGTATGCCGGATTTATCACTATACCTACGGAGGTCCTGTCTGGTAAAGGAATACGCCATGTCCAGCCTTTGTCAAGCCTGTGCAGGTGGATATTATATGGTTCGATCTTTTCTGCTCCCGACAGGTGTGCAAAAACGGCTATGTCTTTCCGGTAGCCTTCCCTGGTAGGAATATTCAGCATGCGTGAAATGGTCCTGGAACGGCCTGTTGCATCAACGATCAGGTCTGGCTGGCCTTCAAAATAATCATTGATGGAAGCAATGGTTTCATCACTTAGTTTCAATTCATCCCCATTGCCTGTTTGCTCCAGTTTAGCTGCCAGTTCAAAGAATTGCACACCGGCTTTAACGGCGTTATTGAATATCGTTTTGTCAAATTTTACCCGGGGAACATTATAGGCATAGGGTGGGAGGTTTCCACCGCCATAGCTGAACGGGGAAGTGGCTTCTTCATCTTTGTTGACCCATACCGATGCACCGGGTTTGTAAGTGCTGTATGACTTTACTTCATCCTCTACGCCCAGTTCTCTCAGCATGGGAACGATGGCAGGAACCAGGGATTCTCCCACGATGATCTCGGGGCGTTTTTCGATATAAAATACAGCAACTTTAAATCCCTTTCTTTTTAATAAAGTTGCCAGGGCGCAGCCGGAAGGGCCCCCGCCAATAATTGCTACTGTATCTATCTTTTTCTTCATCAGCAGGAATATATTTTTATAAAAGTTGCACGAATTTCGGCTAATAGGCTAAATTCTCAAAGGTTATTGCTATACAATTTTTAAAAAATACAGAACTGTTTAATACCAACTTTATCCGCTGCTTAATATTATTGAACAATGTTTCAGTATTTTCACATTTCCTGAGCTGATGATTATGCAAAAGAATACAACAGAAGTAGATGTGATCTTAGATGTGCTAAGAAGATCGGTAGATGCATTCCCTTCTTCCATATTTGTCAATAGTTTATTGAAACAATACCAGGAAAGGGGTANCCTCAGTAAGAAACAATTGGAGGGCCTGCACAGCAAGGCTTCTAAAATAAAGGATATTCCTCCGGGTAAACTGGCGACACTGCAAGCCATTATATTAAGGAAACCCACCCGTTATCGATCCGGCATTTCAAAACCGGAACCCGTGCAGGCTGATACCATTTCAGGGCCATTAATAAACGAGATACTTCAAAAATACCCACAGCACAAAAGGGTACTTTTCTTTAAGATGAAGCTGGATAAGAATGATCCCCTGTCATTGCCGGAGCAGGAAGAATTGAAAAAATTTCACAAGCTGATCCTGTGAGTGTTATGCCCTATAAGGCTATTATTAAGCAGGCATGATGAAAAATTTTATCCCCATTTGTTTGTACATGTCAAATCTTCGCCTTACATTTACTNCAGCTTACACTACCTACTACCACCTTAACCATCCTCTGAATAGCCTCCATTTTCATTACTAACTACTAATTTAACCCCCTTACGGTAAAATTATTTCCGGTATATCCCTTGAATAGCTGATGTATTTCCATTTGGCTGATCATTCTGTTATTGAATACCAGCTTTGGACTTTACTAATTTCTCCAATCTTTTTTACCATCCTTAAAAAGCCCGTTCTTTTTAAAATGATTTAACGTTTGCCATGGCAACCATTTGCGATGAAAACGAATCTTATCATAAAAATTGCCGTACATAACAAGGATAATATTAATAAATACATACATCACACTTAAAACGCAAGAAATGGAAAATTTTTACACCTCATACACCAAAACAGTACAGGGAAGAACCTATTTCTTTGTAAAGAAGTTCCTGACCTTTCCCGAGTTCAATAACGTACCCGACGTATTGGTAGGCTATGGCATGCACACTGATTTTGACAAGGCATGCAATATTGCAATGATACAGGATACTAAGATCAAATTACAATTATTGAATAGCATGACAGGAGCTGTTGAAAAAGCTAAAGTGATCGACATGTTACCTGCAGGCTATGAAAGCAAAAGCGTCGTTCGCTAACCATACAAACACACCCGCCGATGGTTTACTCTCTACACACAAGTTCTAACTACTTCTCAGGCCGGATCGGTTTGCCTTACATCAGCAACCGATCCGTCCTCCTACCCAGTTATCGTTTTATTACCATTCTTAAGCCCATTCAATATCATACTAAGGCTTTTACGTATTCTTCACAGCCTTCTAATAATTACCAGAACATTTCGAATATTGGGAGGGGGAAGGTTTAGGTGATAACACGAATTCTAAACACGAACCTGCCTGCCGGCAGGCAGGTTACACGAATTACACGAATTACACGAATTGCACGGATTGCACGGATTGCACTGATTGCACGAATTTGCTTAACTCAAACTTCTATTCACCATTCACTTTTCACCATTCACCTGTTCATTTACCGACCTATCCCTGCCGTTCACCGGTAATTCTTTTATAATCGCCTAATTCCGCTTTTCATCAGTGATCTCTTCATATATTTTTGTGTTATAAAAATCAAATGTATGAGCACAGATGAATCTATAAACAAACATGATGGTGAAAGCAGGTTATGGTTGGGTGTTGTATTGGTATTGGGGGGGCTGGTTTACCTGGCATATAAAATGGGTGCACCCTTTCCTGCCTGGATGCTTAGCTGGCATACCGCTTTGATAGCATGTGGTATTTTAATGGGTATAAAGAACCGGTTCAATAACACTTCGTGGCTGATCATGATAGCAGTTGGGGCCATTTTCCTGGCAGATGATATATTGCCCGATATTGACCTTCATAATTATATCGGCCCTATACTGGCCATCGCGGTAGGATTGATCTTCATCCTCCGTCCACATAAAACTAAAGAGCACAGGCGGGACAGGTGGACATCAAGGTATACAGGACCGGTAAAACCATCGAACAATACAACTTCCGATGCTGAATATATTGATGATAATTCTTTTTTAGGAAGCATGAATAAAGTGATCCTATCCAAAAATTTTAAAGGCGGTGAGATCAATTGTGTGCTTGGAGGTGCACAGGTCGACCTTTCGCAGGCAGATATACAGGGACAGGCCATATTGGAAATTAACCAGGTCTTTGGCGGTACCAAACTGATCGTACCGGCGAACTGGAATCTTAAAATTGAGATCATGGCCGTATTGGGCGGGGTGGAGGATAAGCGTACGGTACAGGCAACAGCTGTAGACAATGATAAAGTACTTATCCTAAAAGGCAATACGGTGTTCGGGGGTATTGAAATAAAAAATTATTAAGAATAATATTCACCGGTAATGCTACCATAAAATTGATCAGCTTTAAACAAATAATATGAACTGGTATCTATTAAAATTGGTGTACAGGATCATTTGCGGCGATGGTGATCATGCAGCACAATTTGATGAACAGCTAAGATTGGTTTTGGCAGATGACCGCTTCCATGCATTCACCAAAGGAAGATGTATTGGTGAAAATGAACAGGAAAGTTTCTATAATTGCAATGAGAAAATAGTACAATGGAAATTCATCGATGTATCCGAGATACATGCACTGGATAAACTAACAGATGGTGCAGAATTGTATTCCCGTATCAATGAAGTGGATGATGGGGAGAATTACAGCAGGTTATTAATGGCCAGGGCCGACAAATTATTCCAGGAAACGATGATGCAATCCATTACCAAAAACTGATACGATTGAACCGGTCACTTATTTCAGACAAACCATTCAGGATAGTATTTGTTGCATGTTTTTGTGCCTGGTCGATCGTCAATGCCACCGTACTTAACAGCTATGGGTTAACATCGTGGCAAGCCATAACCGACAGCGCCGTGAGCAATATTTTATTGGCGGG
>JGI24770J26754_10002010_pt1 | contig 14173 bp, 12 predicted proteins | sample LakOneMetagenome_FD_26754 | JGI IMG/M metagenome (IMG submission 26754) | reverse complement strand
ATCCAGCGCGGCGTGGAGGTCATCGAATTCGCCGTGGGCGCTCCGCACCTGCTCAAGGGCGACTACACCACCGCTGCCGGCACCGGAATCGACGTGTACTCCATGCGTCAGCCGCTCGGTGTGGTCGCTGGAATCACGCCGTTCAACTTTCCCGCGATGATCCCCCTCTGGAAGGCCGGGCCCGCACTCGCGGCCGGCAATTCCTTCATCCTCAAGCCCTCCGAGCGGGACCCGTCGGTTCCCCTCGCGCTCGGCGAGCTCTTCATCGAAGCCGGAATGCCCGCCGGCGTCTTCAACGTGGTCAACGGCGACAAAGAAGCCGTGGACGCATTGCTGCACGACGACCGGATCAAGGCCATCGGCTTCGTCGGCAGCACCCCGATCGCCCAGTACATCTACGAGACCGCCGCTGCCCAGGGCAAGCGTGCGCAGTGCTTCGGTGGCGCCAAGAACCACATGATCATCATGCCCGACGCGGATCTCGACCAGGTTGTCGATGCCCTCATCGGCGCCGGATATGGTTCCGCGGGCGAACGATGCATGGCCATTTCCGTTGCGGTTCCGGTCGGCAAGGCCACAGCGGATGCGCTCGTCGCCAAGCTGGTCGAACGGGTGAAGGAGCTCACCGTCGGCCCCGCCCTCGACCCGAAATCGGACTACGGCCCCCTCGTCTCGCAAGCCGCCGTGGAGAAGGTGTCCGAGTACATTCAAATCGGAATCGATGAAGGTGCCGAACTGCTCGTCGACGGACGCGGTTACGCCGTTGAGGGTTACGAAAACGGCTTCTACCTCGGACCGACACTCTTCGACCACGTGACCCCGTCGATGCGGATCTACCTGGAAGAGATCTTCGGCCCCGTGCTCATCGTCACGCGCGCCGAGGACTACGAGGCAGCCCTCCGGCTCCCGTCGGAGCACATGTACGGCAACGGAGTCTCGATCTTCACCCGCGACGGCGACACCGCCCGCGATTTCACCGCCCGGGTGAACACCGGCATGGTGGGAGTGAACGTTCCGATTCCGGTTCCGATCGCGTACCACAGCTTCGGCGGTTGGAAGAAGTCGGGATTCGGCGACCTCAATCAGTTCGGCACCGATTCGTTCAAGTTCTACACGAAGACCAAGACGGTGACGTCGCGCTGGCCGTCCGGCATCCGCGAAGGCGCAAGCTTCGTCATGCCTCAGATGCACTGACCATGTACGAACTCACGGACGAACAAGAAGCACTGGTCGAGGCGGTGCGGGATTTCGCCGGCTCAGCGCTGGCGCCGCACGCGATTGAATGGGACCAGCAGAAGCATTTTCCGGTCGACGTGCTGCGGGACGCCGGCGAGCTCGGCCTCGGCGGCATCTATGTTCAGGAAGATGTCGGCGGGGCCGGGCTGACCCGGAGCGACGCCGTGCTCATTTTCGAGGAACTGGCCAAGGGCGACACCACGATCGCCGCCTACATCTCGATCCACAACATGGTGGTCTGGATGATCGACACGTTCGGCGACGATGAGCAGCGGCACCGTTGGGTTCCCGCCCTGGCCTCGATGGACCAGCTGGGAAGTTACTGCCTCACCGAGCCGGAAGCCGGATCGGATGCGGCAGCCATCACAACGTCCGCCGTTCGGGACGGTGACGAGTACGTCATCAACGGTGTGAAGCAGTTCATTTCCGGTGCCGGTTCCTCCAGCATCTATGTCGTGATGGCGCGCACCGGCGGNCCGGGGCCCAAGGGCATCAGCGCCATCGTCGTNCCCTCCGATGTGGTGGGCCTCTCGTTCGGGCCGAATGAGAAGAAGATGGGCTGGAACGCCCAGCCCACCCGCCAGGTGGTNTTCGAGGACGTTCGAGTTCCGGTCGGCAACCTGCTCGGTGCGGAGGGAACCGGCTTCACCATCGCCATGAGCGGTCTGAACGGCGGCCGCATCAACATGGGCGCCTGTTCCCTCGGCGGCGCCCAGTGGGCCCTCGACCAGGCCGTGCGCTACCTCAAGGAACGCAAGGCATTCGGCAAGCTCCTGGTGGAACAACAGTCGCTGCTCTTCACCCTCGCGGATATGGAAACCGAGATCCAGGCCGCGCGGGGTTTGATCCGCCGTGCCGCCTGGGCGCTGGACACGAACGCCCCCGACAAGGTGGCGCTCTGCGCTATGGCCAAACGATTCGCAACGGATGCCAGTTTCCACGCGGCCAATGCCGCGCTGCAGCTGCACGGCGGCTACGGCTACCTGGCCGACTACGGCATCGAAAAAGTCGTGCGCGACCTGCGGGTGCATCAGATACTCGAGGGCACGAACGAGATCATGCGCTTGATCGTGGGCCGAACGCTCGTGGACGACGCGGTATGACGCCCGCCGAGGAGGTGCCGCCGGACGTTCTCTTTTCTCGCAGCGGTCGAGTCGGGCAGATCACGCTGAACCGCCCGCGGTCGATCAACGCCCTGACCCACCGTATGGTGAACGCCATCCAGGCCATGCTCGATGAGTGGGCTGACGACCCAGCGATTCGCACCGTTCTGCTGACCGGCAGCGGAGAGCGCGGGCTCTGCGCGGGCGGCGACATCCTGTCGCTGTATCGTGCTGCCACGACCGGCGACGGATCGGCCGCGGCCGATTTCTTCCGGGACGAATACCGACTGAACGCCTGCATCGACCGCTATCCCAAGCCCGTTGTGGCGATCATGGACGGTCTCGTTCTCGGTGGCGGAATCGGACTCTCGGCGCATGCGTCACAGCGAGTGGTCACGGAACGGTCATCCCTGGGCATGCCCGAAACCGGAATCGGGTTCGTGCCGGACGTCGGCGGAACGTGGTTACTGTCCCATGCGCCGGGTGAGCTGGGAACCTTCGTGGCGCTCACGGCCGGCTTCGTGCAATCAGGAGATGCGATCGCGTTGGGCCTGGCCGACTCGTTCATCCGCTCCGAGCAGATCCCGGCACTGATCGAGGCGTTGGCCACAACGGATGCCGAGCCGGCGATTGCCGCGCTGCGCGAAGTTGCGCCCGCCTCGGCCCTGGCGCCGCAGCAGTCCTGGATCGACCAGGCTTTCGCCGGCGACAGCGTGCAGGGAATCATCGACCGGCTGCACGCCTCGCCGGTCGCGGACGCGCACGCCGCCGCCGCCGCGATGAGCTCCAAGTCCCCGACGGCGCTGGCCGTCACGCTGGCCGCGCTGCGGCGCGCCCGGCACCTGCCAAATCTCGAGGCCGCCCTCGAACAGGAGTTCCGAGTGTCGGTGCGCGCGCACCGTGCGCACGACTTCACCGAGGGTGTGCGCGCCCAAGTGATCGACAAGGACCGCCAACCACGCTGGGAGCCGCCGACACTGGATTTGGTGGACCCGGCGCAGGTCGCGTCCTATTTCGCACCCGCCCAGCCCAACGAACCACACCTCACGTTTTCTGATCGCATACCCGGCACGTCAGCCTTCTGACGCAGCCAACCGAGCGCCAATGACGGCGCCGACGACAAGGATGAAGATGAACACCTCAATTGCTTTCCTCGGTCTGGGACACATGGGTGGCCCGATGGCGCTCAATCTGGTCAAGGCGGGTTATACCGTGACCGGATTCGACCTCAGTCCTGCCGCTGTGGATGCGGCGCGCGCGAGCGGCCTGACCGTGTCCGACACCGCGGCCTCGGCCGTCACCGGCGCCGACGTGGTGATCACCATGTTCCCGTCCGGCCGCCACGTCATCGACGCCTATTCCGGCAGCGCCGCCGCCCCTGGCTACCTGGCGATCGCCAAGCCCGGCACACTGTTCATCGACTCGTCCACTATTGCGGTTGACGAGTCCAAGCAGGCCCATGACCTCGCCGTCGCGGCCGGCCACCTGAACGTGGACGCGCCGGTCTCGGGCGGCGTAGTCGGGGCGACCGCGGGAACCCTCGCCTTCATGGTCGGGGCGTCCGAGCAGGACTTCGCCCTCGCCGAACCGATTCTGGCCACGATGGGTGCCCGCATCGTGCACTGCGGGGAACCGAGCGCCGGCCAGGCCGCCAAGATCTGCAACAACATGATTCTGGGCATCTCGATGATTGCCGTCAGTGAGGCGTTCGTGCTCGGGGAAAAGCTCGGGCTGACCCACCAGGCCCTCTTTGATGTCGCGTCGACGGCATCCGGTCAATGCTGGGCGCTCACCACCAACTGCCCCGTTCCCGGCCCGGTGCCCACCAGCCCAGCCAACCGGGATTACCAGCCCGGCTTCGCCGGCACGCTGATGGCCAAAGACCTCGGCCTGGCCCTCACGGCACTCGAGACCACCGGCGTCGCGGCCGAGCTGGGCCCGATCGCCGCCCAGATCTACCGCCGTTTCGCAGACGAGAACGGTGCCGGCGTGGATTTCTCCGGAATCATCAACTCGATCCGTGACAATTCGACGGTGCCGGCCAACGACTGAACGACCAGGAAGCACCCCCGGCGTGAGCCGGGGATGCTTCCAGATGGAATGGGGCTGACTAGAGGTTCTTCACCGCCGTCAGCACCTTGGACAGTGAATCCTTGGCGTCGCCGAAGAGCAGCGTCGTCTGGTCTTCGTAGAGCAGCTCGTTCTCGATGCCGGCGAAACCGGGGCGCATGGAGCGTTTCAGGAAGACCACTTGGCGCGCCAGGCCCACGTCGAGGATGGGCATGCCGTAGATGGGCGATCCGGGGCTGGACTTCGCCGCCGGGTTGACCACGTCGTTCGCTCCCACCACGAGCGCCACGTCGGCGGTCTTGAACTGCGGATTCACCTCGTCCATCTCCTGCAACACCTCGTAGGGCACGTTCGCCTCCGCGAGGAGCACGTTCATGTGCCCGGGCATGCGCCCGGCCACGGGATGAATTCCGAAGATCACCTCGATGCCCTTCTTCTCGAGCGTCACCACGAGTTCGGCCATGGTGTGCTGCGCCTGCGCCACGGCCAGGCCGTAGCCCGGAACGATGATCACCCGCTGGGCATAACCGAGCAGGATGGCCACGTCTTCGGCGGACGACGAGCGCACCGGGCGTTCGGAGATCTCGGTGGATCCGGCCGTCGATGCGCCCTTGAACGCACCGAAGATGATGCCGCTGACACTGCGGCCCATGGCCGAGGCCATGGCACGGGTCAGGATCGTTCCGCTGGCGCCCACGAGCGTGCCCGCCACCAGCAGCAGCACATTGCCGAGCACAAGACCCGATGCGGCCACCGCGAGTCCGGTGAAGGCGTTGAGCAGCGAAATGACGATCGGAACATCCGCTCCGCCCACAGGATTCACCAGCAGCACACCGGCGATCAGGCCGATCGCCAGCAGGATCGCTGCGCCGAGAATCCAGGAGTTGGTCACGATGACTGCGCCGAGCACGACGGCCGCAATGAGCACCAGGCCCATGACCCACCGCTGTCCCGGAAAGATCAGCGGCCGGGTCGGGATCAGCCCCTGCAGCTTCGCAAAGGTGATGCAGGAGCCAGAGAACGACACACCACCCACGAGCACAGTGAACACCACGGCGAGCGCCGCTCCGGTCGACTCGACCAGCGGAAGCTCGAGCAGCGCCACAATGGCCGCCGCCCCGCCACCGACGCCGTTGAACAGCGCCACGAGTTGTGGCATCGCGGTCATCTGCACGCGGCGCGACAGTGGTGCGGCAATCGCCGCGCCGACCACGATGGTGGCGACGATCAAAAGGATGTTGTCCAGCTGAGTGGACAGGAAAACCGTGACCAGGGCGATGACCGCACCCATCGCGCCGATCGCGTTTCCGCGCCGCGCCGTCTTGGGCGAACCGAGGCCCTTCAACGCGAGGATGAAGCACACCGCGGCCACCAGATACAGGCCGGTTGTCCATTCCGAAGAAAGAATATTCATCGTTTTCCTCCCTGAACAGGTGCGTTCTTCCGGCCGGCGAACATCTCAAGCATGCGGTCGGTCACCACGAACCCACCTACGAGATTGATGGTGGACAGCAGCACGGCCACGAGCGCAAACACCAATATGCCCACGTTGGCGGCCTGGCCGGCCACCACGATGGCCCCCACCAGGATGATGCCGTGGATGGCGTTGGCCCCCGACATCAGGGGCGTGTGCAGGGTGCTGGAGACCTTCGACACGACCTCGAAGCCGATGAAGACCGACAACACGAATATGGACAGCAGACTCATCGGTTCCATCAGAGTGCTCCCTGGGTGGCGACGGCGGCCAGCGACAGCCGGGTGGGTTCGTGCACAACGGTGCCGTCACGCGTGAGACAAGCACCCAGTACGACCTCGTCATCGAAATCGGGCTGAACCGTGCCGTCGACCGTCATCAGTTCGATCAGGTTCGACACGTTCTTGGAGTACAGCCGCGACGCGTCGAACGGCATCGCGGATCCCACGTCCTTCATGCCCACGAGCGTGATGCGGCCGCTCGCGACCGTGATGCTCACGTCGGCTCCGGCCACGCTGCCTTCCACGTTGCCGCCGCTCTCGGCTGCGAGGTCGACGATCACCGAACCGGAGCGCATCCCCAGCAGCATCTCGCTGGTGAGCAGACGCGGCGCGGGACGTCCGGGAATCGCCGCAGTCGTGATCACAACGTCGGCGTCGGACACGTACGGGGTCAGCAGTTCCTGCTGGCGCTTCGCTCGGTCTGCACCCTGCTCCTTGGCGTAGCCGCCACCACCCTCGGTGGTGTCGAGTTCGAGGTCGACGAACGTGCCGCCCATGGATCGCACCTCGTCAGCGGATGCCGCCCGCACGTCGTACGCGGAGACCTTGGCGCCCAGGCGCTTGGCCGTGGCGATGGCCTGCAGCCCGGCCACACCGGCGCCGAGAACGAGCACCTTGGCCGGCGGGATGGTTCCCGCGGCCGTCATGAACAGGGGGAAGAATCGCGGCAGACGCATGGCCGCTTCCAGGGTGCACCGATAACCGGCTACGAGGGCTTGCGAAGTGAGGGCATCCATCGACTGCGCCCGGGAAATGCGAGGAACGAGCTCCAACGCGAACGACGTGATGCCCGATTCGTGCAGCTGCGCCACCGCATCCAGCTGGTTGGCCGGTGAGGCCAGCCCCACGGTGATGGTGCCCTCGCGGAGAGCAGCGATCACCTCCACTGTGAGTGGACGCACGTGGGCCAGCACATCAACCTCGGTGAAGCTGATGGCCGCATCCACCGAGGCGCCGGCGTCCCGGTAGGCTGCGTCCGGAAAACCCGCCGCATCCCCCGCACCGGCTTCGACAACGATGTCGAGTCCGACCTTCACGAGCTGGCGAACTGATTCGGGCGTTGCCGCCACCCGACATTCCCCCGGATCGCGTTCTCGGAATACCGCTACTTTCATCGTCGTCTCCAGAGCTTGAATGNATGAAACACGTTTGGTGTCCTGAATGTATCGGCAGGAGGACCNTCCTGTCGCGCGTAAANGCAGATCCGATTCGATAAGAACCCCTGTTCTTGCGGGATACAGAAAAATTTGGCGGTGTTTCGGCCGTGANTGGCGAAAATGCGGCTNATTCTTGCTCGCACGACAGCCGAATCTCGACACCCACTGCACAGCCGGGGCCGCTAGCGTGAAAGTAACGGAGGAGTGAAATGACGGTATTGATCGCAGGATGCGGTGACCTGGGCACCGAGGTGGGCCTGCGCTTCGCAGCCCTCGGCCAGACAGTGATGGGACTGCGCCGCAACGCAAGCCTGCTCCCAGCGCCGCTTGTCGGCCAATCAGTGGATCTGAGCGTTGAGAAGCCGGTGATCCCGCCCGACACCGACACCGTTGTCGTGGCGATTGCCGCCGGACGACCCACGGTGGAGGCCTACCGGGCCGCCTACGTGGACGGCCTCCGCAACCTGCTCGACGCCCTGGACCAGGCCGGCATCACGCCGCGGCGAGCGCTGTTGGTGTCATCGACCGCGGTTTACGACGTCAACGATGGCGGTTGGGTGACCGAGCAGACGCCGGCGACGCCCCAGCCCGGCACCGATTCCATCCTGCTGGAAGCCGAGCAGATGTTCCACGACCGCAATCCCGACGCCACCGTCTTTCGGTTGAGCGGCATCTACGGTCCGGGCCGCGAGCGCCTCATCACCCAGGTGCGCGAGGGCAAAGCCCGACTGTCGCCCACATCGCGGCACACCAACCGCATCCACCGCGACGATGCCGCTGCCGCGATCGTGCACCTGCTGACGCGCGAGCCGCAACCAGCTCCCCTGTACCTCGGCGTAGACCACGCCCCGGTGCCCCTGAACGAGGTGGTGACATTTCTTGCCGCCGAACTCGGGTTACCCACTCCCCCCGCCGGTGATGCCGCCGCGCCCGGCATGCGCGGCGGGGACAAGCGCCTGAGCAACAGCCTTCTGCTCGAGACGGGTTTCACGTTCGACTACCCGAGCTACTCGGAAGGCTACCGGGCACTGCTCGCCGGCCGGGGCATCCGACACCCGTAGCACCGAGGGCTCGCTGCACGGAACAGTGCCTCGTCGAGGAGGCCCCGACCGGCGATGCTGTCACGGGAGGGCTTCTGGTATCAGGAGAAACCTGATTAGATGAGGCGGTTTCATTTCTTTCGCCCAGCTCAACTCGGAGGCCTNTCCCGTGACGACGACCGCNTACCCCGCTAGCGACACTCGACGGCGTTCGACGCGGCGCGTGGTGGCCGGTTTCACCGTGGCATCCATCGTGGTCTTCTCCGTTCTGGCCTCCGCAGTCGGCGCCCAGGCGACCGAGTACCCCTCGATCCCCACGAACACGGTGAAGGGACCTTCGACCACGCTGACGGGTCAGTTAGGCCCAGCCATGCTCACCCTGGACGCCGCCGGCGGTACGTACGTGTCCGTTCTCGAGGGCGGGAACATCCTCATCTTCGCCCCCGGCGCGACCGGTGATGCGGCTCCGGTGAACGTGATCACCGGGGGAACGAATCTGGTGGGCATGGCCCGGGATTCCGCGGGCAACATCTACGTCTCCGATTTCGGCGTCGGTGGCATCGGCAACGGCGGTGCCATTCGGGTCTACGCCCCGGATGCCACCGGCGCGGCGACGCCCCTGCAGACCATTGAAGGTCCGAACACCGGCCTCTCCGGGGTGCTCGGCATCGCCGTGAGTCCGGTCGGTGAGATCTACGTGTCGAACGTTGTCACCTCCGTCGTCACGGTGTACGCGGCGGGCGCCACCGGCGATGTGGCCCCCATCCGCGCGATCAGCGGTCCGGACACCGGCCTGGGCCAACCGGGGGGCATCGCCCTCGACCTGGCCGGAAACCTGTACGTCTCGAACAACGCAGTCGCTTCGATCACGGTCTACGCGCCCGGCGCCGACGGGAACACCGTGCCGCTACGCACTATTGTGGGTCCGAATACCGGCCGAGTGCCCCTCGGCGGCATCACAGTCGACGCCGCCGGCGCGATCTACGCGGCGAACGGCGGCGATGACTCGGTGACGGTCTACGCGCCGGGAGCCGACGGGGACGCCACCCCCACGAACAGGATCAGCGGCCCGGACTCCGGCTTGACCTACCCGATCGGCATCGCCGTGGACGCGGCCGGCACCATCCACGTCGGTAACCTGCTGGGCAATTCGATCCTCGAATTCGCGCCCGTACCCACCGTGACCGGCGTCAGCCCTGCTACCGGTCCGGCCGCCGGCGGCGGAACAATCAGCGTCACCGGCACGGGATTCATCACCGGTGCCACCGTGCTGATCGGCGGGACGCCTGCTGCCGATGTGGTCGTGGTGAGCGCCACGGAGATCACGGCCACCATCCCCGCACACGATCCCGGACCCGTCGACGTGAGCGTCACCACGGTGGGCGGCACCGTCGTTGCCGCCGGGGTCTTCACCTTCCTGGCCGCTCCCGTCGTCACGCCGGTGGTCCCCGTGGTTCCGGCGGCGACAACGATCACGATGCTGCCGGCAACGGGCGTCTCGCCCGGAGCGGCGGGCCTCGCCGCCCTCCTCCTGGTCGTCGGCGGCGCGCTCACCCTCGCTCTCACCCGCCGCCGTACCACGTAGCCGGATCGCATCCGCTCCGGATTTCACGACGCGGGTATAGTGGCGCCGTCACCGCTTCGTGAAACGGAAGGCCTGCCCATGAGCTTCATCGGATTCCTCCTTCTCGGCCTGATCGCCGGCGCCATCGCCAAGGCCATCCTGCCGGGACGACAGAGCGGTGGTTGGTTCGTCACCCTGCTGCTCGGAATACTCGGCGCCACTCTCGGCGGGTGGCTGGGCGGCCTGCTGTTCAGGATCGACTTGGGCAGCTTCTTCGATCTCACCACGTGGCTGCTAGCCATCGGTGGATCACTGCTTCTTCTGCTCAGCTACGCCGCAGTCACCGGGCGCACGAAGGCCGAGTAGGTCCGTGACCGCACCGGTCCCCCGAGGTCACCCAGCGGGAGCGGCTGCGGCAGGAGCAGCAGGACAAGGAGCCGTGGCGAGCTCTGCCGCGGATTGCTCCGCCGTCCAGGGCAACGTGATCGCCGGCGCCGCCCCGCCATTTGACGAGGGCAGTGTCGAGGCAATCGCGGCGAGTTCCTGAGCCAGTGCCCGGGCGAACCCCGCACCGGCCGTGGAGTTGTTGAGCATCACGACAACGGTCAGGCTCGTAGCCGGGTCGACGAGGGCAGCCGACACGAAACCGGGAATGCTGCCGACGCTCCCGCGCATCGGACCGAGCTGCCACCCGCCAAACCCGTAACCCTGCCACGACGGGGTTCCGGCTCCCGTCGGCAGGGTTGCCCACTGTGCCGCAGCCGAATCCGGCCCGAGCAACCGAGAGGTGGCGAGCGCCTGCGCCCAGGTTTTCAGGTCGTCGAGAGTCGATACAACACCACCGGCCGCCCACGCCATGGACGAGGACAAGGCTGTCTCATCGCGCACGTCACTGCAGGCAGGTGTGCCGGCAGAGTCCAGGGCCGCGGCGTACCCGTGCGGGTGCGCACCCGGTATCTCCAGTGTCGCCGGGTCGGGAAACGACGTATCCGCCATACCCAGCGGATCGAAAATGTAGTGCTGATACAGAGAATCCAGGTTCTGGCTCGTGGCGGCCTCCAAGACCATGCCCAGCAGTACGATCCCCGTGTCGGATTGCGCCCAGCCCTCGCCCGGCTGCATGGTGCGTGGTTTGGCCAGCCCGTTGGTGGCCAGCTCCACCGGGGGCCATTGTCGTTCGGGCGTGTTCACGAACTGGGGTGTGAGCACCCGCGTGAAATCAGCGATCCCGGACGTGCCCTGGCACAGCTGCCCCAAGGTGATGCCGGACAACCCGGCGTCGCGGTTGAGGTATCGCGACACCGGGTCGGCCAGCTGAACAATGCCCTCGTCGACAAGTCTCAACANCANCGTGCANGTCATGGCGGTGGTATTCGTGCCGATCCGAAACCGCATGCTCGTCGTGAGGGGCGTGTGACCGCCCCGGGCGGTTGTCCCCTGAGCAACCACCCAATTGCCGGCCCACGGTGCCCACACTCCGATCAGGGCACCGGATGCGTCGGCCTGCGCCCTGGCGACGGCGACGGCCGCATCGAGACGAGCAGCGGTCTCGGCCGACAGGGTTGACTCGGCACCGCCCGGGGAATCGGCAGTGGCACCGGCCGTCCAGCTGACCGCCGACACCGTGAGACACACACTCAGGAACAGCACGATGATGCGCCTGCGACTGCGCGCACGAGTCTCTCCGGCCACGTCCACTCCGCTCTAAAATCCGGAGCGTACCCGTGGGTTGCACACCGGTGTGCGGACTGTCAGAAATGTGGCCAAAGTGATATATTTTTCCGGCAATCAGGCCTGAATCGGCAGACCGTCCTCAGTCGGCGCGATGTTCATGAACCGCTGCACGTTTTCGTCCACGATGATGTCACTAGGGCGTAACGGGCGGGTGAGGTACAACCCGTCCAGGCTCGTGAGCCGACTGAGGGCGACGTACGTCTGACCCGGGGCGAACACTCGAGCTCCGAGATCCACTACGGCCCGCTCGTACGTGGCCCCCTGGGACTTGTGGATGGTGACCGCCCACGCCAACCGAAGCGGAAACTGCGTGAACTCGGCCACGACATCTTTACGCAGTTTCTTCGTGGAGGCGTTGTAGGTGTATTTGTACTTCTCCCACACCGCTGGTTCAACCTCGTGGGTCTGCCCGTCAATATCCACGAAAACGGTCGAATCCACCTTGGTGACCGTTCCGATGGTGCCATTGACCCACCGTGGCCCGCCGTCCAGGGGCGAGTCGTTGCGCAGNAACATCACCTGCGCTCCCACTTTCAGCTCGAGCACCTCATCGGCCGGATAACTGCGCCCGCCGAAATCGCCGGTGACGTCAGCCTTCGCGGATAGTGACTTACCGGAAAGACGCTTGAGAGCGGATGCATTGATGCGGTTCACGGAATCGTTACGCGTTGCCAGCGTGATCACCCCCTCCGCCGGTGGGGTACGTGCGCCGGCCGCGTTGAGCGCGCCGCCGATGGCCGGGGTCACCTGTCCGTGGCGCACGGCGTTGAGCATCAGCTTGAAGTCGGAGTCACTCTGGCGGTGGATCTCGGTGAGTTCGAAGATGCGCAATTCTGCGTCCTGCCAGATCTTGGCATCAAAGAACCACATCGACCGGTAATGGTCGGCGAAGTACGCCCGTTCCTCGGGTCCGCCGGGTACGGGCGCCAGCTGGTAGGGGTCCCCGAAGAGCACAATCTGTACGCCGCCGAACGTATCGTGGGGGCGTTGCCTGGCTTGGCGCAGGCTGCGGTCGATGGCATCCATCAGGTCGGCGTTCACCATGGAGACTTCGTCGATGACGAGGGTGTCGATGGTGTTGAGCAGTTTGCGGACCTGGTCGTTTTGGTCGATCACGCTGTCGGCGATCACACCGATGGGCAGCCGGAACAGCGAGTGAATCGTCTGCCCACCCACGTTGAGCGCGGCTACTCCGGTGGGCGCGGCGATCACGATCTGTTTACTGGTGTTCCAGGACAGGTGGTTGAGTAGCGTGGATTTTCCGGTGCCGGCCCGCCCGGTGACGAAGACGTTTTGCCGGGTGCCCTCAATGGCCGCGAAGACGGCGGCCTGCTCACGGGACAGCGGGATTTGAGACACTCAGTACTTTCGGAAGACGCATTTTCATGTTCGTACGGACATTCCCACTGTAACTTGCCGTGCACCGGTTCACTGCACCTGCAGTTGCACCGAGAACTCATCGATCACACTTCCGTCCTTCATGCTGTTGTCGAAGGCGACCAGGTCATAGAATCCCCCGGGAAGACCGGCCGGAACCGAGAGAGCGGAGGAGAAATTCGACTCTTCCGAGCCGGACTCCGCCATCACCTGGCTGGTCACGACAGCGGCTCCGGACGAATCCCGGATTTCAAGAGTGAACATCGCCTCGAAGACCAGTGCTCGCCCGGTGACCGTGAGGGTGGATCCGGGTGCCACCTGTGCGCCGCAGGCGGGGGATGTGATGAAGATCGCCGGATGCTGGCCGGAAAGCGTGACGCCCTGTTGCACCAGGTTCTCGATGCTGCCGTCTTTGGCACTGAAATCGTATGCGCGCAGGGTGACGGGTGCGTCGCCGGCAGGCGGGGGGAAGTCGAGTGTCGTTTGCCAGGTGCCGGGAGTGCCGGATCCCGATGTCGCCATGATGTTGCGGACGCAGAGCTGGTTGCCGGCACTGTCGAGGGCGTCGACAACGAGTGCCGCCTCGAAGGTATTCGCCGTTCCGCTCATCGTCACGGGAACGGCCACGGTTGCCCCGACCGCGGGTGTGTCCAGCGAGATCAGCGGAACCGGAGTGGATGTTGGGGTCGGGCTGGGCACCGCCGTGCTGGCGGTTGGTGCGGGCGAGGCGGTGGGGGAAGAAGCACCGGGCGCACAGGCCGCGCTCGTCATGAGAATGAGTGAGGTGAGCACCAGCAGACGCAATCCTCGACGTGCAGACATGGATTCTTTCCTTCCTTTCGGGTGCCGTGATTGTAGCCCGGTCGCCGGTCACCTGCGGGGTCTGCGACCGGGTCGGGTCGCCCGTAAGCTATTGAGGTGACCGTCGCCGACAAACAGCATCGCAGCCGGATCGTTCGTGCCGCCCTGGGCCTCGCTGTTGGCGTCGCCCTGCTGGTCGGGGCCCTCTTCGCCACCGTCGGCGCACTCAACAACGGCGTCTACAGTGCCGGTGGCTTTGTTCGCCAATATCTTGACGCGCTGGGTCGAGCCGATACCAGCGGCGCACTGGCCCTTGACGGCGTGATGCCCACCGGC
>JGI24770J26754_10002009_pt1 | contig 14174 bp, 9 predicted proteins | sample LakOneMetagenome_FD_26754 | JGI IMG/M metagenome (IMG submission 26754) | reverse complement strand
GTAGGGCGCAATAAGCGCAGCGCATTGCGCCGGATTTCCTGGCGCTGGCATTCGGCGCATTACGCCTTCGGCTAATGCGCCCTACGAGCTGCGATGTTGGGCTTCGCAAGCTCATCCAGCGTAGCCCGGGTAAGCGAAGCGCACCCGGGTTCGCTTCCCACCTGATGACGCTGTTCCCGGGTGCGGCCTTCGGCCTTACCCGGGCTACAAGCCGACACCCCGAAAACAAAACGCCCGCCGAAGCGGGCGTCTTGCATTCGGCAGCGCCGATTCCCCTCAGAACTCCTGCGAGAAACGCACGCCGAAGGTGCGCGGCTGCGCCACCACCGTGTATGGCTCCGCGCCGCAGGTGCCCACCTTGCATTCGGTGAAGCGGGCGAGTTCCGCGCGCTTGTCGAATGCGTTCTTCAGGAACAGGTCCACCGACCAGTTGTCGCGCTTGTAGCCGACCGAGAAATCGACCAGCGTGTATGGCCTGAGATCGCCGTAGGCCGCGGCCGCGAAATCGCGCAGGTCGACCCTGCGGCTGCCCTGGTAGACCAGCGCCGCCTGCGCGAAGGCTTCGCCGCCCCACATGTCGGTGGTGTAGCGCGTGGTCAGGTTGGCCTTGAATCGCGCGGTCACCGGCAGGCGCGAACCCTTCGGCGCCAGCGGCCCGTCCGGGTACGGGATGCCATCGACGACGCTGCCGGCCGGACACACCGTGATCGGCTCGCCGGTCACCGGCGAGATGTCCCCGCAGAAATCGCTGGTGAGCTTGGCGTCGTAGAACGCCGCGCCGCCGGTGAACGCGAGGTTGTAGGTCGCGGCCCAGCGGATGTCGGTCTCGATGCCGCGGATCCGCGCCTCGCCGGCGTTGCGGATGTCGGTCAGGCCGTTGTCGCCGAGGTAGGCGAACTGGAAGTCCTTCCAGTTCTCCTGGAACACGGCGCCGTTCCACGCCAGCGCGTTGTCGGCCCAGGTCGTCTTCCAGCCGAACTCGTAGTTGGTCAAAAAGTCCGACTTGTACGGCGGCAGGGTGCCGTCGCGGTTGACGCCGCCGGGACGGAAGCCTTCCGACCAGGTCGCATAGATCATCTTGCTGTCGTCGATCTGCCAGCTCAGGTTGAAGCGCCCGAGCGAACCGCTCTCCTTGGTCGACTTGTCGAGGTCCACGCAGGGCGCGCCGTGGAACTGGTCGGCGGAGAAGCACGAGGCCACGCCCTTGGAACTCCAGCCCCAGTCGCCGTAGCCGAAGAACCCGTAGAGGCTGTTGCTGGTGCGGAACCAGCGCCCGCCGACGGTAGCGGTGAGTCCGGGCACGATGTCGTAGGAGATTTCGCCGAACACGGCCTTGTCGTCGTCCTTGCGCTGTTGCGCGGTCAGCCAGACGGTATCCGGCCAGCCGGGGACTTCCTGCGAGGTCTGCAGGTCGTCGATCAGGTAGCGCTGGAAGATGTCGTGCTTCTGCTGCTGCCAGAACACGCCGGCGACGAAGCGCAGGCGGTTTTCCTTGGGCGAGGTCAGGCGCAGTTCGTGGCTGGTCTTGGTGTAGCCGTCCTTGGCGTCGATGTGCTGTGCCGGCGGGATCAGGTTGCCGCCGTCGTCGAGGAAATAATTGCCGTAGCCGGCCAGCTTGTCGTACCAGTAGTAGTCGCTGTAATCGGCCTGCGAATCGACGTCGCGCTTGAGGTGCGAGTAGGCGTAGGTCAGGTCGAAGTTGCCGATCTTTCCTTCCACCGTCAGCGCCGCCTGGGTCCAGCGGTCGTCGGAGTTCTCCGGGAAGTAGTGGTGCAGTTCCAGGTCGCCGATCTTCGGCTCGTAGCCGGCGCTGCCATGGGCCTTCTGCCGCTGACCCATGATCTGCGGCGTGATCGACCAATCGTCGTTGATTTCGAACCTGGCGGCGATGCGCGCGCCGGCGGTCCTCGCCCAGTTGTAGTTGTCGTCGACGAACGCGGCATTGTCCATGGTCACGCCGGAGGACGGGAACGTGCGCGTGCCGTGCACATTGTCGACATAGCCGGCATCGTACTTCTCCCAGCCGACCAGGCGGATCGCCGCGGCCGGGCTCAGCGGTGCGTTCATGTAGCCTTCGACCACGTGGCCGATGCCGCCGCCGTCGATTGCGCTGACTTCCGCGGAGTAGCCGGCGGCGAAACCGGTCGGGTCCGGCTTGTTGGTGATGATGCGCACCGTGCCGGCTTCGGAACTGGCGCCGTACAGCGTGCCCTGCGGCCCGGCCAGCGCCTCGATCCGCGCGACGTCGTAGATGTGGATGTCGAGCGAGCCCTGGATGGTGGTGATCGGCTGTTCGTCAAGGTACATGCCGACGCTCGGTTGCGAGGCCGAGTGGTTGCCGTCGCCGCCACTGGCGACGCCGCGCATGTAGACCTGGGCGAAGCCGGGGCCGGAAAACACGCCGCCGCCGATCGAGCTGTAGGACAGGCTCGGGATCAGCTTGGCGTAGTCGTCGAAATCCTGGATGTCCTGGCGCCTGATCGCGGTCTCGCCGATCGCCTGCATGCTGATCGGGACCTTCTGCATGTTCTCCGTGCGCTTCTGCGCGGTCACGGTGACCGTCTCCAGCGTCTTGTCCTGCGCAGGCTTCGGATCCTGCCCGCCGTCGGTCGGCGGCGGCTGGGGCGGGGCATCCTGCGCCCATGCCATCGAGCCGAACGCGAGGTAGATGGCGACGGCCAGCGGCAATCGCGCCAGCGTGGACGATGGCTTTCGTTGCCGGGTATTGCGTGTCTTGTTGCCCATTTCCCCTCCCCTTTTCGTCGTGGATCGATAGTCGCCCGGTGACGGCGTTGCCCTTGCGGTGGTGTTTTACGGCGGTGCTTGCGGATAGGCATCGAGCACCGGCCCGAGCGCCGCTTGCAGCGGCTCGAGCCAGGTCTCGTAATGACGCCAATGATCGACGCCGTCGCGGTAAATCGGCTGCCGCACCTGCTCGGAGCTGGCGGTGCGCACCGCGCGCGGGTTCTCGAAGAAGCGCAGGCAGGCTTCGTCGAACGGCAGGCCGCAGTAATCGAGCAGGCGCCGTACCTCGGATTCGGTGTCGTCGACCATGTCCTCGTAGATCACGCGGTGCACGCGCCCGGGCAGGACGTCGTCGAAGTGGGCCATCAGTTCGACGTAGTCGCGGTAATAGCGGCCGATGTCGTCGAGCGAATAGCTGAAGTCCTGGCCACGGGCGAAATGCTGCTTGAACCCGGACAGGCAGCAGGCGAGCGGATGCCGGCGCGCATCGATGATCTTCGCGTTCGGCAGGGCGAGCCGGATCAGGCCGATGTGCGCGAAGTTGTTCGGCATCTTGTCGATGAACAGCGGCGCGCCGCGCTTGCGGTGGATGCGGGTGCGCTGCAGGTACTGCTCGCCGAGCGCACGCGCTTCGCCCGCGTCGATGCCGGCGAGGATGTCGTGGTAGGAGGTGGTCTGCGGCGAATCCGCGCGCCGGCGCAAGGCACGCGCAAGGGAAATGACCTCGGGCAACTCCATCGTGCCTTCGACCGCCGGGTGGCTGGACAGGATCTGCTCCACCAGCGTGCTGCCCGCGCGCGGCATGCCGACGATGAAGATCGGATCGGGCGCGTCGCAGCCCCAACCTTCGCGTTCGGCGAAGAATTCGCGGGTGTAGACACGACGCGCGACGCGGCCACGGCCGGCGTTGTCGTCGGCGCTGTAGGGCACCAGCGCAAGCCGTCGTGCGTTGCCGTCGAGGTAATGCCGGAACGATGGTTCGTATTCGCCGGCATCCTCCAGCGCCTTGCCGAGGGCGAAGTCGAAATGCAGGCGTTGCTCGTCGGTGAGGTCATCGCGCGCCAGCTGCGCCCGCATCGCGGTGATGTCGTCGGCGTCGAAGCGCACGGTCTTGAGGTTGGCGAGGCTCCAGTACGCCTCGCCGCAACCCGGATCGATGTCGATGGCGCGGCGATAGGCGGCGATGGCGCGATCCTGCGAGCCCGCCGTCTTGAGCGCGTGGCCGTAGCTCATCCACAACTGCGGATGCCGCCGTGGATGCACGGCCAGCAGCCCCTCGTACAGCGTGATCGCCTGCGCGTAATCGCCGATGCGGCCGAGGATGACCGCCTTGAGGTTGCGATAACTCGGATTGGCCGGATCCGCCGCGAGCAGCGTTTCGACTTCTTCCAGCGCCTCTGCCTGGCGGTTGCCGCGATTGAGCACCTGCGCAAGGTTCTTGCGCGCCGCGTGGAACCCGGGCGCAAGCTCCATGCAGCGCGTCAGCAATTCCAGCGCCTCGTCGTCGCGGCCGAGGCGCGCGGAGAGTTCGGCCAGCATGCGTATCGCAGCGACGTCGTTCGGCGCGCGTTCGAGTCGGACGCGTAATTGTTCCTCGGCCTCGGGCAGGAGGTTTTCGAACAGCGCCTTGCCGATCGCCAGCAAACGCGGGTCCTTCGCCGATTGCCGCACATGGCGCAGGTAGGCCGTATTGGCGCCGGCCGCGTCTCCGCTGGCCTGCAGCGCATCGGCCAGCGCCAGCCATCCGCCCGGAAATTCGGGATGAAGCGCCATCGCCTGCCGCAATGCGGCGATGGCCTCGTCGGAGCGCCCGAGCCTGGCCAGCGCGCCGCCCAAATCGCGATGCGCCTGCGCCCAGTCCGGGCAGGCGCGCGCCAGCGGCCCGAGGATGCCNACCGCGGCCTGGTCGTCGCCCTGGCGCACATGCGCGACCGCGAGCAGGCGTAGCGCGCGCGGATGCTCGCCGACCACGCGCAGGATCTCGGTGGCCTGCTGCGCGGCAAGCANGGGATCGGAATCGAGCAGTCGCCCGGCATGCTCGAGCGCGAGTTCGAGGCTGGTGGTCGAGGCTTCGACGTTCACCGCGGACATGGCCCCGCGCCGGCGGCGTTTCGCCATCCCGGGATCCGGCTCGTTTGTGCCACGCGACGCGACATCCCCATGCCCCGTTCGGCCAGAGCGCGTCCTTGCACCGCCGTTGGCGCAATCTAGCCGCGGGCGCTTGGCGCGTCCAGCGCCGCCACGCTCAGGGCACGGCCTCCAGGGCTGCCGCGATCGCCGGCTTCAGCGCCATGATCGCCGGATCCGGCGACGTGTCCGCGCCGACATAGGCGGCCTGGAGGAACTGCGCCAGGTCGTGCCGGCGCGCGAGCCACGCGGCATCGCCGTAGTCGGCCCGCGGCTGCCCCAGCTTCGCCGGCAGCGCCGCGAACCACGCCTTCCACGCCGCGTCGTCGATCAGGCCGCGGCGCGCGGCGTACAGCACCGGTCGCGCGAGGCGTTCGCCTTCGCCGAACATGTAAGTGTGGCCATCCGCGGCCATTACCTGCGAAGCCACGGCCGCAAGCAATTGGTCGAGTTGTGCGCGGTCGAGCGCGGGATTGAGTACGAGTTGCATCGCCCAGTCCGCGCCATGGGCGACGCCGTGGCGCCAGCCCGCACCGTCCTCGTAGCCGCGGTAATCGCGCACGGAAGCGAGGTAGGTCGAAGCGCGTTCCACCATCGCCGCGCGTTCCCCGGCGTGCATCCACGGCGTGATGCGATCGGTGCGCGCGACTTCCGACAGCACCAGCGCGGCGAACGGCTTGCGGAAACCATCCGCATCCTCGCCATCGAGGCGTGCGTACAAGCCATCGCGCAGCATCCGAAATTCACCTGCATCGAACGAACCCGCGCGCATCCACGTGCTGTAGGCCTCGTAGGCGATGCCGTCGCGCAAGGCCGGGTCCGGGTCGCCGAGGCAGTCGAGCAGGCCTTCGGCCAGCGCATTGCGCGCAGCCGCATCGGGCATCGCGAACTGCGCGGCCTTCAGCGCCTCCAGCGAAGCCCGGTCCCGTCCCGCCGGCGGGCACGCGGCGAACGCGCTCGACGCCGACGACAACCACAAGGCCAACACCAGCCAGCTGCGTGTCATGCGTTCCCCTGTCCGCGGCACTGCGCCGCGACGCCACGCTACATCGAGGCGCCGTCGAACGACTTGACCTGGAGTGTCGAAAGATCGACATCCGGCAGGCAGCGCAAGTTCACCGCCGCCATCATCGCGCCGGTCTTCGGGTGCTTGCCCTCGCTGAAGGGCGCGATGCCGCAGTTCGGGCAGAAATGGTGCTGCAGGCGATGGCTGTTGAAGGTATAGGTGCCCATGTCGGCTTCCGGCGTCTGCAGAGACAGCGCCTCGCGCGGGAAGAACGCGAGCAGCGCGCCGCGCCTCCGGCACAGCGAGCAATTGCAGTCCAGCGCCTCGCCGACATCGCCTTCCAGGGTGAACGCGATCCTGCCGCAGTGGCAGCCGCCTGCATGGGTGGTCATGGCCTGCTCCTCGATGATCCTCGATGGGAAACGCGAGCCTAAACCAATGGCGGATGCCGGCGGATGACGACCGGACTAAGCTGGGCGTTCGACCCGCCGGAGCCGACCATGCACAAGACCCTGCTCGCCACCGCCGTGCTCGCAGCCGGCCTCGCCGCCGGCCTCGCCGCCTGTGCCAGCACCCCCGCCACCACCGCCTCCGGCGAAGGCGCCATGCCCGCCACGGAGGCTTCCGCGATGTCCCCTGCCGATGCGAAATTCGCCGACCTGTCCAAGCGCTGGCTGGACGGCTGGCTGGCGCTGAACCCGGTCAACGCGACCCAGGTCGGCGACCACCGCTTCGACGACCAGCTCGACCAGCTCGATGCGCCGGGCCGGCAGCGCGTGGTCGATTTCAGCAAGGCGATGCTGGGCGAACTCGACGCGATCGACGTGGACGCGTTGTCGCGCGAGAACCAGGTCGATGCCGCGATCCTGCGCAACCAGCTGCAGGGCGACGTCTGGAACATCGAAACCTACCAGTCCTGGGCCTGGGACCCGCAGGTGTACAGCGGCCTTGCCGGCAGCGCGATCTACAACCTGATGGCGCGCGATTTCGCGCCGATGCCGCAACGCCTGAAGTCCGCGACCGCGCGCATGGAGGAGATCCCGGGGCTGTTCGCGCAGATGCGCGCCAACCTCGACCCGGCGCGGGTACCGCTGGTCCACGCGCAGACGGTGGCGAAGCAGAACCACGGCGTGATCGATCTGGTCGAACAGTTCATCGTGCCGAACGCCGGACAGTTGCAGGGCGCCGACCGCGCGCGCCTCGATGCCGCGATCGCGAACCTGCGCAAGGCCGTGGTCGAACAGCAAACCTGGCTGGACAAGACCCTGGTACCGAACGCGAAGGGCGATTTCCGCATCGGCGCGAAGCTGTACGACCAGAAACTGCAGTTCGCGCTGATGTCCTCGCTGTCGCGCGCCGAGATCAAGCAGCGCGCCGAAGCCGAGATGACCCGCGTGCGCGGCGAGATGTACGGCATCGCGACGCAGGTGCTGCAAGGCCGCGCCGGCGCACCGCCGACACCGGCAGCCCCGACCGACGAGCAGCGACAGAAGGCGATCGAAGCCGCGCTCGACCTCGCCTACGCCGACCGCCCCGCGCGCGACCAGGTGGTGCCCGCGGCCAAGGCGGCATTGGCGAAAGCCACCGACTTCGTACGCGCACACGACCTGGTCAGCGTCCCGAACGATCCGGTCAAGGTGATCCTGATGCCGGAATTCCAGCGCGGCGTTGCCGTCGCGTATTGCGATTCCCCCGGCCCGCTGGACAAGGGCCTCGACACTTACTTCGCGATCTCGCCGATCCCGGACGACTGGACCAGGGAGCAGACCGACTCCTTCCTGCGCGAATACAACTCGCGCATGATCGAACTGCTCGCCATCCATGAAGCGATGCCCGGCCACTACCTCGAAGGCGCGTTCTCGGCGCGGTTCCCGTCCACGCTGCGCGCGGTGCTGCGTTCAGGCATGTTCGCCGAAGGCTGGGCGGTCTACACCGAGCGGATGATGAGCGACGCCGGCTTCGACGGCGACGATCCGTTGTTCAAGCTGGTGCAGCGCAAGTTCTACCTGCGCACGATCGCCAACGCGATCCTCGACCAGGGCGTGCACGTCGACGGCTGGAGCCGCGAACAGGCGATGCACCTGATGACCCACGACGCGTTCCAGCAGGAGCGCGAGGCCGCGGGCAAGTGGGTGCGTGCGCAACTCTCCAGTGCGCAGCTGCCGACCTACTTCGTCGGCGTGCAGGAACAGTTCGACATGCGCAAGGCGATGCAGGCGAAGCTGGGCGACAAGTTCGACCTCAAGGCCTACCACGACCAGGTGCTGTCCTACGGTGCGCCACCTGTGCGCTTCGTGCGCGAGTTGATGCTGGACGAACCGATCCGCTGAGTCGCCGTTCCCTCTCCCCCTTGTGGGAGAGGGTGGCGCGCAGCGGCGGGAGAGGGGAATGCACACGCCCTCTCCTGCCGTAACTCGCGCCATCCATGGCGCTCGCCCTTCGGGCCAGCTTCGCTGTTCGCGGGCGCTCCTGCGCCCGCAGTCGGGCATCCTCTCCCACGAGGGGAGAGGAAAAAAGCAATCACGGCGGTACCAGTTCCTCCGGCGCCGCGAGCAACGCGGCCACCGCGTCTTCGGCCGGAACCGGTCGCCCGAGCAGGTAACCCTGCGCCTGGTCGCAGCCGAGTTCGCGCAGGCGTTCCAGCGTTTCCGGGTTTTCCACGCCCTCGGCCACCGCGACCGCGCCGAGCGAATGCGCGAGTTCCACCATCGACGCGGACAGCCGCGCCGAACGCGGGTTGCGGGCGATGTCGGCGACGAAATCGATGTCGATCTTGAGTTCGCTGACCGGGAAGCGCTTGAGGTAGGAAAACGACGAATACCCGGTGCCGAAATCGTCGATGGCCACGCCCACGCCCATCCCGTGCAGGGTGCGCAGCGCGTCGGCGATCGCCGGCGCGTCCTCGGCGAAGGCGTTCTCGGTCACTTCCACGGTCAGCGCGCGCGGCGGCACGCCCCAGATTTCCAGCGCCGAGGCGATCTGGTCGACCAGCGGCTGGTCGACGAACGCGAGCGGCGACACGTTCACCGAACAGGTCACGCGCGGATGGTTGGGCAGCCACTGCGCGCAGTGGCGCAACGAGGCGTTGAGGCTCCAGCGCGTGAGTTCGCCGATCAGGCCGGTCTGTTCGGCGAGGCCGACGAAGTTCACCGGCGACACCGGGCCCAGCCGCGGATTGTCCCAGCGCGACAGCGCCTCGAAACCGACCAGGGTGCCGGAAGCGATGTCGTGGATCGGCTGCAGGTGCAAGCGCAGCTGGTTGCCGGCGATGGCCGCGTGCAGTTCGCCGAATTCGACCAGGCGGCTGCTGCCGGCGCCGGAGAACAGCGCGAATCGTTCGCGATGGGTCGCGGCCGCGGCACAGGCCTGGTCGGCGTGCAGGCACAGGGTTTCGAACGAATCCGCGTCCGCGGGCCAGGTCGCCGCGCCGACCGCGACATTGACGCGGATCGGGCGTCCGGCGACGTCGAGCATGCCGTTCAGGCCACGCGCGACCTTGCTCGCGGCGAGCGCGGCGTGGTTGCGCTCGCGCAACCGCGGCAACACCACGGCGAAATCGCATTCACCGACGCGCACCACTTCGTCGTCCGGGCGCAACAGGCCGCGCAGGCGCTCCTCGACCACGTTGGCCAGCGATTCGGCCAGGCCATGGCCGAGCAGCAACTCCAGTTCGCGCAGGCGCAATGCGCGCACGACGAGCAGGCCGAACACCGCGCCGGCGGCGTCGCCGTGCAGCTGGCGGAAAAAGGCCTCCTGCAATGCGCTGCGGTTCAACATGCCGAGGTTCCCGGGCGTGGCGCGACGCTAAACCCGGACAATGCCACATCCCGCCGCGTGCGGACAACGGACGACGGCTAGAGGTAGAGCTCGGTGGGCTCCAGACCGTACGCGCCCGGATCGAGGCTGCGCACGATGTGCACGTCGCTCTCTTCCACCTCGCCGTAGCGCATCGTCAGCAGATCCAGCGACTGGAAGTTGTCGCGCAGGCGCTTGTCCGGATTCGTCAGCAACATCAGTTTTGGCCGCAGTCGCCGGGTCGGGTTCTGGGCCATGACGATGCCGACTTCCCCGGTGCTCAATTCCACCAGGGTACCGACCGGGTACACGCCCAGGCACTGCAGGAACTGCTCGACCAGTTCCGGCTGGTAGAGGTGTCCGCGTTCGCGGTACAGCACCTGCAAGGCCGCCGCGCGCGACAGCGCCGGGCGGAAAGGACGCACGCTGGTCATTGCGTCGAAGCTGTCGACGATGCCCGCGATGCGCCCGAGCAAGGGGATGTTGCGGATCGGCACGCCGGCTGGATAACCCGATGCGTCCAAACGCTCGTGGTGGGTGCGCAGCATGGTGCGCACGTCCTCGTTGCCGAGGCCGGAGTCGTCGTACAACTTCAGGCCTTCCTCGACGTGCCCGCGCACGCGGCGCATTTCCTCGACGTCGAGCGGGCCATTGCGCTGCAGCAGTTCCCCGGGCACGCGGGTCATGCCGATGTCGAGCAGCATGCCGCCGGTGGCGAGGTCCTGCAGGACCATTTCCGGGAAGCCGAGGTAGCGGCCGAAGGCCGCCGCCAGCGCACAGCAGTTGATCGCGTGGGCGTAGGCGTAATCGTCGCGCTTGCGCAGCGCCTCCAGCCAGAAGAACGCGTCCGGGTTGCGGACCAGGCTGGCCACCACCGGTTGCACCGCGGCGCTGACCTGCTCGCGGCTGACGCTGCCGCCACTGCGCAAGGTGTCGAGGATCTCGGTCGCGCGCTTGGAGACGGTCTCCATCGCCGTGGCCGCGAGCGGGCGTTCTTCCTCGACGGTGGCCTGGCGCGGGTATTCCACCGCACCCTGCCAGCTTTCCTCGCGCGTTCTCATGGCCAGGACGGGGTTCGCGCCGGGCGTCAGGGTTTGCAACGCCGGCATCGGTTCCGCCGGACCGCTCTTCTCCACGTCGATCCACACCGACTCGCAATACTCGGCGATGCGTTCGATCTGGGCGCTGTTGAGGATCAGGAAGCCCTGCAAGGGGAACGGGGTGTCCGTCCACGGCCGGTCGAGCCGGCTGACGAACATGCCGATGCGCAATTCGTGGACCTGGACCTGGCGTTCCTCGATCTGCATCTGCGGCGTCGCGATCCTGGCGGTGGGCGACCCATTCTAACCAACATGGTTCTAACCAACATGGCGTGGGCGCCGTGGCAGATACTAGCGCGATGACACCCGAAGTCCGCAAGGCCACCCTGCAAATCCACCTGTGCGTGGTGTTGTGGGGCTTCACCGCGATCCTCGGCAAGCTGATCAGCCTGCCGGCGCTGCCGCTGGTGTGGTGGCGGATGTTGCTGGTGGTGGCCGCGCTCGCCTTGCTGCCGCCGTGCTGGCGCGGATTGCGCGCCATCCCCACGCGCCAGCGCTGGGTCTATGCCGGCATCGGCGCGCTGGTGGCCTTGCACTGGCTGACCTTCTACGGCGCGATCAAATTGTCGAACGCCTCGATCGGCGCGACCTGCATGGCGCTGGCGACGGTGTTCACCGCGATCATCGAGCCGTGGCTGGCGAAGCGGCCGTTCTCGCGCCGCGAACTGGCGCTGGGCATCGCGGTGGTGCCGGGTGTCGCGCTCGTGGTCGGCGGCGTGGCGCCGGGCATGCGGATCGGTATCGTGGTCGGCGCCGTGTCGGCACTGTTCGTCGGCCTGTTCGGTTCGCTGAACAAGCGCTACGCCGGCCACCACGACCCGTTGGCGGTGACCGCGCTGGANCTCGGNGCGGGCATCGTGCTGCTGACGGTGNTGGCGCCGCTGATGCCGCTGCTGCTGCCCGCTTTCGCCGGCAATCCGTTCGAACTGCCNGGCGCGCGCGATTTCGGCTTCCTGCTGGCGCTGGCGCTGGCCTGCACCCTGTTCCCGTTCGTGCTGTCGCTGGTGGCGCTGCGCCACATCAGCGCGTTCGCGGCGCAGCTGGCGGTGAACCTGGAGCCGGTGTACGCCATCGTGCTGGCGGCGCTGCTGCTGGGCGAACAGCGCGAACTCACGACCACGTTCTACCTCGGCGTCGCCGTCATCCTCGGCGCGGTGCTGCTGCATCCGCTGCTGTCGCGGCCGCAGCCCATCGCCCACCCGGAAACGCTGGCCACCTCCGAAGCCAAGGGCGCGGGCGAATGATCCCGCATCGCGCCCGCCGCGCGTTCGTGGCAGGCTAGCCGCGCATGTACCTCGAACACTACGGTCTCAACGAGGCGCCCTACTCGATCACCCCCGATCCGCGCTTCGTGTTCCTCAGCGAGCGCCATCGCGACGCGCTCGCGCACCTGTTGTTCGGCATCGGCCAGGGCGGCGGTGGCGGTTTCGTGCAGCTCACCGGCGAGGTCGGCACCGGCAAGACCACGCTCAGCCGCCTNCTGCTGGAGCAGCTGCCGGAGAACACCCGGGTCGCGCTNCTGCTGAACCCGCGGCTGGGGCCGATCGAACTGCTGGAAACGGTGTGCGAGGAACTGCACATCGACATTTCGNNCGCGCGCGGCAGCGGCAAGGCGCTGGTCGACGCGCTCAATGCATTCCTGCTGCGCGCCTATGCCGACGGCCTGCGCGTGGTGCTGATCGTGGACGAGGCGCAGAACCTCTCCGCCGAGGCGCTGGAACAGATACGCCTGCTCACCAACCTCGAGACCGACACGCAGAAACTGTTGCAGATCGTGCTGATCGGCCAGCCGGAACTGCGCGATGCACTGGCGAAACCGGAACTGCGCCAGCTCGCGCAGCGCATCACTGCGCGCTTCCACCTCACCCCGCTGTCAGTGAACGAAACCGGCGANTACCTGCGCCATCGCTTCCGCGTCGCCGGCGGCCGCCATTTCCCGCTGACCGCGGCGGCGGTGCAACGCGTGCACAAGCATGCGAACGGCATCCCGCGGCTGGTGAACGTGATCGCCGAACGCGCCCTGCTCGCCGGTTACGCGCGCGATGCCGCGNCNATCGATCCGAAGCTGGTCGATGCCGCGGCGCGCGAAGTGCTGCCGACGCGCAACGNGATGGACGGTCGGCTGCCGACAGCATGGTTGCTGGGCGTTGCCGGCGTATTGCTGCTCGGGCTGATCGGCTGGGCAATGTGGCGACCCGCGACAAAAACGGTCGTGCCGGTCGCGCCCCAAGGTGCGCTCCTGCCAAAACACGCGGAGCCGATGGCTGCGAAACCGGCGATCCCGCGCCTCGATGCAAACACACTGACGGCGAAGATCGATCGCTCGGGTTCGTCGCCGGCGCCGGCATGGGAAGCGCTGCTCGACGCATGGAAACTGCCGGCATCCGCCATCACCGTCGATCCGGCCAGCGCCGCCTGCACCGCGAGCGTCGCCGACGTGCATTGCGTGCAGGGCCGCACGCGACTGGACACGCTGCAGGCGCTGGATCGCCCCTTGCTGCTGCGCCTGCACGGACAGTCCGGCGAAGCGTGGGCAATCCTGCTCGGCCTGGACGCGCGCGACGCGCGCATCGCCTTGTCCGGCAAGACTTTCGACATCGACCGCCTCACCCTGCAATCGGCCTGGAATGGCGATTACGCCGGCCTGTGGCGCGGCCCTGAGCCCACGCTGCCCACGGNCATCGCCGCGTTCCAGGGTGCGCGCGGATTGAACGTCGATGGCGTCGCCGGCCCCGAAACCCTGATGGCGCTGGCCGGCGATGCGCCCGGCCCGCATTTGCTGCGCGTGCTGGAGTGATGTCGTGTCGTTGATCCTCGAAGCGCTGCGCAAGTCCGAAGCCGAACGCCGTCGCGGCGAAATGCCCGACCTGCGCGCGGAACTGCCGCCGCCGGCAGCATCGCGGCGAACCTCTCTGCATCGCGCATGGCCTTGGATCGTCGCCATCTCGGCAATCGGCATCGCGATCGCATTGCTGTTGCATCCGTGGTCGCGCGCAACGGCTCCGTCCGAATCCGCTCCGATCGCGGCGACAGAGCCAGCCGAAACGGTCCGCATGCAGCCGCGTCCGCAACCCCCGGTTTCGCCGCGCATGGAAACGCCGCGCATCGCCGAACGCGAACCACAGAAGCCGCAGCCCGCGGCGCAAGCCGTCGTGCCGGTGCCAGCGCCAACAGCCGTGGAAACCGTTCCGGAACCGGCTCCGGTCCAGGCCGCGACGACGGATTCGCGGGAAACCTCGATCAATGCCCTGCCCGCCGACCTGCGCAAGGCGCTACCCCCGCTGCAGCTGAGCATGCACATGTGGGATCCGGATCCGGCGAAACGCTTCGTGATCCTCGATGGCGAACGCCATGTCGAAGGCGACAGCGTCGGGCCGATGCAGATCCGCCGCATCGACGCC
>JGI24770J26754_10002006_pt1 | contig 14184 bp, 17 predicted proteins | sample LakOneMetagenome_FD_26754 | JGI IMG/M metagenome (IMG submission 26754) | reverse complement strand
CCAACCTATCGCCGGAAGACCTCGCCCGCCAGCTGGCCAAGACGGAACAGCACGCCTGACCGCTGGCGGCGCAAGCCCGGAGGCTGAACCTGAGCCACGGCTGCGCGTCATACGCCGGTCGAAGCGATAGCGTCGCGCGCACGCCAACATGGGCTTCCGGGTAAGGATCGGGACTCAGGCACGTGAGAACCGCATCGCGAGTGGTTCGTCGACTCATGGACGAGAGAGCAGCCGCTCAACCCATCAACGAACTCATTGCCCTTACGCAATTGGACTGACTGAGCGCCCCGTATGCTTGCATCCGTGATCGCTGCCATCGCTTTCGTCACTCTGATTGGCCTGCTGGTTCTCTTCCAGCTTTCCCTCGCCTTCGGCGCGCCGTGGGGCCGATTCNCGTGGGGCGGGCAGCATCCCGGCGTGCTGCCGCTCGGGTATCGGATCGCCTCCGGCGTCTCCATCCTGATCTACGGGTTCATCGCCCTGATCGCCCTCGACCGGGCGGGTGTCGCTGACGTGTGTCCGAACGCGTTCTCACAGGTGGGGATCTGGGTGGTCTGTGGATACCTCACCCTCGGTGTGGTGATGAATGCGATCTCCCGGTCCAAACCGGAGCGGTATGTGATGACACCGGTCGCCCTCGTACTCGCGATCCTCGCGCTGCTGATCGCGTTGAGCGGCCCCGCCGAGGAATCATTCGCCGGGATGGTGCTCGATGACGGAGACGGACCGGTGTTCTGCACGACGATCATGGAGTCCTACCCACCCCAGTGCGGCGCCGACTCCCCCGCTATTACCGGATGGGATTGGGCCGCGGTCGAGCACGAGCAGTCGCAAACGATCCGCTGGGGCGAGTACCGATTCAGGGGCGAGCGCGAGGGCAACACCATATCCCTCAGCGGTTCGACAACGCCGCTGCACTGACCGGCGGAGAGAAGGAAGGAACGCACCCATAAGGCGGAGCTGCCTTCGGGACGAACTCTGCGTCGGCCGTGATCATCCACGCGCTCGGAGACCCGCAAGCCGGACGGCCAGTGCAACGGATCTAGGTCTCGTCGGCGCAACCGTCCAAGGCCCCGAGGTGTGTCAGAGGGGAACGGCGAGTTCAACCGCTAACGGGCACTCCCGCGCCGTTGTCGCTGTCGTGAACCGCCGCCATCGGGTGCCTACCGGCAATGGGTGCGGTACCCACGCAGCGTCAGTGCGCCGGGTGACTTCACTCAGCACCGATCGTGATGACGGCGCTGCCCGTCTTGTGCCCGGTGTCGACGAGGCGGTGTGCGTCGGCGGTGTGCTTGATCGGATGCGTTACCCCGATGATCGGTACTAACGTTCTCGATTCGGCCAGCTCGGCAAGGAACGCGAGATTCCTCGTCATCTCAGCCGGTTTGGCCAAACCGGTGAAGGCAATTGCCGCTTTCTTGCCGCCAATCCGTGAGGTCCACAGCATCTGCACCAAGATTGTCAGCGACGGTGCCGTCGTCAGGTAGGTGCCGCCGCGCTTGAGCGCCCGTCGGCTTCGAAAGAACGAACTCGTGGCAACGGTGTCGAATATGACGTCGTACGAGTCCAGATCTCGGGTGAAGTCCTCCGCTGTGTAGTCGATCACGGCATCCGCCCCCAACGCTTTCACAAGCTCGACGTTTACCGTGCTGCACACCGCGGTGACCGTGGCACCGAAGTGCTTGGCGAGCTGGATCGCCGCGGTGCCCACGGCACCGGATGCGCCATTGATGAGGATGGACTGACTCGCCTGAAGCCGCGCTCTATCCCGGAGGAACGGTAACGCCGTGATCGCTCCGTCGAAGACCGCAACCGCTTCCCCGTCACTCAGGTTGGCGGGCTTGGGGACGATCGCTCCGTCATCCGCGACGAGAACGTACTCGGCGAAAGCCCCGAAGTTCGTCGCGTTGGTCCCTGCGACGCGGTCACCCACCCGGAAGCGCGTCACCGAGCTTCCCACTACCTCGACCACGCCGGAGAAGTTGGTGCCGAGAATGGGCCACTTCGGTTTTCTGAGACCGAAGTACAGCCGCGCCGCGAGGCCCCTGCCGGCGCGGGCGGTGCACATCGCGGCGGTGACGACCGACGCGAGGTTTCTGACTAGCAGTTCATGCGCTTCAGGTACCGGCTTGGCCACCTCTTCGAGCGCGAGAACTTCGGGCCCGCCATAGCGGCGGGAGACCATGGCCTTCATCACGTCGTTGCTTCCGATGCATGGGGTGACGAGCACTGGCTTGTTCATCGGTTCTGCTCCTGTGGAAGTGGCAGTTCAGTTGGCGGGAAGGCGGCGGCCCCTGATGAGCAGCCAGAAGATGATCGCGACTTCACCGACGAACATGAACTGGGCGAAGACGGCGGTGAAGTCGGGGACGAAGACCATGCCGATGGCATCCGCCAGGTATCCGACGCCAGCGATGGCGAGCAGGATTCCGAAGATCTTCGCCATGAACCCGGAACGGAATGCCAGGTAGCCGACCAGGAGCAGGGACGCGCCGAACAGGCCCAGGCTGATGACCCAGATGGTGTTGAACGACTCCAGCACAGGCAGCGCGGCCTCGGGATCCCCGAGGAGCGAGTACCCGACCACAAGTTGGCTGATGGCCACCATGAGTAGCAGCGCGTAGAGGGTTCTCATCCAGGCGGCCGCCGCCGAGAGCCGCCGGTTGACGGGCTTGAATAGCGTGTACAAAACCCCGGCCACGAGGATGTCGAGCAAGGCCACGATGACGAAGCTGGCTACCCCCGACAGGAACAGGAGTGGGGAGCCGGAGATGTTCTGCGCGGTCAGCACTGCATCGCCCGGGCTAATTAGAGGTACGAGCGCACCGAAATTGCCCAAGCCTCCCAGCACTGCCATGAGTGCGAGTGCCACTCCAGCAACCAGCGCCGCAGTGCGCGACGACCAGGCGGTGAAGTTGATCGGGCGCCGCGCAACGGCGGTCGTGTTTGGGTCGAGCGTGGTCAGGTTCATTGGGTTTCCTTACGTCGTAAGCTTATAATGTAAGTAAATTACATCTACATGGTAAGGTTGTCAATAGATCAGTTAGGGGAATCATGGGGAAGCCATCAGGCAAAGCGGGCCCTACGTCGCGAGGCCGACTGAACCGGGACCGAGTGTTGACCACGGCCATCGCGCTTGCCGACAAAGCAGGCATCGAGTCGCTCACCATGCGCAGGCTCGGGGAGGAGCTCGGGGTCGAAGCAATGTCGCTGTACAACCACGTCGCGAATAAGGAAGACCTGCTCCACGGCATGGTCGACGCCGTGTTCAGTGAAATCGAGCTGCCGTCGCATAGTGACGGCTGGAAGAGCGCGATGCGCAAGCGATCGATCTCATTCCGCACTGCCCTGTCACGCCATCCCTGGGCCACGGGGCTGCAGGACTCTGGGACGAATCCCGGGCCAGGCACACTGCGGCATCACGACCGCGTCATCGGCACGCTCCGGAACGCGGGATTCTCCGTCGCCATGGCGGCACACGCATTCTCAGCATTGGACAGCTACATCTACGGTTTCGCCATGCAGGAGAAGAGCCTTCCCTTCAGGACGGAGGAAGAGACAGCCGCGATGGCGCACATCATGCTCGCCCAACTCCCTGCCAACGAGTATCCGTACCTCGCCGAGCTGACGGCGGAGCATGTCCTCCAACCGGGCTACAACTACGGCGACGAATTCCCGCTCGGCCTCGATCTCATCCTCGACGGCCTCGAACGCTGGCTTGAACGACACCGAATGGAATCGCAGCCTGAGGAATCGCGATTAGCCTGAGGGCCGTCGCCCATAGCCGGTACGGCCCTGCCGACATGCTGAGTGTCTAGAAGGTTCCGGCGCCGTCGCCGGGCGCGCACCAAGTGCGTCCTCCAGATCCGCCCGCAAACCGGACGTCGAGCGCGACAGATCTGGGGCCAAACTACCTGGCGGCCGACTTCGCCGACGTTGATTCAGACGGGAACCAATTACGGAACCAACGAGACGTGGATAGATGCCGAGCGAACGTCGCCGACTATTCGTTCCAATTTCTTGCCGGGACCTGCACTCTGGTCCTGCCCGCCATCTTTACATCAGTTCCTTCCGGAACCAGTGGTTCGCGTACGGGTCCGAGTTATGCGCTTCCCCTTCAACGAAGCCGAGAGACGCATAGAGGCCGCGGGCCTCAATTAGGTCGGTGCGAGTGTCCAACCGGAGCGTACGGATTCCCATTTCCAGGGAATTACGTTCCAGTTCTCCCATCAGCAGACGCCCCAAGCCGCGTCCACGTGCCGCAGACTCAACGAAAACTCGGGTCACCTCTCCGATGGCGTCAGGGCGAACTCGCATTCCTGCGCAGCCGAGCACCGAGAGCCCTTGGCGGGCGAGCAACAGAATCCCCGTAGGTGCGACGAGGTCACCGTTGGGGTACCCGGCTTCAGCCTCTCGAACTTCGTCACGTGTAGCGGGACGTTGATGGTACCGGCCAACCAAGTCCTCGTAGTACCGAGTCGACACATCCTGGGCTTCGGCGGAGGTGGGCGAGGCAGCAGAGATAACGATCGGCAGGGCGGGGAACATGCGTCCTAGAGTACTTCTCGGCACCGGGGTGCTCTGTCCAAAGCCGAGACAGCTGGTTCTCCGCCCTCCCCTAGGAGGGACACCGAACAATACAGATATGGACTCTAAGCCGCGGAGTCAGGGCTGGGTTCGCTCCACGTGTCTCAGCCGAACCCTCACCGGGACGCTGGGTGCCGGATCGGCGGGTGAGCGACGAGCTGCGGTCGTGAAGTGGCTATTGGGCTGAATCAGAGATCGCCGCAAAACTCCTGTGCCGCCTCAATAGGGTGCAGCTCGGAGCTGGCGGCGCGCGAATCACCAACCATGAGTTGGCTACGAGCGTTGGCCCCGCCCACCAAGCACCAACGAACCCAATCATCATTCGACCCCGCCGTTACGGCGATCGGCCCTCGAATTCGGTTTCGCGTGCTCGAATCCTGAGGTGGTGCGCTACTCTCCGTACTCTGCGCGGCGCTGCAGTCGATCGAGTCGCAATCCTGGGACACTTTGAAAAGCACCGGCAAGAATGCGAAAGACGGCTCCACGGTGAGTGATGATATGGGTGACCTCAGTCATTTGCTCAGTGACCGGCACGAGTTTCCACGTTCCCGTTTCATGGGCTTGAAATCCGTCGAGACGCCAGATGATGTGGCCGCGGGAGACCTCGTCGTAGGTCATCGTGGGGGAACCAGGCAGTTTGGCTCGTATCGAGTATTCCTTCTCAGCGACCGCCGTTGGATCGTCTGTTGTGACAGAGATGATCGCGGGATTCCACTCCGGTAGTCGCCGAATATCGGCGAGAATGTTTGCAATCGTTGTGCTTGGTGCTTTGATCATGCGACTACCTGTGTATTCCATGGTCGCTCCGTATTCATCCCTGAAAAGCAGGTGCTGTAAGAAAGGATGCGCGCGCTTCCCAGCCACAGCCTATGTGTCCAGCACACCGGGTCCCTCACGCCCGTGGACCCATTCACTTGCAGAGAGAAACGCCCGCAAGCCGGACGCCCATGGCGACGGATCCAGAGCTGGTCCATGCAACTACCCAACACCCTGAGGCTGTGTCAAAGGGTAACCATTGACGGGCAGGTGACTGAAGCCAGGAACCAACGGGATTCAGGTGAGCGTCAGCGCATGCGCCTGTCGGCAAGCGTCCAATACCAGGGCATGCTCACGGTCCGGAAAGCTGGTTTGAAGATAATCTGATCGCTCGCTGAGTCATTAATCCACGGGTCAAACTTATGGTTTCTCGTTGTGGGTCGGAGTGAGAATCTCGCCCAGATAGATTACGGAGTTGCAGCTGAATCCCCCGCTGGTCAGGTTTGAATCTAGCTGCCAGTATGCCCTGCCGAAGCGCTCGCAGACGAGGCCACCCACGTCACCCTCGACCACGATGTATCGAAGCACACCATCAGCATCCGTTTCAACGGGGCCCATAGCGCCCTCGATGGGCCCGGTATCGATGATCGGTTGCAGGGTAGGTGTGGGCGTGTGCGTCGGGGTTGTTGAATCCGCAGGGCTGGCCTCGGTGGGTGCCAGCGAGCTAAGCGCGCCGCACCCCGGGTCGGACGGATCCCCGTCATCCTCACCGGCCAAGCCATGCTCCTGACCGCACTGACCATCAACTGGCTGGGCGACGGTTCACAGACACCAATGACCATCAGCCTGATCTTTCTCGGACTCGGCTGGTCAGCATCCGTTGTGGCCGGATCAGCGTTGGTGGCCGAAGCGGTGACCGTGAATGATCGTTCAGCTCTGCAGGGCTTCTCCGATCTCTCCATGAACGCGGCCGGTGCCCTCGGCGGCGCCGTCGCCGGCCCCATCCTCGCCCTGGCTGGATACTCCGGCCTCGGTTTGGCCGCGATGGTTCTCGTCGCCGTGGTGGCTGTCTGGTCTGCGCGGCGGTTACCGGGAGACCAACAGACGTTTCGAGGCGAGGCCCTGAGCCGCCGGAACAACTAGCCGACGCCGGCGCGCGGCGTCGGCTGTGCGAGCACATCGCCGGCCACTCTGAGCGGAGGCGCCACAGCGACCAGGCGTGTGATTTCAGTGATGGTCGGGCCGTTTCAGTCCTGCTGCGCGAGCGAAGCGATGACCGGCAGCCCCTCGGCGTGCCATTCGATCATGCCTCCGGCCATGGTGTCGCCGGTGACGTCGGCGTGGCCGAGGTCGCGCAGTGCGCTGGCGGCGACACTGGAACGCCATCCGCCGGCACAGCGAATGATCATAAGCCCGGCGGGAACCTCGGCCTGGCGCTGCGTGAGCTCGGCCAGCGGGATCCGCACGGACCCCGGAATCGCTTCCTGCTCCACCTCACCGGGGTTGCGGACGTCAAGAATCGTTGCCGCGCCGTCGACGCGACGGGCGTCAAATTCCTCAACCTCGACTTGCGATCAGAATCATGAGCTTCATGTGTTTCGCACCTCTGTGATTGGCCGAGAGTCCCAGCGGGCCCAATCGGCGCTGATGTCTGAGGCGGCCTTCAGCAGCTGCGGCAGGTAGTCATCAATGAGGGTGTTCAGGCTGGTCTCATAAGCATGGGTGTTGAGGTTGACGGCTGCGATGACTTCTCCCCCGCCATTGCGGATGGGTGCCGCGATCGACCGGATGGCCGGCGCCAGCTGTTGATCGGTGACTGCCCACCCTCGCTGGCGAACCTCTGACAGCGCCGTCTCAATCTCGGCTCGTGTGGGTGTCCAGACCGCGATCACGGACGAGCGCGACGGCGTCGACAGGGCGATTTCGAGTGCATCCGGCTTGAGCCCGGCGAGCAATACTTTGCCGAGAGACGTTGCTACGGCCGGGAATCGGGTGCCGATCGTGACGGATAGGGCTACAAGTTTGGGTACTGCGGCTCGGGCGACGTAGATAACGTCAGCCCCGTCAAGCTGGGCCACCGAGCAGGATTCGTTGACACGCGTGCTGAGGTCGGTGAGGTGAGGGCGGGACAGCTCCCAAATGTTGCTGGAGCAAACGTATGCCATGCCGAGTTCGAGCACTCGTGGTGTGAGCCGAAAACCTGTCTCATCGTTGCGGACGTAGCCGAGCTCAGTCAGGGTGATCAGGATACGGCGTGCCGTCGGGCGGGCGAGGTTTGTTGCGGAGGCTACCTCGCTGAGGTTCATCACCGGACGCGCGGCAGAGAAGACCTTGAGCACATCCAAACCTCGGGCGATGGCTTCGATGAAGTCTGGACTCTCGGTACCACGCACCATCCCGTGCCTTCCTGTCGGCGGCATTCGGCCGTCCGGGCCAGCCAATCTGTTTGCCGGGCTTGACCGTGGATCGCTTCTACGCTTCACTATAGATCACTGTCCGCTCAGCGGACAGTTGTCCGCAATATTGAAAGGCAATGATGCCTCCACATTTCACCGCACTTCCCGGGCTGGCCCCGCTGCCAAGCGCGGTCATGGCGCCCTCCGGAGACCCGGGCCCGCTTGAGGGACTGCTCGTGGCCGATTTTTCCCGCGTGCTCGCTGGCCCCTATTCGACCCAGCTGATGGGTGATCTCGGTGCCACCATTGTTAAGGTCGAAGGCCCGGTCGGCGATGAGACACGTGAATGGGCGCCGCCGGCCCGCGACGGCGTCTCCACCTACTACCTCGGCGTGAATCGTAATAAACGCAGTGTCACGTTCAACCTCGCCGACGCCCGGGACCGCGCCCTCGCTCAGGAGCTGGCCCGACGCGCCGACATTGTGATCGAGAATTTTAAGCCCGGCGGTCTGGACAAGTTCGGTCTCGATTACGCGTCCGTGGCCAAGAGCAACCCGGCCGTGATTTACGCCTCGATCAGTGGGTTTGGCACCGCGGGGGGTGCCGGACTGCCCGGCTACGACCTCATCGTTCAAGCCATGAGTGGGCTCATGAGCCTAACGGGTGATGCCGACGGCACCCCCTTCCGAAGCGGCGTCTCGGTGTTCGACATCATGACGGGAATGCAGGCCACGGTCGGGATCCTCGCAGCGCTCAACCACCGCAACACCACGGGCCAGGGACAGAAGGTGGAAGTGAACTTGCTTTCCACGGCGCTGTCGGCCATGGCTAATCACACCTCCACCTATGTCGCGGGCGACACCGTCCCGTTCCGCATGGGCAACGCGCATCCCAGCTTGTTTCCCTACGAACCGCTTCCCGCCAGCGACGGCGACATCGTGATTGTGGCGGCCAACGATTCCCAGTTCACCAAGCTCGCCACCTCCCTCGGTCACCCGGAATGGGCCAACGACGACAGGTTCGCCCGCACCATGAGCCGAAACACGAATCGTGAAGCGCTGCGCCCGCTGCTCGTGGAGGCATTGGCGGGTCGAACCACCAGCGAATGGTTCGACCAGCTCACCCGGGACGGGGTGGCCTGCGGGCCGATCAACACGATCGACGGCGGGGTGGCTCTCGCGGAACGCCTCGGTTTGAGACCGGTCGTGCAGGTGGGCGACGGGGAAGCTGCCATCCCCATGGTGCGCAACCCCATCGATTTTTCCCTCACGCCCGCCCGTTACCTCTCAGCGCCACCCCGCCTCGGTCAGGACGCCGAAGAAATTCGTGCGTGGCTCGCCATACCAGCGTCCACGCCCCACAGCACCCACCACGAAGGCGAGCTAGACCGATGACCGATTATCCGACGGGCCTGGGTACCAGCGACCGCGACACCATCTCACTCCTCGGACACGATCTCGCCGGCGAACTCCTCGGCAATGTGAGCTTCGGGGAACTCGCCTTTTGGCTTGCCACCCAGCAACGCCCCACTCCCCAGCAACTGCGAGTATTCGAGGCCGTGCTGGTGTCACTCGCTGATCATGGGTTCACCCCCACGGCCATTGCCGCTCGTCTTACCTATTACTCGGCGCCGGACTCCCTGCAGGGTGCCATCGCCGCCGGCCTGCTCGGTGGCGGAAGCCGCTTCCTGGGCGTCACCGAAGACACCGGGGCCTTCCTGCACGCGGCACTGGACACCCTCGGCGACACCTCAGAGTTCACCGACGAGCAGTGGGATGCCGCGGCGGTCACCCTGCTTACCGAGACCAGGGAGGCCGCTCGCCGGGTGCCCGGGCTCGGCCACCCGGTTCACAAGCAACGCGACCCCCGCACCGATGTGATTATTCGCATCGCCGAGGAACAGGGGCTGCGCGGCGCGCACCTGCGCCTTTTCGAGGCAATCGGCCGCACCAACGCTCAAGTCCTCGGCAAGGAACTGCCGCTGAACGGAGCCGGAGTCGCCGGCGCTGCACTGGCCGACCTAGGCTTGCCGATCGAGTTGCTACGCGGCTTCGCGCTACTCGCCCGCACAGCCGGCCTCATCGGCCACCTCGCCGAAGAACGCCTGCGGCCGATCGCTCCGGCCATCTACGCCGAGGTCGATCGAAACGCGGTCTACCTTGCCCCGACCGCCAGCAACTAACCCTGTCCCAGCCTTTGCTCGAAGGAGAGAAGATGGCCACCCTCTGTGCGGTCCTCGCTACCACCCATCACCCGTTCTACCTCAAGGCCACCACGGCACCGCCTGAGAAACGAATGCCGCAGGCCGACGAATGGAAGCGCAAGGTGGAGGCGTACCGCGAGACCCTCACGGTAGCCAAGCCGGACATTCTGGTGATGATCGGTGCCGATCACTTTCACCAGTTCTTCTCCGACAACTACCCCACGTTCCTCATCGGCAAGCAGCCGCTGTACGATGCCACCTTCTATAACGAGACCCGAGAATTCGGCCTGCCGACATTCCTGCTCCAAGGCCACGAGGAACTCTCCGGCTACATGCTGCAAGGCCTCCTCGACCGAGGCTTCGACTTCTCCGTCAGCCACGAACTCAAGATCGACCACTCCATCATCTGCCCGATCATCACCACGCGGCCAGACGCCGACCTCCCCATCGTGCCGATCTACACCAACATTTTCGCGCCCCCACTTCCCAGCCCGAAACGGTTCTGGGACCTTGGCCGAGCCATCCGCTCGATCATCGACGAATGGCCCAGCGACCTGCGCGTGGCCGCGGTCGGCAGCGGACATCTCTCCCTCGAACTCGGCGGCCCACGGCAGTTCGGTGAGACCGGGCCCGATCCGGAATTCGATCTCCAAGCCATCGAATGGCTCCGCACCGGCGACATCGACGCGATCCTCGAAAACGTCACCCACGAAAGCATGTCTGGCGCCGGGAACGCCACCCACGGTTTCATGGACCTGATCCTGATGATGGGCATCGCCGGCCCGATCGAAGCATCCTACGTAGACAGCCTCGATCTGTTCCACACCCGTGAGGCGTACGTGACCTGGTACCCGGAAGGAGCACCGTCGTGAGCATCTACTATGTGAACAAATTTCTCTACCAAGTCGACGCCGACCCCGAACTGCTCGGCCGGTACAAGGCTGCCCCAGAAGAGCTGCTCTCGTGGTGGGAGGCCGAGCGCGGACTCTGGCTCAACACGGCAGAACGAACGACATGGCTGCGGTTCAGCGACATTGAACGACGCGCGCTCATCAACCACGACTACGTGACGCTCTTCGAACTCGGCGCGCACTTCTTCCTCTCCCTCACCATCTTCATCGCCATCTACGATGCCGACTACACTGAGCGGCTTGGCCCGCTGTCCTTCCAGCGGGAATACGCCGCCAACCTGGCCCACTGGGCGGGCAAGGACTATCCCAGCGTCGCCCTCTAAAACTGGCCCACACACTGACCCGATTCGCTCGACACCTGCTCGACTACGCAAAGGAGCCCGTCATGACTACGACCCCCATCCCCGTGCTGCCCGATCGCCGCCCGCCCGCCACGGTCTTCCGAGACGCCACCGTGCTCACGATGACTCCCGGGCACCAGATCCTGCCACACACCGATGTACTCATCATCAACGAGAACATCGCCGCGATCGGCGCCCAGCTGGCGGTACCGGACGGCACCTTCGAAATCAACGCAACCGGCGGCATCCTGATGCCCGGCATGATCGACACCCACCGACACATGTGGCAGACCGCCATGCGCGGATACGGCGCCGATTGGACCCTCACCCAGTATTTCGTCTGGTACTACCTCGAACACGGCAAACACTTTCGCCCGCAAGACGTCTACGCCGGCAACCTGCTCTCCTCGCTCGACGCCATTGACGCCGGCATCACCACGACCGTGGACTGGTCGCACGGACTGCGCACCCTCGACCACGCTGAGGCCGCGCTAGCTGCACTGCAGGAAGCACCCGGTCGCTCAGTACTGGCCTACGGCAACATCTTCGCCGGCCCCTGGGAATGGTCCGACTCCGACGAGTTCAGATCCTTCGCCGCGGCCAGAGACCAATCCAACGACATGCTCGGCTTCCAGATGGCATTCGACGTCACCGGCGACCCGACCTTCCCCGAACGGCGGGCCTTCGAAATCGCACGGGACCTCGACCTCGCCGTGACCACACACGCTGGCGTGTGGGGCGCAACCAACGACGACGGTATCCGGCTGATGTACGAGAACGGGTTCATGACACCGGAAACCGTCTACGTCCACGCGGCCACCCTCTCCAACGACTCCTACCAGCGCATCGCCGCCACCGGTGGCTCCGTCTCCCTCTCAACCGAGAGCGAACAAAGCTGCGGCCAGGGCTACCCTCCCTCCTGGGCACTGCGGCTACACGGCATCCCGGTATCACTATCGGTCGACACCAGCGTCTGGTTCAGCAGTGACCTGTTCTCCGCGATGCGCACCACCCTCGGCGCCGACCGGTCAATCGAGCACATGAAAGCACACGAACTCGGCAACACCGTCACCCACTCCCACCTGCGCGCCGAGCACGTTGTCGACTGGGCCACCCGCGGTGGAGCGGCAGCGCTCGGCAAAGAATCCACACTCGGCACCCTTGAGATTGGCAAGAAAGCCGATATCGTCCTCGTCAAAAACGATTCCTCACCCTCCATGTTTCCTCTCCTCAACCCCTACGGCCACATCGCGCTGCAAGCCAATCGCGGCGACGTGCATACGGTGCTCGTCAACGGGCAGATCGTGAAGTATGCCCACGCTCTCGTCGGCGAGCAACTCGCCGCAGCCCGGACGGCCGTCGAAGACACCGTCAGCTACCTGCAGTCCACCCTCGGCGACGACGTCTGGAAAGCGGGCATGAACCCGGACATCCCTGCAACAAAAATTCTCGACAACCCATACACCTACACCGAATACCGCACCAGCTCCACACACGAAGCAGCAGAGGTCTGAGTGCGGAGAGGCCTGAACGACGGCTGCGATGACCGGGTTGAGCCTTTCGTTCGCGAGTCCTCACGGAACGATTGTGTGCCAGATATGCTCGTGCATCGTTTGTCTGGCTGAGTCCCTGGGGCATCCGTCAGCTTCTGCATTTTGTCCTGACGTCCGCACGTCAGGCGGGCGAGAGCTGGGAGCGAATTGGGCAGCGACGTGGCATGAGCCGGCAAGCAGCCCAGCAGAGATTCGGACGGGCAATAAACAGCATCGGCGGTCATGATGCTGCGGAGAAGCATCGCTCGTTTCCCCTGACGGCGTTCAACGAGATGGACGCGCTTTACGGAGCGGGACGCACGGGGTGGCATTCGATTGACTACGGAATGTACGTCCACGACGTCATACCGTCCGATGAGCACAGGGAACACCGACGCATTGCAACATTCGGATCCAGCCGACACAGCCTCGAGAGCGACGGATGGCACCGAATAGAAACAATGTGGCTCCCGTGGGCCTACCACGCGCGCCCCACAGGGAAACCAATCGAGGCAGCCAAGCCACCCGCTCGTCCAAAGCCCGAACGGAAGCCCCGACCTCAGCCGGGACCCAGACCGCGACAGCGTGGACGGGCATACAGCTCAGCGAAGTGAGCGCAGGTAGCGCCTACGCGCGATCCGTTGGGCAATGAACAGCAGTGGGTAGAGGGCCCGCCAGGGCTGCTGTGGCGCGGGGCGCGTGAGAGAACGCACGGTGAGAAGCACCTCGTCTCCACGCCGGTGCACGATGAATGCCTCTTCGCCGCTGACGGGCTGCCCGGCCATGGTCCGGTACGCGAAACCAACCCTGTCAAACTCCTCGACGACGGCCACGACCTCCACGGGCTCAACCACAGTCATCCTCAGCAGACGTGCGGTGACGACAACGCGGTCGCCCTGCGAGACCGGTTCAGTCGAGTCGACCGCAAACCCGCTGGCCGTCTTCACTCGCCACCGGAGGACGTCCTTGATGACGCGCTCCCACGCGGCGTCACCGTTTCCCACGACCGCTGACACTTCCGAGCGACGGTATCCCCGGTCGCTCGCCGGCCATTTACGAAGGTCGGGACTGGTCATCATCTGACTCTGGCCTAAACCACCCCCAATCGTGAAAGCCGTGTCCATCACGGACACACAATCCTGCCGTGACTCACCGTTCCTCATGCGTGCGGGAGGGAACCTCCAGCGGGATGGATCCGGGGCCACACCACCGCGGGACCGAGCGAACCGATGACGCGTCACTTGGGAACCCACGTGACACCACTCAGCTTGACTGCCCGCGCGCTCCGGGAGCAGTGAAGGGCGCGCGCGGGGCGGGCTGGGAGGGGCCTCCGGGCTGCTCGCCGGAGAGCGCCAGGTCGACGAACGCTTGCACCGCGGCCGACGCGCGCCGCTTGCGGGACGCGGCGAGGTAGACGGTGAAGTCGGGCACGGTACCCACGGGGATGCGGCGCACGTT